>Ga0209456_10001815_pt1 | contig 10257 bp, 11 predicted proteins | sample COG_11_FD_184755 | JGI IMG/M metagenome (GOLD analysis project Ga0209456, IMG submission 184755) | Pelagic marine sediment microbial communities from the LTER site Helgoland, North Sea, for post-phytoplankton bloom and carbon turnover... | ecosystem: Environmental > Aquatic > Marine > Neritic...
AACTCATTAAGGGCGCGCCATTAACTCATTTTTTTGCTACGCCATCCGAACACTCAGAACGACCACACAGGCCGTTCAACTGCGGAATCTAGGTTAAATCAGGATACTACGCCCCGCCTGATTGAAAAAGTACAAGGCCTCCGGCTTGATGTAAAAAACAGCCACATCGTCATTGGGCTTGTGGAACTGCCCTGGCAGGCGTGCGATAAAGGACTGGTCAGTATGCAGCTGCGCCGCCCCCGGCAAAAACAAACAGGCCAGGGTCTCATGGCCAAGAAACTCGACCGCTTCGACATTTGTTTTCAGTGCAACACTCGCTTCCGTTGGCGTGCGTGCGAATGCTTCCGGCCGGATGCCCGTATAAATATCCTGCCCGGAATATGGCACAAGCTTTTCGTACGCCGGTCGTTCCAGGTCCAGGCTGATCCGTTGGCCGCCCAGCTTGACGCCTAGCCGTCCATCACCCCTGTCGATCAACTCAGACGGCAGGATATTCATGCCCGGACTGCCAATGAACTTTGCCACGAAACTATTCTGCGGCTGGTGGTAAAGTTCCCGCGGGGTACCGATCTGCTGTGACTCGCCGTGATCGAGCACCACCACCCGGTCCCCCAGAGTCATCGCCTCGACCTGATCATGTGTCACGTACAGGGTGGTCGTTTTGAGGCGTTTCTGAATTTGGGCAATTTCCGCACGTATACGTGCACGCAGCCTGGTATCCAGATTGGACAGGGGTTCATCCAGCAAAAATACGCTGGGTTCCCGCACCAGAGCGCGCCCCATGGCGACACGTTGCCGCTGGCCGCCGGATAACTGCCCGGGTTTGCGCCCCATTAGCTCCGACAACTGCAGTATGTCCGCGATTTCGCCGACCCTGGCCGCGACTCGATCTTTTGGTGTATGTGACATACGCAAGGGAAACTCAAGATTCGCGCGGACTGTCATATGCGGATACAGGGCGTAATTCTGAAACACCATCGCGACATTCCGCTGTTGTGGCGTCTGCTGATTCACGTTCTTTCCAGCGATGAGTATTTCGCCCTCACTCGCGTTTTCCAGCCCCGCCAACAGTCGCAACAGGGTCGATTTTCCACAACCCGAGGACCCGACCAGCACCACCAGTTCACCGTCCGCTATCGTCAAGGAAAACTCCTTTACCGCCTGGGTTGCGTTCCCGAAGTGCTTGCTGACGTCCCTGAATTCAACGCTGGCCACGCCTCACCCCTTGACACCCGTGGTCGCCACGCCTTGCACAAACCAGCGTTGAAACAGCACGAAAATCAGCAGCACCGGCGTCACCATCATGACACCGAATGCGAAAATATCGCCCCACTGCAAGGGCGGCAAAGAATAAAATGTGGCGATGCCCAGCGGCAGGGGGCGAACCGCTTCACTGTGAGTCACCATCAACGGCCACAGTAAGGCACCCCACTGGGTTAGAAAGCTCAGGATCGCCACGGTCGCGAATACCGGTTTGGCATTGGGTGCCACAATACGAAAAAATATCCGCCATGGCCCTGCCCCGTCAATGCGTGCTGCTTCTTCCAGTTCTCTGGGCAGACTCAGAAAAAAACTATAAAACAGATAAATGGAAAAGGCATTGGCTATAAAGGGAATGATTTGCACCCAGTAGGTGTCGCGCCAACCTAACAGCGTCACCTCATAGAACAGGGGAACGGCAATGGCTTCCAGGGGAATAATCATTAAAGCAACAACCACCAGTAACACCCAGTCCCTGCCCGGCCACTGCAAGCGGGCAAAGGCATAGGCGGCCAGTGAATTGACCAGCAGACCGCCTGCCACAATACAAAAGCTGATGAATGCCGAATTAAACAGATAACGTGCAAACGGCACCCGTGCAAACACATCCTGATAGTTGAACCAGCTGAACTCAGCAGGAAGCAGGCTGCCTAAACGGCCGGCTTGCAGCAACACCTGGTCATCCGGCTTGAAACTGCCGAACAGCATCATAGCCACCGGAACGAGGAACATGAATGCCAACGCCGTAAGCACCAGGTAGACAGACAGCATTCTGATACGCTGTTTGTCGTTCATTCAATCACCCGTTCATGTCTGCTCACAGCCCGCTGCAACAGCGTAATCAGCAGCACGATAGTGAAAAACACCACCGTCATGGCAGCGGCCCTGGCGACCTGTTGGCTGCCAAAGGCGCTGTTCACCGCCTCATACATGACGGTGGTTGTGGCATGGTTCGGGCCACCCTGCGTCATGATCTGCACCTGATCAAACAAACGAAACGCCAGAATAGTGGTGACCAGGACGACAAAAATGATGGCATTTCGCAGCTGAGGCAGGGTAATACAGACAAACTGCTGCCATCGGTTGGCGCCATCCACCTTCGCCGCCTCATACAACTCATGCGCTATGCCCTGCAAAGCGGCTAACAGAATCACCATTTGAAAGCCCACGCCCTGCCAGATGGACGTCAGGCTTATCGCGGGCAACGCCCAGGCAGGATCGTGTAAAAAATCCCGCGCCTGCCAGCTGCCCAGTGTGATTGTTTCCAGCACCTGGTTTAGCAGGCCTTGAGGGCCGGGCGCAAAGACAAGAATCCACACCACGGCCACCAGAGAGAGAGGGAACACCACCGGCATAAAAAACAAGCTGCGGAAAAGCACCATGCCGCGCAAAGGCTGGTTGACCAGCAGCGCCAGCAGCAGCGCCAGACCGGTCTGCAGCGGCACCACGATTAACGCGAATAGCGCATTATTGCGTAACGCCGCTAAAAATGCCTGATCCGTAAAAATACGCTGGTACTGGCTGAAACCCATGAACTCCAGCGGCAAGGGCGAGCCGAGGCGAAGATTGGTAAAGGAGAGGATGACCGATAAAACGAAAGGTAATAATACGAAAACCAGCAACCCCAGCAAGGCCGGCAAGGCGAACAGCCAGGCCAGCCGCGCATTTTGGTTTCCGGGTTGATGGCCTGCAGACGTCATTACTGCAAAAACGGATAGCCTTGATTATCGCGAATATCCTGATCGATTTTCTGCGCCGCGACATCCAGCGCCTGTTTCGCGTCACCGCCGCTGCGTATCTGTTGAAAGGCCTTTTGAAACTCTGTCGTAATCACGGGATAAGCCGGGGTTTTCGGCCGCGGTACGGAAACGCCCTGCATCAGCTGCCTGGCAAATAAAGCCAATGGCCCTTGCCTGCCATAGAGTGCCGACTGCTGTACAGCACTCTTCGTCCCGGGCACAGCCCCGTTGGCATCACACATGACAAGCACTTCATCGGCCTGCATCAAAAATTCGATAAACTGCGCTGCAGCCCGGGAATTCCGGCTGTGACGTGAAATACCCCAGTTCCAGGAACCCTGGCCGGTGCGGCTGCCTTGACCGAAATCGGGCAGTGGCAATACCAGCAGGTCCTCTTTATGGACATTGCGATAACGTTCATATTCCCAGTGTCCAACCCAGGACAGCGCGACCCGCCCACTGGTAAAAGCGGCATCATCCAGATTGGGATCAACATAGCCCAGCCGAATCCAGGTTTGTAACTGTTGTATGGCGGAGACAGCCGCCGGGCTGTTGATTGTGCCATCACTGGCCTGGTAGCGTTCCCGCTCGATCAAGTCCGCACCCGCAGACTGCAGTAGAGGGGAAAACCCATAGGTATACCATTCACCCGAATAATTGAGCTTGATGTCCAGCACGGCTTGATCATCATCCCGCGCCGCCAGCTGCCTGAGGACCTGGTTGAACTCGTCAATTGACCAGGCATCCGCGGCAGATGCCGGTATGCGCGCCCCGATCTTTTGCAGCGCGCCTTTTCGCGCATACAACCCCAGCCCGGAATCGTACACCCCGACACTGTAGAGATGTTGTCCATAGCTGCCCTGTGCCACGATGGACGGCAACAGGTCATCCAGCAAAGCGCGGGGCAACACATCTTCCAGAGGCATGAGATGCCGCTGCCAGATGTAGTTATAGAGATAGGGCCCGTCGAACTCCAACACATCCGGCAAATCGCCCGCCAATGCCGCCGCCTGGACCTGCGCGTTGTAATCGCGTTCGGGGATGAAAGTGAGCTTTAGCTGTATTTTATCGGATTGTTGATTATAACGTTCAAGCTGTGCCTGCAGAACCCGCCTTTCCGCTTCCTGACCGGCATGCGCCCAGACGTGCAAAACCATCAGATCGGCTTCTGATTGTCGATCACAGCCGCCCAGCAAGGGAAAAATCCCGAGCAAACCCGACAGCACCAGAATTGGAAGCTTTCTCAGCCACATGGCAGCTGGATAGCATACAACGCCTGTGTAAGTCCGCCGGCATGAGCTTGCGGGACACGCTGTACCCCAGGGCACCCTCTCTTGCATACGCAATTCACCTTGTGAATACATCCCTGTACGCTCGACGGCCGCGTCCTGCGGCCGACGGTCCAGCAAGCTCATGTCGGCGGACTTTTGAACTCATTAGTCAAAGGATAAGCAAGTTTGAATTTAACAGATTGTATTGACTGCTTATCAATCAATCCAGCGAAAAAACCCGATCGGGCCCTTGTATCAATTTTCCTGCACTGGATTAAAATGCACCAGGGGTTATCATCGAATGACAGCCACTCCCCTGCAGCCATGGCAAAACAAAAGCTACCCGGAAAGTCCAGCCGTTCAGAAGTCGACGCATTTCTGCGCAAGGTGGCATCCACGCCGCTAGTGAAATCGTCAGGCCATTCGGGCCGGTTGATATTTGCCATGGATGCCACGGCCAGCCGGGAGCCTGCCTGGGGCCATGCCTGCCAGTTACAGGCTCAGATGTTTGCAGAGACCGCCACACTGGGCGGCCTGTCCATCCAGTTGTGCTATTACCGCGGATTCAACGAATTCAGCGCCAGTGGCTGGCTGACCCACACTGCCGATCTGCACAAGCGAATGACGGCAGTACGATGCCTGGGCGGGCACACCCAGATAAGCAAGGTGCTTCGGCATGCGATTGAAGAGACACGACAGAATAAGATCAACGCCCTGGTGTTTGTCGGTGACTGCATGGAAGAAAAGGTTGACCGGCTCTGTCAGCTTGCCGGTGAATTGAGCATTCATAACGTGCCGGTGTTCCTGTTTCACGAAGGGCGCGATCCGGCCGCGGAAGCTGCATTCAAACAGATCGCCAGACTGACAAACGGGGCATACTGCCCGTTTGACGCGGGCAGCGCCCAGCAGCTGCGTGACCTGCTGAGCGCGGTTGCCGTGTATGCGGCCGGTGGACGCCGCGCCCTGGAAAATTTCAGCAAGACGCAGGGCGAGAGCGTGAAACGGCTCACCCGGCAGATCAGTAAGGGCTGATCACGGTGCGCGGACTGATTCTGCTGGTGGCCGTTGCCGGCCTCTACCTTGCGTATCGCTGGTTCGCCAAACAACCGCGTAAAACCCAGTTTCAGGCGGCCGCAGTGACTATCGGCGTCCTGCTCATAGCAACGGCGGCAAGCGGCCGCCTGAGCTGGGTATTCGCCGCGTTCGGTGCCCTGCTGCCCTTCCTCCGCCGTATACTGTCTCTGCTGGCCTACCTGCCGGTCTTTCGGCGCCTCTACCAGCAAATCAGGGGCACGCGGCCCTCGACCGGGCAATCTGCCGGCCAGCAATCAAATGTCGAAACCCGTTTTATCAGAATGACTCTCGATCACGACAGCGGCGAGATGAACGGTGTCGTACTGGAAGGCCGTTACGCCGGCGAGGATTTGCAGTCGCTTTCACTCGAACAGATGCTCGAGCTGCTGGCCTTGTACAACAGAGAAGACCAGGAATCGGCGGCACTGTTACGCGCCTACCTGGACCGCGTCCACGGTGACAGCTGGCAGGAACGGGAACAAGCACAAGCGGACACCCGCAGCAGCGGATTTTCAAGCGACATGTCGCACCGCGAGGCCTATGACATTCTCGGCCTCGAAGAAGGCGCCAGTGAGAAACAGATTATCGACGCTCACCGCCTGCTCATGCAGAAACTCCATCCGGACCGCGGCGGTTCCACCTTCCTTGCAGCAAAGATAAACCAGGCCAAACACCTGCTGCTCGGCGGGCGATGAGCAAATCTGTGGATAGCGCAGGGGCTTACCCGGTCTCCGGCAAGATTCTGCGGGCACGCTTTCACGGCCGGGAGACTGCTCCGACAAAGGTCAGCGCTTATCCTGCAGGAGCGCCGCCCTTCGGCGCGATTGCCATGGCACACCATCGCGGCCAGGAGGCTGCTCCTATGGCGACAGGCGCTCAATAAACCACCGCGCCGTTTCCTCCTGGCGGTACATAAAACGATCATGCAAGCGACTGTCCCGCGCCTGCCAGAACTCTATCGTTTCCGGTGTGACACGATAACCACCCCAGAAAGACGGTAAAGGCACGTCCCCGTCAAGAAATTTGTGTTTCATCTCATCAAACATGGTATCCAGAATCGCGCGGGATTTGATCGCCTGACTTTGGCGCGAGGCCCAGGCACCAATCTGACTGCCACGCGGACGGGTTGCGAAATACTTCACCGACTCGGCCGTGGGGATCTTTGCGGCCTCGCCAGTCACTTTCACCTGCCGCCCCAGCGCCTGCCAGGGAAATAACAGACTCACCTTGCGGTTAGCGGCAATCTGTTCGGCTTTGCGACTGGAATAGTTGGTAAAAAAAACAAAGCCTTTTTCATCGAACAACTTCAGCAATACGATGCGCTGCCAGGGTTGACCCTGCGCATCCACGGTCGCCAGAGACATGGCGCTCGGTTCGGCGAGATCGGTCTCGGTCGTTTGCGCATACCATTGCTCAAATTGTTTAATCGGATCAGCACACAAATCATCGCGAATCAAACCTTTCGCCATTAATTCGCGGCGCAGTGCCTCGGTGTTCATCAATAAACCTCTTAATCTGACTACAGTCTAGTCTCGCGGCCAGGAGACCGCTCCTACAAGACCGGGTGCTTGCCCTGTAGCAGCGCCGGCCTTCGGCGCGATTATTATGGTATGCCATCGAAATCAGACTGCTGATCCCCAGGTTGGTACCATGGACATAAACCTTCAGCTTTTGAAACCCGTGTCATAAAAGCGCGGAACGGGCAACGACAGGGTTACCGCTAATAGGGCATTTCAAGACTGATCCCGACTTACACCGGCCTGTCAGCGGGTACTTTCCTTAAACCGCCGCTGAATCTCTTCGACTTGCTCCTGATGGGCGAACAAGGCGTCAACGCAATCCTGGTCCAGTTTGTCGCCGGCCAATTGCTGCAAAGTGACGAATGCCTCTTCATTCGTCCAGGCCTCTTTATAGGAACGCCTGCTGGTAAGCGCATCGAACACATCGGCCACCGCGACAATGCGTGCTTCCAGCGGTATGTCATTGCCTCGCCGGCTATCCGGATAGCCGGAACCATTGACGGACTCGTGATGATACGAGGCTATATTGCGCAGAATATCCACGTGCGCAACATTCTCCAAGCCGAAGCTGACCAACAGGTCATCAATCATCTCCCTGCCTTTTTCCGCGTGGGTCTTCATGACGACCATCTCTTCTTCGGACAGCTTGCCGGGCTTGAGCAGGATATTATCCGGTATGCCGATCTTGCCGATGTCGTGCAGGGGTGAAAACATGAATACGTGCTGAATGTAATCGTCATCCAGATCATGTTTTTCGCTCAGGGCATTGGCGATAAGCAGACTGAAGCGCGACATCCTGTCCAGGTGGCTGCCTGTTTCCGGATCCCGGTGATGGGTGATATGTCCCGTGGCCTTGACCATCGCCGCCAGCGTGTGAACGGCAGCGATCTCGCTGGTTACCATCAAGGCGATCAAGTGGCAGTAGATGTCCAGTTGTTCAAGGACATCCTCGGTGAAAACGTTGGCTTCGCGGGAGTTTAAAAACAGAAAGCCGATAAAGTCACCGTTATTGAACATGGGCAGGGTATAGCTGGACGTATAGCCATGACGGCCGATACGCCTGGTATGTTCATGCGATTGATCCTGTATCGTCACCAGATTGTTGATGACACGGGGTCTGCCCCGCTTGAGAATTTCCTTGAGCGATGGGGCACTATCCAGCAGAGCCTGGTAGTGTTCCAGGGGATCATCCTGCGGTCCACTGTGCAGGTAGGCCTTGAGCACACCGGTTTCCGAGTCGTAGAGCGTAAGCGCAATACGTGCAATGAAATCAAATCGTCGGCGGACAACTTCATGGGCCGCCACAACCTTGCCCCGCAAAGACCCGTTGTCGTTGAGGAAGTCCAGCTTATCCCGGTGTGAAAAATTCTCGTCGTTATCCATGGGAATATTATTCTTCCACGCAGACACATCCGGCCGGCTTTGCCAACCCACCGGAGCTGGTAGTGAGCTTTATTGGCCCGGTTCGCCACATTTTGAACAGTCCATATTGATCTTCGTCCAGTTCGACACCACCCGCTTCCACCATGGTCCGAGCAGTCTCCGCTGCCCGGTCATTCATGTCGGCGAAATAACCGTCTCCACCACAGGGTAAGTGCTGCATTTTTTCCGCATCCTCTCAGTCAGTTGAACATAACCCGATAGCAATTTCAAAACAACGGCGGCAAGTTTTCGAGTCGGACTGATTCCGGTCACAACACACTTCAACTTTCTGCAAGGCGCTCCATTTCCTGTACCGTTCTGTCCAGCTCCTGTGCCATTCGACGGTTACCGAGATCGAGGAAGGTATTCGCCAGGGACCGGTAGTACCAAAGCGTGCCCTCCTTGCCGCCGCCGAAGCGGTCAAACAGTGCGTCGCCGAGCACCCGCAGGTCGCTGACTATGGCCCGGGCATTGTGGAGTTTGTCGGCGCAGGAAACCAACCGCGTCGAGTCATCCACCTCGGAGACACGATCGATGTAGTCTTGTTTACGTTGCTTCCAGGGCGGCTTCGGCGCCGTTTCCGCATCCGTACAGCCTTCCACAATGCACACCACCTTGTCACCGAATCGAGCACGGATATCCGCACGTAAGCGAGTCGCGCCGCCCGCGTACCCGGCCGCCTGATCCTCTATGGCATCATGCAGCAACGCGGCTATCGCCTCGTCTCTGTCGCCGCCGTACTCAAGCACCAGTCCCGCCACACCAATCAGATGTGAAATATAGGGGATATCGGTCTGCTTGCGCACTTGTCTGGCATGCAGGCGGGTCGCGAAGGCCAGCGCCGCCTCGAAGTCCTGGTGAAACTGTGCCCGGGCTGAATGATTCATGATTTATTACCAAAACAATATACGCAACAAATTAACCGATCGCCTGCCTGGTTAACAGGCTTGGCGACGCTACACCAGTCAGCGATCCGTCCGATTCAAGACCTGATACCGGTTCTCAGACCGGTTCGGAGTCTTACATGCAAAATAAGTCATATAGCGAGGTCAGGTCTTGAAATGCAACACATTGTGCAGTCGTAGCAACCCGTGCATACCGACAGGCGTGGGCAATCCCGGCAGTTGGCTGCCCGGCCATCGCTTTGCTTTATCCCGGTCAATGCCGCCTGGCGGCGGACTGGATGGCGATCAGATCGTCGAAGCGTTTGATGAGCTTCAGCAGACTGCCGGTAGAGAAGTCACTGGTACGCAGATATTCATGCGCATAGACATAGATCCCGCTCTTGGCGGGTAGCGGTTTTTGCTGTTCGATAATCCGCTTCATGCGCGGCAGGAATATCCACTGCAGCCATTGCTCGAAACTGAGGGTGTCGATGCAGAAAGGCTGGGCACTGCCCAGATCGCGGCTATCCGGCGGCTCCTGTTGCCACTTGCCACTGGTACGGAGATTGGCCTCCACTTCCAGCAATACATCTGCAATACGTCCGGGAATATTGTGCATGGGGCCGGATTGTACCCGGACAGTATCAACGGGCGTAAATAAGGTACATCTATACGGGTATTACTGCGCCGACAGACTCTCCCTTACACATGCAGCTCCATTCCTATATAATTCGGCGCCGCTGTTGCCTTCGGGAACCGGCGCCGTGCGCGTGATGTTGGCCGTGGTCAAAATGCCGCATTTATTATTGATCAACCGCAGAGTAGAGCAATGACTGATTTATCCAAATACCGCAATATAGGGATTTTCGCCCACGTAGATGCTGGCAAAACAACAACCACGGAACGCATCCTCAAGCTGACCGGTAAAATCCACAAAACCGGTGAAGTTCACGAGGGTGAAGCCACCACCGACTTCATGGACCAGGAACGCGAGCGCGGCATCACCATCCAGTCGGCCGCCACCTCCTGTGAGTGGGACGACCACCGTCTGAACATTATCGACACCCCCGGACACGTCGACTTCACC
>Ga0209456_10001816_pt1 | contig 10250 bp, 6 predicted proteins | sample COG_11_FD_184755 | JGI IMG/M metagenome (GOLD analysis project Ga0209456, IMG submission 184755) | Pelagic marine sediment microbial communities from the LTER site Helgoland, North Sea, for post-phytoplankton bloom and carbon turnover... | ecosystem: Environmental > Aquatic > Marine > Neritic...
CGTCCTTGCTGCGGAGGAAGAGTAAGTCATGAAGGATATCTTCAGCTTCTTCGAAAAGCCGAAAGACCCGCTGGCGTTTTCAGCGATTCGCATTTCGCTAGCGTCGCCGGAAAAGATCCGCGAGTGGTCGCACGGCGAGGTGAAAAAGCCCGAGACGATCAACTACCGAACGTTCAAGCCTGAGCGGGACGGTCTGTTTTGCGCGAAGATCTTCGGACCGGTGAAAGACTACGAATGCATCTGCGGCAAGTACAAGCGCATGAAGCACCGTGGTATCGTCTGCGAGAAGTGCGGCGTCGAGGTGATTCAAAGCAAGGTACGGCGCGAGCGACTGGGCCACATCACCCTGGCGACGCCGGTGGCGCACATCTGGTTCCTCAAGAGCCTTCCGAGCCGGATCGGCGCGATTCTCGACATTACGCTCAAGGACCTCGAGCGCGTCCTCTACTGCGAGAGCTACGTGGTGCTCGACCCCAAGGAAACGCCGCTCGAGCGGGGTGAGATCCTCACCGAGGATCGCTATCACGACATGCTCGACGAATACGGCGACGACGCCTTCGAGGCGGGCATGGGCGGCGAGGCAGTTCTCGAGATGCTTCGAGATCTCGACGTGCACGCCATGGCCGAGCAGCTTCGCCTGGACCTCAAGGAAGCGACCAGCGAAGCGAAGCGGAAGAAGCTCGCCAAGCGGCTCAAGGTGATCGAGGCCTTCCGCGATTCCGGCAACCGCCCGGAGTGGATGATGCTTTCGGTGATTCCGGTGCTTCCTCCCGACCTCCGTCCCTTGGTTCCGCTCGACGGCGGCCGTTTCGCGACTTCGGATCTCAACGATCTCTACCGCCGCGTCATCAACCGGAACAACCGCCTCAAGCGCCTGATCGAGCTCAATGCTCCGGAGATCATCATCCGCAACGAGCGGCGCATGCTCCAAGAGGCCGTCGACGCGCTCTTCGACAATGGCCGTCGTGGCAAGACCATTACCGGGCCCAACAAGCGTCCGCTGAAGTCGCTGTCCGACATGCTCAAGGGCAAGCAGGGCCGCTTCCGTCAGAACCTACTCGGCAAGCGCGTCGACTACTCCGGACGTTCCGTCATCGTCGTCGGTCCCGCGCTGCGTCTGCACCAGTGCGGCCTTCCAAAGAAGATGGCGCTCGAGCTCTTCAAGCCGTTCATCTACAACAAGCTCGAAGAGCGTGGGTACGTCACCACGATCAAGAGCGCCAAGAAGCTCGTCGAGAAGGAAAAGCCCGAAGTCTGGGACATTCTCGAAGAGGTGATCACCGAGCACCCTGTGATGCTCAACCGCGCGCCGACGCTCCACCGTTTGGGCATTCAGGCCTTCGAGCCGGTGCTCATCGAGGGTAAGGCGATTCGGCTCCACCCGCTCGTTTGCACCGCGTTCAACGCGGACTTCGACGGTGACCAGATGGCGGTTCACGTGCCGCTGTCGGTCGAGGCACAGATGGAAACTCGCGTGCTCATGATGAGCACGAACAACATCCTATCGCCCGCGAGTGGCCGCCCAATCATCAACCCGACGCAGGATATCGTTCTCGGCCTCTACTACATGACGCGCGAGAAGACCTTCGGTAAGGGCGAGTACCGGGAGGGCCAAGAGAAAGACGGTTTGTTCACCGGCATCTTTGCTTCGTCCGACGAGGTGCGGATGGCATACGACCAGCACATGGTCGGACTCCACTCTCGAATTCGTTATCGCTACAAGGGAGAGATCTACGACACTACCGTCGGCCGTGTACTCGTGAGCGACGTGTTGCCTCCTGGCATGGAGTTCCCGTCGGTCAACAAGGTGCTCGACAAGAAGTCGCTCAGCGCTCTCATCGATGAGTGCTACCGCGCGAGCCGCAACAAGAACACTGTTCTCCTCGCAGACCGGCTGCGCACCATGGGCTTCGAGATGTCGACCCGTGCTGGTATTTCGATCTGCATGGACGACATGATCATCCCGGACTCGAAGAAGGACGTGCTTGACGCGGCTCAGGAAGACGTCACCACGGTCGTCGAGCAGTACCAAGAGGGCCTGATTACCGATGGTGAGCGGTACAACAAGGTCGTCGACATCTGGGCTGAGGCTTCGGACCAAGTCGCCCGCGATCTGATGGACTCGATCGGCACCGATGAAGTCACCAACCCCGAGACGGGCGAGAAGACAACGCAGCCGAGCTTCAACTCGATCTTCATGATGGCTGACTCCGGCGCTCGTGGTTCGAACCAGCAGATTCGTCAGCTGGCCGGCATGCGTGGGCTGATGGCCAAGCCGTCCGGCGAGATCATCGAGACGCCCATCACAGCCAACTTCCGTGAGGGGCTGACGGTGTTGCAGTACTTCATCTCGACCCACGGTGCGCGTAAGGGTCTGGCCGACACTGCCTTGAAGACGGCCAACTCCGGTTACCTCACACGCCGTCTCGTCGACGTCGCGCAGGACTGCGTCATCACCGACTACGACTGCCAGACGCTCGATGGCATCTGGGTCAGCAAGCTCGAAGAGGGTGGTGAGGTCGTTACGCCGCTCGGTGAGCGTGTTCTCGGCCGCATTGCGCTCGAGGACATCACCGACCCGGTCACCGACGAGGCTCTGGTCGAGGCCAACCAGGAGATCGACGAAACTCGCGTCGCGCGCATCGAAGCGGCTGGCATCGAGCGTGTGTTGATACGCTCCGTCTTGACCTGCCAGAACCGTCGCGGTGTTTGCGTGATGTGTTACGGTCGTGATCTCGGACGCGGTTACGAGGTGAACATCGGCGAAGCAGTAGGCATCATCGGCGCGCAGTCGATTGGTGAGCCTGGCACCCAGCTGACGATGCGTACGTTCCACATTGGCGGTGCGGCTGCGCGCGGCAAGATCGAGCAGAGCTCCATCGAATCGCGCTCCGGCGGTATCGTGAAGTTCGACAACGCCAAGCTCCTCACCAAGCGTGACGGCACGGTCGTCGTGATGAACCGCCACGGTGCAGTGGCCGTCGTCGACGAGTCTGGTCGCGAGCGTGAGCACTTCACTCTGACCTACGGCGCGTTCGTTAAGGTCAAAGAGGGCGACCAGGTCGAGCGAGGCACGATGCTAGCCGAGTGGGACCCTTACGCCATTCCGATCCTCACGGAGGTGCAGGGCGTCGTGAAGTACGGCGACGTAGTCGAAGCAGTGACTATGGAAGAGAAGCTCGACGAGGTGACGGGTCTTTCCCGCCGCGTCGTCATCGAGTCCCGCGACCCGAGCGCGCGTCCTCGTGTTTCCATCAAGGACCCGCAGACGGGCGAAACACAGACCACGGGCATCGGCGAAAACATGGCCCGCTACTTCCTGCCGGTCGGCGCGAATATCATCCCCGCGGATGGTCAGACCGTCGAAGCTGGTGAGATCATCGCGAAGATTCCCCGTGAGACTACCAAGACCAAGGACATCACCGGTGGCCTGCCCCGCGTCGCGGAGCTCTTTGAAGCGCGCAAGCCCAAGGACCACGCAATCATCAGCGAGATCGATGGCACCGTCACCTTTGGTAAGGATACCAAGGGCAAGCGGAAGGTCATGATCACCCCGGAGGTCGGCGAGCCAAAGGAGTACCTCATCGCCAAGGGCAAGCATCTCACCGTGAAGGACGGTGACCATGTGCGCGCCGGCGAGCCGCTGATGGATGGTCCCGCGAACCCGCATGACATTCTCAAGGTCAAGGGCGAGAAGGAGCTTGCGGCTTGGCTGGTCGATGAGATCCAGCAAGTTTATCGGCTGCAGGGTGTTGCCATCAACGACAAGCACATCGAGGTCATCGTTCGTCAGATGCTTCGGCGTGTTCGGATCAAGGAGACGGGCGACACCCGCTTCCTTCCGGACGAGCAGGTCGAGAAGACGGTGTTCGAACGCGAGAACGAGCGAGTCATCGCGAAGGGCGGTCAGCCTTCGGTGGCGGAGCCGCTTTTGCTCGGCATCACCAAGGCATCGCTTTCGACCGACTCGTTCATCAGCGCTTCGTCCTTCCAGGAAACGACGAAGGTGCTCACCGAAGCAGCGATTAGCGGCAAGGTCGACGCGCTCCGTGGTCTCAAGGAGAACGTGATCATGGGCCGTCTGCTTCCCGCCGGTACGGGCCTTGGCGCCTACAACAAGATCGACATGGTCGTCGAGGACGACGCGGTTCAACCGCTCGCTCCCGCGCCCGCCATTCTCGAGCCGGAGCCCGTTGCGGCTGCAGCATCCGAAGAGTAGTCTCTCGCCACCTTGGTGAAGAGCTACCTATTCGAAACGGATGAGCATCGTGCCCTGCGTGAGCAGGTGCGACGGTTCGCGGCTACCGCGATCGCGCCGAACGCGCATGCTTGGGAAGAAGCCAACGAGTTTCCTCGCGAACTCTATCAGCAATCCGCCGTGGCAGGTTTCCTTGCGACCGGGTATCCGGAAGAGGTAGGCGGCGACGGCGGTGACCTCAGCCATGTCCTGGTGGCTGCCGAAGAGATGGTGGTCGCCGGCAAGTCAGTGGGTACCTGCGTGGGGCTTGGAAGTCATGGGATCGCGTTGCCGCCGATCGTGAAATTCGGAACCGACGTCCAAAAGAAACGTTACGTCCGGCCGACGCTTCGCGGTGACAAGGTCTCTGCCCTCGGAATCACAGAGCCCGGCGGCGGAAGTGACGTCGCTGCCGTCCGCACCAAGGCTGTTCGTGACGGCGACCACTACATCGTCAACGGCGCCAAGACGTTCATTACATCGGGTACTCGCGCGGACTTCGTGACCACCGCCGTACGCACCGGAGGCGAAGGGCACGGCGGCATCTCGATGCTGATCATCGACACCGACACGGCGGGCTTCAGCGTGACGGGCAAGCTCAAGAAGACCGGCTGGTGGGCAAGTGACACTGCCGAGCTTGCGTTCGAGGACTGCCGCGTTCCGGTCGACAACCTCATCGGTGAGGAAGGTGCCGGCTTCCTGATGATCATGACCAACTTCGTCACCGAGCGTCTCATGCTCGCCGGCCAATGCGTTGCAATCGCTGAGCTTGCCTATCGAGAGTCGGTCGAGTACGCAAAACAGCGCCACGCATTTGGCAAATCGCTGTCGGGCTTTCAGGTCGTCCGCCACAAGCTCGCCGACATGGCCACTCAAATCGCCGCCGCGCGCGCCCTCACCGGCGAGTGCGTCACGCGCTTTCTCGCTGGGGAACAAACTCCTTCACTGGCGGCGATGGCCAAGAACACGGCTACCGACATGTGCTCGAACGTCTGCGACCAAGCCGTCCAAATCCACGGTGGCTATGGCTACATGCGAGAATACGTCGTAGAACGCCTCTACCGCGACGCCCGCCTCTACCCAATCGGCGGAGGCACCCGCGAAATAATGAACGAGATCATCAGCAAGGTGGAGGGCTACTGAAGGGGTCCCCCAGGGACACTCTCCCCCCTCCCAACTCATTGAGATCACAGCGCTTCTCAGCGAAAGATCGCAGCGAGCAGGGCAGGTGGCGTTGCGATCCTTGCCGGAGATCGTGTTTGGTTTCGGGGAGTTAGGGGGGTGGAGAGTGTCCCCCGGCGATGAAGTCGGCGATTAGGGCGGAGAGTTTTTCTATGAAGGCTGGGCCGATTTCTGTTTGGTGGGCTTTGGCGATCCGTTGGGTGGACTCCGTGACGGTTTCATCCCCGCGTTCCCAGGCTTCGAGCAAATCAGCGGCCAAGGAGTTGAGCTTTCGGGTGGACGCTCTGTGGCTGGCGTCGCGGTAGACGCAAAGGAAGGTTGGCTCGGGTTCGTACCCTGCGGCCGGGATGGGTTTTCGATGGACCGGGTACTCGAGGCGGAGCACCTCGATTGCTGTGCGGAGGATCGGCTTGCGGTCGAAGGCGAACTCCGCTTCCGGGATCGGGTCCGCTGGACCATGCCGGAGGTTCCAGCCCGCGATCTCGAATCGTGCGAGGTCGGCCACCCAGGGCGCTTCGTTGCCTTGCCAAATTGGGATTGCGAACTCCGCTAACTCGGTCGGCACCTGGCGAAGATATCGGGTCTTCGGTCCGCCGGTGCTGAGCCACTCGGCGACAGCGCGCCCAAAGGCATCTTCTCCTATAGCGCGCCTGGTGCGGGCCAGGGCAGTGTCAACGACGTGGACCAGCCGGTTCTGCACGAGCTCTCGGTAGACCAGCCAACCTTCACGGGATCCCAAGAGCGCGAGGTCGGACTCGCTCGGCTCTGCACCAAAACAAACCCGCTGCATGGCTTTGGCACGATCAGCCAGCATCTCGGTCTCCCGTTGCGGCCCGATAGATCTTCCAAAGCTCTTCAACCTCCGCGAGGAGCTCATCGAGCGGCGGCACATTGTTGTCTCGCTCGAGCAACACCGGCACGGCGCCGATTCGTCTCAGCGTGTAATCGAGAAGCTGATAGACGTCGTTCGGTACGGGTTCGCCATGCGTGTCGATACGCAGGCCATCTTCTCGCACGAAGTGGCCAGCGACGTGGATCTGAATCACGCGGTCTGCAGGAATCTTGTCGATGTACGCTTTTGGATCGAAGTCGAAGTTGCGGCTGTTCACATAGATGTTGTTGACGTCCAGAAGCAGCTTTGCGTCCGACCGTTCCAATACATCGACGACGAAATCGGCCTCGGCCAGGCCATCGTCGCATTGCGGCGCGTAGTAGCTCGCGTTCTCCAAAGCCAAAGGCCGGTCGATTGCGTCCCTCACTTCGATCAATCGTTGAGATGCGATTTGCGCCGCCTCATCGGTGAACGGCAAAGGAAGCAAATCGTGGAAGAAGCGATCGCCGACCGCCCCGAGACAGAGGTGCTCGCTGTGCCATGGGATTTCGCGGTCGGACAGAAACAACCCTAGCTCTTTCAGATAGTCAGAGTCGAACGGCTCGAGGGCACCCAAACAAGTGCTGAGCCCATGCGTGATGATCGGCCAGTCCCGCTGCGCCAACTCGAGCATCTCCTGGTAACGACCGCCCCGATTCACGTAGTTTTCCGGGTGGATCTCGAGCCAGGAAACGGAGGTCGGCTTTCGCTCGAGCAGCTCGGTCGCAAGATCGTAGCGCAGGCCGAGCCCGATTCCGCTCAGGTTTCGATTCATCGTGGTCTCAAAAAAGAAAAAGCCGCGGCGACACCGGCCGCCGCGGCTTCAAACATCATGCTACCCGATTGGGTAGCTCGACTTGAGTGGTTTACTTCTTCTCGCCGCCGCAGCTGCCTTCGCCGCAGGACCCTTCCGAAGCGTCACCTTCCTCCTTGGCCCCACCACAGGAGCCCTCGCCGCAGGAGGCTTCCGCCGCGCCTTCTTCGACCGCAGCAGCGGTCTCGGCGCCTGTCGTGGTCTCGGAAACTTCCGGACCATCGTCCGACTTGCATCCGGCGGTCACGCTGAGTGCCGCGGTCGCCATCGCGATGATCGTGTGCTTGAGTGCTGAGTTCATGTTTGTCTACCCTCTTCGTGTTCGTAAGAGCACAAGGAGCATCCAAACAGCTCCCCGGCGATGCAACGCGGCGTCAGGGACCAATCCCATTCCCCCGGTTCCGTTTGGGGCACGCTAGCCAAAGCGATCGTCTGTCGCAATCGAAAAGCGAAGCCCGCGTCATGAGATCGACTACGTTTCTGGCAGGCAGATGTTTCGTCGAAATTCTACACCTATACGACTGGCAGTTCGTGACAGATACCCCATAGATTTTGGGGGCTTAGATCCTGATGAGCTTTGGGAAAATCGCCGGAGTGCTTTGCCTCGTGGCATGCGCACACGCTCCTGAGGTGGTTCCTGGGAACCCACATCCACCTGGGATTGCACACTACACGGTTACAATCTTTGACAACCTCGGGGGCGCTCGAGTTCACGCGTGCTTCAAAGGCGCCACGACGCGTGAGTTGGTACCGATCGATGATAGCGCGGCGGCTGACTTGAGTGGCGCCTGGATCGCTGGGGCGGCGCTCGAGACTACGAACGGTCGAATTCCCCTAAACCAAGCATCGCCGGATTCCTGCGTCGACTATGAAACACGGTTTCGGCGCAGTTGGTTTCAGCTCAGTGATTCGTCCGCGGAGATCCTCTCCCAGACGCATTGGCTGTGGCGTCCCGAACCGTTTCCTCGCGAGCTCGACACCTCTGTGCGTTTTGTGCTCCGCGGTGGTGGACAGGTGTCGCTGCCCTGGCCGCATGCCAACGGAACCTATCAGCCGGACGAGAGTGCGTTCTTCATGGAGACCTATGGCGTATTCGGTGTTTTCGATCGGCAGGCGTTCTCGGTTGCGAATACCAGCGTTGAAGTCGTACGCCTCGGGGAGCGACCGTCACAGGAACACATTCGCCGCTGGCTTGGTCGCGCCATGCAGGTGGTAGCATCGGTCGGAGACCGTTTTCCCCGCGAGCGCATTCACTACGTCATCGCTCCAGTTGACAGTTCGGGGGAACCTGTGGTCTTCGGGATGGTGCGTCGGGGGGGCGGTTCGTCGATTCTCCTGTTGCCGTCATCGTACGCCGGGGTCGCTGCGCTCGAAGCAGACTGGGTCGCAGTTCACGAGCTCTCGCACCTTTGGTTGCCCCGCTTGCGGTCCGAGGATCGATGGCTTTCGGAAGGGATCGCGACGTACCTCCAAGAAGTGCTGCGAGCGCGCTGTGGCCTCCAGAGCAGTGAGCGTGCGTGGAAGCGCCTGGAGGAAGGCTTCGAGCGCGGCCGGCGTTCCGGAACCGGGCGCCGCCTGGGCAACGAGAGCCTGGCGATGAACCGGACGGGAGCGTACCAACGCGTTTACTGGGCAGGCACTGCGTTTGCGTTGGAGACCGATGTCCTGCTCCGGCAGCGCAGCAACGGGCAAGCCACGCTCCTCACTGCACTCAGCGAGGCTCAGCACAGCTGGCGCACCGATGCCAATCCCGTCAGCGCGTCGGCGTTTCTCAAGTCGCTGGAACGAGTAAGCGGCGCGGACTTCATCGAAGCGCTCGGTCGCCAGTACGCGGCTAGCTCGGCCTTTCCCGACACGCCGTACTTGGATTCGCCGGACCACAGCGACCTTCGTGCAGAGATCACGTGGCCCGCCGACGGAGCCTGTGGGATCAACGCCGTATCGTCGCGATGATCCTCGCGCGCGGAGTTGGGCGACGCTTGCCGATTCGAAATGCAGAAGCGACTCGATCTACGCCCGATTGCAGCAGGGCGCGTTGCGCCGTGTACAACGTGGCGAGCTGGTCGCCGGCGCGAATCCGATCGCCGAGTTGAACATGAAGGCGAATCCCTGCTCCCGGATCGACAACGTCTTCGGCGCGACTGCGGCCGGCGCCGAGTCCCATCGATGCGTAGCCTAGCTCGAGTGGATCCACCCCCGTGACGTACCCGCCGGTCGTTGCACGGACCGTCGATCGGTGGCGGGCAAGCACAAGCTGGTTCGGTGCATCGACCACGCCGGGATCACCACCCTGTGCCTCGACGATATTCCGCATTTTCTCGAGCGCGCTCCCATCGGTCACCGCAAGCTCGATGCGTCGCCTTGCCTGCGTCTTGGTCTTTGCGACTCCCGCGGCGCGCAGCATCTCGACAGCCAGCTCGTAGGTAAGCTCCCTCAGGTCGTCGGGGCCCCGGCCGTGAAGAATCTCGAAAGCCTCAGCCGTTTCGATCGCGTTTCCGATCGCGTACCCGATCGGGCTGTTCATGTCGGTGAGCAGCGCGGAGACTCGCTTCCCGGCTAGCGTTCCGACTCGCACCAGAGATCGCGCAAGCGCCCTGGCGTCCGACTCGGTCTTCATGAACGCGCCTCTGCCTACCTTCACGTCGAGCACCAGCGCGTCGATTCCCTCTGCGAGCTTCTTCGACAAGATGCTCGAGGTGATCAATGGAATCGACTCGACGGTTCCCGTAACGTCCCGCAGCGCGTACAGACGCTTGTCGGCCGGTGCCAGGTCGCCGGTTTGTCCGATCAGCGCGCATCCGATCGTTCGGAGTTGCGTACGGAACTCTCGCACCGACAGATCGACTCGGAACCCCGGAATCGCCTCGAGCTTGTCGAGCGTGCCTCCGGTGTGTCCTAGGCCGCGGCCACTCATCATTGGCACCACCACCCCGCATGCCGCAACGATCGGCGCGAGGCAGATACTGACCTTGTCCCCGACCCCGCCGGTCGAGTGCTTGTCTACCTTCGGAGCGTCCAGCTCGCGCAGGTTCAGGACTGTGCCGCTGTCCCGCATGGCGAGGGTCATGGCGACCGACTCGTCGAAGTCCATGCCTTGGAAATAGACCGCCATCGCCAGGGCGCTCATCTGATAGTCGGCGACGGAG
>Ga0209456_10001817_pt1 | contig 10246 bp, 9 predicted proteins | sample COG_11_FD_184755 | JGI IMG/M metagenome (GOLD analysis project Ga0209456, IMG submission 184755) | Pelagic marine sediment microbial communities from the LTER site Helgoland, North Sea, for post-phytoplankton bloom and carbon turnover... | ecosystem: Environmental > Aquatic > Marine > Neritic...
CGCGTCGGTCGATCGCTTTCACGACTACGAGCGCACCATGGGCTTGAATTACTTCGCGCCGGTGCGGCTCACACTCCGCCTGCTCCCCTCGCTGCGGGAACGAGGCGGCACGATCTCACACGTGCTCACAATGGGCGTCCTCATTCCCGGCCCGTACTTCGCCGCGTATCTCGCCACCAAGGCTGCTCTCGACGCCTTTGGCGACTCGCTGATGTCGGAGCTTCAACACGAGGGGCTCCACGTGTCGTCGGTTTATCTGCCGCTCGTCAAGACCGACATGATGGCCCCGGTCGAGGAGTATGCCGGACGCCGTGACGTGATGACGCCAGAGCGCGCGGCCACGATGATCCTCGACGGCGTGGTCGACCGGCGGCGCCGGGTGATGACCACCATCGGTGGGTTCCATGCGTTTAGCAATCGCGTGATGCCGGCCACGACCAGCCGAATCCTCAACCTGATCCAACGCACCTTTCCCATCGGCGACACCCCGAGCGAGTTCCCGCTCGAAAAGGCCTTCATCACGAACGCGATCGGCGGCAGCCCGATCTAGCTGCCGAACAGGCTGGAGAGGAACCCCTTGCCGCTGGACTTGCGAAGGAGCCACTGCGCCTTCTTCGCCAGCGCCGGCCCAGGGAGCGCGCCAACGCGAACGTCCAAAATCTCGCCATTGTTTACGAACAACAGGGTTGGGACGGAATGGATGTTGAACGGCTGGGCGAGCTGCGCCTGAGCCGCGGTGTTGATCCGAATGAACCGGATGGGCTCGTCGACCAGCTCGTTAGCGACTGCCTCGAACGCGGGCGCCATGGCTTTGCAGGGGCCGCAGGTGGGGGACCAGAAGTCGAGGATGGCGGCGCCGCCCTCCTCGCTCATCAGATCCTCGAGCTCGCTCATCTTCTTGAAGTCCTCGACCATCTCACCCTTGTGGCACCGATGAGCCCGTCTCGCCAATCGTCCCCGTGCCATGTACTATCATCGCGCTGGAACCCATGCCTGAAGCTGCCAAACCCTCGGAGACGGAGTACCTCGAGATCGACCATCCCTGGGTGTCCCACCGGCACGTGCCGATCTACGAGTTTACGTTTCCGGCGGAGGCCACCGATGAGGAGCTCGCCGCGTTTGTGCGGGCGCGCGAGGACTGGGCAACGCGTGCGCACTATCCGGTCGCCTGGGTCGTCCAGCTTTCCAACCTCACGAAGGCAAACGCCACGCAGCGCAGGACTTTTGCAGAGCACCTGAAGCGATTCGAACGGCACGACGTGCTCTGGAATGGAGGCTCGGCGCTGATCGTGCCGAGTGGATGGCTGCGCGGCCTGGTCACGGCTGTGTTCTGGATTTCGCCTCCGAAGTTCCCGCACCAGGCGTTTGCCACGCGCGGCGACGCCCTCGAATGGGCGCAGCTCCAACTGGACGCCAAGATCGCCGAGTGCCGCGCTGATTCGCAGGTTCGCGCATCTCGATGATGACCTGGTACACCGGGGACCCAACCTACGACACGGTGCTGACCTTCGCGTTCGTCCTCGTGGTCATGGTGTTCATCGGCGCGGCCGCGATGAAGAGCCCGTACGGGCGCTTCGCGTCGGACAAGTGGGGGGTGAACCTCAGCCCACGTCTCGGCTGGTTCCTGATGGAGCTCCCCGCGATGCTCAGCTTCCTGTTCTTCTACTTCCAGGGGCGGAACCGATTCGAGCTCGTGCCTCTGTTCTTTCTGTTCGTCTGGGTCGTGCACTACAGCAACCGCGGCTTCGTCTTTCCCTATCTGATACGAAGCCCGAAGGGAGCGACCGCGTCCTTCAGCATCACGATCGTGGTGATGGGCTGGCTCGTGACGACGCTCCATGGCTACCTGAACGCGGCGTTCATCAGCGACCTCGGGACGCACTTCACGCTGGACTGGTTCACCGACCCGCGGTTCATCATCGGCATCACCCTCTACTACGGGTCGTTCGTCCTCAACATCCGCTCGGACGCGATCATCCGAAACCTCCGGAGCGTCGAGGAAATCGAACGCGGGGATAAGGTGTATCGCATCCCCCGGGGCGGCCTCTTCCGGTTCGTGACCAATCCGTCTTATCTGACGGAAATCACGGCATTCGCGGGCTTTGCCATCGCAACCTGGTCGCTCGGCGCGACGTTTATCTTGCTGATCACCATCGCCAACCTGGTGCCGCGCGCGTTCCAGACGCATCGCTGGTACAGGGAGAAGTTCCCGGACTACCCGCGTGAACGGCGAGTGTTGATCCCGTTTGTGCTGTAGCCGCGCGTGTCGCCTCAGTGGGCGTCGTGGTGCACTTCTTCGACGACCAGCCGGTCGGTGCTGGTATCGATGCGGGCGTGTCTGACCTGGAGCTCGCCGGCAGCGATGGCGTCGCGAATCGTTGGACGCGCCATGAACTCTTCGACCCGGCGTACGCGCTCGTCCATGAGCGCGGTCAACGCGGGGAAGTCCTCTCGGAGCTCGGGATCGGCCGCCGCGCCTTCTGCGGCGCAGTCGGTATGCGTCGTGAGGAGGATGATCTTCACGCCGTTGAGCACCGCGAGCTCGAGCATCTCTTGCTCGGCCGGCGAAAGCACGGACCCCGCGGTCCGAACGATGTAGTAGTAGCGCCGGGTGTCTCCGACCAGCTCGCTGGTGTCGATACGAGCATCCATGCAGGCAAGGATCGCCACGACGGGATGCCGCTCGGTGCGAGGGAAGAATGCGCGCACGCCGGCCGCAAGCTCGTTTTGCCGCTCGAGCTCCGCCCAGATTTGGTCAGGAGTGATCGAGTCATCATGCTCGAAGTCGAAATGACTGAGCCTGTCTTGCAGGCGGTAGCCGAGGTTCACCAATCCGCCCCCCACGATGAACTCGAACCGCGGACTCAAGAGGAATGCCGACAAAAGGCCCACCAGCAGAACTCCGATGCCTACCCCCCAAGCTGTCTTCTTCGTCATAGGCGCCAAGGGTACAATGAAAGGCCCGCGAACGGGTTCATTTCTCCGCCGCAAACTCTTCGCCTTCGGGCACCACGAAGAAGATGAGCCCCACCCTTGGGATCGGCTGCGTGACGTACATGCGCCCCTGAAAAACGAAGCGGGTCTCGCTCGTGCCCATCGCGTCGAGGAAGTCCCTAGGCAGGAAGACGTCAGCCTCCGCGCCCGCTACCAGACCGAACAAGTCGAGCCCCACCTGCTGCCGCTCGAGAACCTGGCTCATCGTCCCCCGGAGCGGCACCAGCATCGACGCTCTTTCTACTTCGTCGCCCTCACTGATGAGCTCCATCATGAAGGCCGGATGCTTCTTGGCCGTGCAGCGGGTCCTCGTACGACCGTCGCCCGCATCCTCGCTGAGCCCTTCCTCGCAGCGGTCGAGAAGCGGCTTGAGCGTCGAGGGCGCGGGCGCCCCGGTAACTACAAATCCGGAGGTCTCAGAAGCCGCAGGAGTTGCCTGCTCGCCCACCGCGTCCGGGCTGACATCCCGGAAAAAGTACGCGGCGCCCACGAGCAGCACGCAAAAGAATGCAGCGCTGCCCGCGACCACGGCACGACTAGGCCCCTGCGACTTCTTCGGCTCCATCAGGGCTCGCCTGAGTCGTTAGTTCACGACTTCGGACGCGGCGGCCTTGCCCCCTTCGGTGCCGCCCTCTTTGGCGCCCTCTTTGGCACCGCCTTCCATGCCGGCTTCGACGCCTGCTTCCGCGCCGGCCTTGCCGCCGGCTTCCGCGCCAGCCGTGGCTTCCTGGGCCGCCGGGCTTGCGTCTTCCTTGCATGCCGCCGAGAGGCTGAGTGCCAACATTGCCGTTCCGATGACCAAGTACCTGAGAATTGAGCTCATTTGTTGCTGTCCCTCCTGTTTGAGTGCTGCGCAGGCTACCAAAACCGGGCCAGTTGGGATACTTCTATGCGTTCCATGAAGCCCCTTGGAACCGTCGATACCAGCTTCCTGCTCGCCGAGGACCGCGAAATGCCCATGCATACGGGCGGTCTCATGTTGTTCAGCTACCCCGAAGGTGTGCACGAGGACTGGCTGCACGAGACCATGTCCGCCAACGACGACCCGGATGCCGTCCAGTCGCCCTTCAATCAGAAGCTCGCCTGGCCGCTTCGGCGATTGGGGCTTCCGCACTGGGTCATCGACCGGGACCTCGACGCCCACTACCACGTGCGCCACTCCGCGCTTCCGAAACCTGGCCGATACCGCGAGATGTTCTCCCTCGTCTCGCGCCTGCACAGCACGCGCTTGCACAGGGACCGTCCGCTCTGGGAAGCGCACATCATCGAGGGCGTCGAGGACGACCGATTCGCGCTCTACGTGAAGACGCACCACTCGATGATCGACGGTGTCGGTGCGATGCGATTGCTGCGCGCTTGCCTGAGCAACGACCCGAACGAGCGAGACATGCCTGCTCCCTGGAACATGCCTCGCCCACGGCGTCAAAACGTCGCGGCACCGGACGCACGTGGCGCCGTGGCCGCCACCGCAGGAGCGATGGAAGGCGTGCTCAAGTTCGCGGCCGCAGTACGACAGCGTGACAAGCACGGCATGATCGCACCCTTCCAAACCCCAGTCACGATCTTGAACGGGAGGGTCACTGGCTCGCGCCGATTCGTCGCGCAGTCCTGGTCGCTGCCGCGCATCCGGAAGGTGGCCAAGGCCCTCAACGCCACGGTCAACGACATCGTCCTCGCGATGTCGGGCGGCGCACTGCGACGTTACCTCATCGACCAGGATGCGCTTCCGGAGCAACCGCTCACCGCGATGACGCCGGTCTCGTTCCGCCCGGCCGACGCGGACATCGAGGGCAACTCGTTCTCGGTGGTGTTCGCTACGCTGGCCACCGAAGTCGGCGACCCGCTCGATCGCCTGCACGCCATCCAGAAGTCGATGGGAGAAGCCAAGCGCCTCCTCAAAGGGATGAATAGCGCCGACATCCCGATCTTCACCAGCATCGTGGCGCTGCCCGTCCTCCTCCCTCACTTGCTGCGGCTCTCCGGACGAACGCGCCCGACTTTCAACGTCACGGTCTCGAACGTTCCTGGCCCGAGCGAGAAGCTCTACTGGAACGGCGCCCCGCTCGAGGGAATGTACCCCTTGTCGATCGTGACCCACGGCCAGGCGCTGAACATCACCGTCACGAGCGTCGCAGACAGTCTCGACGTCGGCATCATCGCCTGCCGCCGCTCGGTTCCGAGCGCACAGCGTTTAATCGACCACCTGGAAGAAGCGCTCGTGGAGCTCGAGCGCTGCGTCCCGGCGGGCTAGGTGGGCCTTCAGCGGGCGAGCAAGTCGCCGAGCGTGAGGATGCCTCGGCGCTCGGCCTTCTTCAGCAGCCGTTGGAAAAGGAGGGCTGTAGCAAGGGCATCGCCGGCCGCGGTGTGTCGCTCGGGGATATCGATTCCGTAGCGTTCGACGAGGCTGTCCAGTTGGTAGACGCTACGCTGGTCTGCGCCCCTCGCCTGGCTCGATGTCATGAGGCCGTCCTCGACGCGCTTTGCCAGCTGCGCGGTGTCGACCGAGGGGTTCCAGACCTTGGCGCCCCGGTACGGTGCGATCGCCTTTTCGAGCATGCGCATGTCGAACGCCGCGTGATGCGCCACGAGCACCGCGTCGCCGGCAAAGGCTAGGAAACGGGCCGCAGCCTCACCTTCGGGGATCCCGTCCGCGAGGTCGTGGGAGATCAGGCCGTGGATCACTGCAGCGTCGGAGCCGCCGACATGGGACTGAGCGACCATGGCGCCGAAGGTGTCGTCGAGCTGAACGTCAGGCCCGAGCATCCCCACGCCGGCAATCGACAAAAGCTGGTTCTTCGTGAGGTCGAGGCCCGTGGTTTCGCTATCGAACACCACGAACCGGACTTCACGCAAGGGCTTGTCCCGGGGTGGCCGGCTCCGTTTCGACATGTACTCGCGCAAGGGCTCCGGCCAGGACTCCGCGTCGGCTGCCGCAGAGCCTCCGGTCAACAGACGTTTGAGAAAATTCGGAATCAATCGAACCTCAGCGTATGAAATCCGTTCGGTACCTCGACGTCAACATCAACTGAACATCCTTGACGACCGAGAAGGTGTTGCGAACCGTTTGCCGCTCGAGCTTGTTGAGCTCCTTGATGTGGACGTATCGCCCTGAGGTGCCTCGGCTGAGGCCTTCGAGGGCGCGGATGCGCATCAAGATCTCGTAGGCCATCCCCGCTTCCCCCGAGAGCCGCGCGAGTTTCTCATGGGTTTCCCCGATACGCTGCCAGCGCTCGGCGGTGCTTCCGTAGATGTCGATGCCGAGGTCGTACACCAGGACGCGCGCCGCATCGGCCAGGGGCATCATTGCCCTGGCCTTGATGTCGAATGCGTCACGGTGCTCGCCCGTGCGCTCGACGATCATGTTTCGAAAGAAGCTCAGCGGTGGAGGGTTCCGCGTGGCGTTCTTCGCGAAGAACCCCAGAAAGGAGCGGTCGACCTTGATCCGATCGAAGATGTGACCCTTGAGCTCGGCGGCAAGCGCGCTGTCCCCGTACACGGGGCGGAAGTCGAAGAAGATGTTGGTGTGCATCACTGCGATGTTTTCCGGCTCGTGGATCCACTCCGAGAAGAGGCGCTTCCACGAACTGAGCGGCTGGTTCCACTTCGGGTTGCTCGCCATGATATCGCCCGGGCACCGTTCGAAACCGGCTTCCAGCAGGATGTCGACCACCAGCGTTCCAAGCTCGAGAAAGAAGCGCTCGGCCACCCCGTCGTCGTCCTCGCCCGGGTCGGCGTAGAGGATGGCGTTGTCCTGATCGGTGCGTAGAAGCTGCTCTTCGCGCCCCTCGCTCCCGAGCGCCAACCAGCAAAACGCCACCGGCGGCTCCATGCCCCGGTCAGCCAGCTCCTGGAGCGACAAGCCGATGGCCCTTCGGATCAGTGTGTCGTTGATCTCCGAAATCATGTTCGAGAGGAACCCCATCCCGACCTCGTCCTCGAGGTACTGGCGGAGCAGCTCCTCGGCTTGGTCGCGGAGCGCTCGCAGCTTCGCCTTGGTCGTGGCCCGACCGATTTCCGTCAGAATCACCGTCGGGTGGCTGCCCTGCGTCTTCAAGATGTCGTGCTCGGAGACGATGCCGGTCACCGGTGTTTCCGCGGTCCCATCCTCGGTGACCGCGAAGTGGTGAAGGTGCTTCTTCATGACCGTCGCGATGAGCAAGGACAGCGTGGTCTGGTCATCGACGGTGAGCACCGGCGAGCTCATGATCTCGGAAATGAGGCCCGACACATTGCGCCCCTCGCCGACAACTTTCGAGCGGAGGTCGGAGTCGGTCACGATGCCGATCGGCCGTCGCTCCTCGTCGACGATCAGGATCGAGCCGACATTGCGCTTGCTCATCATCGACGCGGCGTGGCGGATGGTCGTGTTGGGAGCACAGGTCAGCACGTCGCGCACCGGGTCCACACGGCGCACGTCATCACCGGTGTCGCTTGCCCGCTCGTGCCGCCGCGCGGCTCGCACCGACTCGAGCCGATTGCTGTCCATCGGCTGCGGCATATCGGACGCAAAGTCGGCGGCAAAGAACATCGCCACCCGGGGCGCCTCGTGAAGCAGCGCTTCGAGCGCCTTCTTCGAAAGCACGTACAGGAGCGTGTCGTCCTTGGCCTGCGTGCGCGCGGCGTACGGCCTATCCGCAAGCAGTGCCCGCACGCCGAAGATGTCGCCGTCATCACACACATCGATGAGCACGGTCTTGCCGTCGACCAGCTGAGTGACGGCGACCTCACCCTTCACGACCACGTAGAACTCGGGCCTCGGGTCATCCCCCTCCTCGAAGACAATCTCATCGGCCTCCAGGTACCGAATGCGAATGCCGCGCGCGATGCGGTCGAGGAGCTCGGGGTCGAGCCGATCGAAAGGGGGATGGTACGCCAGGCGGTTGGCCACCGTGAGGATCATGGAATCCGAGGACATGCGCGCTATCTCTCCAAGGCTCGTTCGACGATCTCGGCAACATCCTTGGAGATCCCGGGCCGCGACGCAATGCGTTCGAGCTCCGCCTTCATCAGCTTGCTTCTGCCAGGCTCGTAGCGCTTCCACTGGTTGAAGCTCGAGACAATGCGCGCGGCGACCTGAGGGTTGATCGCGTCGAGCTCGAGGATCTGGTCGGCTACGAATCGGTACGCCGCGCCGTCCGCTCGATGGAAACCAACCGGGTTGCCCGCGGCAAACGCGTACAGCAGGGAGCGGGCGCGGTTTGGGTTGCCGAGGTTGAAGTCTGGGTGCTTCGATAGGGCGACCACCCGGTCGAATGCCGCCGGCGTGCTCGACATGGCCTGCATGCGAAACCACTTGTCCAAGACGAGTGGGTCTTCCCTCCACCGTCCGTAGAAGGCGTCGATCGCGCGGTCGGTCTCGGGCGAGACCAGGTCGACCAGGCTCATGAACGCGGCCTCGTAGTCCGTCATGCTCGTAGCGGTACCGAACTGCTCCATGGCCATCGCAGTGGTCCCGGGCTCCTCCAGCGCAACGAGGTAGCGGAGCGCGCGGTTCTTGATGCGACGGCGGGCGATCTGGGTTTTGTCGATCGCATCGGTGCCGTGTGCGTGATCCTCGTAGGTGCGCATCAGGTCGTCGCGAAGCGCGGAGGCGAGCTCTCGGATGGCGAAGCGTCTTGCTCGGTGCACTGCGTCCGGGTCGACGACCTCAAGCTCCTGGGCCAGCAACTCCTCCGACGGAAGCGCCAGGGTGAGCGCCTTGATCGACCCATCGAGGCTCGGATCGGACAACACTTTCCGAAACGCATCGACCAGACCCTCGTCGAGCTCGAGCGAGTGGCCTTCGGGGGCTCGCTCCACCAGCGCGAGCAGGACTCGCTTGGATAGCTCCTGGCCAGCTTCCCATCGGTTGAAGGCATCGGAGTCGTGCGCCATCAGGAAGGCGAGGTCTTCGCGGCTGCGTTCGACGTCCAGTCGGATCGGGGCTGAAAAGCCCCGCCCAATCGAGGCGACCGGAGGCTCGGACAGGCCCTCGAACGTGAAGGTTTGCTCGGCCTGGGTGAGCTCGAGGGTGCGGGCCGTGCCGGCGATGTCATTCCCGTCCGCGCCCAGCAAACCGACCCGAATGGGAATCGAAAGCGGCAAGGGCTCGGGCTCTTCCGGAAAGGCACGCTGTGACTGCGCGAGGGTGAGCGCATAGGTGCCCGCAGACTCGTCCCAGGCCGCATGCGCACGGACCACAGGGGTCCCGGCCTGCAAGTACCAGCGCTCGAGCTGGCTGAGGTCCACGCCGTTGGCGTCCGCTATCGCCTGGCGAAAGTCGTCGCAGGTGACCGCGCAGCCGTCATGCGTGTCCAGGTAGTGCCGCAGCCCCTTCCGAAACCCTTCCCGGCCGAGAAGCGTCTGGTAGAGCCGCACGACCTCCGCGCCCTTCTCGTACACCGTCGCCGTGTAGAAGTTGTTCATCTCGATGTACGACTCTGGCCGAATCGGATGCGCGAGCGGGCCGGCGTCTTCGGCGAACTGCGCGGTTCGAAGCCGCGTCACATCCTTGATGCGTTGCACGGCCCGCGAGGTCATGTCCGCCGAGAACTCCTGGTCGCGAAAGACCGTGAGGCCCTCCTTGAGCGTGAGCTGGAACCAGTCGCGGCAAGTCACCCGGTTGCCGGTCCAGTTGTGGAAATACTCGTGCGCGACGACACTTTCGATGCCTTCGTAGTCGTCGTCGGTCGCGGTCGATGGCTTGGCGAGCACATACTTCGAGTTGAAGATGTTCAGCCCCTTGTTCTCCATCGCGCCCATGTTGAAATCGTTGACCGCGACGATCATGTAGACGTCGAGGTCGTACTCGAGCCCATAAGTCTCCTCGTCCCAGTTCATCGCAGCTTTGAGCGACGCCAGCGCGTGCTCGCACTTGTCTGCGTTCTCGGCCTCCACCCAAATCTCGAGCGCCACATCACGCCCCGACGCCGTCGTGAAGCTCCCGCGATGACAGACCAGGTCTCCGGCGACCAGGGCGAAGAGATAGCTCGGCTTCCGAAACGGATCCTCCCATTGAACCCAGTGGCGCCCACCCGGAAGCTCGCCCTCCCCGACCCGATTCCCATTCGACAGCAACACGGGATACTTCGCGCGGTCAGCTTCGATGCGCGTCGTGAAGCGCGCCATCATGTCAGGGCGGTCCAGGTAGTAGGTGATCCTGCGAAAACCCTCCGCCTCGCACTGCGTGCAGAAGGCATCACTCGAGGTGTAGAGCCCCATCAGCTTCGTGTTCTCGCCGGGATGGATCCGCACCTCGGTTTCGAGCTCAAAG
>Ga0209456_10001818_pt1 | contig 10237 bp, 10 predicted proteins | sample COG_11_FD_184755 | JGI IMG/M metagenome (GOLD analysis project Ga0209456, IMG submission 184755) | Pelagic marine sediment microbial communities from the LTER site Helgoland, North Sea, for post-phytoplankton bloom and carbon turnover... | ecosystem: Environmental > Aquatic > Marine > Neritic...
CCGCTGTTTCGATGTTGACCTGGTTTCAATCCGTTCCACAGGTCGATCTTTCGTTTCTCGGTCGCACCAGCGGTATAACCACCTCGTTCATAATCTGCGTCTGGATGTTGCTGCCCATCGCAAATTCACGTGGCGTAAAGACGCTGTTCAGCTCTGCCCTCGAGGCGGGCGTGACAGCGGCAATCTCGATCTTTGCGATCACGATATCTCTTTTTGTGACGGACCAGATAACCGACGCACTGTGGGGGGTGCTCGCGGCAATACTGCCGTTCGACATTCCTGACAGACTGATGCAGGTTATCGACTTCTTCATCGACATCGGCGCGGAGGTGTTCTTTGTGGCGGTGCTGCTGGGTTACGCCTGGTCGCGAACGCGGAAGCAGTTCACGCGTTTGTAGGGGCTTCGCAAAAGTGTGTGAAAGCGAAGGCTTTGCCTGGAAATCCCGATGCGCTCTTTTGCCTCGGACCAATACTCGGGAACAATCGTTATTCGGCTCTAATTTGACGTTTCTATCTCGATTTTTGCCGACTTTTGGCCATCGTTTTGAACCGCGACTTCTTCACTCAGTGGTAAACGATAAACGAAAACTGCAGGAAGGATCATCACGGCGAAAACCAGAGCTATCACGAACCAGGAATCCAACACTATCGCGGTATATATGCAGGCGAGTCCCATCATCAATAATGCGACTCTTTTAGCATTGCGTGGGATCGAACGTGTTTCGTGCCAGTTGTGAATAATTGGTCCAAACCAACGATGTGACAACAGCCAATTGTGTAGGCGGGGAGATGATTTCGCGAAACACACTGCGGCGGCGATCAAGAAGATCGTGGTCGGCAATCCGGGTATCAAAATGCCAATGATTCCTATCGCGACAAGGACGAGGCCTGCGAAGATAAGCAAATACTTTACAGCACCAGTTTGTTGTTTTCGCAAGGGCCGCTCAAGAAAGAAACATTCACCACAAGTCTAGATGACCTGGTCCGCCAATGGAAACTGCGCGCCCATCGGGTGGGCACCGGCCAATAATTCTGCCGATACGTACCGGCGTCGCCGTATTGCGACGGAAACTCAGTTGTTTAATCCACGTCCAATGTGTAACGTTAGCGGCATTCGTGGGTCGGCAAATGAAACAGAGGAACAGACAATGCGTACAGCATCAAGATTTCGTGGATTAGCAGTTTTGCTCGTCGCGTTGATGACCAGCTCAGCGTGGGCGGATGACTATTCTGACACTGTTGACATGTTCAAGAACGCCATACCGAGCACCTTTTTTGAGACTAGCTACGGCTACGCCGTATTTCCCACTATTGGCAAAGGCGGCGCCGGCATTGGTGGTGCTCATGGCAAGGGCCGGGTCTATGCCAAGGGTGCTCACGTTGGCGATACATCAATGACCCAGCTAACCGTTGGCTTTCAACTGGGTGGTCAGGCGTTTAGTCAGATTATCTTCTTTGAAGATGAGCGCGCCTTCACTCAGTTTACGAGCGGTAACTTTGAATTTGGCGCGCAGGCGACGGCTGTCGCAATAACGGCTGGGGCATCTGCTTCAGCATCCACAACCGGTCAATCTGCCGGTGCCAGTGGGGGAAGAAACGATGCCATATCAGTCGGTGACTATCACCGGGGAATGGCCACATTCACCGTCGCCAAGGGTGGTTTGATGTACGAAGCCGCAATCGGCGGACAGAAGTTCAAGTACAAGGAAGTCAAGTCGCCCGATTGAAACGCCAGGTAACGGCCAGTCAGGCCTTTGTAGGAGGCTCTTTAGCTTCCTCAAGCGAAATGCCCGCTTTTTCTAGACAAGCCGGCATCGAATTGTAAAACTGGTTGCTCGCTACTCATACGATTCCGGAGATCGTCTATGCGAGCCCTGATTTCCTTGATATTGGTCTTTTCGTTCGCGACGTCGAATGCTGAGGATCACATTGACACACTCAAGCGAATCGCCGAGACCGGCGAGTTGCGTATCGGCTACGTCCCCGACGCACCGCCGCTGTCATTCCTCGATAGCGAGAACAATGTCGTCGGTTATTCGATCGACCTTTGTCGGCGTATCGCTGCGGCGGCTCGCGATGAGCTAGGGCTTGAACAGGTTGAAATCGTCTTTACACCACTGGTCACAATGGAAGACCGTCTAAGTGCGGTCGAGAATGGCGACATCGACATAGAATGCGGTGCGACGACCGTAACGCTCTCAAGGCGAGAGCGTGTCGATTTCACTTTGATGACTTTCATTACGGGCAGCGCGGTGCTGTCGCGCAAGTCGAGCCCGATAGGCGGAATCGACGATCTTGACGGTGCCAAAATTGCTGTTTTGCGCGGAACAACGACCGAGGATGTGATGCGCAGTTTCATCGACCTCAATGGCTTTAATACTAAGTTGAAGCTAATTTCTTCCCATGACGAGGGCATGGAGCTTTTGAACGCCGAAGAAATTTCTGGCTATGCCTCGGACCGCGCGATGCTTATCGGGCAAGTATTCCGAAACGCAAACGCAAGCAATGAGTATGCGCTGACTCGCAGCGTGCTCTCGTTCGAGCCGTACGCACTCATGATTCCACGCGGTGACACAGAGTTCCGGCTGGTGGCCGACAAGGCGCTCGCATCGATGTATCGCGGTGTGGGGATACGCCGCCTCTATCAAAATTGGTTTGGCCGCTACGGCGAGCCTTTGTCGCCAATCGTCGAGGCAATGTATGAATTTCAGGCGGTCGTGGAATAGTTACTCGACGCCTCATCTATTTTTCTTCCGCAACTTCAGTAGCCGCCCCGTGCCCTCGCGTGACTCGTCCTCAAGCACCCACAAGGCGCCCTCGGGCCCCTGAACGACGCTGCGAATCGGCGCGCCCATCGGGAAGCGCTCGGCTTCGGTGGCACTGTCACCATCAATCTCGATACGAATGATCGCTCGCGACGATAATCCAGCGGCAATCAGGTTGCCGTGCCACTCCGGAAACGCATCGCCGCTGTAGGCGATCAAGTGTGCCGGTGAAATGACCGGCGTCCACCACAGGACCGGTTCATCGAACTCCGGGTTCGTATCATGGTCCGGAATGTCGCGGCCGTCGTAGTGCTCGCCATTGGAAACAGTCGGGTAGCCATAGTTGCCACCGCGCACAATACGATTCAGCTCATCACCTCCGCGTGGCCCCATTTCGATAACCCACAGCTGGCCGTCAAGGTCAAAGGTCATGCCGAGCGGGTTTCGATGACCCAGTGACCAGATTTCGGGGTAAACGCCCTCGTCGTCAACGAATGCGTCTACGCTGTAGTAGTCGACGAAAGGGTTGTCTTCAGGAATCGATCCATCATCGTGCAATCGAACAATCTTGCCGACGTTGCTTTGCATGTCTTGTGACGGCGTAAACTTTTGTCGATCACCCGACGATATCCAGAGATAGCCGTTATTATCAAACGCGATGCGATGGCCGTAATGCCCATAGCCAACCATCTTCGGGTATTGCCGCCAGACAACCTCGAGGTCGGACAGCGTTCCGCGGCGTTCCGTCAGCGTAAGCACGCCGCGGGCAACAGCGGCACCACGCGTTCTGCCAACGGCGCCCTCGACGTAGCTCAGGTAGATGAGTCCGTTGGTTTCGAACTCCGGGTGCAGCACGACATCGCCAAAGCCACCCTGTCCGAAGTAGTCAACGTTCGGCACTCCGCGCACGGATCCAAATGACTGGCCGTCCTGACCAACCAACTGAAGCATGCCTTTTTTCTCTGCCACCAGCATACGTCCGTCGGGCAGAAACGCCATTGACCAGGGCTCGTCAAATTGTGCGACTTCGGTAATCTCGAATGGCGCATCGGTTTGTGCCTGCACTGAGGTCATAGCAAGCACGGAAATCGTGATTATCAGGAGTTTTGTCATAGTCATTGCAATTGGATGGTGAATGTCCCATAACTTTAACGAATGACACCGACACGCACCATGATTATTGCGATAAGCGGTTACTTATGCGCGACATTATGCTCCTGGCGGCCTACAGCGTGACTATGTTTGTCATTCTCGTACGTATCTACCTGCGACCCTACCAGGAAGCGACCGGCACCCTACTTTTTGTCTGGCCGCCCAAGTAGCGTGTCCACGACGTCCACCAACTGGCCCAATTTCTGTGAATCGATCCCGGCAACGGCCAGTTGGTGTCGTAAGAGTGCCTTTCTGTCAAACACAAGAATGTTGGCTTTGTCACCCTCGAAACCGTAGGCCGTGGCGAACCTACCCTTCCAGTCGAGATCGAATTGACTGCCTTTTTCGTCCGATCCTATAAGCAGTAGCACGTTACCGCGCCAATCATCGTCTCGATGACTGTGCTTAAACTGATCCTCCAATTCAAAGTCTATCAAGGCCGTTTCGGTTGCGTGTCCCGGTAAGCCAACGTGCAGAACCAGCAACACCAAGTAGATGGCACTCTTCATGATGGATCGTTTCGCCAGGCGAGTATCAATAACCCACTGAGGAACGCCATCGCCACGAACGGGAGATAGGATCTGATGTGCGGATACACGGTGTTGATCCGCGCCACCGTAACCTGGCCGGCGAGAATGCGCTCTTCCAGTTCCGCATCGTATGCCGAATGAGTGACACGTCCGTCGGGCGATGCTATTACAGACCGGCCATCGTATGCGGGTCGAAGCAGCCATAAGCCGTTTTCGACAGCACGCATAATCCCCATCTTGGCGTGCAGGTCAGCGATAACAGCCCAGTCCGCCGACGGTACGAGCAAGAGATCCACCTCTTTCCGACCCGCCTGCGCCACGAAATCGGCAAAATCGAGGTCATGGCAAATGACCAGACCGAACCGCCCATACGGCGTGTCGAGCGTGGCTAGTTCATTGTGTCCGGGCGGCAGGATGTGTGCCTCCGATCCTACAATTGGTCGGGCCTTGCGGTACTGCCAGGCAATTTCACCGGACGGCGTGATGGCAATTACCTTGTTTTCCAAAGGCGGTTGGCGGTCCGGATGCAACACACCAATTGCCACGAAGAGATAAACGCCCTCTTCGCGGGCCAACTCTTGACCCTGCGCTATGAGACGATCTTCCTGAGACCCCAGCGCTCGGCCTGCCGTTTCGGACCACACAATCAGCCTGGCGCCCGCTTGAGCTGCATCGCGGCTGCGTGCAAACAATTCGTCATTGAGTTCGAACACAACGTTGTCAATGCTGGCCCGATTCTCACCGTCGAATTTGCCGGATTTCCTGGCCACCAGTACCGCGCGAGCGACGTTTAGCGTTGCTTCGTACGATGGCGTAATCGCCGCGACCGCAAGAGCATCCGCATTTGACGAGTCGCTCGCGGTCGGCGTTCTGGCCAACCAGACCAACACCAATATCGAACCGGCCCAGAGGGCCAACGTGAAAGTGCGACGCCTTGCCGGAACCGTCGTAATAACCATCCATGACGCAGCCGATGCCACCCACACAGTGACAAATGCCACGCCCGCGACACCGATCCAGGCCGCGAGCGGTGTCAAAAGGCCATGCCCCATCTGCGTGTAACCTGCAGATGACCAACTCCCGTACGGCGTAAATAATTGTATGAGAATCTCTACGAGGTACCAGGAGAGGGGCAAGACAAGTGTACTGGCAAAACCCTTGATGCGGCCTGATGCGATTCGGTCGACGACAAATGGCAAAAAATAGCAAAGCCCGTATGCAGCGGCGATGATGTAATAGAGCAAGCCCGGCGCAGGGATGACCTCCCACCACATGACCAAATAGGCGACGAGTTGCAGCGGCAACAATATCAGCAACCCCCTCGCGACAGGCTGTGAAAAGAGAAAGAGGCGCGCAAAGAAAGGTGACGCCAGTGCGGCGATTGCAAGTTGCCAACGCCCGTTGGAGAACACCAACAACGGCGCAAGCAGAACGAGCCAAATCCACGAGAGACGAAGCCACCATTTCGCGCGTGGGATTGGCGCTGACATTACGATCCTGCCTGTAAGCCACTCACAACAAAATCGCGAGTAGCTGCGAATAAATTCTGCGCAGTTAGTGCGCCGATATCGGCCGGCATCGTGTCGCTGAAGTCGCAAGCGAGCAGGAGCATCGCGATGCCATGCACGCGCGACCAAAAAAAGAACGCCAACAGATCGGGATCGGCTTCTCGTACATTACCTGCCTCAATGGCCTCGACGACACATTGGCGCAGCACCTGGTAGCCGCATTGCCCGGGAAAGTCCGCGAGCTTCCGTGGCTTTTGGCCAATGCGGGTGAACAGGACTTTGAACAGCTCCTCATGCTCTGTGGCGATCCGAATGTACTCGGCGCCCAACGCCGCCAAGCGGTCGAACGATCCGACAGGCATGGGCGCAACAGCGCGCAGAAGCTGCAACTCGAATTCACGCAGCGAATCGTTGACGACGAAGTCCACCAGAGCGTCCTTGTTCGGGAAATGCCGATAGATGGCTGCCGCTGTGATCCCGGCGCGGTCAGCAACCTCGCGCATCGAAAACGTCCCATAACCTCGGCTCGCCAGCAGTGTTCGCGTCGCCTCGACGATGGTGTGAACAGTAGTGCCTGGCACGGTGGGGACAGGCTGGGCTCGTACGCCCTGCAAGTTTCGGGCTTTGTTACTCATGATCACCTATAGTAAACACTGTTTACTCTTGTTGTCAATGAGAAGGTACCGGGCGTATCGCGCCACACGAACAGTGGGAATTTCAGTGGTTCGGAAATTCCTCTTAAAAAGCTGCGTACTGGCCGGTATTTATTACTTAACGATATATATAGGCTCAAATTACCGGTGTGGACCACCGGCAAGTATTATGTAAAGCCGAACTGAGACTCGCACAATGGTGGCACAGGCACAGACAATCAGCACACTCAGGGCGCTCGTCGTTGAAGACAACGAGCACGTCTTGTATATGCTGGATTTCATCCTCCGTCGTGCCGGCTACGAGGTCATTGCCGTTGAGAACGGCCGCGACGCGCAGGCAGCGATCGAAAACGTCCCACCGGTCGACATTATCGTCCTCGACCTCATGCTGCCCTACGTCTCCGGATACCAGTTGATTACCAATATGCGGGACGACCCCGAGTGGCAACACGTACCTATCATTGTGGTATCGGGCAAGGTGATGGAGGACGATATCGTCAAAGCACTCGATCTCGGCGCGAACGACTATGTCACCAAGCCGTTCCGCCCCGAGGAATTGCTCGCCCGTATGCGTCGAATCGTGACGGACCATGAACGAATGGCGCCATTGCGATGACATCGCGCCGGACATGTAGATGGTCGTCAGTCGTCGTTTTATTGCTGACGGTAATTTTCGCCGCCCCAGCCAGGGCCGACTCCCCGATGGATTCGATCAATGCGGCCATCGTCTCCGGTGACTATGACGCTGCGCTGCAACTCATCGAGCAACAGCTCGGGAATCATCGTGATGACCCGGCGCTCCGTTTCAAACGCGCCCAGGTTTATTCATACGCTGGCCAACGGAACGTGGCATTGCAGGAGCTGGACGGGTTACGGCGGGAGTATCCCACTGACGTTGATTATGCGCTTGCGCGCGGCCGTCTACTCGGACAGATGCAACGTGACGAGGAAGCGTTGCAAGAACTCCAGGTTGCGACAGAGCTCGCACCTTCTTACGAGGAAGCCTGGAAGCTCCGCTTCGACATTTTGTCGAGGCAGTCCGACTTCGAAGCACAATCTGAACGTGAAGCATTGCGCCGCGAAGCGGCTGGACGATTTCCGAAATCGACCTGGTGGCAGGAACAGCAGACCCGGGATGAGACACAGTGGACCGTGTTCCTGAGTGCCAGTTATGAAGACCTCGACAACGACTTGCCCAATTGGAGCCACCAGTTTGTAGAGCTGGTTCGGGAGACAGAAGACGACCTCCGGCTTGCTTTTCGGCTCAACAGGGACGTTCGTAACGACATCGCTGATGTGACACTGGGCCTGAATGTGGAACACATATGGTCATCCGGATGGTTTGGCGGCATCGACATGGGATTTTCCGACGATCCGAGTTTCCAGCCCGAGACAGCCTACAGCGGACACCTTGGCCGACCGCTTGGCGACGGCTGGGTTGCAGACCTGCGATACCTGCGGCGCAACTATCCCGAGGCAACAGTCGATTCCTTTATCGGCACGATTGAAAAGTATTACGGTGACTTCCGCTTCGCGTACAGCCCTGGCCTTTCCACGCTCGATGGATCGTCCAGCTTCATGAACCACGTCATGACGGTCAACTGGTACTACGACGAGCACTCGAACGTTGGCGTCACGATGAACACCGGCTCGGAGGCCGAATCGATCGGTAACGGACAGGTTCTGGTAACTGACGTCAAGGGGATCTTGCTGAGTGGTCGGCGGCCAATAAACCAACGGTTCGCCCTGCAATGGTGGCTTGGCTTTCAGGACCAGGGCGACCTCTATCGGAGACGGTTCCTTGGACTGGCTGTTTCATTCCGAATTTGACACCGCAACTACCATTGCGCTCTGGACGATCGCTGCCGTTTCGGTCACGACCGTTGCCCTGTTTACATTCACGATAGTACTCAGGATTGTGACGCTGGCTCAGGCGCGCCGTCGGCAGCGCTTCCTGGTGTCCTGGCGCGACGTATTTGTGCTGTCAATGCTTTCCCGAAAGGACGCCGCGGAACAGGCATTGCCATCGCTTCGCCGACGCGATCATACGGACCTGCTTGAGGAGTGGAACAGGGCGCGAAGTATTGTGAGCGGTAGCGCCGTAGAAAACCTGATTGAGCTCGCCCGTCGAACCCGTATTCCTGATCTCGCATTGAGACTCTTAAGGAAGCATGGCGTTCGATCCAGAATTCTGGCTGTCCAGACTTTCGGTCACTTACGCGATTCGGCTCATCGTGGAGAAATACGACAGCTAGTCGAACATGAAAACACCGCCCTGTCGATTACCGCGGCCGTAGCGCTCGTCGAAATCGATCCGGACTTCGGAGCGTCGATCGTCGTTCCTTTAATTGAGCAACGACGCGACTGGCCTGTCAATCGTGTCTCTATATTGTTGCGCCTCGCCGGCAGTGAACGAGTCAGCGAGCCACTTTATCGAGCCATACGCTCTGCAGAGAATGACGGCAGGATATACCTGCTCAAATTCGCCCGCCTGATGGAGCCCGAGGTGCTGGATGCGTTGGTTGGAGACCTTGTTCGCAGCAGCAATGACGCGGGTGTTCTCAGCGCGGCGCTCAAGCTGTTCAGCGGATATGGGGGTGTGCCACGCCTCGCATGGCTGACTCAGCACGAGACCTGGTACGTGCGCATGCAGGCCGCAAAAGTAATCGGTCGCGTGGGACAGGAAGAGCACCTGCGACTGCTCGAGTCGCTGCTCGACGATCCGGAGTGGTGGGTCCGGTACCGGGCCGCCCAGTCCATTGCGTCCTTGCCGTTTCTTGGACCCAATCAGCTGCGCAAGCTACAGAAGAAACAGTCCAGCCGCTTTGCTGTAGACATACTTCAACAGGCATTTGCCGAGGTCGGACTGGCATGACGATGCACGATATCGTCATTTCGGGTCAATGGGTCTTCCTGGCCTACTTCGTCGGCATCAACGTCGGCTACCTGGTGCAGAACCTCATCGCAGCACGGGGCATCCGCAAGTATCTGCAAACGGCCAATGAGTATGAGGCAGAGAACGTGTTTTCGACGCTGGACATTCCGGTCAGCGTGGTAGTACCGGCCTACAACGAATCAGCTTCCATTATTACGTCGGTAAAAGCCATGTTGCAGCTCGAGTATCCGCAATACGAACTCATCGTCGTCAACGACGGGTCGTCGGACGACACACTGCAAAAGCTGATCGACGAATTCGATCTGCGGGAGTTTCCGGAAGCGTATCGTGCGCGTGTAAAGTGCGCACCTGTACGCGGCGTTTATCGCTCCACCCGGATCAGCAACCTCCGTGTCGTCGACAAGGAAAACGGCGGCAGCAAGGCGGACGCATCCAACGCGGGTATCAACATATGCAGGTATCCGCTGGTTTGTGTTGTGGACGCGGATTCGATACTGCAACCCGACAGCTTGCGCCGGGTGGTTCGTCCGTTTCTGGAAGATCCGACCACTGTCGCCGTCGGCGGCACCGTGCGGATCGCGAACGGCTGCAAAGTACGACAGGGCTTTCTCGAAACAGTCGGTCTGCCACGCAGTTTCCTCGCACTGGTTCAGGTCGTCGAGTATTTGCGAGCTTTCCTGTTCGGGCGCATGGGATGGTCTCCGATCAATGGCCTGCTGATCATCTCGGGTGC
>Ga0209456_10001821_pt1 | contig 10231 bp, 15 predicted proteins | sample COG_11_FD_184755 | JGI IMG/M metagenome (GOLD analysis project Ga0209456, IMG submission 184755) | Pelagic marine sediment microbial communities from the LTER site Helgoland, North Sea, for post-phytoplankton bloom and carbon turnover... | ecosystem: Environmental > Aquatic > Marine > Neritic...
CACCCCTCCTGACCCTGGTGATGCCAAGACCGGCGACGAGTAGACGCACCTGGCTCAATGGGCGCAACGAAAACCGACCATGGACAAACCGAGGTCGGGCGGGTTTGCGTGTCGCAAGGTCGTCCGCAATCCCCAAGGATTGTTGCCCCAGCCCCCACCCCGAATTACCTTCCGTGACCCCTTGCCGGAGTTGACCGGGTCGGCATCCGGCGAGTCCCTGTAGTATCCGGCATCGAAAGTATCTTCGACCCATTCCCAGACATTGCCGGTCATGTCATCCGCGCCCATCGCCGAGCGACCCAGCGGAAAGCTCCCCACCGGGGCAGTGTAGAGATACCCATCCCGGTCATCGGCCCGGCAGCGCGAGCAGGTGTTCAGCCAGATCAGGTTTCGTCATTGTCCTTTGGTCCGATCCAGGCAAACGGATTGTGCGCCACCTCCCACAGGTGGCCATCGGGATCGGCAAAGTAACCGGAGTAGCCGCCCCAGAATACCTTCTGCGCAGGTTTCACCAGCGTGGCACCGGCATCCACCGCCTGCTGCAGGACGGCCCTGACCTGCTCTTCCGAATCGACGTTGTGTGCCAGCGCAAAACCTGCAAAGCCGCTGCCCGCAGCCGGCACGGTGGCATCTTCAGCCAGCGCCTCGCGGCCGTACAGTCCCAGCCAGGTCCCGTTCAGGGTGAAGAAAGCCACCTCGGGCGGCGAATCCATGCGCGGAAAACCCAGGCCCTCTGCATAGAACCGGACCGCACGTGCCAGGTCGCGCACACCGAGCGTAATCATGCTGATGCGTGGTTGCATCCGTTTCTCCCGTGAGTCCCTTAACCGGACCGGTCGTTATTATCGACACGCCCGGCAAATATTTCACGCACCCTGGTGGCCAGTCCTTCATCGAAAGCCAGCGCTGCATGCCCCGTCAGTTGATGTCAGCACGCTGCCAGTTGGTCATCTCCTTGACCGTAACGGGCAAACCGTTTTCATATTCAACTTCCATGACCACCCAGCCCAGCGCATCGGAAAAATAATAGTCGCGCTTTGCACTTGCGCCACCCGCCTCATCCAGCAGGGTGCGCTCGATCAGGTATACCCGCCCGGGAACCGTCTTGCCGCCGATCATGAAGGCATCGTTGGCACCGAGCACTATGTATTGCACACGCTGGAGAAAGTGCCTGTCGGAACAACCCGACTGCCTCGACCATGAACGAAACAATGCACTATAGGACAAGGCCAACTCATTACCAACGCGGAGCGGGAACAGTCCGCCAGTGTAATCACTGATCTGCGTGAGCGTATAGCGGCGATTCGATTGATGCTGGGGAGATGCAATCAACTCGACGGGTGAAATGCACTCCGGCGTCCCGTGGTCAAGTGACTGTGTCTCGCTGAATGCCAGGGTGAACAGTCCACCGCAGGAGACAATCCGCCCGCTGCTCATTGACCAGTCATCGATGCCGGGCAGCCCCATGGGCTTGTGCCCGTCACCAACCATCGACAAACCGGCGATGCCCTGCAGGTGTTCGGTGACCCGGAAGGATTCCTTGCCCGTGGCTACCTTGTCGGGGAACTGCCTGAATTTATACTCGATCATGCGAATGGCCGTCGGTGGACAATAGGTAACCAGTGGTGATTGACGAACGGCAGGCGCGAGATTGCTGATACCGGCAACACCATGGAAGATACGGTCTGTCTCCGCCTCGCCCATGAAGGCGGCGCAACCCTGCAGCAGGCTTACCATCAGCAGCGCTGCCAGGTAACCGGAAACTGACGGTTGCACGCTCATACCATTCCTGTTTACTTTGCCGCGCGACTAGCCATGCGACAGTACGAGCACGACGCATGCGGCGGCAGCAGGTAATGCCTGCACCAGGAATATGCTGCGACTGGCCGTGAGTCCGCCAAATATTCCGGCTACCACGACACAGCCCAGGAAAAAAAGCTTGACGGCATAGCCCGCCTCGCCAAGATACAGACCCCAGACAAGACCGGCAGCCAGAAAGCCGTTATAGAGTCCCTGGTTCATTGCCAGCACCTTTGAAGCACGGGCAAAGTCCCGGCCATGCCTGAAAATCTTCAGGCCGGCCGGCCTGTCCCAGAAAAACATCTCCAGCACAAGAAATCCCGTATGCAGACAGGCCACGAGGGCAATCAAACTGTTTGCCATGTAATCCATGCGATGCAGTTTATAGCAATTACTCAGGGTGCGGATAACGCCGGAATACCGTACAGCACACCCCCGGCAAGGAAAAAGACAAGAAATGCCACCGAACCCCAGTGCAGCAGCCGGAAGAACACGATCTGCAGGATGGCCCGCAGGAAAAAGAAAACCGAGATCGACAGCAACAGGGCGCGCCCCAGCGTCGTCGACAGCAACTCCGCGGTATGTATCAGGGAAAGGTAGGCAAACATCATGAAAACAAACACCAGGCTCAGGTTCAACACCTGCATGATGGCCCGGTTCAGGAAGGATAACGAGCGCAGGTCCTCCGCCCAGTCGAAGATCTGCCAGAACAGCAGGTGAAAGATTACCAGGGCAATATTATAGAGCCCGCCGGTCTTGATGAGTGATTCCATAAATTGCAGCTATAGACAATTAACAGAAAGAACTCTAATGAATCATATCACGGCCCTGCAGTAACGGGCTCGCCACGCGAGCGCACGTAATGACTGATATTAACCTGCGCTCAGCATCCTGTCCTGTTCACGCAGCAGAAACAACGCAATGCACGCTGCCAGCATGGGCCAGGCCGCGAAAAATAACAGGTTCGGACCTTCGAAGGGCGCGAGATATTGCTTGAATGAAGACAGGGTGGATACTGCATGAAATATCAGTACTGCACCATAAGTGTATTTCTTCATATAACCGGCCAGGAACATAAGCAGGATGATAATTTCGATGGCGCCTATGACATACATAACGACAGACTCCATTCCTGCGATGTAATAGAACTTTTCATAGACCTTGGACGCATGACCGGGATTTATGAATTTGTCGATGGTCCACATGAACATGACCAGAAATACACCCAGGCGCAGAAGAAGCAGTGATAACTGAAGTTTCCCATCACCATCTGTCACGGTAAGCCCCCCTTGATGCGTGCTATTGGAATAACAATAGTGGCACGAATGAATCGATTTGCCGGCCGACTCCCGGCAAGTATAGCTTACTTGCGGGCAATGAAGACCATCTGGTGACAGTGATACGGGTCTACGCGCTGAAGGAGACTCTGCATAAAGGCAGGAAACGGGTACAAACCGAATCCGTAGCCCCTGACCTCTTCAAAGCCAAGCATCTTCAGATAGGACATTAATACCCTGTAGCTGAATACAACCAGATGACGATGAACAGGGTTTTCCACTTCAGCATCATGTTGCTGATTGTCTGCGCTCACCTTGAATAACTCTTCCTGTTTCAGCAAGGCTTCCGAATCAGGATGCGGACCACTCGAAGGCATTTTCCCCAGCAACAGCAACATGGCCGTAAAATAGGTGCTGATGTTCGGAGTCAATATTACCAGCGCCCCCCCTTTTTCCAGGCATCGATAGCACTCTCGCATGTAACTGCATGGATTCAGTAAATGCTCCAGCACCGACAGGCCGAATATGCATGCAAATGACTCGTCGGGGTGCATTATCCTTTTATTGAGATCTCCCTGGGTGACGTTTATTCCTTTTTCATGTGCGAGTTCCACCATCTCCGAATTCCACTCTATTCCATGATACTGGCTTTCCTTTAAATCCATCTCACGTTTCAGTACATCATATTTGTTACCCTGGTTCGCTCCGCAATCCAGACATGCTCCACCTTCTTGCAGTGCATCAATAATCTCTGCATGCGCCAGGGCGTACGCATCTTTCATGGTTTTCTGGTAGAGATTCCTGAAATATCCTCTGAACATCGTTTTGTCCTTTGTTATCAGACCGACGGGAGCGTATTCACTCCACTGCTTGAAACTGCTTATGCACTTTCCTTATAAACATCCCTGAACACCAGCATCTCGGGAAGGCGCTGCTCAGCACCGTCCGGAAAGCCACAACGATCTGTGAACGACGTGGCATCGTGATAGGTGCCAAATATCCGGTCCCAGACAGGAATATCGCTGTAGTTGTATGAGTGCACATCATATTGATGATGGACTGAATGCAGTTCCGGCGTTTGCACGAAATACCTCAACCAGCGTGGCGTCCTGACGTTTGCATGATAGAAATACTCGCCTGTGGCAGCGAAAAAATTGTACCAGAAGCTGGCCAGCAGCGAGACGCCAAGAATCGGAAACAGAATCACGGCTGTCAGGAACGAGTTCACCAGGATCTCTACCGGATGCTTGTAAAAGGAAGTGAGCACTTCAATGCGCGCGGCCGAATGATGAATTTGATGGAACACCACCCACCAGCCATTTTCATGACGCAGGCGATGCCACCAGTAAAACGCAAACGTGCCTGCAAACCAGCCGATAAAGCCCTCAAGTGCCGGCATACTCACACCCGCCAGGTGGATCAGGGATACACCTGAGAATAATTCCAGCCAGAGCTTGCCAGTGAGCAACGTGATCCCCAGCTGAATGAAGTTGATTAACAGTGCCCTGAAATACCAGCCGGATGAGTGCGGGAGCTCCCTTCCCGGAAAAATTCTTTCCCATAGAAGAAACAAACTCGTGCTGATAATTACCAGGATGGTGGGCAACGTCATAAATTCGTATATCGGCCGGGCTCATCGGAACGATAATCTCGCGCGTAATCTTCTTGCACTCCACGCTGCCGATGTATTTTATCTTTTAAAACAGTATTTTACTTAAGCGTACGACCGACCTGGAATTGTATTTTCTGCCTAGCACAGCTGCACAGCTTGCTGCGTCGGCCATTGGCCTTGTAGCGGCGCGAGCCTCTCTACGATGCGCTTCGTGCTCTTGTTGCAAGCGTATTAAAAAAATAATTAAATATTTGAGTCAGTTTTGTTCGCGTATTGATAACTATATGCCATGAGTATTATCAGGGCGCCCCCGAAAATAAAGAAAGCAATACCTGGCTCTATAGTGCCATATAGCACAAATATTAATCTTGCTGCCAGCAATAAAGCGACAACCAGTATAGTCGGAATCAGTATCCATCTTCTCTCCAAAGGTTTTCTGTCAGCCATTAACAGTAATATGCCCCAGGAAAACGCAATGACAGATAGCAGACCCATTGGATAGACAATTTCTGTTAATCCCATTCTCTCAGGCATTAATACCAATACTGCAAGACTGAAGTCCGCGATTGCCGCGGTCCAGTAGCTGATTCGTAATAACAAGATGTATTTTTTCATTGTATTCTGCAATTTTCAGGGCAGGAGATATTGCCGCTCATCTCGATATTAATAATGAAGCGTATAACGAACAGGCACACTTGCCGCTATGAACGTCGCGGGTGAGATCCTAAATACTGAGATTAAAGCCGTTTAACGCAAACACGGCAGAGCCTCGCATGAGCAGCTGGTTGGCTGTTTGCATTACTCCTACAACAGAAGGGTGTAAACCAGGCCAAAAACTGCACATAGCCCGATTACCTGGACAATACCAAGCCTGTATCTAAAAAGTGCAATAAAGGCAATGGCGCCAATTAAAAGTGAAAACCATTCAAATGTTGCTTCAAATCCTTTTGGCCAAAGTACATGGTAGGCAAAAAATACCGCCAGATTGATGATCACGCCAACCACGGCAGCCGTGATGCCTGTTAACGGTGCTGTGAACTTGACATCATGTCTTGTTGCTTCGACCGTCGGTCCGCCAAGCAGGATGAACAGGAAGGATGGCAGGAAAGTGAAAAGTGTTGCAATCCCGGCACCTGCTGCACCGGCCAGTGGCAGCATTTCGGGGCCAAATATTTCTTTGGTCCAGCCGCCGACAAAACCGACAAATGCAACCACCATAATCAACGGGCCGGGTGTCGTTTCACCCAGTGCAAGCCCGTCTATCATCTGTGTGCCGCTCAACCATGCGTAATTGTCCACGCCTCCCTGATAGACATAAGGCAAGACCGCATAGGCGCCCCCAAAAGTCACCAGCGCGGCTTTGGTAAAGAACCAGCCCATCTGGGTGAGCGTGCCTTCCCATCCGTATCTTATCGAGAGCATAGCCATCACAATGGCCCAGACTGCAAGCCCGATTGCAGCATATGTAATCACCCTTGCCCATTTGAATCTGGCGTGCGGTGCAACGGGCGTGTCATCATCGATCAGGGCAGGTCCAAAAGATTTGCCTGATTCTGAATGATGACCGCCAGCCCTGAAGTATTCGGGTGCCAGATGCGATCCTGCGTAACCAATGATCCCTGCCATCAGCACGATATAGGGAAACGGAACATCAAGGGCAAAAATCGCCAGAAATGCCAGGACAGCCATGGCTCGAAGTACATTATTTTTCAAGGCCCTTGAACCGATACGATAGGCCGCAAATATAACGATAGCCGTTACAGCCGGTTTTATACCGTACAAAATACCGGCTACCGCGGTTACGTCGCCATAGACCAGATATATCCAGGTCAGTGCTATGAGGATGAACAACGATGGCAGTACGAATAGAACACCAGCTGCAATGCCGCCCCATACGCCATGCATCAGCCAGCCGATGTAGGTTGCCAATTGCTGCGCCTCAGGCCCTGGCAAGACCATTGTATAATTGAGTGCATGCAGGAAGCGATGCTCGGAGATCCACCTGCGTTTCTCGACCAGTTCCTGGTGCATCATGCTGATCTGGCCTGCCGGCCCGCCAAAACTGATAAAACCCAATTTCAGCCAGTAAGCAAAAGCCTCCCGGAATGTTATGGGTTCAGGCCTGCTCGATATATCTTGTGAAATCGTTGACACTTGATCTTTACCTTACGATATCGGCGATTTATGAAATAAACGCCTGAGCTAATCATCGCCGGGCAGTGGCTGACTGGAACGGCTGCGAAAGAATGGCACTGTCAGGCGTACGTGTTTAACGACTCGCCAGGGCTAATGCCCTTTGGGTTGTTCTATAGCATGTGTTACGACTGCCTTGAGATCCTGTAGCGGTATTTCATCTTTGTCCTTAAAGTTTATACAGCCTTTCCCTGTCTTGATCCCCTCGTGTTTCGCCTTGAAACCTTCAATATGATGATACCCGCAGGTATATAACGAGATATAGTTTTTCTGGTTGGCTATCGCAACCCAACCCTCACCGACATGGTACGTAGGCATTTTGTATTTCATATCAACGACTGCTTCAGGAAACAGCCCGACAATCAATTGGTGCAGGGATTCAAATCGTCCTTTTCGTGAACCCGGTATACCTGAGATATATTTTTCAACATTCCTGTCCATGAGTGCAAACCTGGGTATTCAGCTATTTATCTTCCTGGATATACAAAATATAGATAACATAACTGCTGCAATATATTCTAGCGTATTCGTTGAATATAGAGACTTATATGTTTCTCTCAATGATGGTGATCCAGCGGCGTTTGGGAAGAGAACCCGGGAAATCTCTTGATTGCATATGCAGAATGACAGTGTGCGCAACTTTCTATCAAGCGGGAAAAATGAAAGGCAACAAGTTCGGTATCATGGGCTGCCGCAGCCGCGCCAAGCTTTTCCGCTCTTTGATGAAATTCCGCATCGAGCTTTTTGAATTGCTCGGGCAGGGCTTTCTCCAACTCGTCTGCCTGTGCTGGCGTAAGCTTTTTCTCCATGATGTAACTGGCACGTATTTTCGCACCTGTTGCTTGTATTGATTTCCAGTCTGCTGTCGCCAGTGAAAAAGCCACACCCTGAACGCCACTAGCGATTGCACGCATTTCTTCTCGAAGAAGGTTGAGAAGATCAGGCGACAGGTTGACATTCTGTTTCGTGGCGCATTCCTCAGCTGAATATATACTTGCCGGACCCGCGGCCAGGCAGCTAATAATAATAGCTGACAGTAATTTTATTTTCATGGGCTCACACTCCAACATTGATTATGAAATATATCGCATGAGATCTGCCGTATAGCATCGCAGCTCGGACTGGGATTGTTTATTAGCTCTATTTCTCGCACGGCACGTCGAAATCTACATGATAATGTTCGTCGTGCCTTACCCATGACCTATGCTTTGAGAATTGGATATTCTTCTCGAGATATTCACCATATTTAGTACTCATCAGGCGGGGTTGCAGCTTGGGATCGAATATAACCCGCCACAATTCTACCTCGTTCTCTATTGCCGCCTTATGCAAACTTACAATGTGGGCCGCTAAAGCCTCATAATCGATTTTATATTGTTCGTACCTTCCTGTCTCATCAAACTCTATGGAATAACCAAGCTTGTTCAAGTAATGAGTGGGCAAGTGAACTGAATTTCCATCTTCATTTACTACTGGAACCATAAAATCTACAGATAGCCCGTTTCTGTGTGTTTTATGAGGTTTAAATTGACCACCTTCTTTGAAACCCGTTTCAGCGTACTTATATACATTTCCCGGAGTTTCCTTTTCCAACCACTGATAGGACACTAATATGATGTCTCTTACTTTTGAGTGCACGTAGGTTCTACCAACGATCTCTGCAGTTTTGCTATAGCTGATGTAGTTTTTCCCTTCGCCTGGCAGTTTCACCCCGCCTTCGAGGCTTCCATCTGATGAAGATCCATAACATACGCTCTCTGCAGAAAACGCCGACGAACTAAAAATCAAGCATAAAACATTAATGTATTTCCACATCATCCTATAGTCATAACGCCATGTATCACCGATAAAGCGCGCACGTAGCGTCCAACTCTGTACGATTGCATGCGCTTGTTAAGCATCCGGTTTGCACCTTTTTTCGGGCATTGTGCGCACCATGAAAGATCAAACATCTTTTACCACGTAAATCGACCAGAAGCGGACGTCAATTTATCTAATTTTAGACTTTATTTTTCAGCTAATTCCTTTAGTGCTTTATTCATAGAATTTAGCATTGCAGGAACACCTTTCTCCATCTGCCCGCAAATAATCGGTGCTAGCAACCCCTTGAACATTTCTTTGTGTGTTAGTCGTGTTCCTGAGCCAGTTTCTTCCAGTTCAAATACCTTATAGTTAGTGAAAATAAATCCAGCCAACATGTGGGCACGCCAACGAAATATATTTGGCTCATCAAGCTCAGTGATTACTGGATTATATTTCGGACCATCCTTACCTTTCTCTTTACCCATCATGGTTATACTGAGTGTTGATCCAACAGTCGAAGTACCATGTGATTCATTAATAATTGGGCTCCATTCCTGCCAGTTGTTAATATCCATTATGATGGGCCAGACCTTGGATGGTGGTGCTGAAATATCGATTTCAGATGTGATTTCTTGCAGCTTACTGCCTGCAACTGCGAGGTAGATAATGCCGGCACCCATCAACGCGATTAATATAATAAATATTATCCTCATATTTTTAATATGACTCCCCGGTTAATTTATATAAATATATACTTTAAAGTTTGAATGAAATGTCTGCTTTGGCTTGAACCCTGGCTTTCCCGAAATACATAATGGTTAATCCCACCCACGCTGTTTACTACGTCGGCTGTGGCGCGATTTGTTGTGCCGCAGATAGCTTCAGCTTTTTAACCTGTTTTAAGCTGACTTTTTTCCTGGCATGCCACAAATCATAATGATCCTGCATCGCTAGCCAGCTCTCCGGACTGCGCCCCAGCGCCTTTGACAGACGCAAGGCCATTTCGGGCGAGATATTACTCTCGCCATTTAATAGCCTGCTGAGCGTTGAAGGAGATACGCTCAGGCCCTCGGCAACCTTTCTCACACTGAGCTCGAAGGGAGTAATATATACCTCCCTTATAAACTCACCTGGATGCGGTGGATTATGCATAGTCATTAGTGGTAATCCTCATAATTTACGATGTACGCATTTCCATCTTTGAACTCAAATGTAATACGCGAATTACCACTCACTGAAATAGACCATAACCCCTTTCGATTTCCTTTGAGTGGATGAAGTTTAAATCCGGGGATATTCATATCCTCAATTGTTTCAGCTGTATCCAGGGCAGCGAGCTGGATTCTCAATCTTTTCTTGTGAGAAGCCTGTATCCCGGCTGAGCTCCCTGCCTCATAAAATCGGCGCAGCCCTTGTGCCTGAAAGATTTGATCATGAGGGTACTATAGCATGTTGCGCACTACGCAACATGTATGTAATGCTGCGTAACGATTGAATTGAGCGGCGCGCGTCAGCGCGTCCGGCCCCGTAGGGGCGCACTCGAATG
>Ga0209456_10001822_pt1 | contig 10226 bp, 8 predicted proteins | sample COG_11_FD_184755 | JGI IMG/M metagenome (GOLD analysis project Ga0209456, IMG submission 184755) | Pelagic marine sediment microbial communities from the LTER site Helgoland, North Sea, for post-phytoplankton bloom and carbon turnover... | ecosystem: Environmental > Aquatic > Marine > Neritic...
ATTCGGCCTGAGCTCATGTCGAAGGCAGTCGAGTCGAATTTGGAATGCGGATTAAAAAATGAAGACCAAGGCATCCTCTGGTTGGTTTGTTCTTAAATCCAAAATCCGAATTCTAAAATCCAAATTATGACAGCTCCAGCACTCCATTACTCCTGAATTTTTGAGCCATCCGTCTTGGGTTTGCTGATAAAATTGAATCTCGGCACTCAGACCCAATCTGGCAGTCGTATTTCCGACTCAGACGGTGAATCCGGGATATAGCACTTGATATCAATGACCGGTGTACTGTCGAAGGCATCGATGTCTTCAATGTGAATCCGCCGCCCTTCAATTGAGTTTATTTTACAGCGTGTCAGCCCGACCAGGTTGGGTCGCAGGGGGGAATGGGTGCCAAAAACGCCGGTCAGGGGATTTTTCTGATCTCCACGCGGGTGCACGCTAAGGGTCTTACGCTGCTCAGCGGAATCGTTTTCATGGAACCAGAAAAGCACCAGGATATGCGAAAAACCCTCCACCCCCAACAGCGCATCAGCATAGGGCTCAAAGATATCGATCCAGACGCTCTTTTCACTTTTGTGAATCATACCCACAGGAAATATCTGAAAAGATTCCGGCATTGTCGTTTTCCGGTTTGAGGATTGAAAAATCTTAGAAAAAGAAGAATATAACAAAGAATTGTATTCAGTCGGCAATTAACGATTTTGAAATATTAAACCTATTCGATGCATTTGCAGGGGACAGTTCTTAATGTTCATAGCACACCAAAAGGCAAAATATAAAGCTGAAATTTAAAGTATTAAACTGTTTTGAAAATAGTTGAATAAGGAAATTTTATTTTTAAACAGGTTTGAGAGAGTTAAGATTTTGTTTGCTGTCAAGGCTTGATTCGGTTCAAAAGCGGAGCGTACAAATCGTGGCTAAAAGCCACTCCCACTACTATCGACCATCAGTGTTATTTCTCGTATCGTCTTCTAAATAATTTGTGGGAGCGGCATCTTGCCGCGATATTCGAGCATTTTGAACCGGATCGTAACGCAGACAGCGGAAAAAAGATTAATTCTCTCAAACCTGTTTTTTAGTCTTGTTGGAGTTCCTTGATATTGGCATAATAATCCAGCGCCTGCGGATTGCTGAGGGCCTCTTTGTTGAGCACCTCCTGGCCCTGGATCACTTTTTTAACGGCCAGTTCCACCTTTTTCATATTGAGTGTGTAGGGCACATCCGGCACGCCGATAATTTTGGCGGGCACATGCCGCGGAGAAGCATTGACGCGGATGGTTCGCCGAATTTTATCTTTGAGTTCATCCGTCAGCTCGACACTTTCCGCCAGCTTGACAAAAAGGATGACTCTTACATCATTTTTCCAATCCTGTCCGACCACAACGCTGTCAGCGATTTCCGGCATTTGCTCCAGCTGTCGGTAAATTTCGGCCGTGCCGATGCGAACCCCGCCGGGGTTCAGGGTCGCATCCGATCGGCCGAGCATGACAACACCGCCGCGTCGGGTGACGGTAACAAAATCGCCATGGCGCCAGATGCTGGCAAAGACGTCAAAATAGGCGTTATGATATTTTTTACCTTCTGTATCGTCCCAGAAATAAATGGGCATCGACGGAAAGGGTTTGCGGCAAACCAGCTCGCCTTGCTCGTCGATCAGCTCGTTGCCCAGCTCATCAAATGCCCGCACATCCATAGCCAGTCCCCGGCACTGAAGCTCACCGGCATGTACCGGAAGCATGGGGTTTCCCAAAGCAAAGCAACCGTTTAGATCCGTACCACCGGAAATGGATGCCAGCTGCACGTTGTTCTTGACCTCTGTATAAATAAACTCGAACCCTTCGATTGACAGCGGGGAGCCGGTGGAAAGAACAGCGCGTAACGGTGTCAGGTCGTAAGTCTTAGCGGGTTTGACACCTGCATTCATCAAGGCGGCAATATAGCCGGCGCTGGTTCCGAAGACCGTTATCTTCTCATCCTGGGCCATTTCCCACAAGGCGCCCGGATGCGGATGGAAGGGATTACCGTCAAACAAGACCAGGGTCGCCCCAACGCCCAGGCCACAGGTCAACCAGTTCCACATCATCCAGCCGCAGGTGGTAAAATAAAAAAGGGTATCCTCCCGCTTCAAATCGGTGTGCAGGATATGTTCCTTGAGCTGATGTACCAGGATGCCGCCGGCGCTTTGCACCATGCATTTTGGCAGCCCGGTGGTACCGGAAGAGTACATAATATAAAGGGGGTGCCCGAAAGGCAGCTGCTCAAATTCAATTTCCAGGCCCGATTCAGAAGACCGCAAATCCTGATAATGAACTGCATTGGCAATGGCACTGATATCCGCTTTGGGCTCGGTGTAGGGCACGACGACGACCTTCTCGATGGACGGCAACTCTTTGAGGATCTTGGCAATACGTTCCAGAGAATCCAATTTTTTGCCTTTAAACGAATAGCCGTTGGCCGTAAACAGGACCCGGGGTTTGATCTGCCCAAAACGATCGAGCACGCCTTTGATTCCAAAATCCGGCGAACAGGACGACCAGGTGGCGCCCATACTCGTAGCCGCCAGCATCGCAATAATGGATTCAGGCATATTGGGCATGAATCCCACCACTCGGTCGCCGGGCTCAATCCCCAGCTCTTTTAATGAGCGGGCCAGGCGTGCCACTTCATCGTAAAGCTGAGCGTAAGTCATCCGGACGGAGGGTTGGTCTTCTCCTTTGAAAATCAACGCTACCCGGTCATCCCGGAAGCGAAGCAAATTTTCGGCAAAATTGAGCCGGGCTCCCGCAAACCATTCGGCTCCCGGCATTTTGGCGGTATCATCGATGACCTCGTCATACGGTTGAGAGTGGATAATGTCGGCAAATTTCCAGAAAGCCGCCCAGAAATCAGAAATGTTTTCAACCGACCAGTCATACAGCGGTGCATATGTTGTAAAATCTTGATCGTAGGTTTCATTAATAAAAGTCATGAAACGATATATATTCGACTGTTTGATTTGTTCCTCAGTCGGTTGCCACAACAATTTAGCCATGATTTCCTCTCCTTTATGATGAAATAGCTTCACCCGTGTTTACCGCTAATGCCATTCATTAGTCAAGAAAATGCCATCAATATCCCAGCGTTTTACAGCTTTAATGCTTGAAGCTCGCCAACATTTTAGATATCAGGTATGCACATGCAATCCATCTACGATGACATTTAATCCAGGATTACCAAAAGGAGTTTCATTATGCCGATTATTGAATTGCGGTCCGACACGATGACCCAGCCGACGGCCGCCATGCGACAGGCCATGGTGCGAGCAGAGGTGGGTGACGATGTCTTCGGTGAAGACCCGACCGTAAACCGTTTGGAAGAAATGGCCGCCGACCGCCTGGGTAAAGAAGCGGCCTTGTACGTCGCAAGCGGCACAATGGCCAATCTGGTCAGCCAACTGGCACACTGCGGCCGCGGAGACGAAATCATCCTGGGCAGCCATGCGCATACCTTTTTTTACGAGCAGGGTGGATCGGCGGCCGTGGGCAGCTTGCATCCCCGAACCGTTGTCAACCAACCGGACGGCAAATTGGCCCTCGAAGATATCGAGGCCGCCATCCGCAGTGATAATGTTCATTTTCCCAGAAGCCGGCTGATCCTTTTAGAAAATACGCACAACATTTGCAACGGCTGCCCCCTTGAAATTAAGTACATGCAAGCAGTGGGCGATATTGCCCGGCGGCACAGGTTAAAAATCCACGTTGATGGCGCCCGCTTTTTTAACGCCGCCATCGCTCTGAAAGTTGCACCCGAGAATTTGGCGACTGAAGCCGACTCGGTCTCCTTTTGCTTGAGCAAAGGCCTGGCAGCACCGGTGGGATCGATGGTCTGCGGAACACAGGATTTTATTAATGAAGCCCGTCGCGCACGCAAGCTGCTTGGCGGTGGCATGCGACAGGCCGGTATATTGGCTGCCGCCGGAATAATTGCTCTGAATGAAATGGTGGAGCGCCTGGCTGAAGATCATGCCAATGCGAAAAAGCTGGCCGAAGGTCTTGCAGAAATACCGGGCCTATCCATCGATCCGCATCAGATTCGAACCAACATCGTATTTTTTGAATTAACGGCTGAACAGATGACAGCAGAGCAGTTTACGCAGCAAATCAATGCCGCCGGCGTTCGAATGTTGCCGGTCGGGCCCCAAAAGGTCAGAGCCGTTACCTACTATCAGGTCACCGCCGAAGATATCGAACAGGCACTGGCTGTTATTTCAAGGGTGATGCGTCAATAGGTTTCAGGTGTCAGTGTTCAGGTGTCAGCCCTTCTAACCACCCCTGACACCTGAAACCTTATGATTCCTGTACCTTACCGGGAATGATGCTGATTATAATTGAGCTGAAACACTAATGCTTAAAACTTCTTTGACCCGTATACACCATCGTCGCATCGGCTTCGTTGCAGGCCTCAATGGACTGATAGTCGTTACTTGAGCCCCCGGGTTGAATAACCGCTGTAATCCCCTCACGCAGCCCCACATCTACCCCGTCGCGAAACGGGAAAAATGCATCACTGACCATGGCGGCGCCGATGAGCCCGCCTTTTTCTTCAGCCACCTGGGCGTCAATGGCGGATTTTTTATCCGCATCGGTCAGTTCATTGTAGGGAAGGCCGTGGGTTTCGAAACAATACCGATCGGCCAATTTGCGATAGGCTTTATCTCTGGCAATTTCAGCCACCCCTACCCGATCCTGTTCACCGGTACCGATGCCCACTGTAACCTCATCTTTGACATAGATGACTGAATTGGAGGTAATCCCGGATTCCACCAGCCAGCCAAATAGCAAATCATTGTATTCTCTATCAGTGGGTTGGCGATTGATTTTGTACTGCTGGCCTTTGTACTCACACTCGGCCAGTCTGAGGTCTTGTTTTGAACGAGTGGTCGGCACAAACGACCACTGGGCAATGAGACCGCCATCGATCAGGCTCTTAAATTCAACGCATCTTTGACCCACAAACGATTGCAGGCGTTCGATATTACCAATTTTAATCACCCGCAAATTGGGTTTTTGGGCAAAGACATCCATTACACCCGGCTCAAAATCGGGCGCAACGACCACTTCGGCATATTGCTGGGTAATGGCCTCAGCAGTTGCCTTGTCTACCGGCTGGTTTACGGCGATGCAGCCCCCGAAAGCGGCAACCCGGTCGGCCATATTGGCTTTGCGATAGGCATCAACCAGGCTGTCAGCCCGGGCCACACCGCAGGGATTATTGTGTTTGACGATGACCACCGAAGGTTTATCCGTAAAATAGCGCAAAATGTTGAGGGAATTATCCGCGTCGGTCAAATTGGTCTTACCCGGATGTTTACCGGACTGCAGCAGCTCGATATCGGATGCCAGAAATTGTCCGGGTTGAAGGGTTTCGGTTTCTCCGAGCACCAGATTGCCGTTGACCAGCTTATACAAAGCGGCTTCCTGGCCGGGGTTCTCACCGTAGCGCAGGCCTTTTTGGACATCATCGACAACCCAGACCACTTTTTCATAAAAAAGGGTCTGGCGCTGATCAGCGTCGATAAAACTGATTTCCATCTGGGGCGGGAAATGGTCATCCATTACGGTTCGATACATTTTTTTGAGATCTTCAGCCATGGGTCTACTCCTTATTTTCGAATTTCCACCTGGGTCTTGCACGAGTCGGGGGCTTTTATATGCAAGGCACTTCAGAGCGGGCCGCGACTGAGCTCTGCCGAAGTCAAGCTATAGTAAACTATGCTTCGCTCTGAATAACACAGCAAATGAAAGTCTCCGGCTCGCCCATCGGGTGAAAATTAATGAGAAAAAATGATTTTCATCCATTATACGTAGCATCTATTTTGCTGTGCGGGCAAAGTTTGATTAATAAACTGTTTAAAATTCAATATAAATTCCGCATTAATTTTCATGCAGGATCCAGGTGATAACATGTTTTGACATCATCAATCTGTTTTGAAAGCAGAAAATCAGCAATGGTGCGATCATAAACAGCGGTGTGGTCAAAGGCTTTGCGAGCCAGCTGGAAACGCAGATCCAGGCTGGTTGTGCCCTGATTGGCCTTGAGGTCCGCTATAATCCTATCGTAATCCGCCGGGTCGACCACCGATGCCACCCGGATATAATTTTTGGCGGAAGCCCGGATCATGCATGGCCCACCGATATCGATATTGCCTCTGGCCTGCTCAACCGTGACATCCGGCTTTGATATGGTTTCTTTGAAGGGATATAAATTGACCACCACCATATCGATGGGCACGCTGCTGGTGCGTGTCAGGTCACCTTGATGCGCATCGTTGTATGTTTCGGTCAGCAGTCCCAGGTAAATTTTAAAATCCAGGGTTTTGACCAGGCCACCCTGGGTCTCGGGCTGACCGGTGTAATCTGAGACCTGCATTAAGCGGCTGGCATCCGAACCTGACAAAATTTCACTGATGCGCCCGTAGGTTCCACCGGTTGAAAAAATCTGAATTTGCGGATTTATTTCAACCAGATTGGGAATAAACTGCTCCAGTCCGCTTTTATCGGAAACGCTGACCAAAATATTCTGCACTTTGACGAAATCATCTACCCTTTCAACGACATTAATGCTCATAATGGTTACCTCTTTCCTTCATATTCTGCTAAAAAGCGGTTAAAAAAATCTTGCATGAAGGCATGACGCTCATGGGCCCATTTGCGGCCCGTGGCCGTCAGCATTCGACCTTTTATTTTGCAGAGCTTGATTTTAAACTCCCTGTAACCGGTGTCATTAATCGAATAGGGCTTGCATTTTTCAACATCCAGATCAGGGTTGTGTAACCGTGCACCCAACTCGCCGGCAAATAGAAAGGCGCGGGCCACCCCAACGGCGCCGATGGCATCCAGTTTGTCGGCATCAAACAACACTCTGGCTTCGACGCTGGAGGGTTTTTCGGGCTCGCGAAAGCGATGGGCGCGTATACAGTGAATTATATTTCGCTGCTGTTGGTTTGACAGCGGAAGCGAATCGACGACCGGCCCGGCCATTTGGGCACCTTTTTCGGCATGGCAGACAACGCCGTTGGAAGCATCCTGCACAGAACGCCCAATATCATGCAGATAGGCTGCCGCTCCTAACACATCCATGTCTGCGTTTTCCGCCGGACCCATCATTTCACACAACCGAAAAACTCTGAGGGTATGATCCCAGCCATGGCTCCCCGCTGTTTTTTCAAAGCATTTACGGGCAAAAATCTTCACCTGGCCAAGTGCCTGCTTCACTGCCCTGGCATCGGTCAATTGGCCGTTTGAATCTGTGTTGAAGCCTGTCCTAGTGTTGAATGCCTTGGTGTGGGATGTCATTCTAGTAAAAATCTAGTGTCAGATCTCTGAATTCGCAGCCTTAAACGATTCGGCTTGTGTTGGTTGTCATTCGGGTTTGGAAGAACAATATTCCACCGGCGCCAAATTGTATATTTTTAGATAAATTTTAGAGATTTAGATCAGCGTGGCAGGATGGAACAATAGCCCTTTAGACCAGGCGCCCGCACGCACGGGCACGGTATCCGATCGCAGCAATACATCTTCAAGTATCAGGACCATATACTATATCGGATTCATCTTGCAAGAGATTCTGCTTTTAATTCTGTAATTTATTTTACAAGTCAGCGCTGAAGCTGTGCAGCCCGTTGTAGAAATGCATACAACAACTTGCCCCATCATTTTGTGCTGGATTTTGGTAAACTTTTTAATGAAATATACCGATGAACAATATGCAGCGCTGAAGGCTTTATATCATTTAGGGAGAATCAACTCTTGCAGGAAAAAAATTACATCGCCATCCGGAATTCCCAGATTAATTATTACAAGGACGTCGGGCTTTATTACATAGAAAACGGCTCTTTTGTTTTATACAAGCCGCCGGGCAAGTTAATGACGGATTTGCGTCTATCGCAGGAAAGGCATCCACCGGAGCTATATATTCGCAGAAAAGATCGAATTGTTGCCATGAAAGAGCTGCAAGCCGGATTTAACCAGCATATTTTCAAAAATATTAAAAAGGGCAATGTGAAGGCGGTAAAAACCACCCTCTGCGGACTGGTAGAAGAAACCCTGCGGGAACCCCGCAGCGGTACCCTGCAGGTATTGCCCGAAACGGTCGATATGCTGGTCAGCGGATACTCACAGAATCCTGAAATCGTAAAAACCTTTGCATCGATCTCGTTTAAGGACTACAGCACGGTAATTCATTCGGTCAATGTGATGGCGCTTATGCTGGGATTTTGCTTCTACTCGAAAAAATCCCTGCGGGAAACCAAACGATTGGGTTTAAGCGCACTGCTGCACGATGTTGGCAAAACCGAAATACCCGATAGTATTCTCAAGGCACCGCGGAAATTGTCTTCCAACGAATTTAAGGTCATGAAGCGCCATCCCAAAATTGGTGAATTTATCATTAAAGTTAAAAGCGGCCTTGATGGCGGCATTGCCTGCGGCGCCAGCGAGCATCATGAAAAATTGGATGGCAGCGGCTACCCCAAGGGAACAAGGGAGATATCGTATGTCGGCCAGGTGCTGGGCATCATCGATTGCTATGAAGCCTTAACCAACGAAGAAAGACCATATCGAAAGGCCAAAAGCCCGCTGGACGCCCTGAAAACAATCAAACCAGACGTGGAAGCCGGTAAATTTGACCGCAAGATTTTTGAAAAATTCTGTTATAGCCTCATCTAAATTTGCACCCTCAATTTCGCTTTCCATTTCATGCTTGCCAGCAACCGTATGTTTCGAGTATCTATACTTATTTGATTTCAGGTGTCGGGTGTCAGGTGTCAGTATAGATAAGACTGAAATCAGAAAACAACAAAATCATGGCGACCGTGACTGTTACTAAGTAACAAAAGCCCGAAAATGGCCGTCGAAGGCCTGACACCTGACACCTGATACCCATTTATTTGACACCCGATCCCGTAATGCTGAAATTAAAGGTTATGAGTGTAAATGAAAAGGCCCGGCCGGTATTTTCCGGCGCAAGAAAAATTTTAAGCAGTATATTCGTGTTGTTATGTGCATTAGCATGTTTTCAGTGCCGATCGTTGCCCTATTATGAACAGGCCATCGAAGGGCAGATGCAGATTTTGCAGAAACGACAACCGATCTCAGATCTGATTGAAGATCCAGAAACACCCGCTGAGCTGCGTGAAAAGCTCTTATTGATCCAATCTGCAAGGACGTTTGCAGAAAAACAGCTCCAGCTTCCCGTCAATGATCATTATTTAAGTTATGTGGAGCTGAATCGTCCATATGTCGTCTGGAATGTATTTGCCGCCCCGGAATTTTCGCTGACACCAAAGACCTGGTGTTTTCCAATCGTAGGGTGTGTCGCCTATCGTGGATATTTTTCCGAACAGGACGCCGAGCGCTTTGGTGATTCTTTGAAACAAGAAGGCTATGACGTGTTCATCGGAGGTGCGATTGCCTACTCGACGCTCGGTTGGTTCGATGATCCCGTTTTAAGCACCTTTTTATATCTCAGCCCACCTGAAATCGCTGCGCTGATCTTTCATGAACTGGCCCATGCAATTCTATATATACAGGATGACACGGCTTTTAATGAAAGCTTTGCAACAGCTGTCGCAGAGGAAGGCCTTCGACGCTGGCAATCCTCGGCTAACGATCTAAAAGGCGATGAGAATTGGTTGCTCAAAGGCCAGCGGCGCCAACAGTTCATCAGCCTCGTTTCAAAATACCGGGCCAAACTGCAGGACTTGTATGCGGGCAAGCTTCCTTTGACCGAAAAACGAAACCAAAAGGCTGCCGTTTTCGATCAAATGAGATCCGCGTTTTCGGATTTGAAATCAAACCATCGTGCCATGGCGGTATATGAGGCCTGGTTCAGTAATCCGTTAAACAACGCTCAGCTCATCAGCGTTTCAACCTATCATGACTGGGTGTCTGCTTTTACTAAAATACTGTCTGAATCCGGAGGGGATCTGAATAAATTTTTCCGGATGTGCCGGCAGCTATCGAAAAAAGAGCCATCCGAAAGACATCGTATATTGACGCAATATACCGATTCCCAAAATGCCCGACAATAAGGACTGACCGGCAGCTGTGGCCCGCAAATACCTCCTGAACTAAATTATCGTACTATTATTTCTATAATACATTGAAATTATGCAGTTATTAAAAATTATGTTTTAATTCCGCCGACATAGAAAAATAGAATAAATGCGTCTATTTAGGAAATCATGA
>Ga0209456_10001823_pt1 | contig 10219 bp, 6 predicted proteins | sample COG_11_FD_184755 | JGI IMG/M metagenome (GOLD analysis project Ga0209456, IMG submission 184755) | Pelagic marine sediment microbial communities from the LTER site Helgoland, North Sea, for post-phytoplankton bloom and carbon turnover... | ecosystem: Environmental > Aquatic > Marine > Neritic...
GACAGGTGCAGCGAGACGGCTGCATCCACATCATAGGCTCTGACCTGGCTTCTGAAGGCGCGCGCATCGCCTATCTCTCTGGCATGTCTCCGGGCGTCTGAAAGGATGGCTTTTTGATCGTTAATGGCCTTGGGAATGAGCTCCGCAAGCGCCTGGCGATCGTCCACCGTCAGATCCGAAAAATCAGGACTCCACATCAGACGCCTGAGCGTCAGTCTTTCCTCGGTCAGCATTTGAATCTGTTTGAAGTCGGCCGTGTTTTTTTGCTCCAGACGCAGACGCATCAGGTGGCGGGATACCCTGTCGGATTCTGACTTTAAACGCTGATCAATAGCTGCTTTCAATATCTTGCGCGTTTCCTCATCGTGCTGTTCATGTTGGCCAGGAGAATCGGCGGACATACCCTCTAATAATTTGATCGTCTTGCGAGTTGTTTTAATCAGCGTTTTAAAAGACTTTTTAAATTTACGCAGGTCTTTGGATCGCGCCGAAAGGCTCCAGATCATTTCTCGAAAACCCGCAAGCGTCTGGGCGTGGCCGCTGCTGGCGATCAACAGCACGGATCGGTTGGGCGGCTGTTCCTTCAAAAAACGGGCCAATTCGAGCAGGGTGGCAATACCGACGGCTTCATCGGCGCCCGGCGACAGTCCCGCCACAGTGGCGGTGCTGTCGTAAAAGGCTTCCACCATGATGAGCCTTTCCTTGAGCTTGGGATCAGTGCCGTCGACAAAGCAGTAGATATTTTCTGAGCTGACGCGTTGCCACCGCGTCTGTGACACCAGTCGCGCTTCGGCTGCAACCTGACCGTTAGCCGCCTTTTCAAAATCGCCAAAGACCTCTGTGGCCTGAGCCTGAGACATCCAGAAACGCGGAAACTGCAGCGGAGAAAGTTCAAACTTTTCCTCAAATAAGGTTTTGGTTGAATTTCCACGATCGATGTAAATGAGCGCCCTGGCACCGAGGTTGGCGGCATGCAGCCAATTTTTGCCCGAATCCATTTCCATTAAAAGAATGGCACCTTTGACGGTTTTGCCGTTTAATTCGGCCAGTTCGCCGCGACCGGCATATATCAGCGGTCCGGAGAACCCTGGCGTTGCGATGGTTTGCGGTGTTACGGCATTGCCGATGATGGGATGCAGTTCAATGGGCCGATTGTGGTCGGGAAGCGTTAGCTGGCTGCCGGCATGCTGGATGACCGGCACGGAGAATCGGTAGGATCCCACGTTCTTATAGCCAAGCTTTTCAAATTTTTCTTTTAGATAAGTCGCTGCGGCCGCATTCCCGGCCGCACCGGTACTGCGATCATTCAAAGCGGAAAACCGCTTGATGACATCGGTGAATGAATCCGGCAGATTTTTTTCGGTCATGGCGTCTGCGGCGGCAGGTATCCCCGAGAGGCTGATCAGCAATATGACAAATGCAAAATACCATTTTGCTGCTCGCCGCTGGCAGCTTGTCTCTGGCTGCTGGCGTCTTGCTACTGGCCACCGGTACCTGAAGCCTGCTTCAAATTTACGAATCGGGAAACTTAAAATTTTCATTCTTCATTCAGCCTCAATTCTGAAAAAGGAATACGGCTAATCTTATTCAACCGGCAAACGGGCAACGGGCTCAACCTTAAAACCTTAAACGCATTTTTAAGATAGTTTTTAGTGACGGGTATCAATTTTACCGATCGAAATCGACAACTCCTCCCGGTCTTCGATCTTGTCGACGGTTCCATCCCGGATCCAGACCACCTGGTCGGAAACATTGAGCATCTTAAAATCATGGGTGGCCGAGATCACCGTAACATTGCGCTCCTGGCTCAAGCGCTTTAGTAAAGCAATAATCTCTTCGCCGGTGGTTAAATCAAGATTCCCGGTGGGTTCGTCAGCCAGAATAATGGCGGGGTCATTGGCCAGGGCTCTGGCGATGGCAACGCGCTGCTGTTGGCCGCCGGAAAGCTCAAAGGGTTTATGGCTAAAGCGATCTCCCAATCCCACAAGTTCTAAAAGCTGCAAACCCTTTTCGGTAGCAGCGTCATTGTTCATTCCGGCAAAAACCATCGGCAGGGTGATATTTTCAAGGGCCGTCATTACCTGAATAATGTTAAAGGTTTGAAAAATATACCCGATCTTGCGGCAGCGCAGCCAGGCCAGTTCGTAGGCATCCAGTTGAGCGATATCCACCTCATCGATGAACACTTTGCCTGAAGAAGGCTTATCCAGACCGCCGATCATATTAAAAAGGGTACTCTTGCCGGATCCGGAGGGCCCCATAATCGAGATATAATTACCCCGGACGATTTCAAGGTTTACGCCCTGTAAGGCCTGAACTTCGACCTTTCCCAGCTGAAAGGTCTTATAGACATCAGAGACCCGCACAATATTGGTTGATTCTGCCATAATAACTCCAGACTTTCGTTTTCGGCACACGCTGTAAGGCGCACGGCGCACGGTCTGTTTTGTCAGAGGTCTCGAAACTTTATGCTAAGCCTTGCGCCTTAAGCCTTGAACCTTGCACCGTTTTTTACTGTTCCACCCGCATGGCCTCAACCGGTTGCATTCTGGCGGCTACAATCGCCGGATAGAGCACACCAATTAAACTCAATATACATCCCACTGCGACCGCAACCGCAAATGAGCCCATCACGTCACCCCATGATACCTGGGCTAACGCAACCGGGCCATAACGCAACAGGGCACCGCTCAGAGCAAACACAGCCCCCGCCAGTGCGCCCGCACCGGCACCCACCAGGCCCTGCATGCCGGCTTCGAGAATAAACAGCCGTAAAATAAAGCGGTCCAGGGCTCCCAGACATTTCATCGTTCCGATTTCCCGAAAGCGCTCGGTTACCGCCATAAGCTGGGCATTGACGATGCCCACCACACAGACCAGCAGCGACAGAATAATGATCCAGCGCTGTTTGGGGCTGGCACCCACATTGGTGTCTGCCGGCCCGATATCATAACCCGCACGGACAACAGCCTGGCGCAACTGGCGATCCTGCGTTGCCAGCAGTCCGTTGGCCACATCATTACTGACCCGCACAAAACCCAAAAATGAAACGGCCAGTACCAGAGTCATGGTGGTGATAAGAGATCTGAAAAAGCGAACCTTTATGCTTTTGAGGGAAATTTCAACCGATTTGGCAAATGGAAGAACAATCTGACGGTTTACGTTTGCGGATTCTTCTTTTCCTGACAATGGGATATGTTGATCAGCCATGTTTGTGACCTTTTAACCCGGCAATGCAGCAGCAGATGATCGGTTGAAACTGATTTCAGCGGTGAAAAGACGCTGATCACATTTAACCCCTTGCCGCTAAATTGGCAATGGCTAAATTATTACATGTATTTAATGCGAGATTTAAATCTTAGGTTATGAAGAAGCGCTAGGCCATTGTCAAGGAAAACAGCACCTTCAGGCTATGCGCCCAAAGGGCGCCCGAGCGTGATACCGTATATAAATTTAATACCTGAATCTTACAAGACTTAAATAATATATAATGGGCAGTAGCTGTACCATAATCAATATATTCTGTAAATAGGAATCGTTCCTAATACCTTTAAAATTCAGACGTTAAAACAAGGCTTTAATGTTTTACATGTTGTAAACCATAAAAACAAGATACACCGGCAAATTAAAAAATGCTGCCGGCGGTACGGCCTACCTTTTTCGAATTAAATAAATGCCATCGCGCACACTTAACATCACCTTATCGATGCCATCGGTGTCTTTTACCTTTCGATTAAACGCGGCGATGGCCTTTGCATTTTCATTGGAAATGCGCTTTTTGAAAATTTTGTGGCGCCAGAACACGTTATCAACAAACACCAGGCCACCGGGTCGCAGGATGCGCAGCGCTTCATCAAAATAGAGGCCGTATGAAGGCTTGTCTGCATCAATAAAAACAAAATCAACGCTGTTATCTGAAATTGCCTTCAGGGTTTCAAGGGCCGGTTTCATTTCCAGACGGATTTTGTGGCCATAGGGGCTTTTCTTAAAATAGCGTAAGGCAATCTCAGCATAAGCACTGCTGGATTCACAGGTAACCAGCAGCCCGTCATCCGGCAGAGCCTCGGCGATCATTAAGGCTGAAAATCCGGTGAATGTCCCGATTTCAACGGCCGATCGAGCCCCGCATGCCCTGAGCAGAAATTGCATCAACCTGCCTTCAACGTTGCCAATACTCCAGCGTGAGCGACCGGTAATGGTTTCGGTTTCTTTTAATAGATCCTGCAGTAAAGGAGAAAGCGCATCGGTATGTTCAGCAATATAATCTTGGATCAATGCATCCGGGTTCTGTTTCACGCGAATGTCCCTGTTCCTCAGTTGGATTACTGGTAAAAATATGTTCCGATTGACTTGGCGCGTCTTTCAAGCGTCATTGCGAGCAAAGCGAAGCAACATGTCATTGCGAGCAAAGCGAAGCAATCTATATGTCTTTCAAACGGATTGCTTCGTCGCCAGGCGCCTCGCAATGACAGATGATCGGAACAAATTTTTGACAACCGCTATCGGCCCACGCGATATTGCAAATTATCTCTGGGACGCAACACTATCTGCCAATCCAGGCCTCCAGATAGTTGGCCGTACGAGCGGCACCATCCAGATTGACCGCTACCGGTTCGACAGGCCGGGGTTCAAGCAGCAATTGATGTATATAACGGCTTATCCGTTGCGGTTCAATATCTTTGTTCCGCAGTATTTTCATCGGTATCAATTTATCAATTTTAGCCACCCGCAAGGGTTGTTCCTGTTGCTGTGAATATGGATAGATCAGCGCGGGAACCCTTGCAGAGATGAGGTTCATGCAGGTGTTATACCCCGCCAGGCTGACGGACAGATCGGCCGCCGATAAATAGTCTAAAAAGCGCTTGGTATAACGACGTATGCGAATTCCATGGACCGCTTTGGCCGCCAATTTTTTAAATTCGTCAGATTCGCGAAATGGCCCGGCAAACATTTCAATTCTGATCGAATCCGTCTGCTGCATTAAGGGGTAAGCATCCAAAATACAGTTTAAGAGTGCATAACCGGATCGCCCGCCGCCGGCGCTGACAACAACTAGCTTTTCAGCTGAGCCGATTCCCAGCTCTTGCCGCAATAGCCGCCCGGCTGCCGGATTGGCTTTTTGGGCCACAAACCCGGTATAAACCACCGGAATCTGAATATCATTCATTCGGCTAAAGGTCTCATCAAGGGTGAGCAGTTGGTCATCTGAATGAATGAACAGCAAATCAAAATAGGTGTGCAGCATATTGATGACCCGCTCCTCATAGAACTCCTGCTTTCTTTTTTCGACCAGAATATCCCTCAAACTGCACACCACCTTTATGTCCCCGTAGCGGCCCATGTGAATCCAATCCAACAGGGGCTGAAGCTCAAAGCCGAAGACAGTGCGCCCGAAAGGATAAAGTTCGATCATAAAAACATCGGGCCGATGCTGTTGGAATAAGGACATCAAAATGACTTTGCGCTGGTGCTGAATATATTCAACAGACTGATTCGCATCTTCTGTCATTAAGGTCGTAAATTGTTCGTCCATGTAAAGCCCCGGCAAGCGGACAAGGGTGACATATTCGGGCAATTCAACATCAACTTCACGGCCACCGGCAACCAGAATAACCTGATGATCCGATAAGGCCCGCGCCAGTTCCAGGCTGCGAAATAAATGCCCCATACCCCAAACATATTGGCAGTATAATATAATCTTCATTGTGATTGATCGATTAACTTCTTTGCTTTTTCAATATTGGCCTGCACATCCCGGTTGGCCGGGTCCAGGACGACCACCTGTTGCCATTCGGCCAGGGCTGCATCCAGTTGCCCCTGCATGGCATAGATAACACCCAGATTATTACGTGCTTCAATATCTTCAGGATCGATCTCAACAACCTTTTTAAATTCCTGTTTTGCTGCTTCCAGCCGGTTTTGGGCCTTATAGATGGTGCCCAGGTTAAAATGAGCGTCTTTAAATCGAGGATTCATTGCAATCGTTTTTTGATAGGCCGATATCGCTTCGGTGACAAAACCTTGCTCTCCTGAGATAACGCCCAGATTATAATAGGCCTTAAAATCGTTCGGATTTAACTCAAGCGTTTTCTTAACCTCGCGCAGGGACGCATCGATCATGCCCCTTTTTTGATAAATCCGGGCTAAATTGCCATGCGCCCTGAAACTGTCGGGTTCAACTTCAAGCGTTTTGGTCCATAAGCTGTAGCCATCTTTCCAGGCCCTGTTGCGGTTTATCGTAATCAGAGAGCACGCCCCCACCAGGCATGCGACAATAAAAACCCTTAAGATACCCGCCCGGCTGAAAGAAATCCGACGCAATAGGATTTCCAAAAAAAAGGAAATCACCAGACAGAAACCCACAAACGGTATATACAAATAGCGCTCGGCAAAGGGGTTATAAATTTGAATTAAATTATAAACTGGAAACAGCGTTAGAAAAAACCACCAAATCCCGAAAGATACCGCCTTTTGATTTCGCAACGCAAAGAAACTGTATATGAACAGAGCCAGCACGACCAAAAAAGACCCTGCAGGCAAGACATCAAGAAAACGGGTCGGATAGGAAAACACATAGTCGGCATTTAACGTGACTGGAAACAGACTGAGTTTAATATATCTCAGAAAAATGACGGGCAAATAGATGACCCGATCGATCAAGCGACCCCAGATCTGTGTTTCAACTTCCTCCAGATTATAAATCGCAAAAAACCGCAACCACAGATAAAAAAAGCTGACCCCCAGGAAGCCGACATAATAATATTTGCACGCTTGAATGACCTTTCGCACTCGCTTCAGAGAAATTTTCCCGGAGCCGGGTTCTCGTAGGATCAAATCATAAAGAACAGCGATTGCCGGAAGCGTAATGGCCATCTCTTTGGATAAGAGCCCCAGCAGGAAAAAAAACAGGGACAAAACAAAGAATATATATCTCGGCTTTGATGCGGATGGTTTCAGTCTCATATAGGACAAAAACGCCAGAAAGAAGAAAAAGGCGGCCAGGAGATCTTCATTATAAGAAATTCCGTTAACCGCTTCTGTGCTAACCGGATGGCAGGCAAACAAAAGGCCGGCCACCACGGCAGCTCTTTTATTGGCTAAAATCACATGCGCTATCAAATAGACGAGGATGACGTTAAAAATGTGCAGCGTAACGCTGAATAGTCGGTAGCCAAAGGGGTTTACGTCAAAACCGGCGTACAGCAGGTAGTAGGACAAAGTTGCCACCGGGCGATAAGTGGCTTCCCCGCCGGAAATCTTAAAATAGGATTGATTGTAAAACGAGGATAGGTAGTTGCCCAATTGTTTGATATGGACATTTTCGACAATGGTGCCAAGATCATCATAAACGAAGCCGTTTGACAGCGAATTAAAATAGACGATCGCACTGATGCAAACAAGCAATAAGATGGGCCCCAGGTGATTCGCGTTTGTCTTGGCAATCATTTTATTTTTCATGGTTAGCATGCAGGGCGCAACCCGGTGAACGATTTACCCCAACCCCTTATCAAACCCTATTGCTCAAGCCACCTGGCCGCATTGGCAGCCCCTTGTATATTTACATGAAATGATGCAGTCGATCTCTGTGACAGGCTGCGGTCGATTATCCGCGCCAGACGCGGCGGTGATAAATCCTGCTGATCGATCATTTCCAGCGCGCCAATTGCGGCCAATCGGCTGGCCCGCAAGGTTTGCTCTTGATTCTGCGCAAACGGCCAAACCAGTGCCCGCACCCGGCTGGCTAAAATATTCATGCTGGTATTATAGCCGGCCATGCTGATCGAAAGATCGGCAGCCGCCAGATAAGAAATAAAATCAGTGCTGAATTTTTCGATAGTCACCCGCCGGCCCGCCAGGCGCTTCAGGGATTCAAAATCATTTTTGGATATATAGGGGCCAGTATAGATCCGAAGAAAATTTGCGCTGCCGCCGGACAAACGCTGAAATGCTTTCACAACAGATTCGAGCAAAACTGCTCCGACACTGCCGCCGCCGGCACTGGCAACGATTAAATTCTGGGTTTCATCCAGACCCAACTGCGTTCGACTTCTTTTACGGGCACCCGCCGGGCACTTCTGCGCGACAAACCCGGTATAGACGACCGGAATCTTAATGTCAGCGAAGCGCAAAAAGGTTTCCTCGAGTCGAATCAGCTCCGGATCGGAGTGCACCAGCACGGCATCGAAATATTGATTTAACGTTTTTAGTGCCCGATCTTCATGCCTGTGCTGATCCTCTTTTTCAACCAGAATATCGCGCACGCTGCAGACCACCCTGCAGGCTGCAAACTTATTTGTAGAAATGGCATCAATAACCGGATCAAGCTCAAAGCGAAATGCTTTACGCCCAAAGGGATAAAGCTCAACGACAAAAACATCCGGCTTTTCGCTTTCAAATAGGGCCAACAAATCCTGTTTGCGCTGTTTTTTGATTTGATCGACGGATAACTGCCCATCCGAGCTTAAGAGTCCTGTAAAGCCGCTATCCATCTGCAACTCCGGCAGGTGAAATGTTCTGACGTGTTTGGGAAGGTTTATCGTGATTTGCGGACCACCGGTGATGAGCACAACCTCGTGGCCGCGCAACGCCTTACAAATTTCGAGAGACCTGAAGAGATGTCCGATTCCCAGGACATGCTGGCAATACAAAAAAATCTTCATCCGCGATTCTTTCCAAACTTCTCATGATGTGGCGCACTTTAAACCCGCACCTTATTGAATCTTCCTTAATGCAACGATCTCTGGTATAAAAAATGATGCTCTATATGCATATTTACCTTAATTTTGCACGAGTCGAGGCTTTCATATGCAAGGCACTTAAGGGCGAGGCTATAGTGAACTATGCCTCGTCCTTAATAACGCAGCAGATGGAAGTCTCCGGCTCGCCCATCGGGTGAAAATTACTGAAATAAAATGATTCTCATCCATTATAGCCGATCAGTAATGTCTTGTAGGTCTATAACTTGCTTAGCCTTTTATCATTTAATATAATTTAAAGTTTTCAGAAATTTTCATGCAAGATTAAGGTATTAACCTACGACGCATTCCGTTAAAAGGAAATAGATAATTGAAAATAGAGCAAATTAAAATAGAAAAAATAAGGCTTAAAAATATTGGCCGTTTTACCCGTCAGGCCCTTGGCCAGACGCCCTATCAATCGACGGTTCCCATTTCAAGTCGTCGCGCTCTGTCGCAGCTCAACAATCCATACGGCCGTCCTGATGACGTGGCCTTACTGGTGGCCCTGCATGCGGACAAATGTATCGGCTATCAGGGGTTGCTTCCGGGATTATTTTCACATCAAAATGAACTGAAAAGAATTCACTGGTCTACAGCCTTCTTTGTGTCTGCCGATTATCGCGGCGCGGGTGTTGCCGGCCGCCTCTTGGAAGAAATCAAAAAGCTTGATATTGACTTTCCGGTCACCCGCATGACCACAGGAGCCCAGACGGCCTATCTTAAAGCCGGGTTTGAAGAGCTGGGCCACCTCACCTATTACCAGTTGCGAATGGAAAAAATCCGAAAACTGGAGGCCATCTGGCAAGAAGCCGCCGCGGCATCATCATTGGCGCCGAACGCCGCTGAAACATCCAAAACAACCGGTTTAAATCGCGCCGCTTTTGGAGCCGCAGATGCAATTTATCAGCAATCAAAGAACATTTTTTATCAGCGCTTACTTACCGATTCAATTCGAAAGCCCCGCTCATTTGAATACGCAGCGGTGGCACAAATAGACGAGCGGGCGCAACAGATCATTGAAAAACGATTGAACGGTCCTCTATTTTTCCGCGGCACCGAAGCCGTAAACTGGATGTTGACACACCGCTGGTTGATATCGGCCGCCCACGAAAAGGCAGAAACAGAGCCCTATTATTTTTCACTGGTCAGTGAGCTGTTCGACTATGTGGCATTGGAAATTTATTCAGCCGACAAACAGGCATTCAAGGGATTTTTAATTCTATCGGTTCTGGTTAAAAAAGGCAGGACCTGGGTTAAAATTTTAGATTATGCCTTCATAGACCCTTCTGATAGCCGTCTGGCCGCATATCATGCCCTGATCTACGCCCAAAAATTCAGCGCCGACCGCCTTGAGTTCCCGGCCGAACTGTTGGATTATTTTAAACAAAATCCTTTACTGCAGCCGCTGATCAAAGAACAGCAGCGCCGGTATCTGTATTATCCCAGAAGCAAAGGGAGCGTGTTGGAGGGGTATGAGGGCA
>Ga0209456_10001824_pt1 | contig 10214 bp, 9 predicted proteins | sample COG_11_FD_184755 | JGI IMG/M metagenome (GOLD analysis project Ga0209456, IMG submission 184755) | Pelagic marine sediment microbial communities from the LTER site Helgoland, North Sea, for post-phytoplankton bloom and carbon turnover... | ecosystem: Environmental > Aquatic > Marine > Neritic...
GGGAGGATTACGGGTGGGGGTGGGCGGGCGGTGTAACTAAACCGACGTTGACGTAAATCGCCGAACGCCGAACACCGGCACTGCCACTGGCGCCGACACTGCCACCCCGAAGAGACGCCGCGTTGCGACGTCCACGGGGCTTCGCTGCCTCTTGCCCCGTGGGCGATGCGCAGCATCGACTTTACGGGGTGGCGCCGCTATTCGGGCGCAGCCTCTTCGACCTCGACCTCGACCTCCGCCTCTGCTGCGGCAGCCTCTTCCGCTTCCAGCGCGGCCTCCTCGGCCTCTTCGAGCTCGATCTCCGCGGCCACTTCATTCGCAGCCGCCTGCTCGCGAACCGCGCGGTCGAGCGCCTGTTCGCCCGAAGACGAAAGGAACGCCAGCCAGACCGAAAGCGCCATGAACGCGAACGCGAACCCGGCGGTCAGTCGCGTGAGGAGGTTGCCTGCGCCGGCGCCGCCGAAAATCTGCTGGCTCGCGCCGCCGCCAAAGGCTGAACCAAGCCCGCCGCCTTTGCCCGACTGCAGAAGCACGACGAGGATCAGGAACAGACACACGAAGATATAAACGATCGAAATGAAGGTATACATAAACTCAGCTCTTTGCCCGGCGAACGCCGGCATCGATAATCGGAATGAAGTTGTCGGCAGTGAGCGACGCGCCACCGACGAGGGCGCCATCCACGTCAGGCTGGGACAGCAGCTCGTCCGCGTTGCTGGGCTTCACGCTCCCACCATACAGAATGCGAACCGAATCGGCCCAGGACTGGCCCTTGAGCTCGGCCAGACGGCCGCGAATCGCGCCGTGAACGTCTTGCGCGTCCTCGGCCTTGGCGGTGCGGCCGGTGCCAATCGCCCAAATCGGCTCGTAGGCCACCACCAGCGGCGCCAAGGCCACGGCGTCGTACCCTTCGGTCGCGGCATCGATCTGGCCCAGGACGACCTCGAGCGTCCTGCCCGCCTCGCGCTGTTCGAGGCTCTCGCCGACGCAGAGGATCGGCACGACCTTGTGGACCAGCAGCGCGCCCACCTTCTTGCGGACGCCTCCGTCGGTTTCACCGAAGAACTGACGCCGCTCGGAGTGACCGATGATGCAGTAGCCGCAGCCCGCGTCCACCAACAGCGTGGGGCTGAGCTCGCCCGTCCAGGCGCCCGAATCCTCCGAGTGCGTGTTCTGCGCCGCGAGGCCAACGGCAGACCCTTCCAGGCTCTGCTTCACCGCCGCGAACGAGGTCGCGACCGGAGCGACAACCACTTCGCAGCCGATCCCAGCGCCGACGTGCGCGGCAATCGCGCTGGCGAGCGCCTTGGACTCTGCGATGGTGTTGTTCAGTTTCCAGTTGCCCGCGATGAGCGGCGTGCGTTTCGTCATGGCTGAAGCGCCTCCACGCCCGGAAGTGGGCGGCCCTCTAGATACTCCAACGACGCGCCGCCGCCAGTGGACACGTGATCGAAGCGGCTCGCGAGATCGGCCTGCTTCACCGCGGCGACGCTATCGCCGCCACCGACCACGCTGAACCCAGGGCAATCCGCTGCCGCGCGTGCGACGGCGAGGGTGCCCTCCGCAAAGGCCGCGTTCTCGAAGAGGCCCATCGGCCCGTTCCAAAACACCGCCATCGCCCGACGGAGTCGTTCTCGGAAGAGCCCCTCGGTCGCCGGGCCGATGTCGAGCGCCATCGCATCGACTGGAATCGCGTCGACGCCGACGACCTGCGCGTCCGTCGACTCGATCGAATCGCCGATCCGAACGTCGACCGGAAGAAGGAGGTCGACTTTGCTCTCCTCGGCAGCGGCCATCAGGCTCCGCGCCAAGGCGAGCTTGTCGGTTTCACAGAGGCTCTTCCCCACGCTCAGGCCGCGCGCCGCCAAAAAGGTGTTCGCCATCGCGCCACCAACCAGGAGCGCATCGACTTTGCCGAGCAGCGCTTCCATGACGCCGATCTTGTCGCTGACCTTCGCGCCGCCGAGGATCGCGATGTACGGACGCGGCGCGTCGGTGCGAAGCTTGTCGAGCACCTCGAGCTCCCGCTGAAGCAAGAAGCCGGCGGCGCGATCCTCGATCAGGCGGGGAAGGGCGCTCACCGATGCATGCGCCCGGTGTGCGGCCCCGAAGGCGTCGTTTACGTACGCCGTGCAAGAGCCGCCGAGCTCGCGCGCGAAGTCCACGTCGTTGTTCTTTTCCTCTTCGTGGAATCGCAGATTCTGGAGCAGCGCCACCTGGCCGTTGCGAAGATCTTGAACGACCTTGCGCGCCCCGTCTCCGATGCAGTCGTCGGTGAGGCGCACCTCGCCAACGTCGAGAAGCTCGGCCAAGCGAACTGCCACCGGTTCGAGCGAAAGTTCGGGGACGACCTTGCCCTTGGGACGGCCGAGGTGCGAGGCCAAAACCACGCGCGCGCCTTGCTCGAGCGCATAGCGAATCGTCGGAAGTGCGGCACGGATTCGGGTGTCGTCCGTCACTTCGCCGTCCTTGAGCGGCACGTTGAAGTCGACGCGAATGAACGTAGCGACGCTTTCGAGGTTCAGGTCCTCGATCGAGCGAATGGGCTCCGCCACGGGATCAGCCCGCGCTCGAAACGATCCGCACCAGATCGAGCATGCGGTTCGAGAAGCCCCACTCGTTGTCGTACCAGCTCTGCACCTCGACGAGGTCGCCGCCAACCACCTCGGTCTGCGCCGCGTCGCAAATCGACGAATGCGGGTTGCCCATGAAGTCCACCGAGACGAGCGGCGTCTCCTGGAATTGGAGGATGCCCTTGAGCGGGCCCTCTGCGGCCGCCTTGAGCGCCGCGTTGACCGCGTCCCGATCGGTGGTCTTGGCTAGCTGCGCGGTGAGGCAGGTGAGGGATACATTCGGAGTCGGCACGCGAATCGCCGTACCAGCAAGCTTGCCTTGAAGCTCGGGAATCACGAGCCCAATCGCCGTCGCCGCGCCGGTCGAGGTCGGAATCATCGAAAGGGCAGCGGCTCGCGCCCGGCGCTTGTCCGAGTGCGGCTGGTCGAGAAGACCCTGGTCGTTGGTGTACGCGTGCACGGTGACCATGTGGCCCTTCACGATCCCGTAGGTGTCGTTGAGCACCTTGACGAGCGGGGCCAAGCAGTTGGTCGTGCAGGACGCGCAGCTGATGACCCGATCGGTTTTCGGGTTGAATTCGTCGCTGTTGATGCCGACGACGAATGTGCCGTCGATCTCACCCTTGCCGGGCGCGCTGATGATCACGCGCTCTGCGCCGGCCTTCAAATGCGCCGACGCGGCTTCCTTCGTTCGGAAGAAGCCGGTGCACTCGAGTACGACCTCGGCGCCGAGCTCTTTCCACTTCAGCTTCGCCGGGTCTCGCTCGGCCGAAACCGGAATGCGCTTGTCCCCGATCCAAATCGCGCCGTCCTCGGCCTTGACCGGGTGCGAGAAGTGCCGGTGCACCGAGTCCCACTCGAGAAGATGAGCGAGCATGTCGGCGCTGGTCAGGTCGTTGATGCCAACGATCTCGATGTCTCCTCCGCGCTCGGCGATGATTCGAGCGACGCAGCGCCCAATCCGTCCAAAACCATTGATTCCGATTTTCGTAGCCATCGTTCGTTCGACTCCCTCCCGACTGCAGCCCAGTGCGACTGGACCGTCAGCGAGCGCGGAACCTAGCGCGCACGACGAATCGGTCAAGGAGCCAAACACGCGAATCACTTGCGCTTTTGACCGAGGTCAGCGCGACTCGCGATTGTTACTCGGCTGCCTCTTGGGCGTCACGAAGCTCGGTGGTCACCAGCTCGAGCACCGCATTGGTGAAGGCGACGATGTCCGAACGGCTGTGGCCGCTATTGCGAAGCTCACGGTAGACCGACTTCGCGATAATCCGAACGCCGCGGTTGTCGGCCACCGCCTTCGGGTCTGGTGTTCTCGTAGCCCCCATGCTGCCCGAGGATGATGCAGATTACGTGCCACATGTAGAAAACGGCAAAACCAGGGAATTCAGGCTTCGTTTTACACCGGAATTTACAAGGCAGAGCCGCGGTTGCCACACCTGAGCCCAAAAAGCTCACACCCCGGCTCAAGTGCGCAACTCGGTTCGCATTTGGGGTGCAGGCGCGTAGGAGCATGCGCAGGTAACCTCCCGGGAAGAGCGGGATTTCGGCTGAGCGGCCGGGTTTCGCTCAGGGCGTCTCGAGCGCGTCTCGAAGCTCGCCGAGCGCGTTGCGATGAAGACGGCTCGCCCAGGACTTGGAGATGCCGAGCTCCCTCGCCATCGCGTCGATGGAGCGGCCCTCGAAGTAGAACCCGCGCACCAGCACCCTCTGCCTCGGCGAGAGCCTCGGGAGCGCCTGAAGAAGCCGCGTGACGCTCTCGTTCTTGAGCAGCGCCGCTTCCGGGCTCTCACCTCCAAAGCTCCCCTGGAGCACCGTCGCCGTGCTGAGCGACGCGCTCATGCGGGTGAAGGCCCGGTCGAGTGCGCTCGGCACCGCGGTCGGCGTGACTTCAGCCGGCGCCTGCAGGCGCTCGTGCGCGCGGCGGGGCAGGTCGGCCATCTTTCGGACGCCGTCCAGCATGGCGCCACGGACGCGGTGATAGGCGAACGTCTTGAACTGCACCCCCCGAGCCGGGTCAAATCGACGCTGGGCCTCGAGCAGGCCGCCGAAGCCGAAGGCGATCAAATCCTCGAGCTCCCCCCGGAGCGAGAGCTCGCGGCGAAGGCGGTAGGCGAGGCCATGGACCATCTTCTCGTGCTCCGTGATGAGCTTGGTTCCCTGCATGCCAACTCCTGAACGGAATGCCTTTAGCCAAGTGGGTGAATGAAGTCAAATAGAATACGTTTCACTACATCAACGGGAGCTGGTCGGATAGGGGGCTGTGAGGTATATCGGCCCTGTGAGGCCCCCACGCCCCGGCATTGCGAGCGCAGATCGGCCGCGCCGGGGTCCGTTTGCGAGCCTACTCGACCAAATCCTGCACGACCGGACGGCCCTGGACGGCCTGGCCTTTGCCTATGCTGAGCTCGCCGCCCCAGAGCGCCATGCGCTGGTTCGTGCGGTGCTTCAGGACGCAGCCGACCCGACTCGCGCCCTGGCCGCGTTGCTCGCCGTCGAAGAGGAGCCCAGCGCCCGGCAACGCCTGGCAGGACTGATCCAGCGGCATGGCCGCGCCGAGCAAGCCGCGTTCCTCGCGGGCACTGAGGCCCAGGGGGAAGCCCGCCTGCTTCAGTCGCTTCCGAGCCTCGACCCGGAGTCGCTGCGTATCACTTGGAAAGAGAGCAAAATCGAGAGTATCGAGATTGAATCTCGGCGAGAACTCAAGATTGACGACTCCGCGGCCGCGGTCACCGTATCCGAGGCGGTCGAAACGCTGGCCCCGCTGCTGTGGCAGCACATCCGTGCCGGTGGCCAGCTGCCCGAGGGCGTCGACCGTTTCGCCGGCTTCTTCTCGGGGGCGTCTTCGCCATAACCGACTGCAGGCCTTCCTCAGCCGCAGGCGCGTGGCTCAGTGGGGGCGGCCGTTGCCGTTGCCAAGCAGGGCGCCCTCGAACTTCGTCGTCTCCATGAGCGAGCCGTCCTCGGCGTCACGGCGGACCGTCAAGAACTGGCGGGTGACCGAGTTGTTGTCCTCGCGGACGACCACCATGATGGAGTTCGTCCCCGGGTGAACGGGAATCTCTGCGTCGAACGTGAGCTCTCTCGGATTGGAGCTGCCCTGGTTCGATTCGTAGTAGACCTTGTGTCCGCCCGTGGAAATGTAGAGGTCTCGCACCCGCTGCGCGTCGATCGCCTTACCTTGCAGTCGGAAGACTTCGCCGCGCGTGACGTAGCTCTCGGGCGGCAGAAGGTCGATTTCGGGGGGTGCGTTGCGTGTGACCCAGGCCACGGGCGGCTCTTTGGAGACCTGGCCCTGGGACGGCGAGACACCGGTGGCCGCCACCCAACCCGGCCGGCCCCCGCCGAGGTTCACGCGCTCGAACGCACCGCTGGTCGCGGTGTGCAGCGCTCGGAAAGAACCCTTCACGACACCGATGAGCGGTGCGTTGACGTCGGGCCGCTCCCGGATCTCGACGCCCGGGCTCAGGCTCACCACGCCCCTGGTGGGCAAGGGCTTCACCGGATTGGATTCGTCGTAAATCGGCACTTCGAGCTTCTGACCCACCGTGGCGCCAAGCTCCGTGTCGGAGACGGCGAACAGAAGGGTGGCCTTGTCTTCCTGGAAGTCGGGAAGCACCTGGAAGGTGAAAGGCACGACCCATTCTTCGCCCGCGGCGATCGAGTCGTGCCGGAAGCGGCCGTCGTAGAGCAGCACGCCCGCGCCACTCTTGTTCTGCAGATTGGCTTGAACTTCGAAGCTGTCGACGTCGCTGATGTTCTTGACGGTGACGTAGAGGCTCACCTGCTCGCCGCGCTGCACCCGACCGTCCCCGTTGCCGTTGATGTTGTCCGCGACCTGCAAGCCATAGGCGAACCTCGGCTGGGGGAGTGCGCGAATCACGGACCGAACCTCGACCGGCTCCGGGATGTGCCCGTGCGCCTCTTCGAATTCGACCAGCGTGGCATCCGCGCGGTCGTTCATGCTCCGCGGGATGCGGCAGACACGCTTTTCGTCTTCGGTCGTGCAGCCGCCGAGGGTCGTGGCCCATGAACGGGTCTCGCCGGGCAAGAGCTTGCCAAACACCATCTCACGACCGGCAAACCATGGATTGTCGCTACGGGTCGTCGCGCGCAGTTGATAGAGCGGCCGCTCGCCCTGGTTGGTCACTTGCACGGTGAGCGTCAGCGGCTCGCCCGCGCGCACGGGCTTATCGCCTGCGCTCGTCTTCGCGGTGACCCGAACCTGGCTAGCGCCCTGGTCCGGACCCACGCTCCAGTCGATGCCGAGCTTCTTGAGGTCACGCACGACCTTCTCGGTCTCCTGCTTCTGGACCCGCTCGATGATCGGCGCGGCCGAGCGCAGCATCTGCTGGCGCTTGGGCGACTTGGCGTTGACGACGAGGTTCCGCGAGAATCGAATCAGGAAGGCTTCCTGGTCCTCGTTCTCCTCTTCGCCGGGCTCGGCCTCCATCAGGCGTTGGCGCAGCTCCGCGTTGAGGTAGTAGCCCATGACTACGGCGGGGCGCTGCGAATCGGTCGCGCTCGCATGGGTGAGATGGGACTCGAGATCCGACTCACGGAAGGTCTCGTCGACCGCGAGATCCATGTTCTCTTTGTCGACGGTCATCGGGTTGATCGCGATGTCTGGCACGATCCCCACGCCCTGAATCGAAACGTCCCCGGGCGTCAGGTACTGGGCCACGGTGAGCTTCAACGCCGAACGGTCTTGTAGCTGGTAGAGCACCTGAACCGAACCCTTGCCGAAGCTCTGCTCGCCGATGATGAGCGCGCGGTCGTGGTTCTTCAGGGCGCCGGCGACAATCTCGCTGGCCGATGCGCTGTGGCCGTTGATGAGGACGACGATCGGGTAGCGTGGTTCGGTGCCGCCCTCCTCGGCAAACTCTTCGGTCCGTTCCCGCGGGTCCTGCGAAGAGGTCGTGACGATCGGGCCTTCCTCGAGAAACGTGTCGGCCACCTGCACGGCCTGATCGAGCAGACCGCCCGGGTTGTTTCGAAGGTCGAGCACCAGGCCGACCATTTGCTTTTTGTGAAGGGTCGCGAGCGCCCGACGCAGATGCGACTCGGTGTTGCCTTGGAAGTTCTTGATTTGGATGTAGCCGACGTTGTCGCGAAGCATTCGGTGCTCGACGGAGGCGATTTCGATGACGGCACGGGTCAGCTCGACGCGGCGGGGCGCAGACCAAACGCCCGCCTTGTTCTCGCGGCGAATGAAGATCGTGACCTTGGAGCCCGGCCGTCCGCGAAGGCGCGTGACCGCTCCGTTCAAAGGCATGTTCAGCGTGGACTCATCGTTGATTTTGACGATCCGATCGCGACGCTGCAGCCCGGCCTTGGACGCAGGCGTGCCCTCCATCGGCCGGATGACCGTGAGGTGGCCATCGCGAACGGAGATGACGATGCCCAGGCCTCCGAACTCGCCGCGCGTGCTGGTCTGCATCTCGGCGAACATCTCCGGGGGCAGAAGCACCGTGTGCGGGTCGAGCGTTTTTAGCATCCCGTTGACGGCGCTGTACTCGATCTCGCTGAGCTCGATGTCGTCTTCGTTCTTGAGCTCTTCCTGCAGGAAGGCGAAGACCTCACGGAACCGCCCGGCGAGCTCCCAGGGGCTCGACACATCCTGGATGGCGAACTCGCTCTGACGGCTGTTGACCTGGACCTTGAGCGTCTCGGCGCCGTCTTGGTAGTGGACGAGGACGGGTGCCACATCCTTTTGGATGGCGTCGAGGCCCGCGAGCATCATTCGCTGATGGTCGATTCGTTTGGGATCGACATAGTCGTCGTTCACCTGATGAATCACCCGATTCATCACCTGAAGCTTGGTCAGGTCCCAGGGCGTCTTCTGACGCGCGGCTTGGGCCCTCGGCGAGGAGTCGATGTCGATTTGGAGGCCGTTTTGAATCGGCCAACCAAAGGAAACGGTGAACGCCGCGAGGACGACCACCAAACCAAGCAAGGGCTTCCAGAGTCTATTCATTCGATTGTCGGGGGGGGCAGGGGGCAAGCACTCGAGTGTACCCCTGTTGGGCTTCCAAGCCAATTGCGTTGGTTCCTCCATAAGGTTATCGAAGCGAGGTGCCAAACCGAATTCTCCGCCAGCAGATCGCCACGCCGGTGCTCGACATTTGTAAGGAGCTTCGCAGTGCCGGGGAGCGGGCCTGGGTGGTGGGCGGCTGCGTCCGCGACACCCTGCGGGGGAAGCGGGTCAACGACTGGGACGTCGCCACGACGGCGCGGCCGGAAAAGGTCCAAAAAGTCTTCCGCAAGGTCATCCCGACCGGCATCGATCACGGCACGGTGACCGTCCTTTGGAAGGGTCAGCCCTTCGAGGTGACGACGCTTCGCGGGGAGGGCGCCTATTCGGACGGCAGGCGCCCGGACCACGTGGTGTTTGTCGAGGACATCGATCGAGATCTGGCGCGCCGAGATTTCACGGTGAATGCCCTCGCCTACGACCCGGTCGACGGGCAGCTGGTCGATCCCTTCGGTGGGCTGGCCGACATGCGGGACAAAGTCCTTCGCGCCGTGGGCGAGCCGAGCGAGCGCTTCCAGGAGGATGGGCTTCGGATTCTTCGGGGCGCGCGCTTCGTGGCCACCCTCGACTTCGAGCTAGATCCGGGCACCGAAGCCGCATTTCGCGGCGCGCTCGACACGTTTCGAAAAGTGAGCCCGGAGCGCGTTCGAGAAGAGTGGATGAAGGCGATGAAGGCGGAGGTCCCATCGCGCGCATTCGAGGTCATGCGTCGGACCGGCATTCTCGAGGTGACCTATCCCGAACTGTTGGAGCAGGTGGGCTGCGAGCAAAACCAATGGCACGCGTACGATGTTTGGAATCATACGATGCGTGTGCTCGACGAATCGGCGGCGGACCCCGTCGAGCGAATCGCGGCGCTCCTTCACGACGTCGCCAAGCCGCGCACCCGCGCCAAGTCCGACAAGACCGGCGACTGGACCTTCTACCACCACGAAAAAGTCGGTGCCGACATGGCCGAGCGATGGCTCCGCGACTACCGCTTCTCGAACCAGGAGCGCGAGCTCGTGGTGGGCCTCATTCGGCACCATTTGATCTGCTACAGCAGTGAATGGACCGACGCCGCCGTGCGCAGGTTCATCAAACGCGTGGGCCCCAAGCGCGTCGACCCCTTGCTGCGACTGGGCAAAGCAGACGCGCTCGGCAAGGGGCGCAACGTCGAAGAAGAGCTTGTGGCGTTGAAGGAATTGCGCGGCCGAATCGACAAAAGCATCGAAGAGGGCAACGCGCTCACCACCCAGGACCTCGCCATCGGAGGCAAGGACGTGATCGAGCATCTGGAGGGCGGGGCAGGGCCGATCGTCGGGGAGATTCTCAGGACGCTGCTGGACCGGGTCATCGAGGATCCGTCTCTCAATACGCGCGATGAGTTGATGCCGATGGTGGAGGAGCTGGCGAAGCGGGGACAGTGACGGTGTCACCCCGTAAAGTCGATGCTGCGCATCGCCCACGGGGCAAGAGACAGCGAAGCCCCGTGGACGTCGCAACGCGGCGTCTCTTCGGGGTGGCAGTGGCATTGGTCGGCGTTCGGCGACTTGCGTCAACGTCGGTTTAGTTACACCGCCCGCCCACCCCCACCCGTAATCCTCCCTCCGCGGCCCGGGCTT
>Ga0209456_10001826_pt1 | contig 10210 bp, 10 predicted proteins | sample COG_11_FD_184755 | JGI IMG/M metagenome (GOLD analysis project Ga0209456, IMG submission 184755) | Pelagic marine sediment microbial communities from the LTER site Helgoland, North Sea, for post-phytoplankton bloom and carbon turnover... | ecosystem: Environmental > Aquatic > Marine > Neritic...
AGGAACAGCAGCAGCCATATCCAGTAGCGGTCCCGCCCGGTCTTCAATACATGGATGACCAGCAGGATCTGGATGAAATAGATCAGGTAAACAGGCATGGCGGTTCCGCAAGGTTTGTGTCAAAAATTGTCTCTAGTAGACATATTCTGTCACACAGTGGGTTCGAAAGTTCAATAGCCTGTCGGCTTGTTGTGCTGTTTATGACTCTGAAAGCCTTGGATTCAGCCAAATTAGCGAGTTTCCGGTCAATTCCAAAATTGTTGGCACGAAATATGCTTTAAGAAACCTACGAGCTATCCTTTAAACAAGGGATTAGTTCGGTTGGAATTTGGAGCCAGTTCTGACTGGTTATAGTTCAGACGCTTCTTCTTTGGAAGTGTATTTGGCTCCTCCAGATCCGCCATCTCACGTTCCCTGTGCCGGCGGATCTTCAGCGAGACATTCCGAAGACCCTTCTTTCGGGATGTTTTAAGCCGGGAGTGCTGCTAACTCCCGGTCTTTTTTTATCTGAGCCTGCAGATTGCCCTGATATCACGGTTCTGGCTTGTTCAGGCACGCCTGGATACCGCGCTTCCTTCACCCCATAGCTTTGGCTATGGGATTCAGTCCAGCCCGGCATCCAGCCGCACCTGCCCGGCGCCAGCTTCCGCGATATCAGGGCAATCTGCAGGCTTTGCCTGCCCGATTCTGTAGTATGGTTCTGGTAAGCGGCGTGGCTGGCCTTTATTATTCACGGAATTTGAAACGACACCTGGAGCAGATAAATTGAAACTGGCATCTCTTAAAACTGGTGGCCGGGATGGCACACTGATCGTAGTTAACCGCGCGTTGACACGATATGTAGTGGCTGATGAGGTTGCGGGAACTATGCAACAGGCCATCGAAGACTGGTCTGATGCGGCTCCGCGCCTGAATGCCATTTCCGAAGTACTGAATGCCGGCGAGTGTGATGACGCCAGCGCACTGGACTGTAGCGCGTTGGCTTCTCCATTTCCGCGTGCCTATGAATTCGTCGACGGCAGTGCATATTTGCCACATGTCGAGCGGGTGCGCCGCGCCCGTGGTGCGGAGGTACCCGAATCTTTTTACCAGGATCCCTTGATGTACCAGGCTACATCGGCTGGATTCCTGGGGCCGCGTGACCCGGTTTTGGTTGTCAGCGAGGAATACGGAATCGATTTCGAGGCGGAAATCGTGGTGGTAACTGACGATACGCCTATGGCTGTCAGTGCGGAGCAGGCGGCCTGGCATATCCAGTTGCTTGGACTGATCAACGATGTCAGTCTCAGAAACCTGATTCCTGCGGAGCTTGCAAAAGGTTTTGGATTCCTGCAGTCAAAACCACAGTCGGCCCTTTCCCCGGTATTAGTGACACCCGATGAATTGGGTGATGCATGGCGGGATAGCGTTCTGCATCTACCTCTACTTTCCTCGCTTAACGGCGAGCACTTCGGCGCACCGGAATCAGGTGTCGATATGCAATTCAATTTCGCCCAGTTGATGGCTCATGCGGCCAGGACACGGCCGCTGGGGGCCGGTACCATCGTGGGTTCAGGAACCATCGCAAATCAGGACGAAAGCCTGGGCGCATCCTGCCTGGCAGAACGTCGTATGCTGGAGATTATTGAAAGCGGCAAACCTGAAACTCCTTTCATGACTTTTGGTGACCGGATACGTATCGAAATGCTGGATGCAGAAGGGCGTTCCATTTTCGGTGCGATTGAGCAGGTGATAGAACGATATGCCCGACAGTAAGGCCACAGAGCCGGTCCTTTACAGTTATTGGCGCAGTTCCTCATCCTACCGGGTGAGGATTGCCCTGAACCTGAAAGGGATTAATTACCAACAGGTTCCGGTCCACCTGGTCAGGAATGGCGGTGAACAGAATCAGTCAGCCTACCGGGAGATCAACCCCCTGGGCCTGGTGCCGGCGTTGGTTCACAATGGCCAGGTCCTGGTTCAGTCCCTGGCAATCTGTGAATATCTTGAAGATGCCTTCCCCCGTTCGCCGCTGTTGCCCGCAGACAAATGGGGCAGGGCACGGGTCAGGGGCATTGCCCAGAGCATTGCCAGTGAGATTCAACCCATGAACAACCTGGCTGTAATGCAATACCTGAAAAAGGAACTGGGGCAGACAGAGGAAGCGGTCCGGAAATGGTATGCCCACTGGGTGGACCGGGGTTTTTCCGCCATTGAATCGTGGTTGGGTAGCCAGGACACAGGCACATTTTGTCATGGTGATTTCCCCGGTCTTGCAGACTGTTTCCTGGTACCCCAGGTATACAACGCGGAACGCTTCAATTGTGACCTTGAGCCATACCCCCAAATTCTGAGGATCACCTCATTGTGCCGGGAAATGCCCGGGTTTCTGGCCGCTGCACCCGAAAATCAGCCAGATGCCGGAATTAATTAATTGTATTTTTGGGGTAATTGATTTTTGGGGCTTAACTCGAACGCCCGCATGAGTCATACTTCCAAACCTGTTCATCCTTAATGCAAACCGACATGCGAAACCTAATTTTTCTTTCGATCTTGTTGCTGCTTTCCGCCTGCGCGACGACAAAACCGGCGCCCGATGCATTCGCCAGTGCCGAAAATGCCCTGGAGGCCGCTGTCGAAGCGGGCGCCGAAGAGCATTCACCGGTGGAGTTGCGGTTTGCCCGGGAAAAGCTGGCCGAAGCGCACAAGGGGATGGAATATAAGCAATTCGACAAGGCGATTTACCTGATCGATCAATCTGAAATTAATTCCGAACTGGCCCTGGAGAAAACCAGGGCGGCAATCATACGCGGAAGGGTAACGGACCTGGCGCGGGAGAACGAAATTCTCCGGGAAGATTTTGAATCCACTTTCGGGGAGGATTTCAAATGAGCCTGATGGTTGTAAACCTGGCGGTTTCAAGAACCATGGCCATTGCTGCAGTAGTGGTATTGCTCGCAGCTTGTGCCACTTCACCCAAAAAAGACCTTGCACTGGAACGAGTGAAAGCTCAATTGCAAGAACTGCAAGCCAACGAGGAACTGGCGGGCTATGCTCCGCTGGCGCTGGGTGAGGCGAAAAGGGCGTTGCGTCAGGCTGAGACTGCAAGCGGCGACAAAACTTACCGCATCCACATGATCTACATGGCTGATCGAAGGATTCAGATTGCCCGGGCCACTGCACAAAATGAACAGATGGAAGATGAGTTCAACCGGCTGGAAGACGAACGCAGTGCGATGCTGGTGCGTGCCAGTAAACTTGAAGCCACGCAAGCCAGGCAGGAAGCTGAGCAGGCAAGGATGATTTCAGCGGCGCGGGCCGAGGACGCAAATCGTGCAAGAGAAGAAGCCCAGCAGGCCAGTTCCCGTGAAGAAGAATCTGCGCGCAACGCGCACCAGGCACGCGAAGAAGCGGAGGCGGCCAAGGCACTTGCCGTCTCCAGCGCAACGGCGGCTGAACTGTCGCGCAAGGAAGCGGACCTGGCAACGGAACAAGCCGATTCACTTCGTCGCCAGCTGGAAAACCTGCAATTGCGCCAGACGGAAAGCGGCGTAGTGGTAACGCTGGGCGATGTTCTGTTCGAGTCAGGACAGTCGGGACTGAGGGAAGAAGCGCAGTCCAGCCTGGTCGAAGTTGTAGACTTGCTACAGAGCCAGCCGGACCATAAAATTCGAATCGAGGGTCACACAGACTCCACCGGTGATGCGATAACCAACCTCAAGCTTTCAGAGCAAAGAGCCAATAAAGTGATGGATTCGCTGGTCGCGCTCGGCGTGGATCCGGTTCGCGTTACGGCCGCAGGAATGGGGGAAGACTTTCCAATTGCCAGTAATGATACTGAAGAAGGCCGCAGCCAGAACCGGCGTGTGGATGTGATCCTGCTGGATGATTGATTCGGTATTCTGGACCTGCTCCATGAAATTCGGTGACCACGTGCCGCCAAGGGAGCGTTGCATCTTCCTTCAGGACACGCCGTAAACCCTTCCCTGGGGGCTTGGATGAAACATCCGTGTTTCATACAGTCCTGAAGGAAGATACAACGCTCCCTTGGCTAGCGCATTGTGGCTCCGACCGCTAAATATCTTTAAATCCAGCCGTGTTGTTTTTTTTGCCGGAGAATTTGCTTGCCGTTGTGAGTCAATTGCGCTAAATTTAGCCTAGCAATATGGTTTTTCCAATTCAAAATGGAGTTCGCGGATAATGGCGCTCGTGCCTCGTATCCGTTGCATGTCACATTCTGAACTCCAAATCCACTCGTTAGAAAATTACTTGAACTCTTCAGCCTCAGCGCCCATGAATGAGGTGAGCTGCGGCATATTGTCGTATTTACATGGATCAGATACGGAGGATTCCTATGTTTGAACACCGCCAGGAAAAAATGGAAAGAATGAAACAGGAAAATGAAGATTTTCTTAGAGTATTCAATCGTCATCAAGAACTGGACAAACGGGTCACTGCCGCTGAAGTTGGCACTGCCCCGATGGAAGACCTCGCTCTCAACCAACTCAAGAAAGAAAAACTTTGGGCAAAAGACCAACTGGCGCGCATGATGGACACTGTTGTTTCCTGACCGTACGTAAAAATCAGATTTACACAAATCAAACAAGAACGGCCGGGTTGACGCCCGGTCGCTTCTTTTTGGCTTTAGAATATAAAATCGACTTTTCCGCCTGGAAATAAATCATTGAGCTGAGTACCTCCCCGAATGGAAGTTTTCAATAATGTTCTTGACCTGATCGGAAACACACCCGTGGTTCGAATCAATCACCTGGATACGGGGCCCTGCGAGTTGCTGATCAAGCTGGAGAGCCAGAACCCCGGCGCTTCGATCAAGGACCGCATTGGTTTGAAAATGATCGAGGACGCAGAACAGGAAGGGTTGATCAAACCGGGTGCGACGCTGGTGGAAGGGACGGCTGGAAACACCGGCCTTGGCCTGGCCCTGGTAGCCGCGCAAAAGGGTTACCGCCTGGTACTGGTGATCCCTGACAAGATGAGCAGCGAGAAGATATCCAACCTGAAGGCGATGGGAGCCGAAGTGATACTGACGCGGTCGGACGTGGCCAAGGGGCATCCGGAGTATTACCAGGATCTGGCGAAACGGCTTGCAGATGAAATGGATGACGCCTATTTCATTAACCAGTTTGGCAATCCATCCAATCCGATAGCGCATGAAGAAGTTACCGGGCCGGAAATCTGGCGCCAGGTGGGCGGCAAACTGGATGCCATCGTTCTCGGCGTGGGTTCGAGTGGAACGTTGACCGGTCTATCCCGGTATTTTGCCCGCGTGGCGCCTGATCTGGAGCTGATCCTGGCCGATCCCGAAGGGTCCATACTCACTGAATACGTCAATGAAGGAACGCTGTCTACCAAGAGCACCTCCTGGATGGTGGAAGGTATTGGCGAAGATTTCCTGCCGACAATCAGTGATTTCACCCGCGTAAACAAAGCCTATGCGATCAGTGACCGGGAGAGTTTCCTGATCGCCCGCGAACTGCTGGTCAGGGAAGGGATACTGGCCGGATCGTCCACCGGAACCTTGTTGGCAGCCGCCCTGCGGTACTGCAGGGAACAGACCGAAGCGAAGCGTGTGATGACTTTGGCTTGCGACACCGGCAATCGCTATCTCTCGAAAATGTTCAATGATTTCTGGATGCGCGACCAGGGTTTCATTGAAACGGACAGTCACGGTGATCTGAGAGACCTGATTGCCAGGCCTTACGCATCACGGGATACGATAACGGTTGGTCCGGGGGAGCCCCTTGCCAATGCATACAAGCGCATGAAACTTTACGATGTATCGCAACTTCCGGTCATCGTGGACGATCAAATTGTGGGTATTATTGACGAATCAGACCTGTTGATGGCCGTGGCCGAATCTTCCAGCCGTTTTGATGACCCCGTGAACACGGCAATGGTTTCCGAGTTGACCGAAATCGATGTAAAGTCGCCGGTGTCTGAGCTGCTGCCAATTTTTTTACAGGACTTTGTCGCCATTGTGAAAGACGGGTCGAAGTTCCTGGGTTTGATTACGCGGGTGGATTTACTGAATTACCTGCGCAGGAAAGCGGACCGTTGAAGAAAAAACACAAACTCCCCACCCGCGTAATCCATGCAGGCCAGCAGCCTGACCCGTCTACCGGGGCTATTATGACGCCGATTTATGCGTCCAGCACTTACGTGCAGAGAAGTCCGGGCGACCACCAGGGCTGGGAGTATTCCCGCAGCCACAATCCGACACGGGATGCTTATGAAAAATGCATCGCCGACCTGGAAGGCGGGATCCGCGGCCTGGCTTTCGCCTCCGGGATGGCGGCTACTGCCACCATCCTCGAACTGCTGGACGCGGGGGATCACGTGCTTGCCGGTGATGACCTTTACGGTGGTAGCTACCGGCTGTTTCATGATGTTCGTGAACGGTCGGCAAATCTCCGCTTCACATTCGCGCAAATCGAAGATACGGACATATTGCGCTCAGCAATCCGGCCTGATACACGGCTGGTCTGGCTCGAGACGCCAAGCAACCCGATGCTGAAAATTGCGGACATTGCCGCTACCGCACAAATTGCCCATGAGAACGGCGCGCTGCTGGTGGTGGACAATACCTTTGCCACGCCCATGCTGCAGCGACCGCTTGCGCTGGGTGCTGATCTTGTGATGCACTCGGCGACGAAATACCTGAACGGCCACTCGGACATGGTGGGTGGTGTGGCGGTGATCCGCGATGATGAGGAACTGGCTGATCGACTGTGGTACCTGCTCAATTCTACCGGTGCGATCCAGGGGCCGTTTGATAGTTTTCTCGCAATGAGAGGCCTGAAAACCCTGGCGCTGAGGATGAAAGCCCATAGCGAAAACTCCCTGGAGATTGCTCAATGGCTGCAACAGCACCCGCAGGTGCAGAATGTCATCTATCCCGGGCTGGCGGATCATCCGCAGCATGAACTGGCCATGCGCCAGATGAGCGGTCAGGGTGGCGGAATCATCAGCATTGATCTCAAGGGCGGCCTGGATAAAGCCCGTCGCATGCTGGAGCGCTGTGATTTGTTCGCGCTGGCCGAGAGTCTCGGTGGCGTGGAAAGCCTGATCAACCACCCTGCGATCATGACCCACGCCTCGGTACCGTCCAGGCTGCGTGAACGCATTGGCGTCAGCGATACGCTGATCCGCCTCTCGGTTGGCGTAGAAGACGTCGACGACCTGATTGCTGAGCTGGATTACGCGTTGGCTGTGTAAGGCCGGGGTCCGAAATGGGGCCAGGTTCAAGAACCTGACCCCGGCCACAGAATCTTGCCTGTCATCGGTTCCCCTGGTGTATCGGTGCGGTGAATGCCTTCCGGAAGCGGTTCACGGTCGCTGACTTCTTCATGGTCTTCGTAGTGAATGCGCTCCATCAGGTAGCACAAACAGTCCTGTTGTATTACCCGGCGGTCCAGGGTCAGCATGGAAGGCATGACTGCCCTTGCCGTTTCCACCTGGCCGCGACCAAAATTAAAATAGTTGCCTGTTATGTCCCTGCCTGAATTATCCGTTGCGATCAGTGGAATTCGCGCGCAGTTATTGAGGTCTCCGAAGGACGTGCCGACCGGTAGTTCGCAAAAATTGAACTTGTCCAGATCTTCACGCAGGGCCAGATGTACCGGTACACGGCCAAAGCCAAAAAGCACATCGTTGGGAATGTTGACGGTAGCCACCATGTGATAAAGGTGTACCGCCTCGGCGTCCACCGGGGCCCTGGAAATGTCATTCATGTGCAGGCAGGTTTCCACGAACGCCATGCTGTGGTCAGTACCGTGGATTTCGCCAGCCTGGCCACACTCAAGCGTCACCGCAGGGCAGTGCTTTGATAATGAGTGCGATAGTGTTCCCCGCGGCCTGGTGAAATAAACGACCGTGGGAGAAAACAGTGACGCCAGGCGCAGAAATTCCGGCCGGATGCGGTTCACAGCCGCATAGTGCGGATTCAGGCCGGTGTTGTTGTGAATGTCGATGCAGGCCAGCGGTTGATGTTGCAGAATCCGGTCGTGGATGTGTTGGAACAAACGGGCATATTGAGGGTCCACTGTTTTACCGCCGGGCCAACAACGGTTGTAATCAGGCTGCTCATCCAGGTGTCTCAGGCGGTGCTTGGCGGCCTGGACATTACCGATCAGGATTAACAGCGAACGAGGTAGCGCACCGTGCTGGTAGCGGCTTTTTAACAGTCTCCTGATCGCTTCCCAGCCCGTAACTTCGTTGCCGTGCTGCAGCACCGACACGAACAGCGGACGCTTGATTCGACCCTCCAGGTGAATCAGCGTGGGACCCTTAAGTTGCTGGTAGAGGGCGGACGCGGGCCGCTCCAGGAGTCCATCCGGCAAATTATCCAGTTCTAAAAGGTTAAGGGTGGTGCTCATTCGGCTTAAAAAATGGCAAAATAGGCGGTCAAGATACAGTCAATCAGTGTTTGAAGAAAGCGTAAAACAATAACCGGGGAAATAACATGTTGATATGGGTGATCTCCCATGAGTGAACTGAAGATCGAAGCCAGGTCGCTGAGCAAGAACTTTGGCGGCATTGTGGCGGTTGACCGTTTGAGTTTTGAAGTCAGGTCTGGAGAAGTCCTGGGTTTTCTCGGCCCTAATGGCGCCGGAAAGTCCACCACCATGAAAATGCTGACGGGATTCCTTGCGCCGAGTGCGGGAACGGCAAGCATCAACGGTCACGACATCATCAATGACTCGCTGGCAGCGCGGCGGATCATCGGCTACCTGCCGGAAGGCGCGCCCGGCTACGGTGAAATGACGGTCAGGAATTTTCTCGAATTCATCGCCAGGGCCAGGGGGTTCAGGGGCCGCGAAGCACGGCGAAAAGCCGCTGCCGCTATTGATCGCCTGAACCTGGACCGGGTGCCGGAGCAGCCGATCGAAACGCTGTCCAAGGGATTCAAACGCCGGGTTGGCCTGGCACAGGCGATCCTTCATGATCCGCAGGTGTTGATCCTCGATGAGCCTACCGATGGCCTGGATCCCAATCAGAAACATGAAGTCAGACACCTGATCCGGGATATGTCCAGCGAAAAAATCATCGTGATATCCACCCACATGCTGGAGGAGGTCCACGCCCTGTGCAACCGTGCAATGATCATTTCTGATGGCAGGCTATTGGTAGACGATACACCGGAGGGCCTGATTGCCCGTTCCCGCTACCACAATGCTGTGACCCTTGTGGTCAGAGAACCCGAGCGTGTGGCGAGTATTCTGAGCGAGCTGCCCCAGGCGCGTAAAGTGGAGTTGCGGGAAGGGGAATTGACGGTGTTTCCCGCCGAGGGCGCCCGCCTCTTCGAGGTGATTTCGGATGCAGTGAAGGATCGCGGCTGGTCGGTGAGTGAACTCCGCCTTGAAGCCGGCAGGCTGGATGAAGTGTTTCGCCAGGTGACAGAGGGGACAAACGAAAAATGAGTACACAAAGGAGCTTGAACAAAAGTTTGGGCGTGAGTTCGGTTATCACTGTCATGAGGAGAGAATTGTCCGGCTATTTCTCCACGCCGGTGGCCTGGGTGTTTATCGTGATCTTTCTGGTAATGTCCGGTGTGTTCACTTTCTATATCGGTTCTTTTTATGAACGGGGTATGGCTGACCTGGCGCCGTTCTTCCAGTTCCATCCCTGGCTCTACCTGTTCCTGGTGCCGGCGATCTCCATGCGTCTGTGGGCAGAGGAAAGGCGTTCGGGGACCATTGAGTTGCTGTTGACGCTGCCGTTGACCACAGGCCAGGTTGTGCTCGGCAAGTACCTGGCAGCCTGGCTGTTTCTCGGGCTGGCGCTGGTGCTGACTTTTCCCGTTTGGCTGACGGTAAATTACCTCGGGAATCCTGATAATGGAATCATCGTTGCGGCTTACCTCGGCAGCTGGTTGATGGCCGGCGGCTTTCTCGCCATCGGTTCCTGTATGTCGGCAGTGACCCGCAACCAGGTCGTGGCCTTCATTCTTAGTGTCGTGGTCTGTTTCGGTTTCCTGCTGAGCGGTCTGCCCATGGTCATGAACCTGTTTACCGATTGGGCGCCGCAGGCCCTGCTGGATGCGATTGCAGATTTCAGTTTTCTTGCCCATTTTTCGGCCATTTCAAAGGGTGTGATCGATCTACGCGACCTGGTTTATTTCGGCCTGGTGACTGCATTCTGGCTGCTGGCCAACACGATCGTGCTCGAAATCAAGAAAGCGGACTGAGGGTTCAGAAATGCAGAAGAAATT
>Ga0209456_10001827_pt1 | contig 10209 bp, 11 predicted proteins | sample COG_11_FD_184755 | JGI IMG/M metagenome (GOLD analysis project Ga0209456, IMG submission 184755) | Pelagic marine sediment microbial communities from the LTER site Helgoland, North Sea, for post-phytoplankton bloom and carbon turnover... | ecosystem: Environmental > Aquatic > Marine > Neritic...
CCCCGCCCGTAGCAGTAATCGCGATGGCTAGCGGGCGGGGAAAAACCCGCCCCTACGTAAAAAATATCGGTCAAACCGAAAGATAGCACATAGAGAATCTCTCAAGATTCGGGTGACAATATCACGTTCAATCAGCCAAGGTCTACTGTTTAATATGAATCGGGCCCAAAAACCTAAACTCATCGGCCTGGTTGTCAGTCTTATTTTAACAGGCTGCACCAGCGCGCCGAATATGCCCAGCCCGGAAAAGATCGGAGAAAAAGAGCGCTTGCGCGTTGTTTCCGGCGAGCAGGCAGCGCAGGTGGTAAACAAAATGCACGGCCAATCCGTGGCCACCGATGCAAATCTTATCGCCGAATACGGCCAGGGCGAAAAGAAGGATGTGCTATATATTTCGCGTTACGCCGATCCTGCGGCGGCACAGGAGGCCTTTGTTTTAATGATTGAAAAAATGGCCGTTGCCAAAAATAGCCCCTTCTTCCATTTAATGCCCATTGGTAAATATCAAAAGAAAGCCTACATGACACTGGGCATGGGGGCGGTGCACTATATTTATCAGTCCGGTCGCTTTTTGCTGTGGTTTCAGACCTATCAATCCTTTGAAACGACACTGCCGCCGAAGCTCTTAGAACTTTATCCGCTATAAAACGTAAACCGAATTGTCATTCCCGCGCAGGCGGGAATCCAGATATTATTGTGCTTTCTGGACTCCCACCGGCCAGACTGTGTCATAATTGACAGAACTGCATATGTTGCTGTTTTGTCATTCCGGGCTTGACCCGGAATCCAGTGCCGTTTAAAGGCGCTAGGTTTCTGGATGCCCCCGCATCGCGATGCGGGATAAACTCCTCAAGTCCGGCATGACGAGAATATTTTAAGCCCTTTTTTAAATTGCGACACAGACTCCTGCGCGGGGTGACAGGCTGTTCCCAATAGATGCGCAGTCCTTAAAACACCAAAATAGCTTGCATGGCGCTAAATGGTGGATATGGTATGTTAATATACACTTCTAAAAACAGGGAATCAGAGCATGCCTAAATCAAATCATACAGATACAGATTATGAGAGCGCCGTTGAAATAGCACCGGGGATTTTCTGGGTCGGATTTTACGATGCCCCGTCCGGGTTGCACTGCAACCCCTATCTGATCGTCGATGGAGATGAGGCGGTGGTAATCGACGGCGGCAGTCGACCGGATTTTGCCACGGTCATGCTGAAAATACTGCAGACCGGGATTGCTCCCCAGCACATCAAGGCGCTGATTTACCAGCACTATGATCCCGATCTTTGCGGCAGTGCCCCAAATTTTGAAGACACCATCCGGCAAAAGGATCTGAGAATCATATCTGCCGCAGAAAACATGATGTTCATCCGGCACTATTCGATATCCTCGCCCCTGGTGTCCCTGAGCAAACTAAAATTTGAGTATGCGTTTTCTTCCGGCCGCAATCTGAAATTCTTCAAAACGCCCTATTCACATTCGGCCGGCAGCTTTATGACCTTTGACCCCCAAACCGGGGTGCTTTTTACCAGCGATCTTTTCGGCAGTTATGGTGTCAAATGGGAATTGTTTTTGCAGATGGCGGCTGATTGTATTGAATGCCAAAGCCTATCCCAATGCCCAAGGAAGCTTCCCAATTGCCCGGTCAATGACATTTTAAATTTTCATCGAAAAATTATGACATCGACAACAGCCCTGAGATATTCCCTGGAACAAATCGCAAAAATTCCGTTTAAAATCCTGGCACCGCAGCACGGCAGCATTATCGACGATGAAGACATCATTAAATATGTATTTAAGCTATTGACATCATTGATAGACGTGGGAATAGACGGCACGATAGATGAAGCCTATCAGTTTGATTTCGGCAAGTTTCAAATTACAGATCTATAACCACGGAAAGGCCAATCCGCCGGGGTGGCTGTGATAACAATATAAATTCGGAGTGTTGGATTACTGGAGTAATGGAGTAATGGTAGAAAGGCCAGCTGTCTTTCTACAACACTCCAACACTCCAATACTCCAGTACTCCACGATCGAGTTAGACTTTTGGACGTTGGGTCATCCTGGATTTTACTCATTATTGTTAATAGTTCAAAAAATATGGCCTGAGATAAAATGGGAACTGAAGATAACCTCAATAAATACCTCCATTTGCTAAAGGGCAAAGATCCGCTGTCATCTTCGCTGATTCATCAGCTGATAGAGTATCGGGCCACCATCGCCGATAACGAAATCAACAATCAACTCCTGCAAGAGTTAATTTCCAAATATGCTGAATCGGAAATCCAGCTTAAGAAATTGAATCAAGAATTGACGCTTAAGCAGGATCGCCTTGAACAGGACCTGATCGCTGCCGGGGAAATTCAAAAGAGCCTGTTGCCCACCAATGTAAATTACGGTGAGATCCTGGATGTTGCCTGGCGGTTTCAACCCTGCGATAAAATTGGCGGCGATATATTTAACATCATTCAGCTCAATGATGATCACTGGGCTGTTTATATTATTGATGTGGCCGGTCACGGTGTTCCGGCGGCAATGGTGGCGGTGACGGTATATCAATACTTACAGCCCCAGAGCGGTAATCTTAGTGTGCGGCCGGAGGAATCACTGAACACTCATGATATACGGCCACCGGCACAAGTTTTGAAATTTCTCGATCGGGAATATCCCTTTGACCGGTTTGATAACTTTTTTACCATGAACTATGTCGTTCTCAATATCAAAACCGGCACCCTGATATCAAGCAGCGCAGGGCATCCGCCGCCCATCATCCTGCGCAAGGATGGCACCCTGGTTACGTTAAAAAAAGGCGGACGACCGATCGGGACAATCGATCTCAGGATATCAATGGATGAGCCGATTGTTTATGAGGAGGAACAGGGACAAATCGGTGTTGAGGATAAATTAGTGTTTTATACCGACGGCGTCTATGAATACCAGAACGCTCGGGGTGATTTTTACGGTAACAAACGGTTTCACGAAAAATTAACAGCGCTCAAAGATCAGCCGCTCTCCGATCTGATCGAAACCACCTTTGAGTCCCTAATGGCCTTTGGCAATAATACAGCACCAAAAGACGATGTTTCTTTACTGGGAATACAGTTAAAAAATCTTCGAGACAACTAGGAGAGGGTCCCCAATTTTTCAAGCTCAGTCAAATCCTCCATCAGCCGCTTAATGCGATGGTCCACAGTTTCCATGACGCCGGACTGGGCTTCCAGCCAATACGGCAGGGCGTTTTGAAGTATTGTTATACCCTCATTGGTCAACTTTAGAGTTCTGGTTCGGGGGTCCTTGCCGGAACCGGAACGGATCAACCCTTTGCGTTCCAAAGGCTTCAGGTTACGGTTCAGGGTGGTGCGGTCCAGCCCCAGAATGTCCGCCAGTTGACCGATGTTGGCAGCCGGGTTCATGAAAATGGTATTCAGCAGCGTAAACTGGGTTCCCTTTAACCCTGCGGGTTTCAGATGCTTGTCGTAATGATTGGCGACCACCCGGGCTGCCCTGCGCACCCGCATGCCCATGCAACTGTCGGCCACCTTGCCACAGATTCCTTTTAATTTTTTCAAGTCTTGTTTTTCCATAACCAGTGCATATACACACTAAAACCCGGGGTGTCAATCTTTTTTATGTTTCTAAAATTGAAAACCCGTCTCCGGTTACAGAGACGGGTTTTCTCCTCCAACTTCCCCTGGCAACCCCGCTGCCCTTTTCGCGAATGGCGAAAGTGGGCCGGAAGTTTTGCGCCCCACTCTTTCAAGTGGTTTGCCCTTAACAGGCTTCGTCGGAACGTTCCAATAAAAGTATCGGGAAATATTAGAAAAACTTTAGGACAATTTTTGATTTAAAAAACTATTTGACTTGATTTAGTTGATTTTATATTATATGAACATATGTTCATATAATCAGGAGAATTTATGGGAACCGCCCGGGCTAAATTTTTAGAAGAAGATGGTTGCCTGGTGAGGGTCGTACACCTCGACCGGGTAGAAAAAGCGCGCCAACAAGTCATTTCTGAGCGCGAACTGGATCGATTGTCGCTAACCTATAAAGTGCTGGGAGATCCAAACCGACTCAAAATAATTATGGCGCTAAGAAAGGTTGAGATGTGCGTGTGTGATTTGGCGGCCTTTACAGGATTGAGTGAATCGGCTGTATCCCATCAACTGCGCCGCCTCAAAGACCTGGCTCTGGTTAAAAGCCGCCGGGATGGGCAGATTATTTATTATGCCCTGGATGATGCGCATGTTGCGGGGCTGTTGGAAGTTGGCCTGGAGCATGTCCGCGAGTAACTGGAAGGCGGAATTCGGAATGGGGAATGCGGAATTCGGAATGAATATGATTGCAATCGGAAATGTTGTGATAATTGACTTCGGATTGGTCTGACTTTCGCCGCGCAACACGCAACAGACAAAGAGGACCATTTACCAGAAACCAGCAGCCAGAGCCCAGAAATAGGAGAAAAGAAATTTTGAACTTCATAATTAACGTGCTTGCAACCTCTTGGCATTTATTGCTCGATGCATCGGTTTACATTTTGTTTGGCTTGCTTGTCAGCGGGTTGCTGCGGGTATTTCTGAATCCCAATACCGTTGTCAAACACCTGGGTCGGGGTCGTTTTGCATCTGTTTTTAAAGCCGCCTTTCTGGGCATTCCCATCCCGTTGTGATCCTGCGGTGTATTACCGGCAGCCGTGTCGCTGCGGAAACAGGGTGCCAGCCGAGGTGCCACCACCGCTTTTCTAATCTCAACCCCAGAATCCGGTGTGGATTCCATATCGATCACCTACGCCCTGCTGGATCCCCTTATGACGGTGGCACGGCCGGTTGTCGCCTTTGTTACGGCATTTGTCGCCGGTCTTTCCGAAAACCTTTTCAGCTACAATAAAGAAGCCCTTGAAATTATACCGGATCTCAGATGCCCGGTGGACGGCTGCTGTGATGGTGTCAATTGTGATCCAGAGAAACACAGCCGGCACCACACTTTCGTTGAAAAGCTGAGAGCCGGATTCGGTTATGCTTTCAAAGATCTTTGGAACGATATTGCTGCCTGGTTTCTTTTTGGATTACTGCTGGCGGGAATCATCACGGTCCTCATTCCGGATGACATTTTCAGCCGCTACCTCGGATCGGGTTTGCCGGCCATGCTGCTCATGCTGGCCGTCGGTATCCCTTTATATATTTGTGCCACAGCCTCGACCCCTATCGCGGCCGCGCTGATTTTAAAAGGCATCAGCCCGGGTGCGGCCCTGGTGTTTTTGCTGGCCGGTCCGGCGACTAACCTGGCTTCTCTGACGGTGCTGGTCGGCACCCTGGGTAAACGTGCCACCGCTATTTATCTGTCGTCGATTGCCGTCTGCAGTGTGATTTTCGGACTGCTGCTCGACCAAATTTATGGGTACTGGGGTTTTTCAGCTCAGGCTATCGTGGGACAGGCCTCTGAGTTGGTTCCGCCCTGGTTGCAATGGACAGGGGCGCTGTTGGTGGTGCTGTTGTCAATCAAACCGGTTTACAACTTAATTTCTTCACGCCTAAAACGCAGAGCAGAAAAACCACCCCAGCCACCGGAAACGGTGACAGTTCAGCCGGAATTGGCGCCACTGTCTTCATCATCAAGCTGCGGGCCGACATGAGAGTGTTCTTAAGGATCGGGCGATCCTAAAAAGCTGTCTCAACTTGATTTATTCGATTAAGCGTTGGGCACCACAGAAAATATATAAACCGGGACCGTCCGCCAGAGACGCCAGGGTGATGTTGAGTTCAGCAGCCAGTTCTACCGCCAGAGCGGTTGGACGCGATATGGCGAGAATGATGGGGATGCGGGCCCGGGCTGCTTTTTGGACCAGCTCGTAGCTGATGCGTGATGACAGGGTCAACAGACTTGCCTGGTTAAGTTTACGGTCCAGCACGACCTGGCCGATGACTTTGTCGAGTGCATTGTGGCGCCCGACATCTTCTGCAGCTGCCAAAAATTCAAATTGCGAACTGTACAAAACAGCGGCGTGCGCGGCACGGGTTTGTTTGCGCAGCGGTTGTCAAAAAAACGTTCCGTTATTCGAAGGTTTTTTCTACAATCACTTATACCACCCTTCCGTATTTCGGAACGTATTTTTGAAAAGCGGTATAAAATACAAATTTTTCTTGACAAATGCTTCGTAAAGATTAATATTTGCAAATTTTGGAAGGGATATCAAAATATAGGTGACGGGAGGCCAATCCGATGTACGCGGTAGTGAATTCAGGCGGTAAACAATATAAAATCCAGCAGGGCGAAGTATTAAGAGTTGAAAAAATTTCCGGGGATGTTGGCAGTCCCGTGACCTTTGACCGGGTATTGATGTTTTCCGACGGAGAAAACGTTCGCATCGGTCAGCCGTTACTCGATAGTGTCGCGGTTGAGGGACACATTGTGGAACAGGCCAAAGCTAAAAAGATTATCGTTTTTAAATACAAACGGCGCAAACGGTTTCGCCGCAAAAATGGGCATCGCCAGGAATTTACAGCGGTGCTGATAGACAGTATCAAAGCCAAGGGTACCAAAGGCCCTAAAGCCGCCGAACCCAAAGCCGAGGCCGAGGCGGAAGTCAAGCAACCCGAGGCCATGAAAGCGGCACCCAAGAAGGAGGCAGCCAAAGAGACTGCTGCCAAGAAAGCGGCGCCCAAGAAAGAGACAGCCAAAAAGGCCGAGACCAAGAAAGCAGCGCCCAAAGAAGAGGCCAAAGAGTAATAAAGATCGGATTTTATTTAGTATCTAAAGGTTAAAAGGAGTCCAACGATGGCTCATAAAAAAGCAGGCGGCAGTTCTAAGAACGGCCGCGACAGCAATGCACAACGACGCGGCGTCAAGCGCTATGGTGGCCAACCGGTAAAGGCCGGCAATATTCTGGTGCGGCAGCTGGGAACTCAAATCCATCCCGGTGAAAACGTAGGAATGGGTAAAGATTATACCCTGTTTGCCAAGATCGACGGCCGGGTTACCTTCGAAAGGTATGGTCGTTCGCGCAAAAAAGTCAGTGTTTATGCAGAGTGAAATTTTTTGATGAAGCGTTCATTACCGTTCAGTCCGGAGACGGCGGCCGTGGATGTGTGAGTTTCCGGCGTGAAAAATTTATTCCCCGCGGTGGACCCGATGGTGGCGATGGGGGTAAGGGCGGTGATGTGATTTTTCAAAGTTCATCGCACCGACGCACTTTATACCCGTTTCGATTCAAACGCCAGTTTAAAGCTAAAAACGGGTCCCACGGCCAGGGAAAGCAGAAATCCGGCAAAAAAGCCGATGATCTTATCATCGAAGTTCCGCCCGGAACGCTCATTATCGATGAAGAAACCCTTGAAATTATAAAAGATTTCACCCATCCCGGCGAAACTTTTATCATTGCCGAAGGCGGTCGCGGCGGTCAGGGAAACAGCCGCTTCAAATCCTCCACCCACCGTGCACCGCGGTTCGCCCAGCCCGGTGAGCCCGGACAATTTCTGAAACTCAAACTCGAACTTAAACTTCTGGCTGATGTGGGAATCATCGGCCTGCCCAACGCCGGCAAATCGACCCTAATCAGTGTCATATCTTCGGCAACCCCTAAAATTGCGGATTACCCTTTTACCACCCTGACACCGACCCTCGGTGTGGTTCAGGCCGGCTGGGGGGAACCGTTTGTGGTGGCTGATATACCGGGTTTGATTGAAGGCGCCCACAAAGGAGTGGGACTCGGTACGCGCTTTTTACGCCACATTGAACGCACCCGGGTCCTGGTTCACCTTATCGACATCTCTACCATCGATCCGCAAAACCCTTTGGAAGGATACGAAACCATCAATCGGGAACTGGCCAGTTACAGCTCCAAGCTGATGGAAAAGCCCCGGATAGTGGCTTTAAACAAATTGGATTTGCCCGATTCAAAAGAGGCTGTTGAAGCTTTTCGGGCAGCCCTCAAAGATTGTGAAGTGCTTCAAATATCGGCTGTCACCCGTAAAGGGGTTGATAAGCTGAACTCAACGATGATTAAGTATCTTGATCGTACTAAAACCTAATCGGAATAAGCTGGATGAAACTTAGCTGAGATAGCGTTTTATAGGGGAACTCCAAAAGGAGAAATGAATCACGAAAGAACGAAAACACGAAAGAAGATAAAGTAAATTTCGTGCTTTCCAGATTTCGTGTTTTCGTGATGAAGATTTTATTCCACAAAATGCAAAGAAATTGCCAATACGCTTCTAAGGGAAACGTTGGAAAGAATTCCAGTTCATTGTAGGACCAGATTAATGACATTGAATCATAAATTAAGTTTTGAGCGGGCCAAACGCGCCGTGGTTAAAGTGGGCAGTAATGTGTTGACCGAAGATAATGGTTTAAATTTGAAAGCCATGCGGTCTATTGCCCGCCAGGTTTGCAAATTAATTGACAACGATCTGGAGGTGATCCTGGTGTCCTCCGGAGCTATGGCCTCAGGTGTTAAAAAACTGGGTCTTGCCAGAAGACCCGATGAGCTTCCTAAACGACAGGCAGTGGCCGCCATCGGCCAGGCCGGTCTGATGATGGAATACGAGAAGGCCTTTGGTCGTTACCGTCAGAAAGTTGCCCAGATCTTGCTGACCAGTGAAGATCTCTCCAGCCGCAAACGCTATTTAAACGCCCGTAACACCCTCAACACCCTGTTGTCATGGAAGGTGGTACCCATTGTTAATGAAAACGACACCGTGTGGGTCGAGGAGATTAAACTGGGCGACAACGATAATCTGGCCGCGATGATCACCCTCCTGATGGATGCTGATGTTCTGGTCAACCTGACAGATATCGACGGTTTGTATACCCAGGATCCGCGCGTGTATCCGAAAGCCGAATTGATCACCAGGGTTACTCGCATAACCAAAGATACTGAGCGCTACGCCGGTGACATTCCCGGTGCACTGGGCACCGGCGGCATGATCGCCAAGATTAAAGCCGCCCGCAAGGTCAATTCGGCCGGTGTGCCCATGGTAATTGCCCGGGGTGATAAACCGAATATTTTGCTCAAACTGTTTGCCGGGCAAAAACACGGAACCTTTTTTGTGCCCAAAACACAAAGGCTGGCCAGCCGCAAGTGCTGGATCGCCTTCTCGTTAAAACCCCAGGGGATCCTCAAAATTGATGACGGTGCCGCCAACGCGCTTTTAAGGAACGGCAAAAGTCTGCTGCCCAGCGGTATTCTGGAAGTGACAGATGATTTTGGGGTTGGCGCACCGGTGGAATTTGTCGACCGGCACAATGAGATTCTGGGCATCGGCCTGGTCAATTACAGTTCTTCGGAAATCAAAAAAATCATGGGCCTGAAATCTAATCGTATAAAACAGGTTCTTGGGCACAAATCTTATGATGAGGTCATTCACCGGGATAACCTTGCCATTACAGCGGTGATTGGTGTATGAAAGTCGTCTAGACGGAAATCAAATAGGTTGACATCGATAATATGTAAACCATAGATCCAGGTTCATCATAAAAATGCCTAATCCGCCGAAATACGAGGCGGGCCAGAGTTAAGGATGTTAATCATTGTTTCTGACACCCGACACCTGACACCTTCAATTTCTTGCAATTGTATTGCTTAAATATCGGGAAAAAGCAATGTCCACAGTAGAAGCGACCATCACAACAATGTCCAAAGCGGCCAGGGATGCGGCCAATAATCTGGCCCGTGTTACCAGCGAGCAAAAAAATACCGCTTTATTCGCCATTGCCGCCGGGCTTGAAAAAGAAACTGATTTCATTCAATCAGAAAACACAAAAGATCTTTTAAGAGCAGAAGAAATGGGGCTTTCCGGCGCTATGATCGACCGGCTGACCATAAAAGATGCAACCATCGATGCCATGGTTGCCGGACTCAATGAGGTCTCAGGTTTAAATGATCCGGTCGGCACCATGAGTCCGACCTGGATTCGACCCAACGGCCTGCAAGTAGCCCGCATGCGGATTCCGCTGGGCGTTATCGGCATTATCTACGAATCAAGGCCCAATGTGACTGTCGATGCCGCCGGGTTGTGTCTGAAGGCCGGCAATGCCGTCATTTTACGCGGCGGATCAGAGGCCTTTCATTCCAACCAGGCCCTGGCGGCCATTATCGAACGGGCTTTGGAAAATTCCGGATTGCCGGACAAAGCGGTTCAGGTGGTGCCGGTTCGGGAGCGCGAGGCGGTTTATGCGCTTTTAAACCAGGAGGCGTTTATTGACCTTAT
>Ga0209456_10001829_pt1 | contig 10208 bp, 9 predicted proteins | sample COG_11_FD_184755 | JGI IMG/M metagenome (GOLD analysis project Ga0209456, IMG submission 184755) | Pelagic marine sediment microbial communities from the LTER site Helgoland, North Sea, for post-phytoplankton bloom and carbon turnover... | ecosystem: Environmental > Aquatic > Marine > Neritic...
GGAGATGATCCGCCCGACGCGGCTTTCCCGGACCCGGTCCTTCGAGACGACCTGGACGTAGAGCTCCTCGTTGCCGATCCCAGCCACAGGGATGATCGGTTTCTGGGCGCGCAGCGCTGTGCGGACGAATCCGCGGCTGCCCTCCCACTGCAGGCGGTATGCGTCTTCCGGAGCGGACAGCGCCTCTTTGGCGCCACCCGGATACACCAAGACCAGTTGGTCGTCTTCGAGAAGGCGTACGGTCGCTTCGGGCTCCCCTTCGATGATCCCCATGTCGCGAGCGAGGTCACGGAAGATTGGAGTCGCGAAGACCACGCGGTCACCAAGTGATCGAAGCACCCGGCCGGTTCTTTCGTGGATGATCCCGATGAGCACTGCGAGGTCCAGGCCGAAGTTCCCGTGGTTGGTCACGAGGAGGGCGCCTCCCTCCGCTGGGATATTCTCAGCGCCTTCGATCGTGGGCTGAAACCACTGACTCAGGAACGCGGTTCGCCGGATCGATCGCTCGAAAGCCTGGCGATCGAAAGGCGGCAAGATTGCTTTGGCTGCCTCATTCATATGCATGCACCGGGCTCTTCTATGCGCTACGTTCCGCGCCTCATGCAACCCCCCGAACCGGCTTCCGGGCGCTACGGTCCTTACGGCGGACGCTATGTCGCCGAGACCCTCATGCCCGCGCTCGACGAGCTGACGCAGGCGTACCAGGAATCTCAACGTGATCCGGCGTTTCAGGCGGAGCTCGATACGCTCCTCCGCCAGTACGCTGGGCGTGAGACCCCCACGTACTTCGCGTCCCGGCTGTCCGCGGAGATTGGGTGCCGGATCTGGCTCAAGCGTGAGGACCTCTGTCACACGGGCGCCCACAAGGTAAACAACACGCTTGGCCAGATTTTGCTGGCGAAACGGATGGGAAAGACCCGGATCATTGCCGAGACGGGAGCCGGTCAGCATGGCGTGGCGACTGCGACCGCGTGCGCGCTGATGGGGCTGCCCTGCGAAGTCTACATGGGGGCGGAAGATGTCCGTCGCCAGGCACCAAACGTGCGACGGATGGAGCTGCTGGGCGCCCAGGTGCACTCGGTCACCTCCGGCTCCTCCACGCTGAAGGACGCGATGAACGAAGCGCTCCGCGATTGGGTTACCAACGTGCGGACCACGCACTACTGCGTCGGTTCGGTAGCGGGGCCGCACCCATACCCGGTTATCGTGCGCGACTTTCAGGCGGTCATCGGTCAGGAGGCGCGAGCGCAGATGCTCGAGCAAGCCGGCAAGCTTCCCGATGCCGTCGTCGCCTGTGTCGGAGGCGGCTCGAACGCGATGGGCATCTTTGCAGGCTTCATCGACGACGAATCGGTTCGCTTGATCGGTGTCGAAGCAGCGGGCGAGGGGATCGAAACCAGTCGTCACGCCGCCCCCTTGTGTGCGGGAAGTGTCGGTGTCCTGCACGGCGCGAAGAGCTACGTCCTGCAAACTCCCGACGGGCAGATCATCGAAGCGCATTCGATCAGTGCGGGCCTCGACTATCCCGGCGTGGGGCCGGAGCATGCATGGCTCAAGGACACCGGGCGCGCGACCTACGGGTCGGTCACGGACGACGCCGCGCTCGACGCGTTTCAGCAGCTCTGCCGCACCGAGGGGATCATCCCTGCGCTCGAGACCAGCCACGCGTTCGCGTATCTGCCGACGGTTGCCAAAGAGCTCGGCCCGGACTCCGACATCTTGGTGTGCCTGTCGGGGCGCGGAGACAAAGACCTCGAAACCGTGCTCGAAAAACTCGAGGAAAGGGGCTGACCCAGGTGGGCCGTATTGCTGACGCGTTCGAAAGCGCGCGAAACGAGAACCGCGCCGCACTGGTGATCTACCTGTGCGCGGGCGACCCCGATCTGCGCACGACCGCCGACCTCGTGGTGGCCGCCGCCGAAGCAGGCGCCGATGTGATCGAGCTCGGAGTTCCTTTCAGTGATCCGACCGCGGACGGTCCCGCGATTCAGCGGGCTGCTGAGCGGTCCCTGCGCGGCGGGACGACGCTCGCCAAGGTGCTCGACACCGTGCGCGCAATCCGAGCCCGCACCGATGTGCCGATTCTGCTGTTCGGTTACTACAACCCGATCCTCTCGTACGGCGAGCAGAAGCTTGCTGACGATGCGGCAGACAGTGGTGCCGATGGATTTCTCGTCGTCAATCTCCCACCTGAGGAAAGCGCCGGGTTGCGAGGGCCGGCGATAGAAAAGGGGCTCGACTTCGTTCCGCTCATCGCCCCCACGAGCAACCCCGAGCGCATCGCCCGGGCCGCCGAGGCAGCGACGTCGTTCATCTACTACGTTTCGATGACCGGCGTGACCGGTTCCCAGGCCGTAGATCTTGCGAGCGCGTCAGAGCGTGCCGGCGTTTTGCAACGCGAGCTCGGTTGCCCCGTTGCGATTGGGTTCGGCGTAAAGACCAAAGATGACGTGGCTACCGTCGCACCCCACGTCGACGGTGTCGTCGTCGGAAGCGCGGTCGTCCGTGCGATCGAAGACTCGGCGAGCCCCGAGGAAGCTGTGGCCTCGGTCCGCGAACTCGTCACCGGCCTCACCCAGGGCCTCCGCCGGCAATAGCGGCCTTGTTCCGAGCTGCGGCGGACGATACTGTCGGTCCATGGCCCCTATCGATGTCATTTCCGCCAACCTCCCCATCCTCCGCGAGCTCCGCAATCGCGTCGGACAGCTGGAGCTCGCCCAACGAGTAGATGTCTCCCGGCGCACGATTGCGCGGCTAGAAAATGCCGAGGTCGCGGATCCAGGTGTCGACCTGATGAGCCGCATTGCCAAGGAGCTCGGCGTGAGCCTTTCGCTGATGACGGAGAGCAAACTTCGTGCGGTGACGCTGGCCTTGCCAGAAGATGTTTGCGACCGGCTCACATCGTCCGAAGGCCCCGAGATCCTAGAAGCGATGGTACGCGCCGCAAGGCATCCCCGCGGCCCGCGGCTCGCAGGTCGCTAAACCGCTAACCCGCGATCCGCGGTTGGCCAACACTCAGTCTTTCGGCTTCCGTGTCCTCGCCAAACTCGTTGTCGCCGCCTCCGTAATCGCCTGCCTCAGTCCGTCATCCTGAACGCGGCTCAAAGCGCGTCCTAGCTCGTCGGGCAACGAAGCCAAGCGAACAGGCTCAGGTGGCGGTGGCGCGTCTTGGAGGCGCTTGGGGATGTCGGGGAGGGGGCCCACTTGGAACCGGATCTTCTCGATGGGGGTCGCAGGGGCGTGTTCGCGGAGGCGGGTGAGGAGATCGTCGGTTAAGTAGTGGAGCTCGTTGGCCCATACCGAGGAGCTGACGTGCACGATCAGAACGCCACGCGAAAGTCTGACCGGGCGCGCGTGTTCCAGGATGCGCGGGGGGACCGAGCGGCTCCACCAGGCGAAGACCTTGGCGGCTTCGAGTTGGTCGGGCGCGGGATAGACGGCTTTCAGCAGCTTGCCGACCGACTCGAGTTGCCCCTTTTTGCGCCTAGCCATCGTCGAAGCTCGCCTTGTAGAGGGCGAGAAGATCGTCCTCGGTGCATCGACGAGGGTTTTGCTCATGGCACGGGTCGGCGAAGGCAAGCGCCGCCAGACGGGGCAAGTCGCTCTCTTGGACACCCTGAGAGTGAAGATCGGAAGGCAGGCCAATCGACTTTCGGAGTGCACGAACTGCGCCCGCGCACTCGAACGACAGCGTGCTCTCGTCATTGCCGCGGACGCCGAGCTGTCGAGCGACCTCGGCGATGCGGTCGGGGACCGCCACGCGGTTGAAGTCGAGCACGGCCGGAAGACAGATTGCGTTGGCGAGCCCGTGGTGCATCCCGAGTTCAGCCGACAGCGGATGCGCGAGGGAGTGGCAGGCGCCGAGGCCTTTCTGAAACGCAACAGCGCCCATCATGGCGGCCTTGAGCATGTCTCCGCGCGCCTTCAGATCGTCGCCGTCGTCGGTCGCCCTCCTGAGCGAACGATGACAGAGGCGAACACCGCCGAGTGCAATGGCGTCGGCCATCGGGTGATCGCCGATCGATGCGTACGCCTCGATGCAGTGGGTGAGGGCGTCCATGCCCGTTGCCGCTGTCATCGCTGGGGGCATGGTTTGGGTCATCGCGGGGTCCAGAATCGCGACTTCCGGCAGCAGGAGCGGTGAGAAGATCACTGTCTTGCGGTTCGTGGCTTGGATCGTCACCACCCCGCTACGACCGACCTCACTTCCCGTCCCAGCGGTGGTCGGGATCGCGATCATGTGCGGGAGCGGCCCGTCGATTTTGGCACTGCCGCCGATGGCGTCGTCGTACTGCGCGAGAGGACCGGGGTGCGTGACCGCCAGGCGGACCAGCTTGGCGACGTCGAGCACGCTACCACCGCCAACACCGAGGACCAGGTCGGCTTTGAACTCGTCGAACACGCGAGCCGCCCCGAGGACCTCCGACTCGAGTGGATTGGAGGAGATCTCGAGCACCGACTCGTGCGCGAGCCCGGCTGCGTCGAGGGCGCTGCGAAGCGAATCGAGCAATCCGGCTCGCTCGACACCGCGGTCCGAGACCAACAGCACTCGCGTGGCTCCGAGTTGGCGCGCTTCGCTCCCGCACTGCGCCGCCGCGCCTTCGCCGAGGACGACACGAGTCGGAAAGCTCCAGAGGACCAGGTTCTGAGTATCCGTCATTCTTTGCCTATGCGCCTCTCCATGAGTGCGTGAATAGCATCATCCTGGCCCAGGCGACCCTCGGACACCGCAACGAAGGTCGAAGAGATCGGCGTTTCCAGCCCGAGGCGTCGTGCATGCTCGATCATATGGCGGGCGACGTCGATGCCTTCGACGTACGCGCCCGCTTCACCAACGGCATTGCTGAGGTCGGCCCCTTGCGCCAGAGCCCGGCCGAGTCGGAGCTCCGGGCGCTGGTCTCCCGCCACCGCCGCGATGAGGTCGCCAAGGCCCGCAAGGCCCATGAACGTTGACTCCTTGGCCCCAAGCGTCTGCCCAATACGTGACACCTCGACGATGCCCCGCGTCGCAAGCACCGCGATGGTGCTGGGTTCGAGCCCCAGCTCTTGCGCGTAGGCGAGCACGACTGTCAGGAAGCCCACCGTCGCGCTTGCGAGCTCTACGCCGAGCACGTCGCGGGTTTCATAGATTCGAAGCCCCGCTCCGCCCAAAGCCTCGCGCACCATATCGGTGAGCTCGGGGAAGCCGGTCCCGAGGATTGCGCCGCTTGGCCGGCCTTCCGCCAAGGCATCTGCAACGAGCGGCCCTGCGAGCGCGCCGAGCCGACGGCACACCGTCTTGTCGCGAATGACCTGGGTGATGGTCTTGAGCTCCGCGCCAACCAGGCCGCGGCTGACGTGAACCATCGAGTGCCGCCCATCGACCACCTCTCCGAGTTGTTCAGCGACATCCACCGCGTGGCGCGCGGGCACCGCCAAGAAGATCAGCTCGCAATCTCGAAGGCCCGCGATGTCGGTCGAGACCCGAATGGGATCCGGGAGCTCGTGTTCTCGCCGGCTCCACAGCGCGACTTCGTGTCCGTGCCGTGCCGATGCCACCGCAATGGCCCGGCCGAACCCGCCCGCGCCCGCCACTCCGACCCGAAGGCTCATCGATGAACCCCCAAGTTCGCGATCTCGCATGCCGCCTGCAACTGATCCGGACTCGCGATGTCCTCCGCGAACGGTACGAGGCGATTCTGGTAGTACAGAAGCAGGGCGGGGTCGCCGAGGACGACACGGTCTCCTTCGAGCGTCGCGGCCGTCGAGTCGTGGTATCCGTTCCAGAAACTCAGGGCGCGTTCGAGAAGCTCGGTTGGCGTGTCTTCCTTGACCACGTCGCTCATTCGCACTCGGCCCTTGGCTTCGAGCCCGCGCAAACGATCACGGGCCTCTCCGAGCTCCCGGCACAGGGTCTCGCAGTCGAGGCCGATTTCTCCTCGAAGCCGTAGCCGGGCGAAGAGGTCCATCCCGGGCGTCGATTGCACGAGGTCCCGGAACAACACGTGAGCCACGACCTGTGTGCTCATCAGGACCGTGTCTTCCTCGTAGCGTTGCGCCAACACTTCGCCGAGCTCCCGCGTGTACGCCGCGTCGCGTTGCGCGTCGACGACGGGCTTCCCTCGGTGCTCGACGTATCCGCCAGGATCGATCGTTCGTCCGGTCGGCGTCAGCGATTGGGCGCGGCCGTCGACGCGGTTGCCGAATGGATCGATCGGGTCGCCGAATCGAATGATGCAGGCGCCGCGCATGCCGACCATCTTTCGGAAGAATGCGAACCAGCGGTCGATCCGTGAGAACTCGTCGTCCTCGATGATGTATCGGGCTTGACCTTCCTCCATGAGCCAGTCTTTGATGAGGGTCTCCGCTTCGAGGACGAGCGCGTAGTTGATGGTGGTCGGGACGAACCACACCGGGCGGTCGACCCGGCGCACTTGATTCGTCGTGAACGCTTCTACCGCCGAGCCCAGCAGACCGAGCTTGACGTGACGCTCGATCATCCCGGATCGGCTCCGCGTGCCCCCCGGGAAGAAAAGCGAATGATAACCGCGCTCGATCATCACCTGGGAGTACAGCTTCAGTATGTCCTTATATAAGCTGACCCGAATGCGCCGATCGACGCGGTAGGCGCCGAGGTTGTGCATGAAGAAGCTGATGATCGGGTTGGTGAAGAGGTTCTTGCCGGCGCCGTAGACGACCGGCGGCAAGCCAGAAATCTCCAATGCCTGCGCGAGGACGATCGAGTCGAGGTTGGAAGAGTGTGTCGGAACGAAGACTAGGCTTCCCTCGTTTTGTAGCTGGCGGAGGCGCTCTAGGTCTCCTTGAACCTTGAGCACTCGATCGAGAGATTCGGGCGCGGCCGTCACGAGACGCCGCGGTTCCATGATGCCACCGATCAATCGGGGCGCCGCCTGGCGTGCAAACCGGTAGACCCGAGGATCGAAGTTGCCAGCGACGTCGCGGGTCATCTCGGTCACGATGGTGTGCAGAACGCGCCGCTGCTCGGTGTCGTCCATCTTGCCGATTCGGCGAATCATCGCGCGCCAGTAGCCGAGCCGATCGCGCGCTTCTTCGTCGCGTTGTGTCTCGAGCCGCCGGATTTCGTGGTAGGCGGCGTCGTTCAGCGCTATCTCGAGCCGTGTGCGGTCGGATTCGTGGTTCGTGCAAATCCGCTTCACGACGTCCGAGACGATGTCGTCGCGTTCGCTGTTGAACCAGAAGATCGAGGGATCGCTCGGCCGTGGGACGTAAGGCTTGATGTGCGGCAGACGAAGAGGGTGTTCCGATAAGAATCGTTTCAGCATGGGAATCCTCTATACCGCCTCGAAGTATCGGCGAAGCTCCCAGTCACTAACCGCTTTGCGGTACTCTCGGCACTCCCAATCCCGGGTGCGAATGAAGTGGTCGACGAAATCTTCGCCGAGCACGGCCCTCGCCGCTTTGCTGCTCCGAAGACGGTCCACGGCCAGCTCGAGCGTGAGCGGAAGGGCGAGTGCCGTCTCGTCATCGCCCGTCGCGTCGCCCGAGGTCATTGCGGGAGGGCTGACCTCCTCGGCGATGCCGTAGAGGCCTGAGCCGAGGCACGTGGCCATCGCGATGTAGGGATTGATGTCGGCCCCCGTTTGCCGGAACTCGATCCGAGTCGCGTGATCGCTCGGCCCGAGGATGACGCGCGAGCCGCAGGTCCGGTTCTCGATCCCCCACGATGCGTTCAACGGGGCCCAAACGCCGGGGACGTAGCGTTTGTAGCTGTTGACGAATGGTGAATAGAGGGCGGTGAGCTCAGGCGCCAGCGTGACCAGGCCGCCCAGATAGTGAAGGCCGGTCTCACTCAAGCTGTCGGTTCCGGCGGCGGCGAACAGATTGATCTGCCCGCCTGCGTCCCAGAGGCTTTGATGAATGTGACCGCTCGAGCCGGGCAAGTCGGCGTTCCACTTCGCCATGAAGGTGACCGTGAGGTCGTGCCGAGCACAAATTTGCTTGAGCGTGGTCTTGAACAGCGCGGCCTTGTCCGCGGCGGCCAGCACATCGTCGTAGCGAAGCGCCACTTCCCAGACACCGGGGCCGGTCTCCGTGTGGATCCCCTCGATCTCGATGTCGTAGGCCTGGCAGGTGTCCAAGATGTCGTCGACTAGCGCCTGGTGCTGACCTTCGCGCAGCCACGAGTAGCCAAACATGCCAGGGCTCAACGGATCAAGGTTTCGGAAATCCTTCTCGTGGAGCGACTGCGGGGTCTCCTGAAACACCCAGAACTCGAACTCGGCGGAAAACTTCGCCGAGAAGCCTGCCTCGCTTGCTCGCCTGATCACGTTCTTGAGGAGATTGCGGGGGCATGCGGGGTGAGGCTCACCGTCCTCCGTGTAGAAGTCGACGATGAAGTTTGCCGTGTCCGGCGCATCGGGAAGAACGCGAAACGTAGATGCGTCGATCCGGGCCACAGCATCTGGATAGCCAGTTTCCCAGCCGGTCACTTTCGCATTGTCGTAAAGCTGGTCGCAGACGTCCCAACCGAAGATGACGTCGCAGAAGCCGAAGCCCTTCTCCAAGGCCGACCAGAACTTCTCGAGGCTGATGTACTTGCCTCGCAGCACCCCGTCTACGTCGAAACCTCCGACCTTGACCTTCTTGATGCCTCTTTCGTTGAAGTCGCGACGCAGCTCTTCGCTCACAGATCCTCCTCGGGGGCGGGAAGCATACCCCCTTTTTTCGTTCTTGTGGGTGCGTTCCTAGCTGGGTTTTTGCGGCGCGTTTCGGATCGCCAGCAGCCGGATCTCCGTCATCTCCTCGATCGAAAAGCGGATCCCCTCGCGGCCGATGCCGCTGTCTTTGACTCCGCCGTAGGGCATGTGGTCCACGCGCCAAGAAGGCACGTCCCCAATGATGACACCTCCGACCTCCAGCTCGTCCCATGCTTTTTGAATCTTCGTGATGTCGCGCACGAAAAGACCGGCCTGAAGGCCGTATCGGCTGTCGTTCACGATGCGGATCGCCTCATCGAAGTCCCCAAAGGGCTCCAGCATGGTCACCGGGCCAAACGCTTCGGCCGTGTAGATCAGTGCGTCCTTGGGCACTGACTCGAGAAGCGTTGGCTCGACCATCTTTCCGTCACGCCCGCCACCGCATAACAGCGTTGCTCCGGCAGACACCGCATCATGAATCCACTTTTCGACCCGCACAGCTTCCTTGTCCGAGATCATCGGTCCGATGAACGTGCGCTCGTCCCGAGGGTCGCCCATCTGCAAGTTGCGTGCGTCCTCAACGAGCCTCGATTTCAGCTCGTCGTAGATCGATTCGTGAATCACGATGCGCTGCACGCTGATGCAGGTTTGTCCAGACTGATAGAATGCTCCGATTCGAATTCGCTCGACGACATCGTTCAGATCCGCGTCGTGATCGACGACCACGGCTGCATTGCCGCCGAGCTCGAGCGCCACGCGTTTCTTTCCAGCGTCCCTCTTGAGCTGCCAGCCCACTTTCGGGGATCCAGTGAAGCTGAGAAGCTTGAACCGCTCGTCCGTGGAGAACGGGCCGACATCGGCGAGACGGCAGGGCAGGATCGAAAATGCGCCCTTCGGTAGATCGGTTTCCGCCAGCACTTCGCCTATGATCAGCGCTCCGACAGGAGTCAACTCCGACGGCTTGAGAACGAAAGGGCAGCCGGCCGCGATGGCAGGCGCGACCTTGTGCGCCACCAGGTTGAGTGGGAAGTTGAAGGGTGTGATGAAAGAGCAGGGGCCGATCGGCACGCGTTTCCACATGCCGGTGTAGGCTACGGCCCGGGCGCTGAGGTCCATCGGAAACACCTCGCCGTAGGTTCGGCCGGCCTCTTCGGAGGCGATTCGAAAGGTATCGACCAGACGGGCGACCTCGCCACGAGAATCGCGGATGGGCTTTCCGGCTTCGATGCAGAGGGCCTCCGCGAGCTCATCGGCGCGTTCGGCAAAGCGGGATGCACATTGAGCGAGCACCTCACGACGAGCGTGGGCGGGGAATCGCATCATCGCTGGCGCGGCCCGGTCGGCTGCGTCGATGGCCCGCTCGATGGCGCCACGGTCTGCAAGCGCGACGTGTGTGACGACCTCCTCGGTGTACTTGTCGGTGACCGGGAGAAGGTCGCTCGACTCTTCCGGCGAGCCGGCCAGGTAGTAGGGATACTGCTCAGCGAGCATCACCGTCTATTTAGACGGAATCCAACGGTGAACCAAGCCCAAACCCACTACGAAGATCAG
>Ga0209456_10001830_pt1 | contig 10207 bp, 9 predicted proteins | sample COG_11_FD_184755 | JGI IMG/M metagenome (GOLD analysis project Ga0209456, IMG submission 184755) | Pelagic marine sediment microbial communities from the LTER site Helgoland, North Sea, for post-phytoplankton bloom and carbon turnover... | ecosystem: Environmental > Aquatic > Marine > Neritic...
TGATGAAAATACTGGTAAAAAGAAGAAAAAAATAGATCAGTTTGTATATCATTTAAGTATGTGTACCATGTGCGGACTCTGTATAGATGTCTGCCCTACGGATGCAATTAAATGGGGTCAAAATTTTGAGAATTCCGTATATGACCGAACTGCCCTTACAAGAGTTTTAAACGAACCGGGATCCGAATTACAAGCCGGTGTAGAAGATTAAGTATGGAGAGAATTATTTTTTATTGCCTGGCCGCGGTAATCATTGGATTTGGCATAGCTTCAGTAACGAGTAGAAAAATGCTTCGTTCTGTGATTTATCTTTCTTTTGTTCTAGTAAGTATCGCAGGGATTTTCTTTTTGGTAGATTATAATTTCCTGGCGGCAATTCAACTAACCGTCTATGCAGGAGGAATTGTTGTACTCGTCATATTTTCAGTATTGCTGGTACACCATATTGAAATGGAATTGGAAATGGCGAAAGCATCTAAAAAAATAGTGACGGCCATTGCGTGTTTAATTGGGCTGGGCGTTTTTTTAACAGCTATTTACTCCTATGATTTTAATGTGATCAATAATTCTATAACAACCACCACGGCCGATATTGGTACCGGATTACTAAGCTATGAGGCTGGTGGATTTATATTGCCATTCGAAGTAATTAGTGTGCTCTTATTGGCAGCAATGATAGGAGCAATTGTAATTGCCAAAGGGAAAAAATTAACCGAGAAAAATAACCAACCACAATGATACCAGGCATAAGCATATATGAAATTCTTACGGTAACTTCAATCCTATTTTTTATAGGGGTATATGGCTTTATCACGAGAACCAATCTGATCTCAATTTTAATTTCTGTTGAATTGATGCTAAATGCCTCAGTAGTAAACTTCGTGATCATTAATAAATATGTGTTTCCTGAAGTCCTGCAAGGCGTTTATTTTTCAATTTTTATTATCGCCGTAACAGCAGCAGAAACAGCTCTTGCCGTTTCTATTATTATTAATCTATACAGGCAAATTAGCTCAGTGGAAGTCAAGGACATTGAAACTATGAAATACTAATTCAACCGAGTATGAATCTGAACCACATCATCTTAATTCCCTTAATACCTCTGGCAGTATTTTTGATCCTCGGGCTTTTTTATAAAAGAATTAAACCCGCAGTTTCCGGATATGTAGGAGTCTTGGGTTTACTAATCTCCACCTGCTTAACATTTTATTCTGCCTATAAGTACTTTTTTGTAATCGGAAAAACGGAAGGAGTTTATCAAACTATTGTAGAAAAAACCGTTTGGATGAACTTTACAGATAGCCTTCAAATTGATATGGGAATCCTTGTAGATCCTATTTCTGTAATGATGCTGATTGTTGTTTCTGTAATTTCCTTAATGGTTCATATTTATAGCAGGGGATATATGAAGGGTGATCCGGGCTACACCAAATACTTTGCCTTTCTATCCTTGTTCACATTTTCCATGTATGGCTTGGTTTTAGCAACCAATCTATTCCAAATCTACATCTTCTGGGAATTGGTTGGGGTATCCTCCTATTTATTAATAGGTTATTATTACACAAAGGAATCTGCTGTTGCCGCGGCCAAAAAAGCCTTTGTTGTTACTCGTTTTGCAGATCTGGGTTTTCTAATTGGTATCCTGATTATTGGTTACTATACAGGTACATATGATTTTGAAACTTTGAATAACCCTGAAGGAACCAGTATTTTAAACTGGGCGTCCACCTCGTTTATGGGACTATCTGTACTTACCTGGGCCCTGATCCTGATCTTTATTGGAGGTGCCGGTAAATCAGCAATGTTTCCATTGCATATATGGCTACCGGACGCTATGGAAGGACCCACCCCGGTTTCGGCCTTAATACATGCCGCAACTATGGTTGTTGCGGGGGTGTACCTGGTAGCTCGTTTATTCCCCATGTACTATTTTATTGAAGATGGCTTTGCATTAAATATTGTGGCTTTTGTTGGAGCTTTTACGGCTCTTTTTGCCGCCGTAATTGCCATTACTCAAACAGACATCAAACGTGTTTTGGCATTTTCAACCATGTCTCAATTGGGTTATATGATGCTTGCTCTGGGAGTTTCGGGATACGAAGGTCATGAAGGTTTGGGCTATATGGCATCTATGTTCCATCTATTTACCCATGCCATGTTCAAAGCATTGCTGTTTTTATGCGCTGGTTCTGTGATTCATGCTATCCATAGTAATTTCCTTAAAGACATGGGAGGATTGCGAAAATACATGCCAATTACCAATATTACATTTTTAATAGCGGCCCTGGCCATTGCGGGGGTACCCCCCTTAGCCGGATTTTGGAGTAAAGATGAAATTCTTGTGGCTGCTTTTGAACACAATAAGTTCCTCTATATAATTGGATTATTCGTAGCCGGTCTTACCGCTTTTTACATATTTAGAATCTATTTTGGAATATTTTGGGGAAAAGAAGGTGCATACAAAAATAAACCACACGAATCTCCATGGTCTATGACTACTCCACTTTTAATATTAGCCTTTTTAAGTATAGTTGTTGGGTTTATTCCATTTAGTGAATTTATAAGTGCAGATAAAGCGGGGTTTGAAACTCATATGAATTATCCATTAGCCGCCATTGCAGTATTTGCGGGACTCATTGGAATTGGTCTTTCCTGGCTATTTTATAAAAAAGAAAATGAACTCGCAGATAAATTTGCAAATCGTTTAGGAGTACTCTTTACATGGGCTTTTCACAAGTTCTATTTTGATGAACTCTATCTCTTTATTACCAAAAAAATACTGTTTAATATTTTTGCAAGATCCGCGGCAAGATTCGACAAAAAATATGTGGACGGGACAATGGTTGGAATTGGAAATCAAACGGTTAATACATCTGAGAACATCAAAGGTTTGCAGTCTGGTAAGGTCCAGGATTATGCCTTTGCATTTATTGCAGGAGCTGTCATAATTGCTATTATATTCATCTATTTATGGACAAATTAAATTAATAATATGGATATTTTATCCCTTTTTATTGTAGTGCCTGCATTGACTGTTTTGGTTTTGATTTTTACAAAAAATCTAAAACAGGCCAGAAAGGTTGCTTTAGCAGGAAGTCTTGTTCAGCTGGGAATGGCAATTAACCTGTTGTTTTCTTATATCAAAGAGCGGGAGTTAAATGAAGCCATTATGGTTTTTACAAAAGATGTGGTTTGGTTTAAGAACTTCAATATTCATTATAACATTGGTGTTGATGGCATTTCCGTAGCTCTTTTGTTATTGACAGCGATTGTAGTATTGGCCGGAGTCTTTATTTCCTGGAAAATGGAAGACTTACCTAAGGAGTTTTTCATATCACTAATTGTACTTTCTATTGGTGTTTATGGCTTCTTTATTTCCATTGACCTCTTTACAATGTTTGTATTCTTTGAGATTGCCGTAATACCAATGTATTTATTAATAGGCATATGGGGTACCGGCCCGCGTGAATTCTCAGCAATGAAGCTAACACTTATGCTTATGGGTGCATCTGCTGTACTTCTGGTAGGGATACTGGGCATTTACTTTAACTCAAATGCAGACGGAGGAGCATTAACATTTAACATCCTGGAAATAGCCAAAGTAAACATTCCTGTAGAAGCTCAAAGATTATTCTTCCCGATAACTTTTATCGGATTTGCCGTGATTGGAGCCTTATTCCCATTCCATACCTGGTCTCCTGACGGACATGCATCGGCGCCTACTGCAGTTTCCATGTTACATGCAGGGGTCCTTATGAAACTTGGGGGATATGGTGTATTTAGAGTAGCTATCTTCTTGTTGCCAGAGGGAGCATTGCACTGGTCATGGTTCTTTATTATTTTGTCTGCCTTTGGTGTCATTTATGGAGCGTTTGCAGCTATTAAACAGACAGATTTAAAGTACATTAATGCGTATTCCTCCGTGAGCCATTTAGGACTGGTACTATTTGCATTGCTTATGTTGAATAAAACGGCCTGGAATGGTGCCATTCTGCAATCACTCTCACATGGTTTTATGACAGCACTTTTCTTTGCTTTAATAGGAATGATTTACGGAAGAACGCATACTCGTGATGTTACCAAATTAGGAGGACTATTAAAGGTAATTCCTTTTATATCGGCGGTCTATGTTATTGCCGGTTTAGCCTCATTGGGATTGCCTGGCTTTAGTGGTTTTGTCGCTGAAATGAACATCTTCGTAGGTGCCTTTGAAAAAGACGATATCTTTTATAGAATTGCAACCGTGGTAGCGGTCTCTGCTATAGTTGTAACGGCGGTATATATATTGCGTGTGGTTGGCATCATGTTAATGGGTCCTGTAAAAAATGAAGCCTACTTAAATCTTGAAAGAGTACGATGGTATGAAAAAATAGGTATTTTGTTACTCCTTTTACCAATAATTGCTATTGGCGTTGCGCCACTGTGGTTAAGCGAAATGATCCTGAAAAGTCTGGATCCGTTTTTAAAAGGAGTTTTATAACCTGAAAATTAAATAACCAAAAATGAATTTTAGCAGCTTTTTATTAATGAGACAAGAAATTGCTTTACTGGCAATTATCCTGCTTCTGGTTATAGCCGAGATTTTTATCCCAAAACCCAAAAAAGTAAGCATAATACACCTTGTCATATTTTTGTTTGGTATACACACCATTATCGGGTTTTTTGAAATTGATGAAAGTAATTTATTTGGAGGAATGTTTCGCACCAACCACCTGATTCATTTTTTCAAAAACGTATTAAATATTGGTGTCCTTATCTTATTGCTACAGTCTGCAGACTGGATAGAGGAAAAAATATTAAATCAGAACAAAGGTTCTGAATTCTTTATCTTATTGTTTTCTTCTTTATTAGGTATCTATTTTATGATCTCGGCAGGTGATTTTTTAATGTTCTATCTTGGGCTTGAGTTATCCACACTTCCGGTAGCTGCTCTTGCTGCTTATGAAACAATGAAAAGAATTTCAAGTGAATCAGGGATTAAACTAATACTTTCGTCCGCTTTTGCTTCCGGAATTACGTTATTCGGTATTTCAATACTCTACGCTACAACGGGCTCTATTTATTTCAGTGAAATTGCCCAGACGCTTACTTCAGCAAACTTAACCCTTCTGGGTGTTGTATTATTATTTGCTGGAATTAGCTTCAAGATTTCTCTCGTGCCATTTCATTTTTGGACTGCCGATGTTTATGAAGGAGCGCCTATTAGTATTGCCTCTTATCTTTCTGTCATATCAAAAGGTGCGGCCGTATTCATATTAATGATCTTATTATATACAGTTTTACAACCATTGGCCCATATTTGGGAAAACATGATTTATTTTATTGCCATCGCAACAATGTTTATCGGTAATTTGTTCGCTTTAAGGCAACAGAATATGAAACGTTTTCTTGCATTTTCATCTATAGCTCAGGCTGGATTTATTTTACTTGGGTTAATTGGAGGTTCCCAATTAGGTACGGCCACAGTAGTATACTTTGTACTTATATACATATTCTCCAATTTGGCAGCTTTTGGAGTAGTACAAGCCATTTCTTTACAAACCGGCAAGGAACGCATAAAAGATTATGAGGGATTATACAGAACTAATCCAAACCTGAGTCTGGTGCTAATGCTCGCACTTTTTTCTTTAGCTGGTATTCCCCCAGTGGCAGGATTTTTTGGGAAATTCTTCCTTTTTACAGCTGCCGCTAGTAAAGGGTTCTACTTACTTGTATTTTTAGCGGTAGTGAATGTAACTATTTCATTGTATTATTATTTGTTGGTGGTGAGGGCAATGTTTTTGCGTAAAGGTGATAATCCAATTCCTTTTTTCAGAAATAAAATTTATATGAGAATTGGGCTGGTAATTACTGTCCTTGGTATTTTGTTACTTGGTGTATACAGTCCCTTATACGATTATATTTATGAACTAAGTAGTGCTTTTAATTAATGTTTATGAGTTTAGCTGGCAAACATTTATTCGGTAGTATTGACGAAACGAGGGTGACTTTTGTAGAAAAAAAAGTGACTATAGAACGGGTTGAATTTTTAAAAAAACTCCTGGAGCACAACGGGTTTAAGGTTCTTATTCAGGAAGAAAAGAGAACTTCTGAAGAAGAACCACAATTATACACATTAGGAGTCACAGATATGGTATTTAATCCAACAATTTGGGTATACCAGCGAAAGCTCAAAACTTTTGAAGGGCACAAGGTCACACCTGATTATTGGGAACAGCGTTCAGGAAATACACCACCACAATATTGGAAAACCCCGAAAGATAATTAGCCTATTTAGTAGAATAATTAATAATTTTCTGCGCGCCAAAATCTTAATTTCATCGATTTTAACAGCAAATTAAGCCCCTATGGCAAGGTATTTGCTAACTTTACCCCGTAGAATTAAGGTTATGAAACACCAATATTTACTAACATTATTTCTTTTATCAGTTATTTGCGTGAACGCACAAACTGATTTTCCCAAAACCCAGCCTTTAAAAATAGAGGCTGATAAAAATTTGGATTTAAAGAGTAATCCCAATAATGGAACAGCCTTGAAAATGCCATCACTGCTAGATTATAGTCCCAATGCTAGTATAAAAGAAACGAAAAAATCAAGGAATGTGAAAATGCTTCCGGAAAAGGAATTGAAACAAGCAGGCTTTGATTTAAAATTGGACACTAAAGTTGGTGAACGTCAGAATTCCAAATCCAAGAAACACTTTGGCAGTATGTATTTGGGTGATGTTAAAACGGGTGGTAATTTTGTAGGTATTGTTTGTCGTGATCATGAATATGTAGATGGCGATCGTGTTAGAGTCTATGTAAATGGTGAAGTGGTTGAGCACAACATCCTTCTTACAGGAGGTTTTAAGGGGATAAATATAGACCTGGAAAAAGGCTTTAACCGTTTGGATTTCGAAGCATTAAACCAGGGCTCTTCCGGGCCAAATACAGCTCAGGTAAATGTTTATGACGATAAAGGGGCTTTGATTCACTCTAATCAATGGTTACTTTCAACAGGATCAAAAGCGTCCTTAATTGTTGTCAGGCAATAAAACAACTGCTCCTTATTCCATCCCGGGCTTATATGAAATCCTTGCCCTTTTAAGTACATCTTCTTTGTAATATGCCGCTTCTTTAAACTTTACCTTTGCATAAGGTATAGCCTGATCATCAAAATGAGGTGATTCTGGATTACCACTTTGTCCCCCGGCTAAAATTGTTTTAGCTCTAACTTTTGGACCAAATTCTACTACCGCCACAAAACTATTCCCCCTCGTACCATATATTTTTTTTGTGTTATTGCTATATCTGGCCCCATAGGCCGCTAGTGCACCCCAGCGACCAGATGAGAACCCAATTGGAATACTGGGCTTATTATCATCAAATGCCTGCCTGATATCACCATTTAAACGCTGATACCTGTTAACCTCACCCCAGGGAATATTCCAATTCCCAAAATCATTCTTTAATTGCAACACTACCTCTTTAAAAATTGACAATCGCTCTTCTAACGGAGAATCCGAACCGAAATAGGACATTAATTCCATATCGCTCATTGGGGCAGGTCGCTTTCCTTTTTTACCATACAATGTCCCGTAGAAATGTGCCAGGGTCATGGCTACAGATTCTTCAGAAGTTCTGTAATCCCAGCTACGCAATATGTCAATTGCCCCTGCGAGTTCGGGAATTCCAGGCTCAGCTTTGTCATAAGCAGATACCAAACCGGGAATTAATTCTGCAAAAGACGGAAGGTATGAATCATAAGCCAGGGAAATAAGGCTATCTACTGTATAACCTCTTTTATCTCTTAGCAGTTCAATAGCATGGATCCCACGAAAATTTTCGCGATCTATTGACATATACTTTGGGTAATTTTCTCGTTTTGGACTATCCTCCAAGGCGGCCGTAAAAGGTGTAGAATTACAATTTTGAATCCATCCATTTTTAGGGTTTAACACTAGAATATTTTCATCAACCGTGTGCAATCCCTTCCAGTCTGTCCCAGGATTACTCCCATCAACAGGTAAACTATGATTAAAAATGGTATCCCGAACCGGCACAAAATTCCCATGAAAATATGCAATATTCCCGTCGGCATCTGCATATACCGTACTATTAGAGGAGTTGGTACGGATATCCATCATTTTATAAAAACCACCATAATCCTTTTGTTTCGTTCTTATATAGGATTGTTCCAATGCTTTTAACGGTTCCCACATCATTGCAGAAGCTACAGGCGACTCGTTAATTTGATGTGTTATTGGTCCGTGGTGGGTGCGGTAGATAGGGAACGTTTTTTCTTTCATGCCTTCTTCATCCTTATATTTTAATGCGATCTCGGTTTGAATCACGGGACGCAATTCCTCCCCATATACGTAAAACAGTTTCTTATCTCTTTCTTCAATTACCTCGATAAATTCGTCCATTACATCCGTATAAGTAGAGGTATGCATCCATCCTGTTTTCTCATTAAATCCCTGATAGACAAAAAACTGTCCCCAGGTAACTGCGCCATAAGCATTAAGACCTTCTTCACTTACCATATGCACTTCTCCCCTGAAATAAAAAGAAGTATGTGGATTTATGAGTAACATGGCGCTACCACTTTGCGTTAGTGTTCCGGAGATAGCAATCCCATTAGATCCCTGAGGCTCTAATTCTTCTTTACGCTTTTCTATTTCTGCCTCCTCAGTTTTACCAAAAACTACCCCTTCTTCATAAAATGCGCGTATTTTATCTGTACTTATCCGTTCAATATCCCCCCCAATAGAACCCTCGCTAAAATACATTGGCATCCAGGGTTCAAATCGGGTTAATAGCTTAGGCTTCACTTCGGGATGGGTATACAGAAAGTAATTGATCCCATCAGCAAATGCATTACAAAGTTTTTTTAACCAATCCGGACTCCTATCATAATTAGCAACTGCTTCTTCTTTGCTCATAAACATATTGGCGCGTAAATCACTATATAATGCTTTTTTTCCTTCAATTTCCGCTAATCTGCCAATTGCCCATATATAATTCTGTTCTACCCGGTTAAAATCGTCTTCACATTGGGCATACAGCAGTCCAAATACAGCATCTGCATCAGTCTTACCGTAAATATGAGGGATACCAAAATCATCTCTGATAATTGTAATGTTCTGCGCTTGTTCCTTCCACTGATCTATTTCGGAATTCTCATTTGTAGTTTTACAAGAAGTGTTAAGTACAAGTGATAGAATTAAAATATATTTAATCAGAGGAAATATCATCGGCATTTTCTGTATTTATATTAGAGAAAACAAAAGCACATTTAGGCTTTTTTTAAAAATTGGGTTTTGAGAACAATCTGACTTTTACCTATTCTACATTCCACTTCCTGTGAATTGTTTGTTAGCCTTATATTCTTTATGATATTACCTCGTTTTAGGATTTTAGACATTCCTTTAATCTTCAAATCCTTGATAACATGTACATTATCTCCATCTTCAAGAATATTTCCTTTGCCGTCTTTTGATTCCATAATTTGATTTAAGTATTTGTGAAATTAAAAGTATTAAAACTTATATGCTAATTCTTCCTTAAAATATGACCTGTTCTTATCGATTAGGCCTATGGGGAACAATTTTACTGTAAATTGCACCCTTTCATAAAATAATATAGCTAAATCTCTGATGTCTGATAAAAGAGTAAGTATTTTAAAAGCCTTCAAAACCATCATTTGGCCAAGAAGGAATCTGGTTTTTATAGGTTTAGCCCTTATTATCGTTAGCAAGGCTGCCAGTTTTGTTGCACCATTGTCCCTTAAATATTTAATGGATGACATTATTCCCAATAAAGATCTGGAATTTCTTAAGATTCTCTTAGGGGTAGTCATCTTTGCAATTTTAGTGCAGGCTGTAACTTCTTTTCTGTTAACCAAAATACTCAGTGTTCAGGCCCAATATATGATCTCTGAATTACGGGCTCAGGTACAAAAGAAAATTTTGTCTTTACCAATTCGATTTTTTGATAATACAAAATCAGGTGAACTAGTATCCAGAATAATGACTGATGTGGAAGGCGTACGAAATCTAATTGGGACAGGGTTGGTGCAGTTGGTAGGAGGAACTATTACTGCAGTGGTTTCATTGATTCTTCTTCTGAATATAAGCCCCAGCATGACCTTGTTCGCATTAGTCCCCCTGGCTATTTTCGCCGTTATAGCACTAAAGGCCTTTAAAATAATTCGACCAATTTT
>Ga0209456_10001831_pt1 | contig 10206 bp, 8 predicted proteins | sample COG_11_FD_184755 | JGI IMG/M metagenome (GOLD analysis project Ga0209456, IMG submission 184755) | Pelagic marine sediment microbial communities from the LTER site Helgoland, North Sea, for post-phytoplankton bloom and carbon turnover... | ecosystem: Environmental > Aquatic > Marine > Neritic...
AGCCACAGATTTTCGAGTTTGCCCTGGAAACGGTAATCGATGGTGAAGTCCACCTCAACCTGATCTGGAGAGGCTGCGGCACCAAGCTCCGGCGTATCGCCGGAGGCGTAGTTGGTAAAGACACTCAGACCGGGCAGGCCAAAGCGTGCGAAGGTGTAGGACAGGCCGATAAGCCAGGCATCCTCGCCGGCGCGATTGAAGTCCTTGAGTATCAGCGAAATGTAGCCGGGATAGCCGCCGTATGGACTGCGGATACTGTCTCCATCGGCGGTCGAGGTCCAGGCCAGGCTGAGGATGGCATTGCGGTAGCTCGCCGCCAGCTGCACACCCCCGACATGGGTATCGAAATCACCGATCAATTCGTCTCCGACACTGCGCTGATCGGTGTATTGTGCGGATAGCCGCAACGCCAGATTGTCGCTGATATCCCAGGCGGCATTGCCCTCGGTATAGAAGATATTCAGTGTGTCCCGGGTGTTGTAATTGACCGCCCCCAGGTTCATGTGTTCTGAAAACCGGTAGAGTCCGCCGATCATGGAAAGCCCTTCATCCGAATCGGCGGCACCGGCGGCCTCCGACATGTGGATAAAAGAAGTTTCGTTGCGGCGCTTGATTTTCGTTACATAGCCGGCAACGTAGTTGAAGCGGGGGTGGTCACGGTCCTTGAGAAGATAGGCCTCGAAGGTGTTGGGCACCATGCGGCTGTCCTGTGCGTTCACATAGGGCAGGTTGAGCGATTGCCGGTAGCCGGAGAACTCCAGGGTTCCCTTCAGCCGTAGCCGGGCATAGGCCTCGCCCAGGACAGTGAAGCTCTTCTGACCCGTTTTCAGCAGCACGGTACCGTCCTTGTCCCTCGGACCATACAGTTTCTGCGAGGTATAGAGCGAGGCCCCGAGTTGCAGGCGATCTTTATAGTTCCCCGTGCGATAGCTCAGTGAGCCACCTGCGGCCCAGGCCCTGCTGTCCGGATTGTCCTCGCGTTGCCGGTTCAGGTAATAGGTCCTCGGCCTGAGCACCAGGTCGGCGGCATCCCAGAAGATATGTTTCAACAATTCACGCCGTTGGCGCCGTTGTTCCTGTCTTTGTTTTTCAGCATCGGGCAGTTCGCCAAACGTGCTGTCGAGTTCCAGTACGGACTCCGGTGCGGGCTGTTGGTATGACTGGTAGTCCGGTCCCGTTGCTTCGGCAGGTGCAATGAATATAAAACTGGCAACCAGGACTGCCAGGAAATAACGATAAATCCAGTTGATAAACGTCACAGGCATTATTCCCACAACCAGTCCAGTATTGGTACGGGTCCCTTGTCTTTCGCGTTCCCGCGTTTGGTCGCCTCGCGTAACTCTTCGATATTTGCGCAGCCTTCACCGGCCTTATCGTCGCGACCCAGCAGTGACCAGAGTTTGCCGATGGCGCGGGCCGGAATTACCACGCCCGGCAGCAGTGCCATGGTACCGACCTCCTGCAGGGCGGCCTTGACCGGAATTGCCTCGACCTTTGGATCCTTCATTGGACCCGTTATCTTGACCGGGGAGACTGACGAGAAGAAGCGTTTTTTCTGTTGTGGGATCAGCACGATGTCCAGTGTTTCCGTGCCGAGATTCATGTTGATCTCCCCACCGAGACTCAATCGCGGGCCGTCGCTAATAAAAGTCTCGCTCTCTACCTCGCCCGCCTTGACGGCAAACGTCATCACCAGGCAGTTGAGATTCATATGCTGCTGCGTGGCACCCGACTTTGAAACGACCCAGCCAAACACATCGACCGACAACAGGTCGACATAGTGCTTCGGTATGCGCGCATTCTCCAGGCCCAGGTTGATATTACCCGACAGGCTCGAGGCCAGTTCGTGGGGCGAGTGGCCCCGTGCCTTAAGGTCGAGATCGATGTTCGTGTGGCCACGGATGGGAACCTGCCCCTGGAACTGGGCCATCAGCGGTCCCAGCGTAACTTCATCCGCCTTGACCACAAGCCGGTATTCGGGGACGGCGGTTGCCCTGACATCCAGATTGATATCTGTATTGCCGCCTTCGAACACCAGCCGCAGCGGCGTGATTTTCAGGCGCCCGTCGTGTAGCTGCAGCTTGCCCTTGACACTGTCAATTGCGAGTTCGCCGCTCTCGACCTCGTCGATAGACACGTCCAGATCGAGATCGACCTCGTTCAGGAATCCTGTGTTGAGTGGCTCGCGGCTGAATACATGGGGGCTGGCCGTGGCAGGTTTGCCCGGAACAGGCGGTGCCGGCGGGCCCAGGCCGAAATCCGCCAGGTGCATTACCGGTATCTTAATCCTGCCATCGAGCACCGGTTTGCCGTCTTTCAGATGGCCACTGATCGTGGTGGTGCTCTTCGTGTTACCCACTGTGGCCTCGCCATCGTAGCGCAGGCGGCCTTTGTTAACACTAAGCTTGCCCTGCATGCGGGAGGGACCTACACCGGCCAGCTTGATGCCCAGGACTTTTCCGAGTATTTCCGGATTCCTGACAACCAGACGTGAATTGATGCTGGCCTCGTCATAATGCACCACGTCGTCATAGCTGCCGTCCAGGTCAAGTTGATACAGGTCGGTGCCGGTGGAGTCCAGTTTGAATGTTTCAACACCCCATTTACCGTCCAGGTTGGATATCACTGCATCACCCCGCAGGCGGCCGAGGTTGCCGGGTGACCGGTCGGTGACTGCCGCGACCAGGTCCGCGACGCCGGCGTCCAGCGTGACATCGATAGTGCTGCCTTTCTTTAACTCTGTTGTTACGCTGCCATTGGCACGAATCACCGGCTCATCAGCAGCACCCACCACGAGCCCGGCCTCCCTGAACTGCCACCCGGATGGCCCGGATTCCAGTCGCCCGTTGATCCGGGTCTTGCCGAGTTCCGGCAGTGTGTGGCCGAAGGGTTCAGCGAGCCGCGCCAGTTCCGCTGCCTGGATCTCGACGTCCATGGTGGCACGGAAACGGCCGGGATCATTCAACGGCGTCGATACTGTGCCGATTGACTTCACAGTTGTCTGACCCGGTTTACCGATATCCAGGCGGGCATCCTGTAATCGGAGTATGAAGTCCCGTGACACCAGTTTACCGCGTAACCGCGCGGGACCGAGTGCGGGCAGTGTAGTGTCGAATTGTTTCCCCAGCCGCGCCAGATCGTTGGTCCGCATGTCAACATCCATTGCAACTCTGAACTGTGCGGGATCATCCTGTTGTGTCGTCAGCATACCGGTTGCCTCCAGGATGCTTTGCCCGGGTGTGCCGATATTCAGACGGGTGCCCTGCAACACCAGTTCGGTGCCACGGGAAAGAAGCGTACCGCGCAACCGTGCCGGACCCAGGGCGGGCAGGGGATAGTCCAGTTGGTCACCCAGACGTGCAAGTTCTGCAGACTGGATGTCAGTCTCCAGTCTGAGCCCGGATAACTCCGGTACGTCTCTGAACGGCACATGACCGACATCGCCCTTGAGCTGGATCCGGGCGTCCTTGCGGTTACCGATTGTGACATCCGCCTGATAGATTCCCAGCGCATCCCTGCCCAGCGCCAGCATCGCCTTGCCGGTGACCGGGCCCGATAGCGGGATATCCTGCAGACCGGGCAGCTTGCTTGCTGTGAGGTTCAGTGCGTTGAGCTGTACGGCCAGCTCGGCATGGTCGGGTTTAAGACGCACACCTTCGGGGTGAAGATCAACGTTGCCCTGGAGGGCGAGTTCCAGTCCATCGGCGGTTTCCGCGGAGGCGTCCAGATCATGCAGGGCAGGCTGCTTGATATCACCCTTCAGCATGCCGCTGATCTCGACGCTTTGCATGCCATCCAGTTTTTTGAACAAAATCCATGAAAGGACCTCCGGGTTGCCGGAGTGTCCGTCGAACTGCAGATCCATGCCGTTGCCACCAAGCGCATCGGCCACCGAACCCCTCACGGTCAGTTCCACTTCCTTATCACGCGCCAGGTGCAGGTCAATGTCGTCGAGCCGGGGTGCCGAGTAGTCACCGCGTACAGTCATCGAGCCCTGCAGGCTGCCAAGTACCGGGATCTCGTCCCAGAGGATTTCGATCAGACTGCTGATCTGCGGAACATCGGCCTGTACCTGCAGGTCCAGGCCACGGCCGTTGATCGGGTCGGCGATCGTCCCTGCCGCCAGCAGCTTGCCTTGCGCACCGCTGAGTGACAGTTGTACGTTTTTGGGCTCGGTGGTCTCGAGCAGCTCGGCAAGGGAATCCGCTGTCCCCTCAAGTACAAAGGGCTGCCCCTCGAACAGGCCGGACGCATGCAGCGACACCGGCTGGCCCCGGCCCGCCTCCTCGATGACGAGTTCGTCGAGCGAGAACCGGTGCAGCGTACCCGGCGGCTGTTCGCGGTAGCTCAAGGCGAAATTGTTGAAGTATGCCCGGGCGATGACAACCGGCGGGAGCCTGAAATCATCCGCTTCGAATGATTTGTCACCGTTTTCCGTGACCTCGAGGTCGACATCCTGCAGCTCCAGGCTGTTGAACCAGAAGACACCGGTGCGTAGATATGAACCGAGTCGGAAGCTGGTCTTGAGCTTGCCAACCGTCAGTGTATAGCTGCCGTCACGGGCCTCGAGGTGGATATCACTGCTGGCCAGCGACAGGTTCCTGGCGATATCGAGCTCGAGCGGGCCATCGATAACCAGCTCGCTATCGAGGAATTGCCCGGCCGCCCAGGCCAGCAGGTGCTTGTGATCGGATTCGTCGAAAAACAGCACCACTGCGGCCACGATCAGCGCAACGCCCAGCAGCAGGCCGGCGAGCAGTAACGAAAGGCGCTTGAACCATTTCATTGAAGATAAATTCTGTGAATATAGGGAAATGTTGGAATGTTAGACCTGACCTTCTGCCTTTTGTAATGCTTCCCGCAGCCAGGGCAATAAATGCGCGTAGTCGCACGTTTCTTTTTCCAGCGTATCAATTATAAAGTGGTGCGCTGCATCAGCCTCTACATCAAGTTTCCAGCTATTCAGACGCAGGAAGACATCAGTCGCGAAGAAGGCCACGCGTTTTTTACCGTCCACAAAAGGATGATTCATGATGAGCGATTCAAACAGGGCGGCGGCCCTCTTCGCGATATCCTTGTAGTAACCGGTGCGGGGCCGGAAGAGGGCGCTTTCCAGCAGACCTAAGTCCCGTACCCCCGGCGGTCCACCAAAATGTTCGATGAGCCGTTCGTGAATGGCCAGGACTTCATCGACACTGAGATGCTGGATCACCGGCTACTTTGCCAGCAGATGGCCAAGTTCTTCGTTGTCGCGAATGGAATCTTCCAGATGGCGGAGCACATCCGGCCGAATCCGATGCCGTCGTACGTAATCCTGAATAGCCTCGGTCAGGACACCGGAGATGCTTTGGTTCGTCTCCTGTGCAAGCACCTTGAGGTCATCCCAGACTTCGGGATCGACCATCGAACTGATCTTGATGGCGGACATGGCTAGCCTCTATACAGCGTTGTCATGACAAATCAAGATATAGCAAGGTTTCAGGCCAATGCAAGCAACTCCGGCTTGTGAAGCACTTCCTGAATAATAACTCCGCGTATCGGGCCCGATCTTGCGTATCAACATCCGTGTATAAGCTGCGTTCTACGTGATTACCAGCCTGATGCCTACTTGTCGGCACGGGTTATGGTGCTTGATACCATGCCATGTTATGGTATTGCATGCCATATGGCGGCAAGGATGCTTTTCCACCACAAGGAAATCCGTGGTGATGTGATCATCGAGATGGTGATCTGGCAATTGCCCGAGGCCTCCGCGCAACGACCGCACGGTCTGAAATACAGGTTCTTTTGTGGCACGGCCAACGATTGCGTGGTGCGCTATGACAACGAAACAGGCAAGGGTGATCACAGGCACTATGGTGATCGGGAAGAGGCATATAGCTTCCAGTCGATTGAGCGACTGGTAGAGGATTTCCGCAGAGACAGTCATCGCCTGGCTGGCTGGGAGTGGTAACCATGAAGCGTCTGGAAATTGTAATTATGCGAAGCAGTGATGCATTGGATGCTGCTATTGATACCTGGCACAAGATAGAGGGAGGGAAGGGTGTTACGCCACGACTTTCTTTTGGCAGCATCAGGGACCTGTTTTCTGCGATTACCGAAAAACGCCTGGAGCTGTTGCGCTATGTCGCGGAGCGGCAGGACACTCTGAATATCCGTCAGTTGGCCCAGGCGCTCGGCAGAGACTATAAAAATGTACACACCGATGTCGGCGAACTGGAAGAGCTCGGGTTAATTGAAAGGAGCGAGGCGGGGCTGCTGACGGTTCCCTATGATGAGATCGTGATTCATGCAGGGCTTACGCAGGCTGCTTAGCGTGCGAATTTAGTGTGATAATTAAAAAGTCCCGGAACCCTGGGACGGTGAGACGTTCCAGGCGCAACCTCATGCTACATGCCGCGGGGGATTCCAATCATAGTATCCTTCAAGAAGGATCCCTTCTCCTTTATGCCCGGTTTATGGGTGCTTCGGGAGAAGGTTAGAGCCTGCCCCCGCGGAGGCGGGGGATCAGGGGATACAAATTGAAACTATCTTTTATGATCCCCTCTCCCCAACCCTCCCCCTGAGGGGGAGGGAGTCACAGGTGGATGACCTGGTGCTGGACGGAAATAGTGAGTTCCCTCTCCCTGAGGGATGACAAGGGAGGACTGAAACAGTGCGTTCCCTCTCCCTTCGGGAGAGGGTCAGGGAGAGGGGATAAATTATTCTTTTTCCAACTCTCTAACCGTCTCCCGAGGGGGGGTGGTTATCCTGCCGACGTGTCGATCAGTTCAGCTTTAACTGTAGAGTAGTCACGGAGATATTCAAATGCATGACAGCACTGACAGAGGTATCCTGAGTAACGGACTGGTGACAGCCGCCGCCTTCATCATCGTGGTAGCGGGCCTGCGCGCGGCGACGCCGGTCGTCGTGCCGTTCCTGTTCGCGCTGTTCATTGCCATCATCGCCGCGCCCTCGCTGTTCTGGCTGCGGGGCAGGGGACTGCCCGAGTGGCTGGCGCTGATCATCGTGATTATTGGCCTGGGTTCCCTCGGCCTGTTGCTCATGGTGATGATCGGCACCTCATTCAGTGATTTCACCCGGGCATTGCCACAGTACCAGGAACAGTTGCAGGTATTGTTTGACAGGGTAGTGGCTTCACTCGCGCGTATCGGTGTGGATGTGTCGGCCTCGCAGGTGGCCGATATGTTTGACCCCGGGGCCGTCATGCGTTTTGCCAACAGCATGCTGAGTGGCTTCGGCGGCCTGTTGAGCAACATGGTGCTGATCGGTATTGCGGCCATACTGATGCTGCTGGAGGCATCGGGCATGGCCGCGAAGATGCGCGCTGCACTGGATGACCCGGAACACACGCTCGCCGGCGTCAACGAGTTCGTGGCCAGCGTGAAAAGCTATATCGTGATCAAGACGGTCATCAGTTTTGTTACCGGCCTGGCGGTGGCAGTCTACCTGCTGATTGTCGGCCTGGAGTTTCCGGTGCTGTGGGGGCTGCTGGCCTTCATCCTCAACTACGTGCCGAATATCGGCTGGATCATCGCGGCCGTGCCCGCCATCCTGCTGGCCCTGGTGGCATTGGGGCCCGTGCAGGCCGTGATCGTGTTTGCCGGTTACCTGGTGATCAATTTCATCCTGGGTAATGTCGTCGAGCCGCGTGTCATGGGGCGGGGTGTGGGCCTGTCGACGCTGGTGGTGTTTGCCTCGCTGGTGTTGTGGGGCTGGGTGCTGGGCCCGGTCGGCATGATCCTGTCCGTGCCGCTCACCATGATGGTCAAGATTGCCCTGCAGAGCAGCGAGGAGACCCGCTGGATCGCGCTGTTGCTGGGGACCGGGGCCGGTGTCGTCAGTCAGGTCGACGAGGCAGACGATCAACAGCCAACCAATACATAATCCGGATTAAATTTACCGGTTACCGTATCTCAACACTCGTTAGGTGCGCAGCGTCACCGAGGGTGACTCGCGGAACACCTGCCGGTAGTCGCTGGCGAACTTGCCCAGGTGGTTGAAACCGTAACGCAGCGCTACCTCGGTAACGCTGGTGGATTCCGGGTTGGCACCCAGCAGGTCACGGTAGGCCGCATCCAGGCGCCGGGCCTTGAGAAACTGCATCGGGCCCTTGCCGTGACGCCGCATGAACCCACGTGAGAGGGTGCGAATGGAGGCGCTACTGGCCTCGGCCAGTTCGGCGCGGGAGACGGGCTGGTCGAGGCGGGCACACAAGTAGTCTTCTGCTAGACGGACACAGCTTGGCGCAGTGTCCGGGCAGGATAGGTCCGGATCTTCACCGGCCTCCGTGGCTGCCAGGATGAAGTTGGTGATGACCTCATCCTCCAGCTCCGCCAGGCGGAGCTGCGCCCCATTCGTCGGATTGACGGCCCGCGGCTCAGACCACAGGCGCGCCAGGCTGCGCAACAGGGCATGGCCGTCGGATGTTTTCATCGATAACCTCGTCTGCATGCCGGACTCCAGTGAGCGGGTGGAGCGGGTGAGCCTGGCGACATGCTCCTGCATCATCTCGCGGTAGAGAATAACCACCAGTATCCGGCAGTCCACGGCTGCCTTGATATCAATCGGCCTGTCCGGCCGGGTAAAGTTGATATCATCCAGGAATTCATGGGGATGACTTGCTTGCGAGATGCTGAGCGGCCTGCCAAGCGGGACGTTGATGCTGAAGAACGGCGTGTGCGGTTCTTGGTGGACCTGGATTGAATTAGCCCTGGCGGTAAACAGGCCGACTTTCCCCTTGGGCTTCAGGCTTAACCTGGTATGGAAATCGGTGCCCCGGGAAGGCCGGACATGCAATTCGCCGACGATGGGTACTAGCGCCTCCTGCATTTCCTCCGGGTCAGATATCTTGAGACTAGTGCCGTTTGCCATGTAGAATTCACCAGATTGACATTGACCCTAAAATGATAGTCATTTAATCAGCAATTTACCATACTCTGCATCATTACCATCCGTTTCCCGCCCGTATCCGGCAGTTTTGAAAAATATTGGCGTAACAACTACTAAAGAGGATTTATTAATGAGCCGACTGAAGACCCTCTTGACCCTCCCCATGGCGCTGTTGCTGGCTGTCCTGGCGGCACCGGCCCTGCAGGCGGAGGAGGTGCAGCAGACCGGCACCGACCCGCGCGACTTCGCACCCAAGTTCATGCCGTACTACCGCTACACCGAGCTGGAGAACGGGCTGGAAGATAACATGCTCACCTTGTTCGGTCTGTATGCCTTCACGCCGAAGTTTGCCATGACCTACGAGATCCCGGTGGGCTTGAACCGCGACGTGGGCGGTACGGACCTGAAACAAGCCGACGGCACCTGCGGTCCCCCTGGTGGCGGGAGCGTGGCGCCCGGCCCTGGGCTGCCGCCCACTCCCATCCCTGCGGGCGGCGACTGTGACAAGACCGGCGTCGGCGACATGAACCTGCGCTTCATGTACCGCACCGACTGGGATGCCCTGGGCGGTGACTGGCTAATCGGTACGCAGATTGACTTTCCCACGGCCTCGGACGACAAGCTGGGCAGCGAGTCGCTGAACCTGGGTCCGATGGTTGCCTACGTGAAGGACCTGGATTTCTATCCGGCGCCGGGGGCGTTTGCCGCGATGATGAACTTCTACTTCTTCGATGCCTTCAAGGACAACAGCCGCGACGACACCAGCATGTACGTGGGTCGTTGGTATGTGATGCTGCCGCTGAGCAAGCCGGGGCCGGGGCTGTTTGACGGTACCTATATGCTGCCGGAGTTCCAGCCCATCTATGATTTCGAGGAAGAGCACTTCTCGTTCTGGGTGGGTCCGGAGTTCGGCAAGATGCTGGCGCCGGGTAACATCGTCTACATCAAGCCCGGCTTCGGGGTAGATCCGGATGAGGACGAGGGTGACCGCGAGTTCACCTTCGAGATCGGCTGGCGCTACTTCATGGATTAACCAGGCGATCGTCACAGGCAGGTCATGCAGCCCCCGGATACCCGGGGGCTGACGCATAACAAGGCAGGAGCGTTAACATGAAAACAATCATTCAGTTAATTACCACATTGTTGCTGTCGGTCTTCGTCGGCGGACTTGCACATGCCGCCGGCGGCATGGTCAAGGGACCCAACGTGGTTGCCCCGGACCGTTACGTCTACTACCCCGGCACCGAGGTGCTGGCCAAGGACGAGGTGCGCGTGATCGCCTGCGGTACCGGTATGCCGGATGCACGCCGCGGC
>Ga0209456_10001835_pt1 | contig 10191 bp, 8 predicted proteins | sample COG_11_FD_184755 | JGI IMG/M metagenome (GOLD analysis project Ga0209456, IMG submission 184755) | Pelagic marine sediment microbial communities from the LTER site Helgoland, North Sea, for post-phytoplankton bloom and carbon turnover... | ecosystem: Environmental > Aquatic > Marine > Neritic...
GGGTGACGGAGTACGGCTGCGCACACCCACCCGCCGTCGTCTTCAAGCAAAACCCCGCATCCGCATTCGGAAAACGATTGTCCACCATGTCGTAAAACATCGGGACGCACCGAAACGCGTCCGACGCGGCTCCGTCGCTACCGCACTCGCTGTCCGCGACGCACTCTTCGCAAACGTCCGAAGAGCCGACCTGGGTATCGGTGCATTTTTCGGTTTGGGGGTTGCAGGCCTTGAAGTCGGGGCAGGTCTCGGTTTCGGATTCCGGCGTGCAGTCGACGCAGACTCCCTCGTCGTTGCAGGCATTATCGACCCCGGGAAGACCGTCCACATCGTCGCACTGCGCTCTATCGTCGCACGCGGTGCACATCTCATCGTTGCAACGGGCGGCGGTTGGATCGGAGCAGTCCGCGTCACCGGAGCATTCGATGCAGGTCATCGACTCCGTATTGCAGATGAGGCCTTGGTCGGTGCAGTACCCGAGCTCATCGGCGGTGCAGGCCACGCATTCGAGCTCGTCGATGCAGACGGGGCGGTCGGTGGGGCATGTGATGGTGCCGCAGGTGCCGCCATCGACTCCGCCGTCGCCCGGCGGGGTGACGGGCTTGTCCTCGACGATGCAGCCGGCGGCAAGGGTGAAAAGCCAGAATAAGAAAGCGAATCGCTTCATCTCCCTATCCTTTTTCAAAACCTGAGCCTCAAGTCAATCTTCGTGGGGTGCAAGGCGAGCTCGGCGGCAGGTGCGCTCCGCGAGTCGCGACCCTTGCGGCGACGCTTCTCACCCACCACCCACCAGGCGACTCCTCCACCGATCGCCGCCGCCCCGAGGGCCGCCCAGGCCGCGACCCCCGAGGTATTGAGCTGCTGATCGTCGCCCTTGACCCCGGCCCCGACCCCAATCGCCACGACTGCCGCCGCCCCGCCCACAATCAAAATGATCGGCCCAGCCTTCCAAGCATGAGGACGCCCCCGCGCGCTCCCGGTCCCGGTCCCGGTCCCGGTTCCGGTCCCGGTTCCGGTTCCGGTTCCGGTCTCGGTGCCTGAATCTGAACCTGAGCCTGTCGCTGTAGCTGCCGCTGTCCCTGCCGCCGCCTCCTCCCTCCGCGCCAGCAACCCCTCCACCAACCACACCGTCACCCCCCAAAGATCATCCCCAACCACCCCCGTCGCATTCAGACTCCGCCCGGACCGCTGCACTAGCGTCAGCGTGACCTCCTCCCCACCGCTCTCCCGCAACCAAATCGCAGGCACGATCCCAAACGCGGCCCCCGCCGCATCGAGCGCCTGCTCGACACACTCGGGGGTCTGACAAGCGACCAGCGCTCGACCGAGGAGCTCCTGGGAAAGCGACGCGTGATATCCGTGCGCCTCGAGCCCGCGTCGAACCGAAGCCGTCAAGCGAGCGCCATCCTGAGCGCGGAGGGACGCGGTCCCCTGCACAGGCGCCAGGAGCACGGACACCGGAACGAGCGAACCCCGTGAGCGATGCGAAGCATCGCTTTTACGGGGTGGCACTGACACTGACACTGACACTGGCGCTGACACTGACACTGACACTGACACTGGCGCTGACACTGGCGCTGACACTGGCACTGGCACTGGCGCTGACACTGACTCTGACACTGACTCCTGCGCCGACGCCGGCGCCGCCAACATCGCCGCAACCCACACGGCCAGGAATCTCAGCCCCCCGGCTCCCATCAAAAAACCTTCCGTATCCGAATCATCGCGCCGTCCCCCGTCACCGAGACCGACGGCTCTGCGCGCAACGGCCGAAACAGGTAGACCAGCGGGATCGAGAGGAGCGGCGCTGCCCCGGCCAAGGCTAACGACAAGCGACCCGCCTCCTGACCGCGCGCGACGCAGGAACGAACCGCGGAAGGATCGGCGATGTACGGCTCCGGGCAACCGGTCATCGTGACGCCTTCGTAAATCGCGTAGCCCGTGAGACCGAGGCCTACTGCGCCGAGCGTCCAACCCCACCAGGGCGTGCGCTCGTACTCCGGCAAGAGGAGGGGCATGGCTGCGCTCGTCGCTACACCGCCGAACGCTGCGGTAGCCCAGACGCCGATGCGCGCGTCGTTCCATTGCTGGGCGTCGTTCAAGTTACTGGGGGACTCGGCGAAGCGATCGCCAAGCTCGTCGCGCCAGATATGCAGCCCAACGCTCGCGCCAATGCTGGCCACGCCGACGCCAAAGAGCGACCAGCCCGCGATGCGTTGATTGCGGGGGCGAGGCGCGCCGCGCTCGTGCTTCGACTCTACGTCGACCACGGCCGCAGCGGCCGCCCCGACCTCGACTTCCGGCGCCACCTCCGCGCGCCAGCTCGCGCGCGCCATCGGATGAGGACCGGTGAAATCCACCGACCGCCCCTCGAACAAGGCATCCACGACGCGCCGGACATCTTCGGCTTCTGGCGCGCCGTCCCGCACCGCAAGCCACGCCGATGCCGGCTCATATCTGCGCGCGCTCAGATCCACGCGGACCGACCCGACCCCCTGGCCGCTCAGCACCAAGACGTCTGCGTCTCCGAGGATGCTCCCCAGTTCGCTGGCCTGTTCCATTCGCTCCGACCAAGCCTCGTGCGAGTCGTATTGGAGGTGAAGCACCGGCCGGGTCCGCACCGCGCGTTCGAGCGCGGCGTTGAACTCGAGAAGGTTCGGGCCGCTCGACACGCCCACGCGGTGAATGCGCCCGCGCTGGTCGTCCTCGCATTCGACCTGCATGCGATAGGTGCCAACCGGCAGCTCGATGCCCGACAAGGGCGTGCGCCCGAACTCCACGCCGTTGATGCGCACCACGCAATCGGACGGTGTGCTCCGAACCTCCAACTCGCCCGGCGCCTCCGACGCCATCTCCTGGTCGACCTCGGCCAAGAGCTCGCGGACCTCTGGCGTGTGCCGGAACGCGGTGGGCTCGACACGTGGGACCAAACGCCGGCACTCGCGGGCCTGCTTGCGCGCTTCCGCGTCGTTGTTCGTCTCCACGTATGCACGCACCATGAAAAGGCAGGTGTCGAGCACCTGTTGCGCCCGCGCCGCCTCCCGGTTGAGCTCAGCCGCCGCCCGATTCGCCAAGCGCTGTGCAGCCTTGAGCTCTCGCCGCGCCGCTTTGTAGTCCGCGCGCGCCAGATACCGCACGGCAGCGCGCGACCGCTCGACCCAAAGGTCGATGTCGCTCTGGCTGATCGTCGGGGCGGGCGCCGAGCCCACGACTTCGAAGCGCTCCGACGCTCGGTCCGCGGGCCAAACCGAATGCCCCCGCGCGACGAGCTCTTGCCGCAAGGTTACTGCAGTGGTGTGGAGCCGTTCAATGCTGGCGCCCTCCGGCGGCGTCTCCGGGCCGACCGTCGGCACGACGAGCCATCGATGCTCCTGTGCGCGCGTCCCCGGCTCACCGGTTTGCGCACGCGCCGAAGCGGCCGTGAACGCAGCCAAAGCTGCCGCAAAGACGCAAACGACCAAGCGCATCCCGCTCCCTAGAAGCACCCCAGGAAGGTTAGGGCGGAGCCGGCATCGCGGCTTACCTGCACGACAGCCGCCGTGTCGCCGCTCGCCGCAACATCGATGCGACGGACCGGATCGGGCAGCGAAGTGAGGTCCAGCGACTGCTTGACGATTGCGTTACCTTCGAAACGCCCGACCACCACGAGCCGTGTGCCCGCCGCGACAAACCAGGTGTCCATGGCTTCGTCGTAGGCGAGCGCGGTGGGACCCTCGAGCTCGCCGCTGGCAACGTCGTCGTTGCAGAAGCCCTCATCCCAACAGAGTAGGGACAGTGCACCGAGCTCGCTCATACGAAGGCTTCCGAGATGAACGTAGGCGACCCCGATTCCTCCAGCTCGCCCCGCGATGCTAGGCGCCGACCCTGGCGCGACGTCGATGTCGAGCTCGATGTCGCCGTCGTCGAGCAGCCAACCGGCGCGAATGTTCTCGCCCTGCTCCCAGACCAGAAACGGCCCTGTGGCGTCGAACACCGAAACCGGCGGGATAGCCCCGGCAACGGTCGGACCCTCGGTGAGCCCGACGAGATTGTCGCTGTCAAAGGCGGCCAGTGCAAAGGTGCCGATGTCCGGATAGCCAACGAAGCGGGGCGGGGAGGCTGTGATGCGTGGGTGAAGGGGCGGTGCGTAAGCACCAAACGCCGGGATGCCTTCCTGTTGCGTCGGTTGATCCCAGCGGGAGTGAAGCTGTTGCGTGCCCAGGATGATGGGGACGAGGTCGGAGTCGACGTGGACATCGAAGGCGTGAAACTTCAGCTCACCGAGGCTCACGAGCACGCGACCGCCGCTGCTATCTGAGGTCATGAACACCAGGTCCGGGACTGGGTTGTTGGTCGCGTCCACGTTGCCGGTGGCCTCACCGGAGCGGTCGTAAGTCAGGACCCTGAGCTCGTCTTCGGCGATTCGCGCAACCAGATAACCGCCATCGACCGCGGTGACCGTCGCGTGGCCGTCGAACACCTCAACTTTGGTCGACAAGACCCCTTCGTCGATGAACCCGTCGCAGTCGTTGTCCTCGCCGTCGCAAACCTCGGTGGGGCCATTGTCGGGTGTCCCGTCGCAGTCGTTGTCCTTTCCGTCGCAGATCTCCGCCACGGGACCGACTCCACCATCACACACGACGCCATCGCCATCGACGGCGCAAACCCATTCACCCTCTACGCATTCGCCGGCCCCCTCACCGCAGGGCTCGCCGAGCTCGGGCCAGTCTTCATCGACCTCGGTGTCGCCATCGTTGTCGGTGCCGTCGCAGCGCTCGGCCTCGGCGACCTGCTCGAGCTTTAGGCACACCCCGTCGACGTTGCTCAGCGGTTCGGGGCAGGCGACCCCGCCGCAGCCCACGAGGCCCAGCAGCCCGGCCAAAGCCAGCACGCTGATCAATGGCAGAGGGAACGCGCGCTGGACGCAGCTCAGATGTGTTTGCAGGAGTGGTGACATAGTCGATGAACTGGTTATCGACGTTTCGGACCGGACGTTGCGTTTTTTTTCGACGCCGAGCGTACCGCTTTTCGCCCCGAGCAGGGTGTGATCCGGCTCACAGCGCCCACCGATACCCCTGCCCGCTCTTGGGCGTGGGTTGCGCGCTGGGCGCGGTAGGCTCTGACACACATTGATTCACACATCAGAATGTGTAAACTATGCGTATGGCAACGAATCTCGCGCTCGACGACGCGCTCATCCGGGCGGCTCAGCAGGTGGGGGGGCACCGAACCAAGAAGGCTGCCGTCACCGCGGCGCTCGAGGAGTATGTGAAACGGCGGAAACAGCTCGAGCTTGAAGGGCTCTTTGGAACGATCGAGTACGACGAGGGCTACGATCATAAGCGCGGCCGGCATCGGTGAAGGTGCTCGTGGATACCTCCGTGTGGTCCGTGGCGCTGAGGCGGCGTTCCAAGGCGACATTGAGCCCAGCCGAGCAGGACGCCGTCCGTGAGCTTTCGACTCTGATCGACGAGGCGCGCGCGAGCATGGCGGGTTGCATCCGGCAGGAGGTGCTGAGCGGGATAGGCACCCAAAGCCAGTTCGACCGGCTCCGCGAGACGCTTCAGGCGTTCGATGACCTCGGGGCTGACCTGTCCACACACGAGTGCGCCGCCGAGCTCTTCAACCGGTGCCGGGCCAGCGGAATCCAGGGCTCACACATCGACTTCCTGATCTGCGCGATCGCTCACGAGCATCGTGTCCCGATCTTCACGCTGGACCAAGACTTCACGCGCTACGCCGAGGTCTGTCGAGTGGAATTGTATCGGCCGCGCGACTCCTGAGGCGATGTTCAACGTCGATGCGCGCCCGGCGCGGTGCCGCTCCACTGCTTGAAGCGTTTCGCGAAGTGGTACTCGTCGTCGAAGCCGACGCGCGCGGCAACTGCGGCGAGGGGCTCGCGGGTGGTGCGGAGCAGGTCGGACGCGGCGCTCAATTTCAGGTTCATCGCGTACTTCATGGGCGGGACGCCGACGTTCTTCTTGAAGAGCCGAATGAAATACGACTTGTCGAGCGCGAGCTCGGCGAGAAGATCATCGAGGCTGTAAGCCACGGCGATGTGCGAGCGCATGAACTCCAAGGCATGCTCGACCGCAGGATGACTTCCGCTCGCGCTAGGCATGTCCACCATCAGGTCGTAGAGGAAGCCCGTCATCGTGGCCGAAGCGGCACGTTGCTGGCGGGAATCGATAGACATGGTCTGTCGGCTGATTCGAGCAAACAGCGCATGGTAGCGATCGCCTAGTCGCCGAATCCGACCCTCACCAACCATCGCCTCCAAGTCATCGGCAAGCTCTGCATCGTGATCGGGGTCGAACTCGAGTATCGCGATGTACTGCAAGAGATACTCCTCATCGGGGACCACCATTCGGTGCATCGTGCCGGGGCGGGTGTAGAAGAAGTCCCCTCGCTTCACTCCGATCGTCTGCGTGCGGAGATCGAAGGCGCCGCGCCCCGAAAGGACGTAGTGAACCTCATAGCCGCCGTGGACGTGCGGTTCGAAAATCCGAAGCGTCCGAGGCACCAAGATGCACGAGCTCACACGCATGATGTCAATATCATACATCGACGGGTCAGCCTCCGCCATTGCCTGCTCTGGGGGTCCGTTCGTATGTTCGCAGTACGCTCGGGGACCATGCGTCGAAAGGAGTCGGGGCCATGCTTGAAGCGATCGAATCCACGCCAAGCGCTGCCGGGTCGAAGGTGCTGACACCACACGAGGCGCGCATCGAACGCGGCGAGCCGATTGGCCTGGTCGGTGATGCCGCTCAATCGAAGCGCGGACGTATTCAGCGGATGCTCGAAGGCTTTCGCGACGCGCCGATTCAGCTCAACCTCGATCGCGCTCGCCTCTTGACCGAGTCGATGAAGGCGACCGAAGGGCAGCCGATGGTGCTTCGCTGGGGCAAGGCCTTGGCGCACATCCTCGAAAACCATCCGATCCACATCGAAGACGAAGAGCTCCTCGTCGGCAGTGCGGGGCCACCAGGACGCTATGCGGTCGTCTACTGTGAGCTCGTGGGGCCAGGGCGTTTCTATACTCACCCGCACGAGCTCGTGCCGAGCAAGCCCGGTGAGCCGATCACGATCACCGAGGACGATGTGACGGCGCTCAAGGAAGAGATTCTTCCGTACTGGGAGCGCAATGCCTACCACCAGGCGACGATGAATGCGCTCCCCGAAGACACGCGGCGCCTGATGGAACGGATCTTCGTGGTCACGCCGACCGCAGCAGGGCGATCGATGCTCGCCTGGGCGCACGACTACGGCAAGGTGCTCGAGCGCGGCATTGGCTCGATTCGGAAAGAAGCAGCGGAGCGCCTCGAAGCCTTGGATCCGATCGACACGGCGGCCTACGTCGAGCAGCGGCCGTTTCTCGAAGCGGTCTGCGTGGTTTGCGATGCGATGGTGGCGTTTGCGCATCGCTATGCCGCGCTCGGGCGATCGATGGCTGCCGAAGAGTCTCAGGACGAGCGTCGCCTGGAGCTTCTAGAAATCGCCGACATTTGCGAACGAGTTCCCGAGCATCCCGCGCGAAGTTTTCGCGAAGCGGTGCAGTCCCAGTGGTTCATTCAAACCGTGTCGCGCCTCGAGCAGGCGATCGGCGGCGTGGTCGGCAACGGCCGCATCGACCAGTACCTCTACCCCTACTACCGCAAGGATATCGACGAGGGGCGGCTCACTGACGACGAAGCCTTGGTGTTGCTCGAATCGATTTGGATCGGCATGGCGCGGAGCACGGACGTGTACGCGAAGCCGGGCATGCCCTCGCTCACCGATGGCTTTGCGCACTGGGAAGCGACCACGATCGGTGGTCTCACGCCGGACGGCCGCGATGCAAGCAACGAGCTTTCGTATCTGATTTTGCGATCGAAGCGGGAGTTCCCGCTGCACTATCCGGACCTCGCCGCGCGCATTCATGCCCGAACGCCAAACGCCTTTCTCCACGCCATTGCCGAAACGATCAAAGACGGCTCCGGCTTCCCGAAGCTTTTTTGTGACGACGAGATCATCCCTCTACTCGTCGCCAAGGGCGGCACCATCGACGAAGCCAACGACTATTGCGTCACCGGTTGCTCCGAAACGAAGATGCTCAACCGGGAAGGCGTTGCGACGGGATGCGCGTGGATCAACCTAGGTGCGATTCTCGAAATGACGCTTCGCGACGGGCGCCTGGCGTGCTTCGGGGACGGGCTGGTCGGGATCAGCACCGGCGACCCGAGGACGTTCTCGGGGTTCGACGAGCTCTGGGATGCCTTCGTCCTACAAGTCGAAGACGTCGTTCAACACACGTTCATTCAGCAGTACGTGTCGGACACGCTCAAGTCGCAGCACATCGCCTCGCCGATGTTCTCGATGTTGCACGACCTCTGCATGGCGAGTTGCAAGGACATTCACTCGGGGCCAATCGAGGGTGCACTGTATCTCGGGTTCTTCGACGTGATGGGCTTTGGCACCGTCATCGATTCCTTGGCTGCGATTCGCACGCTCGTGTTCGAAGAAGGCAAGCTCACGATGCGCGAGCTGCTCGACGCGCTCGACAAGGATTTCGTGGGGCACGAGGCGATTCGGCAGCTCTGCCTGCATGCCCCAAAGTACGGCAACAACGACCCGGCCGTCGATCAGATCGGCCGTGACATCGAGGGGTGCTTCGCCAACCTGGCTCGGCATCACCGGACGGCTTTCGGTGGCGAGCTCGATCTCCGCTATGTGTCGGTCACGTCGCACGTTCCGCTCGGCGCGGTGGTTGCGGCAACGCCGGACGGGCGCAAGGCCAGGCAGCCGCTTTCGGAGAGCATTAGCCCCTCGCAGGGTGTAGACGTCAAAGGGCCGACCGCCACGCTCATGTCGATCAGCAGCACCAAGTGCGCACAGTACAAGGAGCGCGCCGCGCGGCTTCTCAACATGAAGCTTTCGCCGGCGTCCCTGGTGGGAGAGGCGGGGACCCGGAAGCTGATGGCCTTGATCCGCACCGCTTCCGACATGAAGATGTGGCACATTCAGTTCAACATCATCAATCGGGACACCTTGCTTGCGGCGCAGGCCGATCCCGAGAGGTACCGGAACCTGCTGGTCCGGGTCGCGGGTTACAGCGCCTACTTCGTCGACCTGACGCCGGCTCTTCAAAACGAGATCATTCGAAGAACGGAGCATCAATTCTAGCGGGCCAACCATGACGCCAAACGAACAACGCGATCGCGAACCGAAAGGGCTGGTCTTCAACATCCAGAAGTTTTCGCTGCACGACGGCCCCGGCATTCGAACGATCGTTTTTCTCAAAGGCTGTCCGCTCGCCTGCATCTGGTGCTCCAACCCCGAGGGCCAGTCTGTTTCCCAAGAGCTCACGCTCAACGGTGATCACTGCATTGGCTTCGAGGACTGCGATCGGTGCATTGCCGTCTGCCTGGAGAAGGCGATCCGCTGGGATGAGAACGGCGAGCTCCACATCGACCGGGAAAGCTGTGATGGCTGCGGCGACTGTGCGTATGTCTGCCCGCCGAAGGCCTTGGAGGTCACCGGCGACTGGGTCGGCGTGGATGAAGTGATTCGAATCGTCGAAGAAGACGATGCGTTTTACACGAGGTCAGGCGGCGGCCTCACGCTCAGCGGTGGCGAGCCGCTGGCACAGGGCGCGTTTGTACGGGCGCTTCTGACGGCTGCGCGAAGCCGTGGCATCGACACCGCCATCGAAACGTCGGGGCTCTGCAACTGGAAGACCTTGCGCGACGTGGCGCCCCTGGCCGATCGCATCTTCTTCGACCTCAAGTGTATCGATCCGCAGAAGCACGAACGGCTGACCGGGGTCTCGAACCGGAAGATCCTCGAGAACTTCCGGAGGCTGCGGACGGAGTTTCCCGAGAATGATGTCGTCGTCCGTACGCCGGTCATTCCAGGGGTCAACGACTCCGAAGCGGAGATCCTGGCGATCGCCGAGTTCGTCGAGGTGGCGGGGGGCGCTTCTGCCTACGAGCTGCTCCCCTATCACGGCTTCGGCGAGCCCAAATACGCCAAGCTCGGAAAGCGTTACAGTTTGGGCCAGCTCGAGCCGCCTACCGAAGAGCGCATGAACGCGCTACAACGAGCAGCGACTATGTTTTCGCGCGTGCACTCGGCTTGACCGGTGCACGAGCGAGTAGATGAGTAACTTACCTTAGCCATGGAGGCGTCATGCCTAAACCACCTTTGCTTATGCGCCGAGCGTATGCGCCGGCA
>Ga0209456_10001836_pt1 | contig 10190 bp, 10 predicted proteins | sample COG_11_FD_184755 | JGI IMG/M metagenome (GOLD analysis project Ga0209456, IMG submission 184755) | Pelagic marine sediment microbial communities from the LTER site Helgoland, North Sea, for post-phytoplankton bloom and carbon turnover... | ecosystem: Environmental > Aquatic > Marine > Neritic...
TCCCCCAGCCACTACCTCGACGTCATGACGAGCGGCTTCCTCACCCGCTACCCCGAAGTCACCCTCGACCTCGACCTCACCCACCGCATGGTCGACCTCGTCGAAGAAAACATCGACATCGCCATCCGCATCACCGACCCCCGCGACTCCTCCCTCGTCGCCCGGCGAATCGCCCCCGCCCCCATCCTCGCCGTCGCCTCCCCGGACTATTTGCGCCGCCGCGGCACCCCCAAGAAGCCCGCCGACCTACGCGACCACGACTGCATCGTCGACACCAACTTCCGCGATCAGCAGCGCTGGCGGTTTCGGAGCCGTCGGAGTGGCGGCAAGACGGAAACCGTCTCAGTCGACGGCCCTCTTCGCGTGAACCACCCGGACGCCGTGCGCGAGATGGCGGAGGCCGGGCTTGGTGTTGCCCTGGTGCCGGACTTCGTGGCGCGGGAGGCGCTCGAGGCGGGCAGGTTGTGTGAGGTCTTGCGCGGCAGGGTAGCGTTCCAGTGGTCGATCTTGGCGGTCTACCCACGGCGAAAGTATTTACCGGCGAGGGTGCGGGCGTACGTGGAGCACTTGTTGGCGCACATGGGGTAGTCTCGAACCCAATGAAGCTCGCCGCCCTCACACTGATGCTCGCCCTCGTGTTGCAGGCCTGTGCTCGCACCGATGCCGAGCCCCCGCCGATCGACCCTAGCTCGGTCATCCACAAAGCAGGGGCCAGCGGCATCGTGCCGCCAAACATCATCGTGATCATGGCCGACGACCTCGGGTACGGCGACCTCGGTTCCTACGATGGCCGGGTGATTCAAACCCCCCACATCGACGCCCTCGCGAAGGACGGCATCCGCTTCACCGATTTCCACTCGAGCGACTCGGTGTGCACGCCGTCACGCGCAGGCCTGTTGACCGGTCGCTACCCGGCGCGCATGGGCTTGGACGTCCCGCTCATGCCCGAAAAGATGTCGTGGAAGCACACGTTCACGATCGGCCTGGGTTATCTAGCGGGCAAGCTCGGCCTCATTGACTTGGCGACACAAGGCGCCGCAACCGGCCTGCATGAGAACGAGATCACTTTGGCGGAGGCCCTGCGCGTCGCCGGCTACGCAACGGGGATGGTCGGCAAATGGCATCTCGGAGATTTCGGTGCCAACCCGGCGCACAACCCGCTCGAGCACGGCTTCGATTTCTATTTCGGAGTCCCCTACAGCAACGACATGCACCCGCTGCCGCTGTATCGCGACCGCGAGCAGCTGCTTGCCAACGTGGACGACCAGAGCATTCTGACTCGGCGCTACACAGAGGAAGCCCTCCGCTTCATCGAGTCATCGCGTGAAGGCCCGTTCTTTCTCTACTTCGCGCACACGTTCCCCCACCGGCCGCTCTTCGCATCGGAGCGCTTCCGCAACCGCTCCGAGGGCGGCACCTTCGGTGACACGGTGGAGGAAATCGACTGGAGTGTCGGCGAGTTGCTCCGGGAACTCGAACAGCACGGCATCGCGGACAACACCTTGGTCGTGTTCACCAGTGACAATGGCCCCTGGTACCAGGGCAGCCCCGGAAGCTTTCGAGGCCGCAAGGGGCAAAGCTACGAGGGCGGTCACCGTGTGCCCTTCCTTGCTCGGTGGCCTCGGCGCATCGCAGCAGGAACCATCTCACACGAGCCCGCCATCAACATCGACCTCTTCCCGACCTGTCTTGCGCTTGCGGGGCTCTCACCCCCCGACGACCGAACCGTCGATGGCGAAAACATCTTCGACCTGCTCACCGTCCGAGACAGACCGTCGCCTCACGATTCGCTCTACTTCTACCACCAGGGTGAGCTCGAAGGCGTCCGCACCGGCAAGTGGAAGTACTTGCGCTCCATCAACCACTACGTCTGGCCCCTGCCGTTGAACAAGAAGGCTGGCGGCACGAGTGAGCACACCACCGGCCCACTTCCCTTGCTCTTCAACCTCGAGCTCGACCCCGGGGAGTCATACGACCTAACCGCCAAGCACCCCGACATGGCCGCCCAACTAGCCGAACAGATGACACGATGGGAAGCGCAGTTGGCGGCCAACCCGAAGGGGTGGTGAAGAACCCGGCATAGGAGGCGCGAAAGGCGCCGCCGGCCGCCGCTTCGTCCGCAAACCAGCCCTACGGCTGCACCTCAAACGCCCCCACGTCGCACATCGTGCCGCCGGGGCGCGGCTCGCCACGTTGGTCCTCTTCCAACTCGCACGCGGCCTCGGGGATACGATTGATGGCATCGCTACCAGGCAGAAGCGAATGTGTCTCCGTCGGGCCGCCGTTGTTCTGCAGCGCTTCGAGCATCGGGTCCGGAACATCGGGCTTATCGGTGTTCTGGTCGAAGCCGCAGCTGTCGCCGGGGCTCTCGATGTTGTAGCCGTTTGACGTCCATGTCACCTGGCTGCCCTCTTGCGTGCACTCGCCCTCGACCAGGGTTGCCGCTGTCACGATGGACGCGGGGGGATCGGTTGCGTCCCCGCTCGTCACGTAGATGCTGTCGGACACAGTGCTGTTCAACAGCATCAAGGTCGCGCTGAAGCAAGCAATGCCACTGCCGTTGCTTGCAGCATTTCCGGACACGGTGCTGTTGACCACAAAGGCCTGGGTTTCGGTTTCGGAGCCGCCATGGATGCGTATGCCGCCCCCTGCTTCGGTGGCGGTGTTGCCTGACACGGTGCTGTTCGTGACGATGAGCATCCCTTCTCCGCCAACGATGCCGCCGGCCGTATTCCCTGAGACGGTGCTATCCATCACCTGCACGATCCCGTTTGCTGAAATGCCGCTGCCAACGTTGTCCGAGACGGTGCTGTTCGTCAGCGCGACCCACACCCCCCCTTCGATGCCACCGCCCGTATTCCCTGAAACGGTGCTGTCGGTCAGTGTCAACGTCCCGCCGTTCGCAATGCCGCCGGCAACCGTTCCCATGTTTCCCGACACCGTGCTGTTCACCAGCACCAAGTGTCCATGGCTGTACACGCCGGCGCCGTCGCCCCCCACGGGGAAACACCCGAAGTCCCCGCAAGCTTCTTCGTCCTCGGCAACATTCCCGAGGACGGCGCTGTTCACGAGCATCAACTCCCCAGCGTTGAGAATGCCGGCGCCGCCGTCCCCAACGACCTTCCCGCCACTCACCGTGAAACCACGCAGCTCTGCCGTCACGTCACGTACCGAGAACACGCGGTGATCCTCGTCGCCATCCACGGTGAGGTTCCCCTCGCCGTCGAGGATGACGTTGTTGTTCACGATGATCTCAGCTTGGGTCGTCACCGTCTTTGGGCCATTGCAATCAAACGTGTGCGGGCCGCCGCCTTGTACGATGGCGGAGCGGATGCCTTGCGCCGTGCACGGAAAGACGTCGCCCATTCCGCCACCGGAGCCACCTGTGCCGCCACTTCCATCTTCGACACAGCTGCCGGAGCCATCGCAGACGTCGCAGTCAAAACCCACACAATCGCATGGGAAGTCCTTGGGCCAGTCCGTGTACACGCAGATCGGGAGGCACACGTCGTCGACACTGTCGCCGTCCTCGTCGGTGCAATCCGCCTCGCACGTGTGGGTTGTACAAGCGCTGCCATCGTTACACTCGATGTCGTCGCATGGGTCGGTCGGGCCCACGCCACCTCCGCCATTCATTCCGCCAGCTCCGGCAGAACCAGCGCCGCCTCCCATTCCCCCGCTTCCAGCGGAACCACCGGTCTCACCGCACCCAACCAGCGGCATGACGCCCATCGCGCACACACACACAAATCCAAACAAGTAACGCATTAGCCAGCCTCCCTGTTGCGACGCTCCCCACCGGAGCATCACCAAACCGAGTCCCAGGTGTGCAAGCCACGTGCCAACTGGGAAGCAGTTGTTTCTAGGAGGTTTTACAAAACCATGACGCGCAGGTTTTGCGTTTGGGGCGCGGTCGCGAATCGAATGCGCCGCCGCCGCTAAGAAAGCGGCACCGCCAGCTCAAACCCCTTACTCCATCGCTTCCCCATCCGAACCGCCGAAAAGTCCGCATCAATCGTCAGGATCCGTCGCACATCAAGCCGTTCCGTGGTGGCGAAGTCACTTTACGGGGCGGCCTGTTCGCAACTGCCGCCGACACCGGCCGAGAACACCGACACCGCTTGACTGCTCCCACTTGAAGCGGCCGAGTGTTGGGTGTAGCTTATAGGCTACATGCGGCCCTTAAATGACAACTCCCGAGACCGAAGTCCGTGTCTACACGACGTCCAACGGCCACTGCCCGTTCGACGAATGGCTCGGCGCGCTGAAAGACCTCCGCGCAATCGAGAAGATAGACGCCCGCATCGCGCGCCTTCGTTCTGGGAACCTCGGCGACTGCAAGCCGGTAGGAGAGGGCGTGCTGGAGCTCGGCGTTCACTACGGCCCCGGATACCGAATCTATTTCGCCGCGCAGGGGAGAGCCGTCGTTCTTCTCCTATGCGCTGGCGACAAGCGCGCCCAGTCCCGCGACATCGCCCGCGCCAAGCGCTACTGGAGGGAACATAGAAATGCCAACAGTCCCCTATCGTGACCAACTACTCAAACGCCTCGAGGACCCAGCTCATGCGGCCGGCTACCTCACCGCCTGCCTCGAAGAATCCGACGAAGTCTTCCTCATAGGCCTCCGCGACGTCGTTGACGCCCACGGCGGCATGGCCGAGCTCGCGCACGCCACCGGCCTCAACCGAGAAGCCCTCTACCGAACCCTCTCCGAAAACGGAAACCCCCGCCTCTCGAGCCTTGGCTTGATTATCGAGGCCTTGGGGCTGCGGTTGAGCATCGAATCGTCTCCTGACGGCCCGCGAGCGGCCTAGCCCCTCCGTTGCCGCCACGCGATGAACACGAGCCCAAGGGCAGTGAACATGCCCCCAGGTCGGAGCCTACGTGCACAAGAACGAGCGCGGCCCCATCGATTGTTCAATCTACGACCGCGGCGACTTCTGTTTGTACTAGGCGCTGCTCGTGCCGGCTCAGTCCAGTCTGCCGACCGGCTTCTGCCGTTGACAGCTGGGTCAGGCCGAGGACTTGGCGAGGCCGGTCATGCCAAACCCCGCCGCCAGGAGAGCGTAGATCGCGACGGTCGACCACCCAAGGGCGTTCACCGCACCGGAGTTGATGCCGAGGATGGTTATCACGGCGCCGACCACGTTCCCCACAACGAAGCCGAGAGCGATCGCCCGGCGCGCGACAGAGTCGGCCGCGTCTCGGGCCTGAAGGCTAACCACGCCGAAGCCGATGAAGGCCGCACCGAGCAGGTTCGTTACGAGCAATCCTCCGGGTGTCAGCCCGGGCGCCCCCTCGATTGCATACATGGCCATCGTCGGCTCTGCCGCGACCACGAATGCGATCCCGAAACCGAACGCGAGTACCGAGTTGATGATGCAGACCAGCTTGAACGTCATCGCGATCTCCCTTCCTCAGGAGCAAACCTCTAGCAGCGGCAGCTTAACCGATCCGGCCGCGAGCCGATAGTATGCCTGGACCCGCGTAGAGACGAACAACTACCGCGTGCCGCGCGCAATAAACGATTAGCAGGCTAGTCAATACCGAAGCCAGGCCTAGGGTCGCCCTCGCTACATCCTCTGGTGCCCAAGCACGATCTCCACGTGCGGATACCGCTCGCTAAACGCGCGAATCCGTTCGAGCGACACCTGCGCTTGCTCGGTCGTTTCGCTCGTTGCACCGCTAGGGCCCACCTCGTGTTCAAAGCCCCAGCGCATGTGGCAAGCATCGCCCGTCAATAGAACGGGCCCCCCCGCTCCATTGACGAGATAGCTCACGTGCCCGGTCGTGTGCCCCGGCGTGGAGATCGCCCAAAACGATCCATCCTGGTAAAGATCAATCGCGCGCCCTAAAGGCTCGAGCGTCACCGCGTTGCTGAAGTCGAGCTCGCGGAGCACTCGGGCATCATCGACCAGACCATGGTTCAGCCTGTGCCCAAGGTCATCGAGCTCGGCCGCACCGGTGTAGAGCGGAAGCGACTCGTCAAAGGTTGGCAGCGCCGTGGCATGGTCCGAGTGAAGGTGCGTGAAGTAAATCGCGCCCACCTCTGCGTTCGCGTTTCGAAGTTGCGCGTGCACGTCTTGGCCGGGCCGCTGCGAAAAATGCAACCCCAACCAACCCATCACGAGCCGACCGACACCGCGCATGTGTCCCAATGGCTCAGTCGCGTAGACGTCATCCAACCCAGTGTCGATCAACACATCGCCCCGCTGCTCGTGGCGAACGAGATGCGCAAACACACGAAGCGGTGAGCCGTCGTCTTCGAAAGCATCCATCGCCGGGTGGTCGCCGTTCAGAAGCAGCTCCTTCGGGAAGTGCACAATCCCAGTGTCGAGCGTCTCCACGTGAATCGGTCCGGGACGCGCAAACACCTCGTCCCAAGTCGACGCTTGCCCCCTATTAAAGGAAGTCGATTGCCGGGACGCACCCGGCGGTTGGAATGCCACTGCGCCCGTCGTGAGAACTGCCGCTCCGACGAGGGCCACGACTGCGATGATTCTGGATTTCGTCATGTTCTTGCCTCCTCCGAGCATCATGGGTCCCGGCCAATCATGCGGGAAATGAATAGATAGTATTTTTATTATCCAAATACAGTATAATCCGCCCCGATGCCCAGCCTCGAATCGATCGATCTCGACCGAGTCCTCGCCCTCCACTGGCTGCTCGAAGAGGCGCACGTCAGCCGTGCCGCCCGCCGCATGAGCACGAGCCAGCCGGCGATGAGCCGCACCCTCAACGCGCTCCGTGACTTGTTCGACGATCCTCTCTTGGTCCGCAGCGGCCGAGCGATGGTCCGCACGCCGTTTGCCGAGTCCCTCCGCCCCCGGCTCTCCGTCGCCATCACCGACCTGCGCGCAGTCCTCCGCGACCCCGAACCGTTTTCACCCGAGACCGCAACCGGCACCATTCGCATCGCGACCACCGACTACGCCGCAACGCTTGCCATCACGGCATGGAACACCTGCGTGCGTCCAAATGCTCCGCTGATGGACCTGGAGCTCGTGCCGTTCGGCCCCACGACCGCAGAGGACGCCATTCGCGGCGAGCTCGACCTAGCCATCGCCGGCGCCGATGTCCCCGGCATCGACGATCGCTACGTCGTCAGGCCCTTCCTAACGGAAACATTCGTCAGCGTAGTCCGCCCCGGCCATCCGATCTCGCGTCGCAAAGTCTCACTCCCCCATTTCGCAGCGCTCGATCATGTGCTCGTCGTCACAGGCAGCGGCCAAGTCTCCTCCGTCGACCGCAAGCTGCAGTCGCACGGCTTGTCACGCCGCATCGCACTCCGCGTTCCCAGCTTCTGGACAGCCCTACACGCCGTCCGCGACAGCGACGCAGTGACCACCTTGCCAAAACGCTTCGTCGACATCGCCGATTCCGACGTCACCGCACTCCGACTCGCCGACGAGATCCCCGGATTCTCCCTCAACCTCTTGTGGCACCCGAGAAACACAACGAGCCCACGACACCGCTTCGTAAGGGAGGCGTTGCTCGAGTGGGGGGGTTAGTCGCCCCCTCGCGGCTCAAGCCACATCCACATCAATCTCCGTCGGCCGCCCCTCTTCATCCGCAAGCTCCGTCAACCACGTCCGCATCACCGCGCGCCCCTTCGAGCGCTCATCCGCCATCTTCGACACCAGCAACATCGCCCACGGAGGCACCGGGCTCTCTTCGCTCTCCCAACGCTGCACCGTTCGCCGATCCACCTGAAGCAAATCGGCCACCGCCTGCATGCTCATCTCGCAGAAGCTTCGGCATAGCCGGAACGACTGGGGTCCCCGAAGCTTCTCGGCAAAGATCCTCTGCGCGACCTTGCCCTCGAACACCTCGAGGTCATCGAACTCGATGAGCGGCCCAAGCTCCGGCCGCTTCTTGCTCACCGAACACGGAACCCGGCCACGAAAAGTCCGGCCATCTAGTTTGATCTTGAACTCTGTCGTTCGCATGGTCAGGTTGGCCTTCGCGAGCCCCCGAACGGCCCGAAGCGCAGCCTCTGAATCCATCTATCCACGATTAGGACAATTTGTCCTATTTGGCTCGGTTGTCAATCCTGCCGTCAGGGCTCCCCGTGCGTCGGTTTCGGCACCCTCCACGTGTACCTTCATCTTCAGGCCGGCCCGATCGAGCTGGTCTTGGAGAGCGCGCTCAACGAACACGGTCGCCGGATAGCCGATCGTCGCCGCCCATGCCGCCGCGGTCTGCGGGCTCACCATCTTGTCTCCGTTCTCAACGTCGGAGACGTATGACTCGCTGACGCCCAACATCTGCGCGAACTCCGCCTGGCTCATCTCGTCGCACATGCGGAAGGTCGAGATTAGATCGCCGAAAGACACAGGGCCGCACAGACTATCGACAAGCTCCAGCGCCTCTACTGAGGCTTCCACCGCTCCGGGATGGCCCGTCCGGCTCGCCGTCGCCCTCAGCGTCATGATACCCAGGGCACGGGGCGCGCTTGAAGGATGGTGGACAGATGACGAAGGCGACTTGCTTCACAACGTTGGCTATGTTGTTTGCGCTTGGATGCAGTGAAGCTCCCGGGGGCTCGGGCGGCAGCGGTGGCACGGGCGGCACGGGTGGCGCCGCTGACGCAGTGTTCGTGGACGCGGAGTGGAACTTGACCTGCCCAGCGGACAGCGCAGTGGATTGTGGAACCCTGGCGCCGCAAACCTGTCTCGGCGATCTGGGTCAACGCTCGTTCGTGGGTGAGCACGGACAGCTAGCGTGCACCGGTCATCCGATCTCCGCGATTTGCGAGGCCATCGAGCGGGCTGACGGCGCGAGGATTGTGACGCTCGAGGCCAATGTCGGAGACGAGTTTGCCTTCGAACTTCAGGCTGCGGATGTCGACGCGGACGGTATCGTCGTACAGACCGCGTGCAACGTCACGATCATCGAAGACGGAGTTCCCTATGACATGGGTGCTTGTGGACAAAACGCACCGTCGCTGGAGCAACCATGCCAGCTCTCAAACGTCTCCGTGGAGGGCCACGAGGTTGTCTTCGACGTCCAGTGCAACTCGATCTTGAGCAGCGTCACCGCGCTGAGCTTCGACGCCGGCGCGCTCGGCGGAGGACCCACGACGATCCGCTTCGCCAATTGCATCGGGTTCTAGAGCTATGCCAGCTTGAGCAGACGCGCAGGTGTTGCATCCGACTACACGGAATTGGTCCTTCTCTTCCCCGAGTTGCTAGGTTGTTCGCCGGGGGTAGGGGAGTGATTCAATTGCAGAAGCTAGCGACGTTGTCCTGGGGCCGGCCGTCATGACCCGCATGATCCCCCCCACCATCCACTCCGCCGTCCAAAGTCACGCCGAACGGCGCATGTACGAAGTCATCCGCGACGCCCCCAACACCGAGCACTGGGTGTGCCTCCACTCCCTCGGCCTCGCGCACCACGAGCAAAAACGCCGAGCCGAAATCGACTTCGTCCTCCTCACCCAGCACGGCGTCTTCGTCCTAGAAGTGAAGGGTGGCCGCGTCCAACGCAGAGACGGCCTCTGGTACTCCGAGAATCGCAGTGGCGAGCACCCGCTCCACGAAAGCCCCTTCGACCAAGCCTCGAGCGCCATGTTCGAGCTCGCAAGAACCGTCCGCGACCGCTTCCGCGGCAAGTCCCTCGCCAACACCCGCTTCGGCTACGGCGTCGTCATGCCCGATGTCGACTACACCATCGACGGCCCCGAGTCCGACCCGCGGTCCATCTACGACCACCGAGACCTCAGCAGGCCGTTCACCGCCTACGTCGACCGCCTCGCGGAGTTCGCCCGACAAACCAACCCACGCGCCCGCAACGCCCTCAACAACGCCGGCACCAAAGAGCTCGCCGACTTCCTCCGCGGCGACTTCGACTTGGTCCCCACGATGGACGCCATCCTCTCAGACACCCGCGCCCAGCTCGCCGAGCTCACCAAGGAGCAGCGCGGCGTCCTCGATGCCCTCCATCACTCCCGACGCCTCATCGTCGACGGTGGGGCCGGAAGCGGAAAGACGCTGCTCGCGATTGAAGCCGCCCGCCGCTTGGCACGCGAGGGGCAGCGCGTCTTGTTCCTCACCTACAACAAGCTCCTTGCCGCGAGGATTACCACCGGCGCCGCCGCCGAAGAGTACGCTGGCGAGCTGGTCGTCCGAAACGCCCATCGCCACTTCCACGAAGTCATCAAGGCATCACCGCTGGCCGCCGAGTTCGAA
>Ga0209456_10001837_pt1 | contig 10185 bp, 2 predicted proteins | sample COG_11_FD_184755 | JGI IMG/M metagenome (GOLD analysis project Ga0209456, IMG submission 184755) | Pelagic marine sediment microbial communities from the LTER site Helgoland, North Sea, for post-phytoplankton bloom and carbon turnover... | ecosystem: Environmental > Aquatic > Marine > Neritic...
ATGCACACTGAACCTCAGCAATCTCTGACCTCCTCACTCCAGGTCCAGTGTGGTACAGCTGTTTTGATTTTTGTGACTGGCATATGACTGGCATACCTATCAGTGAAACATTTATACCGATACAATTCTGAGACATACACCACTATGTCTCTGTGTTTGTGATGTGTGTCTGCTGAGGCTCCAAGACATAGCCTAGCCGACCGGAAAGCCGTCTCTTAGGTCTCAAGATTGCCTAAGTCGACCGTAGCCGTCTTTTAGTACATGCTGTTGTGTGTACTATTAAAACTTGTAGCCTTACTTTAAGTGACAATTCACCGATATGTCTCTGTGTTTGTGATGTTCATGTGTCAGTTGAGGCCGCAAGATATAGCCTAGCCGACCGGAAAGCCGTCTCTTGGGTCTCAAGATTTGCCTAATTGACCGTAACCGTCTCATGTCGTACTGACTTGTTTGAAGTGACTATTATCCATTCCATCCGTGAAGTGACTATTATCCATTCCATCCGTGAAGTGACTCGTATCCATTCCATCCGGGAAGTGACATTAACCATCTCAAGAGCTGTATCAACCTGAACCTGTATCCTTTACCTTACTCTGAAGCATCAAACATTTTTCACCCTTTCTTATATTTTTATCATCCTGCCATTTCTTTTGATTGTCATAGAAATCTTTTGACCGACTTGCACTCGTAAATTTATTATATGATGCATTTGGCTTGAGGCACCCCTTATTTGACCTTTCCAGCTTCTGAAGATACCCCTTTCCCTGCCCCATTCCCTTTAAATTTGAATTGTATTTCAGCTAAGCACTAACTTTCTCTCCCAGCATATTTAATCCGTTCTATTTTCAGTACCCCTAGCTTAAACATGTCGTCTTAATAACATTTAGGACCCTTTTCATGCATATTAACTCCTGTGTGTGTGTGTGTACATCGTGTATTAATACATAAATTTCCATACATTTAACCATGCCTGTGTGTCTGTGTACATCGTGTCTCAATGCATTGTAATACATAGGTTTACATACATTTGACCTACTATTAGCTGATACATATTTCTAAATTCTTGAATAGCATTGCTGATTTATCATACTCATCCATAGTCATCATGTACTTTCACATGTAGGTATTTAGATTTGAAATTTAATAGTGAATTTGAAGAATAATATTGCAAGTTTGTAGGTTTCTGAATTTTTCAACTGTTGGGACACTAATCAAAGATTATGATTAATTTAGTCTAGATTTAGTGAGTCCACACATTCTGCCAGTACTACTGATGGTCTGTCTACTTCATAGACCTAATTTAGTGCTTTAAAATTGTATTATTGTGTATTTCATTGACCGTGATCATTGAATTTTACTTAGGCCCTAGTATTGACATATAACCCGTGTTTACCCATTTGTGAAATATCATATACTATTCTATTGTCCCTACCATTCTACTGAATACCATACTCTGTCATATATTCCGTCATCATGGATGAAGAAGTTCATATTCGCCCCCATAGGCCTGCCCTTAGGCCCACTGATTTTCTTCCTCGGTCTTACAACGGTGAGAAGCTTGATTATGATTTGTGCTACGCTCACTACTTGTCATTCTTCGATTATTTAGTGGCACAAGCCCTCTATAATCCTGATGAGGCCGGTCTACCTGACATGTTGCGTATAAACACGTTGTTCAAATCTACTCTCCATGGTCAAGCCCGCCTCTGGGCTGAAGGTTTGGTGTTTGAGAACTTGGAAGATTTAAAGGCGCGCTTTCTGCAGCGATTTTCCCCAAGCCACTCCCAGTATAGTAATGTCCGCAGTTTCAATACTATACTATACACACCTGGTGATACTGCGCAGCAAACCTTGAACAAATTGCGCCTTGCCGCTCAACGCATTGGGTATGATGAACGTCAAATTCGAGACAGGTTTATGCAAATATTACCGCAAGATTGTTTGGCTTCAGTTATTATGTCCGCCCCGCCTGACGCTGATGTGAACATTTTAGCAGAGAAGGCTCAGCAATATTTTGACTTTGCGCCCAAATATCAATCAGGTACTGACCCTAAACAGGTTACATTCCAGGGTGATGCAGTACATGTTATACAATCTCCGCATAATGCACCTAGTTCAGCGCCTACATCATGTGTATTGGATCCTATTGCGCAACTTACTAGTCAAGTAGCACATCTTTGTAGTGAAGTGAAACAAATGAAATTGGATAAGGCTTTGGACGCAGTTAACTCTGCTCAACAGCATGTACCAAGGCCTATGTCTCCGCACCCAAAAGGTGAACATCAAGCAAGGTCTAGAGGTTCGAATGAGCGCCGCCCACGAGGTGACAGAAGAAGTAACAGCGCAGACGAAAATAGGTATAGAAACCAAAGTAGGTCGCCTTATCGCAATCAAGGTCATCATAAGTCTGGTAAGCCTCCCGCTTATTACTGTTGGTGCTGCAATAAAGCAAATCACAAATGGCGCGATTGCTACACATATAAAAACATGTTGAAACAAGGTATGAATCCGTCATACTTCCCAGTTCGCCCACCAGCCCCAGGGCCACAGATGCCCTTCTCCTCTATGCCTAGTCAGCCTTACCAGGGTTACAGTCAACCCCCCTCTCAGACCTATCCATTTAGGCAGAATTTTGCACAGCCTGAGCAAGGCTATGGTCAATCAGGTCATTCAGGATATCAGAATGCGTCAGGATACCAGAATGGACCCGATTCTCGATCTCAGTCGTACAATAAGGATTTTTAGATCGGGGTACCACTGTCCAGCACACAGCTGATACCCCCTCTGTGATTCCTCCACCTGATTTGAATTTGTGTGAAAAGTCTCATACTCCTCCTTCAGAATTACATGCCCATTCAGAATATTTGGGAAATGATGTCGTTGAAATTCAACTTGATGCCAGAAATTATTGTAAGGGATACTTGCCTTCTGGTCAAAGCCTTCTGTGTTTGTTTGACTCTGGAGCGACTCAAAGCTTGATAGGCTCCGGTACAGTTTGTGAATCCTCATATCTGTCAAAGCTTCCTAAAATTGATATAGATCCTGTCAAATTTAGGATAGGTAATGGTGAATTTCTCTATGCTAAGCAAGCTATCAAACCACATGTCAAATTTCAAGGTAAACAGTTCAAGTTGTTTACAATCATAGCTGAGAATTTTGCTGGTCCTGATATTCTCCTTGGTACTTCTACACTCAAAGAATTGCGTGGTTCTCTTGATTTTGTGACAAACACTTTCAAAGTAAGGCCAAAGAAAACATGGTTTTCTCCAACCTCCGATGTTGTCATTAGACCAGGTCAAGCTAGGATCATCCATGTCAAAGGTCGTCTTCCTAAGCATATGAAAAACTCTGCTGTTCTAGTCCAATCCACACCATTCTTAGCAAGGTTTTGTCCTACATCTATGCTTTTGAAATTTCAGCACAGCATAGCCCCACTCAGAATATGCAATAACACTTCAAAACCCCTGTTTTTCAAACATGGTACTCCCATAGCTGTGACCAACTTGGAAAATTTTGTTCATGTCACTGAGTCCATCCCTCTTGAATGTATCAAGCCGTCTCAACCTGTACACTCTGTTTCCAGTACACAAGCTTCCAATCTTAAGCGTTACCCTCACTTGACCCCTGATGACCCCGAGTCTAAGTTTACTACTCTTGAATTGCTCAAACAAGGTATAAATCTGAAAGACAGTATTCTGACCACTGACCAGAAATCCGAATTCTATAATGTCTTGGCAGAAAATCATGATGCTTTCAGTTTGTATGGCGAAGTAGGCACTTGTCCTAATTTTGAGGTTGACATTCATTTGACTGACACTAGTCCATTCTACATAAGACCATACCCAGTGAGTGATGATCAAAAGCGTTTGATCGACAAGGAACTCACTAAGTTAGTGAAATTAGGCATTCTTCAGCAAGGTCATACACCCTACACTAGCCCCGTCTTGTTAGTAAAGAAGAAAGATACTAATGACAGACGTGTTGTTTGTGATCTACGCTATTTGAACTCGCGTTGTGTTAGTGCAAACAGTGATGTAGTCACTATCAGTGACATATTGCAGAAATTAGGGAAATCAAATTGCAAGGTATTCAGTGTTCTTGATCTTAAGAGTGCTTTTCATTGTCTGAAATTGTCGCCTAGTTCAATGGCCTACACAGGCCTAGCTTCCTATCGAGGTGGTCCTACATATTTTCACAAGAAACTACCAATGGGTCTAAAGATTTCTACCTCTGTTTTCTCACAGAAAATCAACAATATCTTGTCAAAGATTCCAAACTCGTCTTCTTTCTGTCAAGCTGTGCATGACGACATTCTAGTATACAGTGAAACAGTTGAACTCCATTTCAAGCACCTTTCTCTGATACTTCAAGCCTTAGTTACACATGGTCTGAAAGTTTCAGCCAAAAAGTGTAAATTCTTCTCTTCAAGTGTTGTATATCTTGGTCATCGCTTATCTATTTCTAGTGAAGGTCATGTTCAGATTACTGCACTGAATGACAGATGTGCTGCCATCAGGAAAATGAAAGCACCCACAAATGTGCGTGGTGTCCGCCGATTCATTGGTGCAGTTATGTATCTTAGCTCATTTTTGCCCAAATTGCAAACTCTGTTGTGCCCATTACATGAGCTTACTAGGAAACACCACTCTTTCCACTGGGATTCTAAGCATGAAACAGCTTTTCAAGATATCAAGGAACTTCTCATTACTCCTCCTGTCTTATATGCCCCAACAGGCAAAGGCAAACTCAGGTTGTACTGTGATACATCGCGTGTCGCCACCGGATCTTATTTAGCAGAATATCATGCTAATGAGGACCGTGAATACATTATTGCTTACTATTCAAAGCGATTACCTCCTGCAGCTAAGAACTACTCTGTCAGTGAACTTGAACTGATGGGTATTTATCTGTCTGTCTCCTGTTTTAGATACATGTTGCTTGGTCAAGATTTTCAAGTCTTTTGTGATCATTCTGCTCTGATTCATATCTTCAAGTCCAAAAAGCAGCCTCCAACCACAAGACTTCAGAAGTTACTTGAGCGTCTATCAGAATATTGTTTCCAACTTGCTTATATCAAGGGTTCTGATATAGTTCTATCAGATTTTCTGTCTCGAGCGCCTATCGATGATGATGATGTACTAGATAGAATTATTCCGATAGCATTTTCTGCAGAAGCAATTTATGACTTAGAGTCATTGGCAGAACCAGTGTCAAATGACATGTTCTATAATATGCCGCAGCCTGAGAAGATTGTTACCCGTTCATATGCTAAAAAGATGAACATTCAGGTCCCACCCTTGCATAAGGTACGACCTAAACCACAACCAAGGCCTCGGAAAAGCACTGATGCTAATGTTAGGCCATCTGTTCCAACTAATACTGCTCCACAACATGACATACCAAAACATGTTGATCAAAACAAGCATGTATTACCCACTGCCACTCCTGTTCACACTGATTTGCCACCCCTAGTGTTGCCACAGTTGCATCCTGTGCCACCCAAGCGTGTCATTCCACCTTCGAAGCCTATTACTACTACTGTTAATGAGCCTAGATTGATTGATACAAAGCTGTCATCTGGTCATCTTGATGAGGTTTCTGATGATATTTCAGATTTGTTGAAAGAGCCACAGCCTCTGATACCTCAAATTGATAATCTGCAAACTCAGCATATCACTGATCAGAATTCTCTCAACAAGGTTCTTAATGTGATTAAGAAGCGTGTCATCCGTGACTATAACTTGCCTCTTGAAGCACAACAGTTTAGCATGGCTCAGCAAACCTCTGCTATCTACAAGTCAATATATGACTACCTTGCACATGCTATCCTACCCTCTGACAAGAAATCAGCTCGTGTCATCATGATTAAGTCTGAACAATACTTTCTTTGCAATGGTATCTTGTTTAGACTGTTCTTTCCACCTAATGGTGACTCCTTTGATTACTGCCTACAGCTTGCTGTTCCTGAGAAATACATTGATACTATCATTGGTATGCACCACGGTGCTGGTCTACTCTTAGGTCATGGTGGTTGTACTAGAACTTACCTTACTATGAGAAAGAACTATTACTTTCCTGGTATGTTCCAGCGTATAGTAGCATACATCCAGTCATGTAATAGGTGTCAGGAAATTAAAGGAAAACGTGATATGGCTAGAACATTTCATGAAAGAATTCCAAAGGATTTTGAACCCTTTGAAACCATTAGCATAGATTTCAAGTCTATGCCTGTATCTCCAACTTCATTCCGGCATTTGATGGTTGTGACATGTTCGATGACCCGTTTCATCGTCGCCGTCCCTTTAAAGACCTTGGATGCCCCTACAGTGTGTGAAGCTTTGATTCAGAAAGTGTTAACTGTATTTGGCATTCCGTCAGTAATCATTACTGACCAGGCAGCTACTTTCACTAGCCAACTTGTTGAACTATTGTGTTCCACCCTAGGCATTCAGCAAAAGCTCATTTCTGTTGGTAACCATGGTAGCCTCATGGCAGAGAGACAAATCAGATCCATTGCTGACCTGATAAAGTCCAATCTCAACATATATGGTAAATCATGGACTCAGTTTGTTTCTACATCAGTCTACACATACAACTCATTCTCTAGTGCCCACTTAGGTGGATATTCGCCCTTCTACCTACTGTTCTTGCGTCAACCTGCTCAATTAGCTGGCCTCCATTTCAAACCATGTGACGGCCTATCTCGTTCACACAAGGAATATGTTGAACATTTGCAACAGAAATTCCAGAATGTCTCACGCTGTATGTTGCAACTCCAAGAGCATCAGCAACTAGCTCAGAATGTCAAGCTGGCCAATAAGTTGAATAAAGCTCCTGTGTATGCTGAAGGCCAATTGGTTTACTTGCACAAGCCTAATACAAAAGGCATGACAGCTAACAGTAGAAAGTTCAAGACCCAATGGGTTGGTCCTCTGGCAGTCCATCAGGCATTAGACCAGACGCACTACATTCTAGCTGATCTGAAAGGAAACATCATTCCAGACATTTTCAACCATGCTCGGTTGAAACCTGCTTATTTAAGAGCGACTGGTGAGAAGAATGTTGATAATGTTCAACAATTGCGTGATTTGCTACGTCGTACCAAAGTCTCAAATGATGAGACTGCGACTGTCCCTGAAAAGGATTCAGCTTATATTTTCTCAGATGAGACAGGTCATCCCCATCAGCCTAGTTCCGAAGAAGGTATTATTTACACTTGTGATGACTCTGATCTTATGAGTTTTGACATTAGCAAGCACCATGCATTTCTTTCCTTGAATGATGGTCTACTGGCTCCTACTGAATTGAATGCCTGGCAGAAGAAGCAACAGTCTAAATGCCTTAGACAAAGCCCTTCTGAGTCTGATTTGTCAGTTATTACCAAGGCTCGCTTTAACAAAGGCAGACTAGAGATTCTAATCTCTGTTCCATGTGGTGAGACACAATATAATTATTGGTGGTCTCCTCTGTTTGATCAGCAGTCTCAGAAATTGGTTGAATTGGTTCTGAAATCCAAAGACATGAAGTGTTCTGGTTCAGTTTCTAGATATACTACAGACATGCAGAGAAAGAAAGAGTGATTTTCCAGTCTGTAATTCTGAGTATCTTATACATTGTATCCGAAGGAATGTCTAAATAGATACATTGTATCAGAATAAGTGTCTGATTGATACATTGTATCTAATTGATAATTGATTTGAAAGTCATTTAGTGAAAGTTTGTGTAGATAATGTTATGGTCATGTGTTTCCATTATATTTAGTTAACTGAGTGGTAATTCGTACAGTGCTGTAGTTCGTACAGTGTTCTTTGTAGTACTTGAACAGTGTAGTCATTCGTACAGGAATAATTCAGAGTTGAGATATTCATGAGAATAATGATAAAGTGAGAAGAAATGTTATAGACCAGTGCATAATCAGGGTATTCCTTTCCAAATTCACCTAAGCCATTTTTGAATGTGCATATTGGGATTTCTTGGCTAACTTAGTGTTTTTGCCTGAGCATGAGATATTTTGGTAAGGTTGACAATGTGTGTCCTACACACTTTTTTTTTTTGGCACTATGCAGTGTTTTTAGACCCTGAATACGGTGTATGTCTGGTATGAGATGTGAATACCTAAGTTGTTTTACATGTAGATAGTTTGACTGTATTTCCGGTTACAAATTTTTTTATCTCTGCTCTGCATTACTAAAGTGCATACTAGAATAATGTTATCAGTTAACATTTGGATCAGTCAAACTAAGATTTGACTATTTTTTATCCATGTTGGAGATGATTTATAAACCCATGGGCTATAATTCACCCAGTCAGGTGTATTTTCTATGGTTACTATGGTTTTTCTACGATTTTAAAACTTTTGACACAAGTTTTTCAAGCCATTGGTTTGCACAGCCAATAATTGTTTGATAAGTGGATTTCCTTAGTGTTTTTGATAAATTTCACCTCTGAATTAAGTGAAACTGACTCAGTTTGAGTGTTTCTTGCTGTACCTATCTGACTGTCATTGTGCTGGTGACAGCATGCAGATAGTGCATTATGAAATGCATTAGTTATATAAGCTTGTACTTTGTATGAGCGTATCTAGAGTATTGCGCTAACGTTACTAACTTTTCTCTTTTTCTTTAGAAATGCAGTCACATGTTCCAGTTCATTGTTTATTTTCCCTTTTCCCGCCTCAGTGGTCTGCACCATATAATACATTATTCAGTGAAGATTTCTGTGATAATTGAGAAACGTGGTAGGGCTGTGTTTTGTTCCCTTAAAGCCATTTTTCCTTGGAAATTTCCATAATTGGGAATACATTCTTCTTTACCCCAAGATTCTCAGTATGCTTGATGCTTCAAGGTACAGGTATAATTTTTAGACTTTTGTGTCTTTTTGAGAATAAGTATGCAAGTAACTTTTAAATTTTGCATTTCCTTATGATTAAGTATGTAATTTGGAGAAAGTTTTGAATATCTGTCTCCACAGTAAGTGGTGGTGACTTTTAATAGTGGATTTTGCTTTTCATCGTCTCCATGGTGACCACTTGGACTTGTGATGAATTTTTGAAGAAAGAATTTGAGATTTATGTTGCCATGGTGACAAAAATGTGATGTATTCAAGTGGATAGATAGGTTTTGTTTACACTTGATGTACCCCCTTTCAGTGTGTTCTACTTATGTATAAGTTCCAGCATCCTGCCCCCTTTAGACAAAATATTTTCACTTCTTAAGTAAAAACATTTTTCTTTTTTAAACCAGCGGGTTGTGGTATACATATTGCCTAATTTGGTAATGAACTGAGTCGCACTATGTACACCAACAAATGCACTCTTGGCATCGCAAACAAAATCTATAAATAACTTTGGTAGCGTCAAAACCTGATCTCCTCCATGATAAAGTCTAGTTTACTGGGTACAAATATTCCATGATATTTTCCGCATCTTTGAAAAGCAACGCTTCTTGACAGACACGCAGTTGTCTACCATTGGTTAATAGTTATCATCTTTGCTAATTGACTCCACCCATTTTGGTATTGAACCAATCACAGAAGATGACGCCATCTTCACGTGGGTTTCAGTTTGCGCGCTCGCTTGGAAAGTTAGTGAGGAGGTCAGATCTTGATGAGGCAACACCCTCATCAATTGTATGTGCATTTCGATCGCACAAAAGACGGATTTTTCTATAGATTATTCCCCCCAGGATAGCTGGAACAGAACGAAGAAGAAAGATGTTAAGTGAGATAGCTGAATAAAATCGTCTCCAAGGGATCTTCATGTTCATATCGTTTGTGGGACCTTTTTAGTTAGCCCTGCTAACTGTTTTCAAAGTTACATGACAATTGTGTCCATGCACATCACCGTGTGCATGCAGTGATTTTCTGGTTTCTTACGAACCTGGATATTTCTGGCCAATATAGCAGCCAAGGGCCCGAAACATTACTAAAGGAATTCCAGAATATCACATGGCGACCCTCTGCCAGTTTTGACGTGCCGTTTTGGACATTTTGGATAGCCTAGCCTACTTGTGTTTTCGACTGTTCAATCTGGAATTGTGACATTCTCAGTGCCGAGCGTTCCACGTGTATCTATGTACACGACGTGACATTGTGCACAGTGTATCTACCATGCATCCACAGTGAGTAATTCCAGACTCTTGAACATTATCAGCCAGCCGGCATTTAGCCTATATTCTGCACCTGTAT
>Ga0209456_10001838_pt1 | contig 10184 bp, 7 predicted proteins | sample COG_11_FD_184755 | JGI IMG/M metagenome (GOLD analysis project Ga0209456, IMG submission 184755) | Pelagic marine sediment microbial communities from the LTER site Helgoland, North Sea, for post-phytoplankton bloom and carbon turnover... | ecosystem: Environmental > Aquatic > Marine > Neritic...
CTTCCTCGGCATCGTAGGTGATGCGAACGACTTCGGCGTGACCCGTGGTCCCGGAGCACACCTTCTCGTAGGTCGGGTCGGCGTCCTGCCCCCCGGTGTATCCCGACTCCACTGAAGTCACACCGCGCAAATCGCGGTACGCTCCGTCCAGGCACCAGAAGCAGCCGCCCGCCAGCGTCGCCGTCTCCACCCTGCCCTGTCCCTTCATCCTGCCTCCCGTACGGTCATGTTGTGGCCATGCCCTCCCCATCGCCCGCGTGCTCGCGCAGCGCGCGCCACACCCGGTCCGGCGTGAACGGAAGCGAGTCCATGCGCACTCCCACGGCGTCCCAGATCGCGTTGGCGATAGCCGGAAGCGATGGGTGCAGCGGACCTTCTCCTGCTTCCTTCGCGCCGTACGGCCCCTCGGGGTCCGCGGCCTCCACGATGAGAGCCACGAACTCGGGACAGTCGAGCGACGTCGGGATCCGGTAATCCAGCAGGGACGGCGCGTCGTGCAGTCCGCCCTCGGGATCGCCGCGCTTCATGATCTGTTGTTCCATGATCGCCTCGGCGAAACCCATGTAGGCCGAGCCCTCCATCTGTGCTTCGACCAACATCGGGTTCAGGGCTCGCCCGCAATCGTGCGCCACCCAGATCGTCTTCACGTCCACGAAGCCGGTCTCCGGATCGACCTCCACTTCCGCCACGTGCGCCGTGAAACTGTACGCCGGCGACGCCCCGATCGTCCCACCCCGGTACTCCCCGTGCACCCCTTCCTTCGGCGTGTTGTAGTGTCCGATGGCGCCGAGCGTCCCGTGCTCCGCTTCGGCGAGCTGGAACGCCGCAGCGATGGGCATGCGGCGATCTTCAGCGGAAGGGTGTTCGGCGTCATACGCCCAGCCCCCGGCGAGCCGCACCCGGTCGGTCGGGATCCCGAGAGCTGCGCCCACGTTGGCCCGTACCGTCTCGCCCACCTTGCGGCACGCGTTCACGCACGCGTTGCCCACCATCAACGTCTCGCGCGAGGAATAGGCGCCCAGGTCCACGGGGACGAGGTCCGTGTCTGCGGACAGGACGCGCACGTAGGCGAGCGGCACGCCAAGTTCCTCGGCCGCGATCGCGGCCATGGTCGCGTCCGAGCCCTGTCCGATTTCCGACGCGCCATGCAGGACGCTGATCCGACCGGAGCGCTCGACCTGCACTTGCACGGCGGCCTGCGGCATATCGTTGGGGTAGATCGGGTAGTTGGTGCCCGAGATATAGCACGAACCGGCGACCCCTACCCCTCTGCCGTACGGGAGCTTGCCGTACCTCTTCTTCCAATCGCTGGCCGTCTCCACCGCGTCCAGGCATTCCAGGAAGCCGTTCGACTGTACCCGGAACTCGTTCACCGTCCGCCCCGTACCCATGAAGTTCCGGCGCCGCAGTTCGATCGGATCCATCTCCAGTTCGGCCGCCACCTTGTCGAGCGAGATCTCGAACGCGAAGCGCGGTTGCACGGAGCCGTGACCGCGTTTCGGCCCGCACGCCGGCTTGTTCGTGTACACCCGTGTCGAATCGAACCGGTAGGACTCCAACTCGTATGGAGCCGTGAGGAGCTGACCGCTGTAGTAGGTGGTCACGAGTCCGAACGAGGCGTACGCCCCGCCATCCAGCAGGCTGCGGGCGTCCACCGCCATCAGCTTCCCCTCGTTCGAAGCCCCGACTCTGTACCACATGCTCATCGGGTGCCGGCCACGGTGCGAGTAGAACAACTCCTCTCTCGTGTACAGCAGTTTCACCGGGCGTCCGGTCCGCAGAGCCAGCAGGGCGACGCAGAATTCGAGATCGAAGGGCTCCGACTTGCCGCCGAAGGCGCCCCCCACCGCAGGTTGCACGACCCGAATGAGGGCCACGTCCAACTCCAGGACGCGCGCCAACTCGCGCTGCAGGTAGTGCGGCACCTGGGTCGACGACCACACGGTCAGCAACCCGTCCGCGTCCACGTTCCCGATCGCGCAGTGCGGCTCGATGGGTGCGTGCGTGGTGCCGTGGAAAAAGTAGTCTCCTTCGACCACCACGTCCGCCGCTCCCATGAGGTCGTCGACCGGCCCGAACTCGAGCTCGACCTTCTTGGTGATGTTGCCGTTGCGCCCCTGGCGCTTCGGGTCGTGGATCGGCGCCGCCGCGGCTTCAGGCGTCAGCGCGTGCTTCGGCTCGAGATAGAAAGGCAGGACCTCGTACTCCACCTCGATAGCCTCGATCGCCGCGTTCGCCGTCTCCTCGTCCACCGCCGCCACGCACGCCACGGCGTCCCCGATGTACCGTACCCTGTCCAGCGCGAGCGCGTGCTCGTCGCGCGTCCACGGGATGATCCCATACGGCGTGGGCATGTCCGCCCCCGTAATTATACCGTAAACACCGGATATGCGTGTTGCGTGTTGAGCGTCGAGTGACACTATGCGTGCATGTGGATGCGGACTTCGGAGCAACTTCGCGTGCAGCATGCCGGGGAGCGCCAGGTCGTCGGTGTAGACCTCGCGACCGGTGCCCTTCCGGAGACCCTCCGGCTTGCGGTTGCGCCGGCCGAGAACCCTGAAGTCGTCGGCCAGGGTCTCGAGATCCGCCGGGTTGTCGGCGCCGGCCCTCTGCAGGGCGTTCAGTTCGTCGGGGTGCAACGCGCCCTCACTCGCCCGACTCGATCGTGACGGTGGACGAGAGCCTCGCCGCCAGAACGTCCGCTGCGCATACGCCGGAACGAGCAGCTTCGGCGGCTACCTCGATCGCTTCGAAGATCTTGGTATAGCCAGTGCACCGGCAGAGGTTTCCCGAGAGAGCCTCTGCGATATCCTGCCGTGAGGGGGACGTTGCGTTCGCCAGCAGCTGGGACGCGCTACACAGGATGCCCGGCGTGCAGAATCCACACTGGGCCGCACCCGTGAGATCGAACGCCTCCTGCAGGGCGCTGGGGCGTACACCGCCAGCGAGTCCTTCCACCGTCACTACCGTCCTGTCTGCCGCTTCCTGGACGGGCAGAAGGCACGAGAGCACCGCCTCTCCGTCGAGAAGTATCGTGCAAGCACCACAGTCCCCCTTGTCACACCCTTGTTTGCTTCCCGTCAGGCCGAGGATGTAACGAAGGGTCTCGAGCAGGGTATAGTGTGTGGGCACTCCCGTTTCGGTGAGATCGCCATTGACTGTGAACCGTATGATTTCGCGCATGTCTCGACCGCGTATCGACCCGGGAAAAGGGTGCGTTGATCAGGTCACGAGGTTAGAGTGTTCCGCCTCGGCAGGTCAAGCTGAGCGCTGGTTGAGACCGGAGAATCAGAGTGAGAATGGCAGGAATACAGAAACGCATCCAGGGACTGACCGTCGCCGCGGCAGCGGTCCTTTTCGTGTGCAGTGCGGTCGTTCCGGCCGTGGCACAGGAGTCGGTGGCCGTCGACCGGTGGCTCGTCTCGACCCCGTTTCCGGCCGACACTTCCGACGACCCGCTGGGAACCGACTACCTGGGGGCCCCGGGAGAGGTGGCCGTGTTGCCCGACAGGGGACGCACGGTGGCCGGAGCCGATTGGTCGCTGATTCGGCAGGATTCCGCGCGGATCCTGGAGCTCGAGACTCAGCGGGCTGACGCCGAGGGTCCGGTCGCGGTCTACGCACACGCCTACCTGAAGGCGGTGGAGGACCGCACGCTCACACTCACGTGGGGCGGACTGGATTGCACCCGTGTCGATGCGTGGCTGAACGGACGATCCCTCGCGACGCTCGGTCTTCCCCTGCCGGCTGTCGAGGACGCGGGAGCGACTGCGACCAGGCAAGCCCTTGTCCGGATCGGCTACGGCTACAATACGCTTCTTCTCAAGGCCGTTTCGGGGGACTGTCCCTTCGGGGTGACCGCCTCGATCGGTCCGCTGTCCCCGGGGTCGCTGGAAGGCGTTCGAGTCCAGGCATCCCGGCCCTACGGCGACACGCGCACGGGTCCATCGCCCTGGTTGGTCACCGACCCGCAAGCCGGCCCGGAACCGCTCCTCGGCTGGAAGGAGAAGGATCTGTTCGGCGTTGCCGGCGTGCGGCTCGCGGCCTTCGCGGTGACGGCCATCGAGGGAGCCAAACTGAAGGCCAAGGCGGGCGGGGAAGAGGTCAGGCGTGAGCTCGAGTGGCTCACCCCGGCCGAACCCGAGACAGTCCTCATGCCGTTCTCGTTCAAGAGCCTGCGGCAGGCGCTCGGGCACGGCGAGGGAATGGACCTGGAACTCGAGTGGAACGACGACGATTGGGAGGGCGTGCTGAGCCTTGACCCTGCCGACCTCCTCGCCGCCTTTCACTCGTCCATCCGACTCCTCGGGTGGACCGTCACCTCGGGTCCCTCGGCCCCGCCCGTATCGGCTGATGGGGCGGCGATTTACGACTCAGAGCATGAGCCTCACCCGCTGGCGAACCTGGTTCCCCTGCCCACAGCCGCCGGCACTACGCTGCTCGGCGAATGGGAGGTCCCCGGGTGGCTCTCGGGATTCACCCTCGGACTCGATGTGACAGGTGCGCCGGGAGAGTATCGGCTGCAGTCCGTTCCGGTGGATGGGGGCGATATCGTTCTGTGCACGAATTGCCGGAAGGGCGATCACATTCAGATCGTCGTCGTCACGGAGAGCGCCTGGGAGCGATTCCCGGGGGTGTCGATCGTCGATGTCCAGCAGCCGGCGGTTGACGGGGCGGAACAGGCCCTGGAGTGGCTGGCGCTGATCGACGAGAAGGGGAGCCGGAAGTACCGGGAGCGGGGTTCAGCGTCGGGGCAGTGAGGCAACGGAACAAGGAGAAGGCGTTGGAATATCGTGCGATCGATCGTAGCCTGCTTTTGGGCGGGGCAGCGATCCTGGTCGGCTGGCTGGCTGGCTGCTCCAGCGGGGTGGCAGAGACAAACGGTACCCCTGAAGACCCTGCTTGTGGGATTGCCGTCGGCGTGGCCGATCTCCCCTCCCAGGTTTTCGAGGCCTCCGGGATCGCACGCGATCCACGACGCGAGGACCTATTCTGGGTGCACAACGACAGCGGCAACGATCCGATCCTGTACGCCGTCGATACCACGGGCGCCCTGGCCGGACAGGTGCCCATCACCGGTGTGACGAGCACGGACGTAGAGGACATCGCGCTCGCTCGCTGCCCCGACGGCTGGTGCCTGTACTACGCCGACACCGGTGACAACCTGGCGGTTCGCCACCAGATCTACGTGCACCGACTGCCGTTACCGGCCATCCCATCTGACGCCGCGGTACCTTCTGACCCCGTCAGCCCGCTGATGACCTACGTGCTGGTGTTCCCCGGTGGACCGAGGGATGCCGAGTCCTTGTTCGTGGACACCGACCGGGGCGAACTCGGCCTGGTGACAAAGGGCCGGAACGGTCAGGTCGAGCTGTACGTGGCGGACCTCGCGACACTGGAGTCGGTGGATGGTCCTGTCGCGTTGAATCGTGTGGGAGCGCTCCACGTGCCACTCGGGCAGAACGTCAGTGCCCAGTACGTGACGTCCGCAGATCTCTCGCCGGACGGTACGCGGCTGGCCGTACGCAGTTACACCCAGCTGTTTCTGTTCGATTGGGTGGGAGCGGCTGCATTCGACACCCTGGTCACTCCTGCCACGACCGGCCTGATCGCGGCGCTGGAGCCACAGGGAGAAGGGGTGGCTTTCACAAACGATGGAACGCGGATGTACCTGGCAAGCGAGGGCGTTGGGTCCCGCTCCCCGCGCCTCAGCCGGATCGACTGTCTTCCGTAGGCGGCTCTTCCTCCACGACCGCTGGACCTGACACCTCGCCTGCCGGACTCGAGGCCTCGGCCATCGGTCCATCGGCTGCCGAACCGTCGAACATCGGGAGTTGCTCGACGTCGCCAACCGGTTCCGCCGACGCATCGAGAGATGCGGGAGCAGCGGGTCCTGGCGCCGCGCGGACTTCGGCCGCGGTTGCTGTGACTGGAGCCCCAGCCGCCTCTCCCGTTACCTCCGGTCCCGGCACCTCGGGTGCGGTGCGGGATCCCGGGGTCGCTCCGGTCGGTACTTTCGTCTTGTTCGGATCCAGCCAGTTGCCGGGCTTTCCCGACCGGATATCGTCGAGGATGTCCTTGCCGGGAATATCTTTGCGGGGATCCACCTCTTCGAGCTCTCGCTGGATCTGGTTAAGGCTGCGCCGAAACTCCCGCATGGCCGAGCCCATCGACCGGGCGATCTCGGGAAACCTGCGTGGCCCGAAGAACACCAGCACGATGATGAAGATCGCCATCAACTCCGTTACGCCCAGCGATCCGATACCCATGTGGCGTTACCCGGCTCAGTGCGACAGGAGGCGGAGAACCTCTTCGCCGTAGAACATTCGGATATATCGTACCTGTATGGGCGTGATGCGGCGAACTGCCCAGACCAGCTCGACGTCGTTGGGCTCGGACGGGTGGGTGCGAAGGCGCAAGCCGCATTCCGTCGGCAGACGGCTTCCCTTGCGGAGATTGCAGCGGCTGCACGCCGTGACGACGTTCGTCCACTGGTTGTCACCGCCGCGTGAAAGAGGCACGATGTGGTCCCGCGTGAGGGACTCGCGGTGGCCAAGGTCTCGACGGTGCCGTCCGCAGTACTGGCAGGAATAGTGATCGCGGGCAAACAGAAAGGTGTTGGTGACCTGCCTGCGCAGACGTCGGGGAACGTGGACATAGCGGACCAGCCGAATCACGACTGGTGCCATGAATTCGGCGGATTCCGACCGGAACGGACGATTCTCGTCCACTTCCAGGGCTTCCGCCTTGCGATCGATCACGAGGCGGAGGGCCCGGCGGACCGGTATGATCGTCAGCGGCTCGAAAGACGCGTTTAGTGCGAGACAACCCATGGAATTGAGTCGACCTCCTGTTCTGCCGCGGCAGTTTAGGCGAGACGGGCGCGGGACGTCAAGCCACCGGGGGCTCGGGTGACCTCTTCGTCGCGGTCGGATGCGTTTTGCCACGTCGCCCTTGCGAAGCCCGTCTTCCAGACGTTTCGCTACCGCGTTCCACCCCATCTGCGGGAGAAAGCGGTCCCCGGAACCCGGGTCCGCGTTCCGTTTGTTCAGCGGTGCGAGATTGGAGTCGTTCACTCGATCGCCGACGCGTCTCCCGGCCGTGCGGTCAAGGACATCGCCGAGGTTCTGGACGAAAGGCCCGTACTGTCGCCCGCCCTTCTCCACCTGTGTCGGTGGACCTCCGACTACTACGCAGCCCCCCCGGGACTCGTGTACCGCGCTGCCCTGCCCCCGGGTCTCCTTGGTGAGACTCGACCGAGTGGAACCGCTGAGTTGAAGCGCCAGGTCCTCGAACTGATCGGCGAGACGCCGACACTTCTCGAGAGAGACAGCGCGTTCGGCAGGGCCCGCAAGCAGCGTCAGGCGTTCGAGACGCTGGAGGCGATCGGCGGATCCGCTCCCGTGGCTCACCTCGAGAGCCACTACGGATACAGTCGTGCAGTCCTGGCCGGCCTCGTGGACCGGGGCCTCGCCCGGATCGACCTCGAAGCGGTGACTCGGGACCCCTTCGCGGGCACGGGAGACGACATCGAGCTTCCGAGGCACCTGAACGAACGACAAACCGCCGTGCTCACGGCCCTGACGGAGTTGTCCGCGCAGAAGGAGCCTGGAGTGACGCTGCTGAAGGGCGTCACGGGCTCGGGCAAGACCGTGGTCTACTTGCGACTGATCGCCAGTGTGCTCGAACGGGGACGCTCCGCGATCGTTCTCGTGCCGGAGATCGCTCTGACGCCGCAGACCGTCCAGCGCTTCCGCGCGGCTTTCGGGGACGAGGTGGCCGTCCTTCATTCCGCCCTTTCCGCGGGTGAGCGGCACGACGCATGGCGATCTCTGAAGGGGGGGGAGCGTCGGGTGGTGATTGGTACCCGGTCCGCCATCTTCGCGCCGGTTCCGAAGCTGGGCGTCATCATTCTCGATGAGGAACACGACGGCTCGTACAAACAATCGGAGGCACCGCGGTACCACGCCCGGGCGCTGGCGGCCGTACGAGGCCGCGAGGAACGCGCCCTCGTGGTGCTCGGTTCGGCCACTCCCTCGCTCGAGTCGTGGCACAACGCGACCGAGGGCCGCTACTCACTGCTCCAGCTCCCTGAGAGAGCCACTCCACACCCACTGCCCGCGGTGGACCTGGTGGACCTCAGGGAAGTGAGAGCCCTGGCCATGAAGGCGGGAGAGGCTCCGGAGTCCATCGTCAGCCCCCGGCTCCGCGATGCGGTGGCGGGCAGGCTAGAGCGCGGTGAGCAGAGCATCCTGTTGTTGAATCGCAGGGGCTATTCGACGTTCCTGCAGTGCCCGGAGTGCGGGAAGGTGTGGAGTTGTCCGGCGTGCAACGTCTCGCTGACGTTCCACCGTGCCCGGGCCAGGCTGGTGTGCCACCACTGCGCACACGAGGAACACGTACCGAGCCAGTGCGGCGACTGCCGCGAGCCGGATCTCATCTTCACCGGGATCGGTACCGAGCAGGTCGAGAAGCGGGTGGCCGAGCTCTTTCCCGCCGCGCGGTTACTCCGGATGGATGTGGATACGACCGGCAGCAAGGGCGCGCACGGCCGGTTGCTCCAACAGGTCCGCCGCGGTGAGGTCGATATCCTCCTGGGAACCCAGATGATAGCCAAGGGACTCGACTTTCCCGGTGTCACTCTGGTCGGCGTGATCAACGCGGACGTGGGCCTCAACCTTCCGGATTTCCGCGCCGCCGAGCGCACCTTTCAACTCCTGGCTCAGGTCGCCGGGCGGGCGGGACGGGGCGACGAGCCCGGCGAGGTCCTGGTGCAGACGGCGCGGCCCCATCACCCGGCGCTCCGCGCCGCCCTCACGCACGACTACGAGGCGTTCGCCGTCAGCGAGCTGGCGGATCGAGACGCTCCGGGATATCCGCCGCACCGCCGCCTCGCGAACCTGATCCTCTCCGGTCCCGCAGAGGAAAGGGTCGCGGAGACGGCCGACCAGCTAGCTGAAGCGGTTCGCGAGGTGGCGGTCCGTAACTCCCTCGTTGACGTCGACGTGGTGGGTCCCGCCCCGTGCCCCATAGACCGTATCCGGGGCCGGTGGAGGTGGCATTTCCTCGTGAAGAGCGACCGACCTGCCTCGCTCGGTTCCCTGATCCGGTACCTGGCGCGACACCACGGGCAGCCGGGCGGCGGGCTGCGCCTGGAAATCGACCGCGACCCCGAAGCGCTCCTCTAGATCCTGACCCAATTCGGCGAGTGACGAGTGCCGCGCGACACTCAGCAATGCCTCTCCGGACGTCAGCAATCCCTTACCTATGCGGCTAGTTGCGAAGTGGGTACCGAACGATGAGAGAGTCAGGCGGGGGACGCACCGGAAGAGTGTCAGTCGAGGCGTAGCCCACGAGGCGACTGGTGAGGAAGACGGCGGTGACCTGTCCGCCCCCCTCATCGATTCCGGTCAGCAGCCGGCGCGGCGGCAGGGTACGGCCTCCCGAAGACCGACGCGGGGGGCCCTGCTCGATGATCGGAACACGGATGGCCCAGTGCTGCACGATCCACGCTCCCGAGGGCAGGCGGGTGAACTCGACGGTGCCGCCGAGGTGGCGAGTGTTCACCGGCAGGTCGAGGTTCTCGTAGCGAAAGTCGAGGGTCCGGAGCTCCGAGCTCTCCGCGTCCAGCCACATTATCCCCGCGATATCGATCACGCGGGCGTCGTCCAGGGGCTCGAATTCGAGCCCCACCAGTGCCGGATCCTCGGATTCGATCAGGTGGAAGCAGTGCCGTCGAAGGAACTCGGTCGACATCATCACCTCGGCATCGGGCCCGTAGTACTGGACGGCGCCAGACACCTGCTGCACGAAACCGCCGAGAATCAGGTCGCGGGTCGGGATAGAGCGGAACGGGTGGCGCCCGAAGTAGCGCACTTCTTCGTACCTCGGCTCGCCCTGGGCCGTGCCGTCCCCATCCAACCGGCGCTGGTAGTGCACCGCGTCGAAGCGGTAGTATGGCTGCTGGCCCGTCCACACGATCGCCGCCAGCGCCTTGCGGGCTTCCTCCCACACCTGGTAGACGGCCAGTCCTTCCTCTCCGAGAAGTTCGCATTCGCCATCCTCACCCTCGACCGCCAGTTCCGCGAGACCGATCGGCGACACAGCCGCCTCCATCCGGTACGTAGCGGATTCGCCCTCTCCGAGAACGATAGAATCCGAGAGGAAACTGACGTACCCGATCC
>Ga0209456_10001840_pt1 | contig 10183 bp, 10 predicted proteins | sample COG_11_FD_184755 | JGI IMG/M metagenome (GOLD analysis project Ga0209456, IMG submission 184755) | Pelagic marine sediment microbial communities from the LTER site Helgoland, North Sea, for post-phytoplankton bloom and carbon turnover... | ecosystem: Environmental > Aquatic > Marine > Neritic...
GTGGCACTTCGCGTGGGAGAACGGTAGCCTGGTATTCAAACCTAACTATATGCCGAAAAAGTACGCGGTGATGATCCTTCCGATCGCGGGGATACTGGTTAGCCTGGGCGCCCTGGTCGCTATCATAGAAGATACCGTGCACTTCAAACAGGGCAGGTTTGTGGTCTCGGATGACATCGACATCATGGATGGGGGTGGTGAGTAACCGTTTGGAGAAAATCAACACCAGATTGGTGTGCCAAATTTGTGCCACAGTAACTGTCAATTACTGGCGTTAACTGGGGCAAATGGGAGTGGAATGCGTCGTAAGTAGCTGATTTTATTCAGTTGTAAAAAATAAAGCCCGACTGAAAATCCTCGTGTCGGTGGTTCGATTCCGCCCCTGGGCACCAACTTTTTTTCAGACCCCGACAGCTCTGGTTAACTCCCAGTTAATGCGGAATATACGGTTGCGGTCGCCGAAGTTTACGGATTACTTGCTTCGCTCCGATCTTCGATTTCATCCAGGATTTCGTCGAGTGCCTGCCAGGCTAACAAAACACATTTTTTGCGGGCCGGGTGTTGCCGAATAATCCCGAGAGCGGTGAGGTTTTCATTTGGAGGCATTTCATTATTGGTGTTGCTAAACCATTGCTGCAATCTTACGATTAGCTGTCGCGCCTGCTGAAGCTTCAGGCCACTGGTGCATTCGGTCATCATCGATGCGGAAGCGAGGCAGATTGAGCAACCCCGACCACGAAAACGTACCGTTTCAAGCACCCCGTTATCACAGGCTATCCCGACCTCGATTTCGTCGCCACAGCGCGGATTGCTGCCGCGCCTTACCATGGCCATATCGTCCAGCTCGCCCTTGTTGCGGGGATTATGAAAATGGTCAAGCAACACCTCTTTATAAACGCTGTCGTTACTCATTGGTGACCTAAAATGCGCTTTGCATCCAGAATTGCAGCCAACAATGCCGCGATATCCTGTTCGTTATTGTAGAGGTTGAAGCTGGCCCGGGCGGTACTCGACACTCCAAGATGCTGCATTAAGGGTTGGCAACAATGGTGGCCGGCGCGAATCGCGACGCCGTGTTCGGCGGCAATATGGGCGACATCGTGGGGATGAATGCCTTCGATGTTAAAAGACAAAATCCCGCTACGGTCTAAACCGGGGCCGGGTCCATACAGGCGAATGCCACCGACACTCGACAGATTTTCGTAGGCCAGTAGCGTCAGGTCTTTCACCCGCTGCTCGATCGCCCGCAGGCCAATGCTGCGCAAGTAATCGACCGCGGTGGCAAAACCAACGGCGCCGGCCAGGTTGGGCGATCCCGCTTCGAAACGTGCAGGTATTTCTGCCCAGCTGCTGCTATCGATGTTGACCTCGTCGACCATGCCACCACCGAGCAACAGCGGTTCGGTCTCGGCTAGCCTGTCGGATTTGCCGTATAAAAAACCAATGCCGGTAGGTCCGCACATCTTGTGCGCAGAGGCGGCCAGGAAGTCGCAATCGAGATCCTGCACGTCTATCGGCATGTGTCCGACCGACTGTGCTGCGTCGACCAGTACCGGAATATTCTGTTGTCTTGCGGCTGCGACAATTTCCCTGATCGGATTAATCGTGCCTAGCACGTTCGATACCTGGGAGATTGCTATCAAGCGAGATTTCTTACCAAACAAGCCCTTCGACTTCTCCAGGTCAATCAGGCCCTCGCCGTCCAGGGGGATAATACGCAGCCTGGCGTCGCGATTCTTGCATACGCGCTGCCAGGGTAGAAAATTGGAATGATGCTCCATCTGGCTCACCCAGATTTCATCGCCAGGTTGCAGATATTGGTCCGCCCAGCCTTGCGCCACGAGGTTGATCGATTCGGTTGCCGAACGGGTAAATACGATCTGTTCCGGGCGCGCAGCATTAATAAAATGCGCTATCGTTCGTCGCGACGCCTCGTAATGTTCGCTGGCGCTCTCAGCCAGTGGGTAAAGGCCCCGGTGAACTGGCCCGTAATCGTGGCTGTAACATTGGCTGATCGATTCGATGACACAAGCGGGTTTTTGAGCACTGGCGGCAGAGTCGAGATAATGCAACGGCTGCTGGCCAGTTGCGAAGATCGGGAAGTCAGCCCGCAACGCTTCAAAATCTACCGCAACCGGGTTTCGCGACACTTCTGATTTACGTGGAACTGGTTCCACCAGCGGCAGCCTTGGGCGAGGGGGCTTCACGGTGTAGCGTATCGCGCATGCGCACACCACTGGCTTCGCGGCGCACCAGCACGATTTCGCTGATCACGCTAAGCGCGATTTCGGCAGGCGTGCGAGCACCGATATCAAGACCGCAGGGCGCCATTACGCGCTTGATATCTTCCTCGGAAAAATTCTTCTTGCGCAGATAATCCATCACCAGGCGCGAACGCTTGCGGCTGGCGATCAGGGCGATGTACTTCGCGTCGGATTTAAGTGCCCGCGACATCGATTCGTGATCGCCTTTGTGCTGCGTGGCGATCACGACGAAATCGCCGGCGAGGGGGGTCAATTCGCTGTAATCAATATCGTCGGTTATCAGCCGCGTTGCGTCCGGAAACTTGTCGCGCGTGGCCATGGCGTCGTTGACGATGACCGCAAAACCCATCATGTCAGCCAGGTTGCTGATATGTTCGGCGACTTCTCCGTGACCCATGATCCACACCGACGGTTTCGGGATAGTGGGTTCTATATAGACTCGCATATGGCCTCCACAGGGCATGCCGGCACCCAGTACCTCGTCGTCAAGATCGATCTCGATAATATCGGTCGCGCCGTTTTCGATACTGCGCAGTGCCGCGTCACAGGCGCTGGATTCGGCGCAACCACCACCAACCCAGCCGGTTACAACCTTGCCGTGCTGGTCGATCAATGCCTTCGAGCCGGTTTTTGCCGATGTCGAACCAACCACATCGATTACGGTTGCAACCGCGTAGGGAACATTTTGTTCGCGTATCGCGAGCAGGTGGTCGAGAAATTCTTTCGCCATAATTAATTTACCTGTAATCTCATCCTGGAAGAGTCGCTGGATAACTGCGACTCACAATAATCTTCGTATTCTTGCGGCGTATCCAGGTCGATCACAACGCCGGGATGGGTCATTTCGACCTTGCATATCAACTCGGGATTTTTCTCAATAAACTTCCGGCAACCCAGATTGCGGGTGCCGGCGAGGATATCGGCGCGACAGTTCTCGCTGATGATAATCGGATTGCCGCGTTCGCCTGCAAAAGTCGGGACGACGACTTCCCCGTTACTGCGATTGTGATAGGCGTCGATCAGGTAATTTATGTCGGCGACAGATAATGCCGGTTGGTCGCCTAAAGCGATTATCACGCCGTCATAACTATTTTCTAGTGACGCCAGACCACAATGCACCGAAGTCATCTGGCCAGAGCTATGGGCTTCGTTATAGACGAACTGCAGTGGCAGGTCATCGACCAACGCCCGGGTACTTTCGTGGTCGTGCCCAAGCACAACAACAACCTCATCGATATTCGAAGCGAGCAGTATTTTCAGGCTGCGACGCAGCAATGGCATGCCGGCGACCGGTAAGTGCAACTTATTTTTTACGCCCATACGCTGCGATGAACCGGCGGCGAGCACTATCGCAGCGATTTTGGGCCTGGCGTCAGCCACCGCAGCAACCTCCGCTTTCCTCGGTAGTGACCGCTTGCAGCGAAACCTCCGCTGCCTGGGGCGTATTTTTTACTCCACGACGTACGCGCACCAGTTCGGCCAAGACCGACAGCGCAATTTCGGCCGGGGTTAGCGCGCCGATCTCAATGCCTGCCGGGCTATGGATGCGATCAAGTTGAGCCGAGTCAACCCCTGCCTTGGCAAAACTGGCTTTTAACCCGGCTATCTTCTTGCTGCTCGCTATCATCGCGATATGAGACGCGCTGGAGGCGAGCGCGGCCTTGAGTGCGCTACGGTCATGCTTCCCCTGCGTTGCGATGACGATGAAATCTCCATTAACCTCGGAAAAATCTGCCGCCTGACGAACGTTTTCTGGAAGATTGCTGGCGACCAGATCGGGACAGGTCAGTGTCACCGCAAAGCCAAGATGCCCGGCCAGGTAACACAGGCTATGTGCCGCCGGCGAATTGCCTAAAATATTCAGTACCGGCTGTTTGATCATCGGCTCGATAAAAATCACCAGGGTGCCACCGCTAAGGCAGCCGGAGGTATAGTCCGCGACACCTTCCAGCGGCTCCCATTCGCCCTTGGGTCCAACCCGGATCAGGCTCGACTCACCCGACTCCAGGGCGCCACGAGTTGCTTCGATAACTGCAGGTTGCGCGCAACCACCGCCGATCCAGCCCTCGACAATGGCATTTCCGGTGACCAGCGCCTTGTCGCCCGGCTTGCCTGAAGTCGGTGAAACCGCCTGCACCACGGTGGCGAGCGCCAGCGGTGTGCCTTCGCGGTGCAAACCTTCGAAACAGGCTTCGAGCGAGGTGGTATTCAATGCATTGATCAAGTCTTTCATTTTCGATCTATATCCCCGCGAGATGTTGTTCCAGCGCTCTTAGACTTTCCAGGTTGTGCGCCGGCGCAAAAATATCGATAAGTGGCAATGCTGCCATTATACACCTTGTGCTTGGCGTGTAGTTTTCATTCCCAAGCAGCGGATTTAACCAGATCAGGCGGCGCGAGCGGCGCTTGATTCGTTGTAACTGCTTGCAGAGCTCCTCTGGTTCGCCGGTGTCATAACCATCGCTGACAATGATCACGATGCTGCGCGAACCGAGTATATTGCGGGCGTAGTGACGATTGAAGGCTTCAAGTGACTTGTCGATACGGGTGCCACCGTCCCAGCCGGCAGAGATCAGCGCCATCTTTTCGCGCAGTTTGCGACGACCTGGCTCGCGCATGGTCTCGCCAATGTGTACCAGCCGGGTATGAAAAGCAAAAGCGTCGGCACCCTTGAATGCACCCAGAATGCCGCGCGCGAAGCGCAGGAACAGGTAACTGTAAACGCTCATCGAACGACTGACATCGAGCAGTAACACCAGTTTAGGGATCTGGCGCCGACGTTGGCGAAAGCTGAGCGACATGGGTAGTCCGCCGTAGCGCAAGCTGGCGCGCGCGGTACTGCGCATGTCAACGCGCTCACCGCGCCGATCGATACGCTGACGGCGCAGCAGGCGCTGGCGGATACGCCTGGCCAGGCGTTCGGCGAGCTCCTCCATGCTGCGTAGTTCGGCGGCATTGCTCAGCTGGTCGAAATTCCTGGTGCTTATCGATTCTGTAGCACTGGCACCACCGTGGCTAAGGTTCCCATCGCTGGCACCTTTCGCGTCGAGCGCGTTGGTATCGGGGACGTCGAACAACGCTTCATCACCGTGTTGATTCGACTCGGCCAGTGCCGATCGCCGGGGTGCCTTACCGCCGATACTGACCTGCGTATTCTGGCGTGGCTGGTCACGCTTCCAGTAAGCATCGAACATCGTGTCGAAACGCTCCCAGTCGCTGACCGAGGAGCACATTAACGCTTTTAAACCGGACCGCAATTGGCGCCTGTTGGTGACATCGATGCTTGCGGCCAGGCGCTGCGAATCGACGCTTTCCTGGATGCCGACATTAAAGTTCTGTGCACGGGCAAAACGCGAAAACCCGGTCAACTGCGCAATGAGCTGCCGGTCGGGCTGTAACTCTGTGGTCCCCGGATTCACGACGCCTTCGCGACCAGCCTATGAATGACTTCCGCTGGCATCGCATCGATGTCTTCGCGGGTTTTCAACAAACAACCGAGCGTCGCCACCACCGCATCCGGATTGTCACCCAGGGATTTCATATCCAGTCGCAACAAGGCAGCTGTCCAGTCCAGCGTTTCGGCGACACCGGGTACCTTGCGTAAGTCCTGTTCGCGCAGCTTCTGTACAAAGGCGACAATTTGCGCGGCCAGGTTGGCTCCTATGCCAGGCGCGCGAGCCAACACGATGCGTAATTCCTTGTCGTAATCGGGATAGTCGATGTAGTGGTACAGGCAACGGCGGCGCAACGCGTCGCTCAGTTCACGGGTGCCGTTAGAGGTCAGAATAACCAGCGGGATGCTGCTGGCCTTAATTGTGCCGAGCTCGGGAATACTGATCTGAAAATCGGATAACACCTCGAGCAGGTAAGCCTCGAATTCTTCATCGGCGCGATCTATTTCGTCGATCAACAGAACCGTTGGTTGCACTTCGCTGATCGATTGTAACAACGGGCGCTTCATCAGGTAGGTCTCGCTGAATAACTGCGCCTCGCTAAGGCCGTCTTCGTGCAAAATTTCCTGGCGGCGGATTGCCAGCAATTGTCGTTGATAATTCCATTCGTAAACCGCCGTATTGACGTCGAGCCCCTCGTAACATTGCAAACGTATCAAGCTTCTGTCAAAAACGTCGGCGAGGATCTTTCCTACCTCGGTTTTGCCGACGCCCGCGTTGCCTTCGAGCAATAACGGGCGATTCAACTCACTCATTAACCACAGGCTGGTGAGCAATGCCTGGTCGGCAATGTACCCCGCGTCCGTGACGCGTTGTCTCATTTTATCCAGGGCTGCCTGCATGGGTAACCTCAGGCCTTGCGCGTGAAAAAGCTTTTAATGAAACCGATCAGCGCCTGCCAGGCAAACTTGAGACCGTTGATCTCCTGCACCTGTGGCTCCGGCTCGGAGGCTGTTTGCGCCGAGGCTTCGCTATCCGCACTCGCCCCCAGCTTGCTGCTGAAGTTATCGGCGAACTGACCGAGAATCTGGTCAGCGACCTGGGTCATCATGCGGCCGCCAAAATTCGCCAGTTTGCCGTTGACGGTCACGTCTGCATCGCCGGTGAGTTCGCTCGTGCCGGATTCGCCGGTGCGCACGCTGGCGGTCAAATCCATGCTCGCGCTGGAAGTTCCCTTGCTGTCCTGACCTTTGGCGATCAGGTGGACCTGATGTTCGCCCGGATTAATTTCCTGGACCGCTATATCGCCGTTAAAGGCGACATGCATCGGGCCGATCTTGACCTTGACGCTGCCCTTGAAATTATTTTCATCGACCGTTTCGGTGATTTCTGCACCCGGCATACAGCTCGCGACCTGCTCTATGTTTTCAAGCAGGTTCCAGGCATCGCTAACCGAACCGTCGAGTGGGAATACTTTGTTTATTGTGACTTGCATGATTACTACCAGGCTTGAAAGATGAAGATGGCGGCAACTTCAGGCTGCCGCCATCGGGGTTGAGGTTAGCTGTCCAGACCGAGTTCGTGAATGGTTTTCCACACATTAAAAGCCGTGTGGGGCATATCGACGTGGGTCACACCCTTGTGCGCAAATGCATCGACAATCGCGTTGCTGAAACACGGGATGCCGCCAACATGAGGCGATTCGGCGACGCCCTTGGCGCCGAGGGGGTGATGCGGTGACGGGGTAACCGTGTAGTCAGTCTCCCAGTGCGGGGTTTCGACGAAGGTCGGGATGAAGTAATCCATCAAGGTGTTGCCCTGCAGGTTGCCGTCTTCGTCGAAGCTGATCAGCTGGCCCATGGCGACCGCGAATGCCTCGTTCAGGCCACCGTGAATCTGCCCGTCGATGATCATCGGATTAATCCGCGTACCGCAATCGTCGAGCGCGTAGAAGCGGCGGATACTGGTTTCACCGGTGTGGCGATCGATATCGACCACGCACAGGTAAATGCCAAAGGGGTAGGTAAAATTGGGTGGATCGTAATAGTTCACCGTCTCCAGACCCATCTCCATGCCTTCCGGTACATTGTTGTATGCTGCCCAGGCCACTTCCTTCATGGTCTTGACGGCGTCTGGATTACCCTTGACCTGGAATCGGTCGATGTCCCATTCAACGTCTTCTGGACTGACTTCGAGCAAATGGGCGGCAATTTTTTGCGCTTTGGCGCGAATCGTACGTGCCGCCATGGCGGTAGCCGCACCGCCCACCGGGGTGCTTCTCGAGCCGTAGGTACCCAGACCATAAGGTGCGGTATCGGTATCGCCTTCTTCGATCTGAATTTCGTCCGAAGACAATCCCAGTTCGGTGGCGATGATCTGCGCGTAGGTGGTCTCATGACCCTGGCCCTGGGTAATTGTACCCATGCGCGCAATCGCGCTGCCGGTCGGATGGACCCGGATCTCGCAGCTGTCGAACATGCCTACGCCGAGAACGTCACAGGCCTTACTCGGGCCGGCGCCGACGATTTCGGTGAAGGTACACAGACCGATGCCCATTAATTCGCCTTTGGCGCGTTTTTCGGCCTGTTCCTTGCGCAAGCCCTCGTAATCGCAGGCTTCGAGCACTTTTTCCAACGCGGGTGCGTAGTTGCCACTATCGTATTCCCAACCGAGTGCTGACTGGTAGGGAAACTGATCCGCCTGGATGAAGTTACGCCGGCGAATTTCAGCCTTGTCGATGTCGAGCTTCTGCGCGAGCACATCGATCATGCGCTCGATCAGGTAGACCGCTTCGGTCACGCGGAACGAGCAGCGATAGGCCACGCCCCCGGGCGCCTTGTTGGTGTACACACCATCGACGCGCGCGTAAGCGACCGGTATATCGTAGGAGCCGGTACAGATACTGAACAGTCCCGCCGGCCACTTGGTCGGCTGGGCGTGCGCGTTGAAGGCGCCATGATCGGCCAATGCATGGAAGCGCAATGCCGTGATGCGACCATCCTTGTCCGCCGCCAGTTCACCCACACCGTGGTAATCGCGCGCAAACGCGGTGGTTGATATATTATCGATGCGGCTTTCGATCCACTTGACTGGACGGCCCAGCACGATCGAAGACACGATTGCACACACGTAACCCGGGTAGACGCCGACCTTGTTGCCAAAGCCGCCGCCGATGTCGGGCGAGATGATGCGTACCTTGCTCTCGGGAATTCCCGACAACAGCGTTACCACGGTACGCACGATGTGCGGCGCCTGCGAAGTGATGTGAACCGTTAGTGACCCGTTGACCTTGTCGAAAGAAGCGACACAACCACAGGTTTCCATCGGGCTAGGGTGCACGCGCGGATTAAGAATGTCTTCACGCACGGTGACTTCGGCATTTTCAAAGGCCCGGTCGGTGGCGTCTTTATCGCCCACATCCCATGTGAAAATGTGATTATTATGGGTACGTTTACCTTGCCCGGCTTCGTCTTTACCGACCAGGTCTTCGCGGATAATCGGTGCATCCGCGTCCATCGCCTTGTGCGGATCGACCAGGGCGGGAAGCTGCTCATATTCGACTTCCACCAGTTCGGCGGCATCGGCGGCAATGTAGCGATCGTCGGCGACGACCATCGCCACTTCCTGCATCTGGAAACAGACCTTTTCGTCTGCCAGGACCGCCTGGGTATCGCCCGCGAGGGTCGGCATCCAGTGCAGGCTGAGCGGCTTCAGGTCTTCGGCGGTAATAACCGCGTGCACACCGGGTAGCGCGAGCGCTTTTTCCTTGTTGATGGAAACGATTTTAGCGTGGGCAAATGGGCTGCGAACCACTTCGCCACAGAGCATGCCCGGTAATTTGACATCGTCGACGTAAAGGCCCTTGCCCTGGATAAATCTCGGGTCTTCTTTACGCTTGCGTGAGCATCCGATGCCCTGCAGTTGATCCTGCCGTTCCATAGTTTCTGGTACTGCTGACATAATTATTTCCCCTGCTCTATTCGGCTTGCGAGCCGGTGTCCGCGTTCAACGCGGCAGCGGCGGTCTGGATTGATTTGATGATATTCTGGTAGCCGGTGCAGCGGCACAGGTTGCCCGCCATACCGGTACGAATCTCTTCCTCGCTGGGATTCGGATTTTCCTGCAGGAAACGATAACCGCGCATCAACATGCCCGGGGTACAGAATCCGCATTGCAGGCCGTGTTCATCCATAAAGGCCTGTTGCAGCGGGTGTAATTCACCGCCGGCCGCTAGTCCTTCCACCGTCATTACCGTTGCGCCTTGCGCCTGAACCGCGAGCATGGTGCAGGATTTTATCGACTGACCGTTGACATCGACGGTGCAGGCGCCGCAGTGGCTGGTTTCACAACCGATGTGGCTGCCGGTCAACTGCAGTTGCTCACGCAATACGTGAATCAGCAGTTCGCGTGGTTCGACCAGAACGTCGACGTCCTGACCATTCAGATTAAAACTTACCTGTGTCTTTGCCATGTCTAGTTACCCCCGGCGCGTTGCATCGCTGCCCTGATAGCCCGGCGCGTCATTTC
>Ga0209456_10001843_pt1 | contig 10161 bp, 13 predicted proteins | sample COG_11_FD_184755 | JGI IMG/M metagenome (GOLD analysis project Ga0209456, IMG submission 184755) | Pelagic marine sediment microbial communities from the LTER site Helgoland, North Sea, for post-phytoplankton bloom and carbon turnover... | ecosystem: Environmental > Aquatic > Marine > Neritic...
TTGCTCCTTTCTCTTCCCGTAAACAATGGCTGCTCAGGTAATTCATTAGCATACAGGATTTTGCCAAGTCAAGAATGGGTATCAGCACGTTTGGGGGTCCTGCTTTGCAGCAGAAGCACAGGATCACAAGCCATCCGGCCGGGCGATGAGAATATATAAAAAACCCGCCAATACGGCGCACAAACAAAATGATATCCCGCTGACACTCGCATAACGTACCATACCTGCCTCCTGAATTTTGTTTAATATTGTGTAGTTAAAAGAATCGGCGGACACCGACCGGTGTCCAATAAAATCAATATAGGTCAATTTTCGGATGCCCTTTAATCTTGTTTTCGCTCCAGCCGGGCCTGAGTGTGCCCATCTTCTGGTATATCCGCAGTGGCGCTAATCAGGGGGTATGGGCTATCGCACGTTGCACGCCGCGTGAGAATGCCGAGCTGTTTTTTTAACCTGTCTGTTTGTAAGAAAGGGGTTGCTTTTGGTTTCGGGGGGGGATATAATATAAATTGTCAATGAATTCCCGCCGGCAATTTGCGGGACAGTTTCGTTCTGAAGGAAGTTTTTCTACTTTAGCATCCTCCAGTTAGAGACGTTGATAATTTTGAAGAAAGGAGGATGTTATCATGGCCAACGGAACAGTTAAGTGGTTTAATGATCGTAAAGGATTTGGCTTCATCGAGCAGGAAGACGGACCGGATGTATTCGTACATCATTCCGCCATCAATGCAAGCGGTTTCAAATCTTTGAATGAAGGCGACCAGGTTACCTTTGATATCGAGCAGGGTCAAAAAGGTCCTGCCGCTGCCAATGTGACAGTTGTCTAATTTATTCCGAAGCTAAATAAAAAGGCATTCCCTCCCTCTGTGGGGGAATGCCTTTTCTTTTAAGACAGGTCCTTTATTAAAAAAAAGCCCCATAAGGCGTAAAAATAAGAATTATTCCTTAATCTCTAACAATTCGATGTCAAAAACGACGGTTTGACCGGACAACGGGTGGTTACCATCCAGGGTCACCGAATCTTCACCCACTTCGGTGACAACAACCGTCATATCGCTACCACTGGCGTTGCTCAGCTTCAGCTGCAATCCGACGGATGGGGTTATATTTTGCGGAAACTCTTTCTTGGGCATTTTTAGAAGCAAATCCTCTTGCCGATCGCCAAAGGCATTTTCAGGCTCAAGCGTCACCGACTTGGATTCGCCGGGCTTCATACCCACCACACCGTCTTCAAAACCCGCCAGCAGTTCCTCCTTGCCCAATGTGAACTCCAGGGGATCACGATCCTTAGATGAGTCAAAGACCTCTCCATTATTTAATTTGCCGGTATAATGCACGCTGACCAAATTTCCAACCTGGGCTTCTTTCATTGTTATCTCCTCGGTTTATTTGAGCTTACGTACAGATAAACACAACCCAAAAAAATGAAGGCAGCGTCACTTCTGACTCTGCCTTATAAGCCGGATGCGTCCTTGGTCCTTTCAGGGATTCTTATCTGTGGATCTTACCACTGAGGCCCTGAGCGGATTTTCAGGATGATGGGTTATGATTCCTTTAAATCGTGGACTACTTAAGTATTTCAAATTTATACGAATTTGTCAACTTTCAAACCGTGCAAATGCCAAGCACGCATTCAACAGACAAAAATTAGGCCGCATCTGGGTATACATTGCCGCTATGGGTAAAACACCGCTCACCTGCGTTGCATGATGTCAATTTTCGTAAAATTTGATAAAGCGAAATCCGGCGTCAAAATACTTCTGTTTTCGAAGATGGCCATACTGCTGATCCCATTTGCCGGACTTCAGATGATGGCCCAGAGATCCTACTCCGCTATCAACGCTTGATGCTGAAGCCAGTGCAAAGCCCGACATACTCTGTCTGGCCTGCGGGTCTAAATATAATTCAGGCCGGTTCCAGCCGGAATACATATTTAAATCGGTCAGGTCATGCGGCAGCGGGAATTTTTCTATTTCGCACGACTCCTTGCGGGTGCAGGCAAACAAGTCGACCACATCTTCGATGGGCGGAAATGATCTAAAGTCCTGCCTGTAAATGTCTGGAAAATACCTCTCAAACCAGAAATCTTCACTCTGGCGCGGATCGATCGTAAATATCACCAGCGGGCCCCTGGGGCAGATTCGCTGAATTTCAGCGGCTGCCTCTACAGGTGCGGAAAAATGATGAAGCGCCAGGATGACGATTACACCGTCTACTGAGCTGTCCGTTAACGGAATTTTTTCAGCCGTACCGCACAGCCATTCGACCTTCGCATCGGCTTTGGCCTGTGAGCGCATTTCTTGGGATGGTTCCACCGCTTTTAAATCATAGCCTGAATTTTCCAGGGCATTGGCGTAATTACCGGTTCCGGCCCCCATGTCTGCGATGGTTGAACCGTCAGGCAGGTTCAAAAGACGGTCTAAGGATCTCACAATACGGATATCCGCTTTGCGATTCTGAGTATAATTGATTCCAATGCGATCATACCTGGTGGGTGTCATGTCGGTGATAACTTTCTTTCTAAAATTGCACTTAGCATCGTCCACGCATACATCAGATATCATAATGGGTGGCGCTGCGGTCAAGTAAAACTAAATTTTGCCGGAGGTAAAACGGCCGATGTCCTTAAATAATTGACTGAATCCCTTCGATTGCGTATAAATCCATATACGTTCTTCTGAACCTCCTAACCCAGCTGACTCGTAGCGGTTTATCATTTTAATATTCGTAACTGAGTTCTCGTCTGATTATCGTGCTCCTCCGAAAAATCGTGATGCTGATTGTATTTATCAGGCTATAATTATCAGCAACATAAATATCTTATATTCTTTTACATAACCTCTGGATCATCATTCTTTCTAATTTTTTCTGCTGAAAGGAAAAAATTATGAAATTATTAAATACAGGTTTCAAACAAACAGTGTTTTGTATTTTTGTTTTTATCCTTATTTTAGTTTTAAATGAAAATGCAATCTGCGGGCAATCGATCAAGCGGGATTACTGGCCCACTAACGGCTGGAGGGCCTCAACGCCCGAGCAGCAGGGCATGGATCCTGCTAAATTGGGGATAGCGGTTGAATTCATCCAGGAAAGACTTCCAGATGCGTTTAGTTTGCTGGTTGTTAAAAACGGATATCTGGCTTTTGAGAAATATTTTCGCCAGGGCAGCCCGGACCGCATTGCGGTCATTCATTCTGTTACCAAAAGCGTCACATCCGCTTTGATCGGCATCGCCCTGGACAGGGGTTATCTGAAGAGTGTGGATCAAAGCGTGTACGATTTTTTGCCTGAATATGTCACCGCTGATTTGGATTGGCGAAAAAAGGAGATCCGCCTCAAACACCTTTTGACCATGAGTGCCGGAGTAAAGTGGAACGATTGGGGCCCGGAAATGTGGGACTGGGTTACTTCGCTGGACTGGGGGGAGTCTGCGCTTCAACGGCCGCAGGAAGATTATCCGGGCAACGTTTTTAATTACAACTCATCCTTATCCCATCTGCTGTCTATCATTCTGGAGAAATCGACAAAAGTCAGCACGCTGGAATTTGCGGATCAACATCTTTTTAAACCCCTGGGCATACGGCAACGGCAATGGGACAATGACCCTCAAGGCTACTATATGGGGGGTTTTGGCCTGAGTCTCACTGCCCGGGATTTAGCCAAACTGGGCTTCCTGTACCTCAATAATGGGTATTGGGACGGCCAAGCGATTGTCTCTGAACATTGGGTGCAGGCCTCCACCCGCCACCGATGGTATGCCCATCGTATATATGGGCCCACCGGGTACGGCTACCAGTGGTGGGTAAAGGATGTGGATGGCTGCCACAGCTATCGGGCCTGGGGGCGAAGGGGTCAGTTTATTGCGGTCGTTCCCAAACTGGATCTGGTAGTTGTTGTCACATCGGAAACAAGGCAACCGGTTGCGCCCACTTCGGTTCATTATGACCCTTTGTTTGATCTGGTTGCCGCAGCGGTTAAAAGAGAGCGTCCGTCGCAAAAACCGCTCAAAGCGATCGAACTGCCCGAGGATGTCAAAGCCTTCTTAGATGGCTTTAATCAGGCAACTGCAGATAAAGATATTTTGAAAGTCTCCGAGACCGTATCCGATAATTTTCTGAGCTATGGCGTAACCAAAAACCGTCTTCTTGCTTTCTTTAAAATAGCTGCGCCTTATATGTCGCAATCAAAAGTAATCCTGACCGGCTTTGAACGCCATGGAAACCTTGCAAAAGTTGAAGGCCTGCGAAAAGACAAATATTTTGAAATTCCCATACAGTCTCGCTTTTATATAATCAAAGAAAATGGCCAATGGAGATGGTATGGCAACCAGCTTTCGCGATAATCATCATGAATCAATAAACGATTGCTTCTGTAGCCCCTCACACGTGAAAGCGTTATCTCTGGTTTGATATTTATTTTAAATTGTTTTGTCCGCCTAACCCGCCGTTTTAAGGGAAACTGCAATGAATAAGTGGATCTCTTTAATCATCATAACCTTTTGTTTTCTGTTGGTCAGTTGTCAGAGACACCCGGATGCCGTTGCCCTAACGGTTGAATTCACCTGGGACGGCTACGAACATTGCGGTATGGGGCTACCCCGGATGCACATCAAGGCAGTACCGGAAAATACCGAGTTCCTTGAAGTCAGCATGTACGATCATGAGCATGGTTTCGACCATGGCAAAGTAAAGATCGCCTATGCCGGATCCGGCACCATCACCAAAGGCAGCCATACGGAAATCACAGGGCCCTGCCCGCCACCGAACAATCCCGGTCGCTATAAAATTACCGTCATAGCCCTGGACGCCAGTGATGCGGTTATCGGTATTGGTAGTCAGGAAAGATCCTTTCCCGAGAAAAAATAATATCCTGCCCATCCGATGTGGTTATTGCGATTCAACCATTCCAGCATAAATGCCTCAGCCCTGAACCAGACCCCTGCTTACCTCGCCGCCTTGTCGCAGCAAAGGTCATAAAAGCGAAGTCTGGACCTTCGGCTCTTTGTTTTCTGACACCTGACACCCGAAATCTGACACCTAATGGTTGAACCCTGAACCTTTTTAATATTGACATTTTTACGGACAAATTGTAGCCTATCAGACGTGCCAATTGGCCGGGGGGAATCTATCAGATTGCTTACCCTTTGATCATTAAGCGGAGAAAACATGCAGCTAACGCAAAGTGAGATGATTCAAATCTTGAGAAAACGGGCCAGTCTCAACCAGGCCGAGCTGGGATCCCGCGCATTTAAAACAACCCTGGATTCGGGGCGCACGAAAATTAAGAATATCGAGCTGGGCAAGCAACGTGTCAGCGACGATGATCTCAAGCGCATTGCGCGCTGCCTGGAGGTACCCGTGCAACAGCTCCAGCCGTCAGCGGGCAGCAATACAATTAATGCCGCAGCATTAACAGATGGCATTTTGCTGTCTCAAAAGGTTGTTGACCTGTTTCCCGAGTTGCACGAATATCTGGAAATGCTTGAAAGGGCGGCTGTGATAGAGGATTTCGACCTGCTCGAATATCTATCCAAAAAAATTGCCGGCATCTGGCAGGATGGCCCTCAAGCGGCTGCGGCGCCATCTAAAAAAACCATTAAAACCATTTAAGTGAGGTCTGATCATGTCTGAACCATTTGAAGCTGCTGCCCGCAAGCGGGATTATTATCTTCAAATTATGCACAAAGCCCAGCGATTGAATGATCAGATATTAATCCAGCTTATTCTAAAAAAAATGGCCCGTCTGGGCCTGACCAACACCGTTACCACCCCAGGTGGCTGCACCATTATTCCTTTTCCCAGCGTTCATTGCGCTGCTGATCCTCAGGATTATGAGCCCACTTCCGGGTGGACGCTCGTTAAACTGACTCTGGCCATACCGGGAAGTGTCCTGGCCTTGTTTCTGGTCAGTTACTTCAGATGGGGACCGGGCATTTATTGATTTTATTGCCTGGCCCCTTCCTTTTATGGCTTCAGACATTCCTCGATGCGCGATTTTGAATTTTTTACCCACCACCCATATGTTGGCCGTATCCCCATGAATTTGGCAATTAATAGCGCAATTGAAAAGTATAAATGTACTTGACATATGTACATTTATACAATAGGGTCTGTTTGCATAAGCGCTTTCATTGAATTGTAACTTTCTCCGCGCCGGTTTGTAAAGGCGGTATTTGAGGAGGATGCCCATGACGCTAAGTGAGACGGTCGGAGTTCTTAAAGATTACTATAAAGTGATTATCTTTTATGTCGTTTTTGCATTGGCCCAATTCTTCTTTTTTTGGGGAATATGCCATCTGATGCCCGGTGAACGGCTTTACCAGCGCAAAGCCAGGCTGAAGGCCGGCAAACAGCCGGTTGCAGCCATTGTCGATCCCATAAAAAAATCCCAGGAGCCGGATTGGAAAAGATAATTTTCATCCTGCACCCCAATTCCGAGCCCATCTGTCTGAAGCAGTAAAGCTGGAACTGTTGTCTTCCCAGGCCATCGGGCCAAACCCGTTTCGCCCCTCCTGATTTGAGCTTCATTTGCGTGTCACCCAACCGGCCCTCTTGTTTGCTTCTCGATGTTTTGCTATTAATTTCCCAACATAATTTTCCTTTTTTAGTTTATTGTCGCTATAATCATAATTTTGGACAGCCGGAGAGACAGCATGGTTAGATCATATGTTCATGGATATAACGATAAAGAAAACAGGCGCTTGCAGGATCAAGCCAATACTCTGGTGGCGCTTTTACATTCCGATACGCACTATCAGTCCGGCAGCCGGGTTCTGGAAGCCGGTTGTGGTGTGGGCTCTCAGACCATTACTTTGGCGCGCAACAGCCCGGATGCAGCTTTCCTTTCTATCGATATATCCGAAGATTCTATTCGTCAGGCCAAAAAAGCGGTGGCGCGTGCGGGAATTAGCAATGTGGCGTTTGAGCAGGCTGACATATTCAATTTGAATTTTAAGCCTGAATCCTTCGACCATGTCTTTGTGTGTCATGTTCTGGAGCATCTTTCGAGCCCTGATAAAGCACTGGCCATACTCAAAAGTCTTCTGAAGGTGGGAGGAACGATCACCGTCATTGAAGGTGATCATGGCTCCGCTTATTTTTACCCCGACAGTGAAGCCGCCCGCAGCGCCATACAGTGTCAGGTCGAACTGCAACGTCGGGCCGGCGGTAATGCCCTGATTGGCAGAGAGCTCTACCCGCTTTTGAGAAAAGCCGGGTTCAACGCCATTCATGTTTATCCACGCATGGTTTATGTCGATTCCAGCAAGCCCGAGCTTGTCGAAGGGTTCACCCAAAATACCTTTACGGCGATGATCGCAGGCGTTCGTGATGCCGCCCTCCAGGCTGGTATCGTCGATCAGAATCTTTTTGATCAAGGCATCCAGGATCTATACCGCACCACACAGGCCGACGGCGTTTTTTGCTATACCTTTTTCAAGGCCGTTGCCGCAAAAAATTGATATGCCGAACAGTATTAAAAAACGATTTAAAAGCACCGATCTTTGTGTATCTATCACCCTGCTGCTGGCGTTCACCTGTCAGAGCTCACTGGCAACCATGATCGCCACCGAATCTATTCTGGAATACGCTGACGCTGTCGCTTTCAGATTACCCGGCCTTTAAAGGCTTATCCGATGAACAGATCTATAAAATTCAAGGTATGCGCTGGCTATTTGCGCATGGTCTTGCGTTTCAAGCCAGCAACCCTCCGCCGGGCATATGGGACACCAAAACGATTCCCACGGTAATGCAGGAGGGCAGCTTAGCCATCCTGGATGGCTTAAAGGCGCAAATGCATTCTGACCCCATAGCAAAGCACAAAAAAGGAGGATAAAATGAGCCAAATAGATCCCAGAAAAATGGCCGCTCAAATTGCGGGACTGAGAGCGAGTGAAACACATCTTCCTGAAGATGAACGCGTATTCGATGATCCCTATGCTGAATATTTTTTAACTGCTGAAATGCGTGAAAATCTGCAGGATTTGGAAAAAGTCAGAGCGGGTATTTCTCTATACGAGCAAATGATGCCCGGTGTTAACGGTGCCATCGTGGCCCGGGTGCGCTTTATCGATGAGGTTTTACTTGAGTGTGTTGCAGCCGGATTCAAGCAATTGGTCATTATCGGTGCCGGTTTTGACACCCGGGCATATCGATTTGAGGCTGTAAAAGAAAATCTCAGGGTTTTTGAGGTGGATCATCCGCTTACCCAACAGGTTGAGGTTGAGAAGATCCAGGAGATTTTTGATGGTTTACCGGCTCATGTGGCTTACGTCCCGGTGGTTTTCGGTCAGGATCGGTTGGACCGCAAACTCATTGAAAACAACTACAACCCCGAATTAAAAACCTTGTTTATCGTGGAAGGATTACTGATGTATGTTCCGCCAGCGGCTGTAGATGCGCTGCTGTCCTTTGTTGTCAACGCTTCCGGCCCTGGCAGCGCCTTTGTGGCCGATTATTTCTCAGAAGCGGTCGTGGAAGGAACCAGTCCCTTAAAAGAAGCACAGGTGCTGCGGCAGTTTGTGGAAAGCGAGGGCGCTTCCCTGCAATTTGGCATCAAAGAAGGAGAAATTGAACCATTTTTTAAACAGCGCGGATTTCACACGATTACCCGGGTGACTTCGGCGTCTTGCAAAGAAAAATACTTTAAGAATGCAAGCTGTGACCGCGCTGTTTCGCCGATGTTTAATTTTGTCCAGGCGTCAATTCCAGCTGGTAAGTCGTCATATAATAATGTATTATAAATTATAGTGGGTTTGTCTCAGATCGATGTTGTACTAAAGGAGGATAAATGGAGCGATCCTTTGTGAGCGAAAATGCTAAAGAACGTGAAAGACTGCTGTCTCTTGTCGAAAAACTCGCAGACGAGGAGCTGATTTTTCCGATCGGCAATGGCTGGACGATAGCGGTGGCTCTGGCGCATCTGGCATTCTGGGACCAGCTTGCCCTATTTTTATTGCGGAAGTGGAAAAAAGACGGTGTTCAACCGTCATCCATTGATTTTGATATTACCAATGATGCCCTCCTTTCCATATGGCTGGCGATACCCCCCCGGAAAGCAGCCAATCTGGCGATTTCATCTGCTGAAGCGATAGATCATGAATTAGAGGAAGCCTCTACGGAACTCATAAATGACATTGTCGCCCTTGGAGAACCGTTCAGGCTCTATCGATCGATACATCGCAAACAGCATCTTGATGAGATCGAAGAATTTCTTAACGACATGAGCAAAACCTGGTAGTCCTACCGGTCGGACAGAAAGCATCCCCACGGCAGCTGCCGCTAATTTATCACTAAACTTAAAGGAGTCTTTCCAGGTTAATGGTTTTGGATGGGCTGAATTTGTTTGCACTAAAAAAGTGTATCAGTTTGGAATCGTTCCAGTCGACAAGAGTGTTTATTTTCTGAACGCCGACTTTTTTCAAATGATCGATAAATTCGTTGATCAACTGCTCGCCGATGCCCTTGTACTGGTTATCGGGATCAACGCCAATGGTATCCAGGGATGCTTCTTCCTGGAAAATACCGTATTCCCCCATATAGATTTCACCCATGACAAATCCGACCACCGTCCCGTCTTCTTGTTCTGCCACCAGCGATGCAGGTAAATAATCCTTGGTTTCAAAAAGCTTTTCAAACTTCATCTTATAGTACTCGGGCCGGGAGGTCTTGAGCACTTTCTCGTCAATCCCAACGATAGCGTCAAAATCGTCAGCCTTCATGAGCCTTATATGGATGTTGCTCTCGTTCATGGGGCCTCCTTTCCTGTATGATTCATATGCCGACCATAGCCGAGGCTTACCAAATTTTGCAACCCTTAAAAAACCCGATTGATTTAAATCATAATAGGTTACCGTAAAAAAACACTCAACCCGCGCCCGAAGCCAGGCAAGGCATGTGGGGCGAGTTGGTTTTTGTCTTTCGACCTCAATACTTGGTTAGTTGACGGGTCGAGGAGTTTTTCTGCCCAGCCCTTGTCAATTGTGGAATGAACTATCAGCAGCGCAATCGTGCACTGTCTGAATGCATTAGGGCGCGTTGCGAAAGAACAGCCTGTAATCTCAAAGCGGCTGATTGGCACAATGCTGAATTTGCATTTAATCCATTATTTTATATATAATTTCTGTTCTTTCGCTACGCTCCTTTATGCATGAGTTTGCACGAT
>Ga0209456_10001844_pt1 | contig 10158 bp, 7 predicted proteins | sample COG_11_FD_184755 | JGI IMG/M metagenome (GOLD analysis project Ga0209456, IMG submission 184755) | Pelagic marine sediment microbial communities from the LTER site Helgoland, North Sea, for post-phytoplankton bloom and carbon turnover... | ecosystem: Environmental > Aquatic > Marine > Neritic...
GAACCTGGTCTGGCTGGTCGGTCGTGGAGATGGACTCAGAAGGAGCCGAACTTGAGGGCCAGCTCCCCGAAGAACTGGCTGAAGTCTCCGTTGCTGAGCCCAAAGCTCTCCACGCCGCTCACGAAGCGGTACCCGCCTCCGCCCGCGATCCGGAAGAAGCTGGTGACGTTCACAACGACGTCGCCGAATGGCTCGAACACGAATACGCCGTCGCTCGCATCGAGCCTGCCCGTGATGCTGCCCCCGCCGATCAGCGCGGAAACCGTGAAGTGAACCAGATTGTCCGATTGGAAGATGTACGTGAGCTCCAGCCCCCCGTAGCCGAAGTCGAAGTCCCGGCCGGGGAGATCGGGGATGATGCCGGAGTCGATCGAAATGTCGCTGGCCAGTCCGTACCCGGCGCCGCCGAGAATGAAGGTGTGGTTGATGATCCAGCCGCCGCGCCCTCCCGCGAAGACGGCGAACTGGTCGGCCACGCCGCTGAATCTGACCACGCCGGCGCCGAAGCCGCCGGATTCCAGTCCGCCCGAGGCCAGTGTCTGCTCCTGGGCATGAGCGGATGGTGCGAACAGCAGACCGGCAGCGGCCGCGGCGACCGCCAGCCTGGTCGTGCACGAGAGTATGGATTTCATTGGAGTACGCGGTTCTCGGGTGATTGCCGACCGTGACACGTCGCTGGAACGCAGGATCGGCGCCGCGCTCCGCCATGGACCCTGTCTGAATATACGCCCTGATCGGATGTGCTGTTTCATCGCGCGGCGGCCATCTAGATTCGCCGCATGACCCACCCAACCGCTTTCCGGAAGGTCACCGATTCGACGCCGTCGGGGCTCACCGCGCCATCGCTGAGCGGGCTGCCTCCCGACATCCTTGCCGAAGCGTCGAGGCGGCTCGGCTTGGCTGCTCTCCTTTACTCGATCGTCTATACGCTCGCGATGTTCGGCACCCACCTGGTCATGGAAGGGTTCGGTAGCATTGCCGAGCATTTTCTGGGTGCCCAAACGCTCCAGACCACGGTCGGGCTCGTGTCGATCGGCCTCGGTCTCGTCGTGTTCGCCGTCTCGCGGCGCTCACGCATCCGCCCCGATCGCCTGCTGGATTTCGGGCTCGTCTTTCTGGTCGTCGGCGCCTTCGGCATCGCGATGGCCAACTTCTGGGGCGCCTATCCCGAGTGGGACGAACGACTCATCGATACGTATGTCGGAATCCCGTGGGAGTGTTTCTGGATACTCATGTTTCCGATCATCGCGCCCAACACGCCAGGCAAGACCCTCCTCGCGTCCCTCTGCGCCGCCTCAGCGGGTCCGGTCGTACTGGCGCTCTCGAAGGCGGCGGGCGCGACCGATCCGGCGACCCCACTTGGCACACTGTTCGTCTATTTCCTGTTCACGACGTACCTGTGCGCCTTCGTCGCGTTCATCGTGTCGCGTTGGGTGTACCGGTTCGGGGTGAAGCTCCGCAAAGCGCGGGAGGTGGGAAGCTATCGGCTCGTCGAGCAACTCGGGCAGGGAGGCATGGGACAGGTCTGGAAGGCCGAGCACCGCATGCTGGCCCGGCCAGCGGCCGTGAAGCTGATTCGTCCGGAGGCACTGGGCGCCGATCAGGATGGCCGCCCGACAATGTTGCGCCGTTTCGAGCGCGAGGCGCAGGCGACTGCGGCTCTTCGATCGTGTCACACGATCCAGCTGTACGACTTCGGGGCGACCGAAGAGGGCGCCTTCTACTACGTCATGGAGCTACTGGACGGACTGGATCTGGAATCGCTGATCGAGCGCATTGGGCCTCTTCCGAACGATCGCGCCGTATACCTGCTGCGTCAGGTCTGTCATTCGCTGGGCGATGCGCACGCGAACGGCATGATCCACCGCGACGTGAAGCCGGCCAACATCTACACCTGTCATCTGGGCCCGGACTACGATTTTGTGAAGGTGCTCGACTTCGGGCTGGTCAAGTCGACGGGTGAACAGGAGCGGGAAGCCGCGCAGCTCACCGCCCAGGGGGTAACCACGGGTACGCCGGCGTACATGGCGCCGGAACTGGCGATGGCGGAAGACAGCATCGATGCGCGCGCCGATATTTACTCGCTCGGTTGCGTCGCGTACTGGCTGGTCACCGGACATCGGGTATTCGAGGGCTACAAGTCGATGGTCACGATCGTGCATCACGTCAAGACACCACCGGTGCCGCCGTCGCAGCGTACCGAGCTCCCTATCGACCCTCGGCTCGAGGAGCTGATTCTGGCCTGCCTGGCCAAGGATCCCGCCGATCGTCCGCAAACCGCGGAGGATCTATCGGAGCGACTCGGCTCCATCGAAGGACTCGGTACCTGGAGCTCGGATCGGTCTCGTGAGTGGTGGGACCTCCACATGTCACCCTGAACCAGAGGCTATGCCACGTGAGCAGGCCAACTCACTTTCGATCTCAGTTTCGATCTCGAACGTCCGGCGCACTCGCGGCGTGCTTGATATCGTTGTGCGCGACGACCGGCTGTGCGCAGGACACGGCGACCACGGACACGGCGACCACTGACGCGGCCAGCCCAAGCGCGGCCACGCAAATCGTAGATGTCGTCGTTTCGGCCGGATGGCTCGCGGATCACATCGATGACCCCGATCTCGTGATACTCGCCGTCGGCCGGATGCCGGAGGACTTCGCGGCTGGACACATTCCGGGGGCGCGGTTCGTCGGACTGGACGACATCCGCGGCACGCGGGACGGAATCCCGGACCAGTTGGCCGACGACGCTGCGCTGGTCGATGTCCTCGAAGCGGCAGGCGTGTCGGACGACTCGCGCATAGTCGTGTACGGGCCTCCCCTGGAAGCGGCTCGCCTGTTCTACACCCTGGAATACGTGGGTCTGAAGCGGGTATCGGTGCTGGACGGCGGTCTGGCCGCCTGGCTGGCGCATGGTGGAGTGGTATCGACTGAGCGGGCAGCCGCTTCTCGCGGTACCATTTCGGCGGAACCGAACCTATCGGTCAGCGTGGACGGTGATTGGGTGGCCAGCCGCCTCGATGCCGACGGTATCGCTCTCCTCGATACTCGCTCACCGGAAGAGTTCGCGGGAATCCGACTCAGCCGGGGCACTTATCGTCCCGGGCATATTCCGGGCGCTACAAATCTCCCGTGGGATGGGGTGTTGGCTTCAGTGCAGACGCCGGTCCTCAAGGAACCGACGGATCTCGCGCGCCTTCTGGCCGACGTCGGAGTCGCTCCGGGCGACACCGTCGTCACCTACTGTCGCACCGGGATGCGAGCCGCGGTGGTGTATCTGGCAGCGCGCAGTCTGGGCTACGAGACGGTGCTCTACGATGGCTCGTATCTGGAGTGGAGTGCGCGGCCGGAGCTTCCCGTGACCCGCTAAGAGGCAACGCCAAGAAGAGCTGCGTACCGTCCCGCGAGAGGTGCGGCGCGGGCGGCCTCAGCCCAGGCCTCTAGACGCCCCGGCTCGCGATCTCGTCGTAGAGATCCACCAGGGTCGCGATGCCCTTGTTGTACATCTCAAGGTCGATCCACTCATCCGGCGCATGCAGGTTGCTGCCGGGCAGGCCGAAGCCGAGCAACATCACCGGTCCGAACAGGCTCTCGAACATCGGCACGATGGGAATCGAGCCGCCCTCCCGGATGAAGACCGGCTGGCTGCCGAAAGCCTTTTCCAGCGCCGCGGCCCCGGCCTCGAAGATCGAGCTGGCCGGATCGGAGACCCACGGCGTCCCGCCGTGGTGCTCGTGGACTTCCACCGTCACTCCGCGGGGCGCGAGGTTCTGGATGTGCGCTCGAGCCAGCTCCGCGATTTCGGACGGATCCTGATTCGGCACCAGACGCATCGAGACCTTCGCCATCGCATGCGACGGCAGGACAGTCTTGGCGCCCTCGCCCGTGAAGCCGCTGAGGAGGCCGTTGACGTCCAGAGTCGGCCGGTACCACAGCCTCTCCAGTGTGTCGAAGCCCACTTCTCCGTCCAGCTCGGTGACACCCGTTTCCGAGATGAAGCCCGGCTCGTCGAAAGGCAGCTTGGCGAGGCCTTCCTTCTCGATGGCGCTGACGTCCAGGACCTTGTCGTAGAATCCGGGAATCGTCACCCGGCCATCCTCGTCCTTGAGGCCCGCCACGATCTTGCACAGCGCGTTGGCGGGATTGACCACCGCACCACCGTACGAGCCCGAGTGCAGATCGCCTTTCGGACCCGTGCAGATCACCTCGACGTAGGCAAGGCCACGCAGTCCGATGGTGATGGAGGGTACGTCCCTCGAGAACATGCCCGTGTCGCTGATCAGCACCGCGTCGGCTGACAGCCGGTCCGAGTGCGACTTCAGGAACGCCTCCAGGTTCTTGCTCCCGACCTCTTCCTCGCCCTCGAACACGAGCTTCACGTTGACCGGCATGCCGAGGCCGTTCGCGAGGCGGGCTTCCAACGCCTTCACGTGCATGTAGACCTGGCCCTTGTCGTCCACGGAGCCGCGCGCATACATGCGGCCGTCGCGGATGTCGGGCTCGAAGGGCGGGCTGGTCCACAGGTCCACCGGGTCCTCCGGCTGCACGTCGTAGTGTCCGTAGACGAGGACAGTCGGAGCGGAAGGATCCGTGATGTGACTGGCGACGACGATCGGGTGCCCGTCCGTGGCGATGACCTCCGCGTCCTCCAGCCCGGCTTCTCGGATCTTCGCCGCCAGCCATTCCGCGGCGGCCACCACGTCGTCCGCGCGGGAGCCGTCGGTGCTGACGCTCGGAATGCGCAGGAACTCGGCGAGCTCGGCCTCGTAGCGTTCCCGGTTGTCGGTTACGTACTTCGCGATATCGGTCACGGCTGCATCCCTCGTGTCTTTGTGTCAGTTGTGTCGGTCGCTGTGTCACTCGCGGGTCGTCAACGGATGGAGCCCGGCGGTTTTGACGGTTCCCTGCCGACGGGTCGCCGACAAGATAACTCGCGGCTGCGGGAAATGCCGGCCCCCAAGGGCCTCGTCTTGCGGCACCCGGAGCCTGACGCGAAGCTTCGAGTCAGGCGAGTATCCGCTCATTACGCCCTGCCCCGCGCCAGGAGGCCGTCGCGTTGAAATACGACATGGTCGGCACGGCCGAGCAACGAGTCTGGCTTCTGGTGTTCGAAGCCGGTGATCGCGTGCTGGAAGCGATCCTGCGTTTCGCGAACGAGGCGGATGTCCGCGCCTGCGAGGTCAGAGGGATCGGCGCCCTTTCGGACGTCAGTATCGCGTTCTTCGACCGCGACTCGCGGCGCTATGAAGAGCTACCCGTGTCCGAGCAGGTGGAAGTGCTCGCCCTCCTCGGCAACATCACGCTTGGACCGGAGGCCGAGCGCCGCGCCCACCTTCACGTGACCCTGGGTCGGCGAGACGGCACGACTCTCGGCGGCCATTTCATCGATGGCACCGTATGGCCCACGCTCGAGGTGTTTGTGCGGGAAACAGCCGGGGTGATCCGGCGGACCGCGGACCCGGAGAGTGGGCTGGCGCTCATCGACCTGTCAGGGGATAAGGCCTGATCAAGCCTCGCCGGCAATGAGCGAGAGCGGATCCTGGACGATTCCCACATCCGGCAGCGTGTGTCGCACGACCCAGCCGCGCATGAACGGGCTGTCGAAGCGGTAGCCATCATCGGTGGCGACGATCAGGTCCTTGCGAAGAGGTCCCTCGAGCGCGGCCAGCACGGATGAGGATGAAGCGAGGGCGTACGTGCGGCGCGTATCGCGGCCGGTCAGCCGCCGCTCGCCGACCGCAATCGCGCGCAGGATGTTCTGTTGGAGGGCTGTCAGTCGGCTCCACTCGGCCTGACTCCGCGGTGTCTCCTCGTCGATGACCCGGCGAAAGCCGCCGGCAACCTCCGCCGGTCCCATGTGGCCGGATGCCGACGCGATCCCGAAAGACGCGCGGGCGAGCTGGACGACGTCCCGGGTTCTGGGCTCCGCCGCGGCCAGGATCAGGTGGGTCGCGTCCGGGTCCACCTGGAGTCCGGCCGCCCTCACGCGCTCTTCGATCCAGCGCGCCATGTGTTCGGAGGCGATAGGGCCGAACTGGAGAGTCTCGAACAGCTTGTAGAAGGCCCGATCCGGCCCCGTCATCTCCCGGATCACGCTCTCCTTCGATCCTGCCAGCACGTAGCTCAGGTGCTTGTGCCGCTGAATCACTCCGCGCAGGTGCCATTCGGCGTCGGTACCGCCAAATCGCCGGATCTCCTGGAACTCGTCGAGCGCGATTCCAATCGTCTTGCGCTTGGCGGCTGCCAGCCTCTCGATCGCGTCGAGCACCTCGGCCAGTGTTTCGCGCTGCTCCTCAGTCGGCAGATCGCGCTGCCGGGCGTCCAGGCTGACCCTCACGCCACCGGTCGCCGTATCGGCGGACAATGATACCCCGACCGAAAGGCCCTTGATCAGGCCGGTGAGCACATCGGGCCAGGTCGTTCCCAATTCGGTGCTTACTGCCTGGAGGAGCCGGGTCGCCACATCCGCGGCGTGGGTCGCCGTCGAGAGATCGGCGCTGATCGCCTTGCCGAGCTTGCGTCGCACGTTGGCGATGGCGGACTCGAGCGCCGAGGTCTTGCCCATGCGCCGGGGGCCGATCACCAGCAGCTTGGATTGCGGCTCCATCAACGCGCGGCTGATTCGGGTCAGCTCGGCAGCGCGATCGGTGAAGTAATCGCCTCCGACGGTACCGCCGATGCGAAACGGGTTCTGATGGTCGCCTGGCACGCCCCGAAGCTACCTCAGTAGATGCCGCTGTGAATTACTCACCATATAGTGAGTCACCAAATGGTGAGATTACCGACACGGTACTGACCGAGTTATTGGATGGAAGCTACGGACCGGTAGTGGTTTGAGGCAATGGCGGAGAGAGCTCCGCCGTTTGCGTTCTCTCCAGAACGAGTCGAACGGCACCCGAGAGAAGCCCCCGATCGGCCTGACCCGCACGCTCCGCTGACTCGTCGAGGGCAGCCACGATCGTGTCTCGGACGAGATCGAACACGCGCTCGGCGCTCAGCGGTTCGGGACTCAGCATGAGGCGCGCGAACGCCGATGCGACGCCGCAGTTGGCGATGAAGTCCGCCGCCACGGCGAACTGCCTGTCAGCGATCTCCTCGAGTTGCGTATCGCCCGGCCTGGATGCCCAGAACGGATGGTTGCTGCCGCTGATGATCGACTGCACGCCGATCGCGCTGAGGTCGTTGAGGCGTTCGGCGGTCAGGGTCCCCGACGCCGCGGCACTCACGAGGACGTCGGCCGGGGTTTCCCAGAATGCCGCTCGGGCCGCGTCCGATTCAGGTCCCCGGGTCACCGGCAACTCGTTCGAGGACTGTCGTCGCAGCAGCTGCTCGATCTCCGCCAGCGGGATTCCGTCGGGGGCCACCAGTCCGCCGTTCAGATCGACGAGCCCGACGATCTTCGCACCCCACCGGGCCAGATACAGGGCCGCGGAGCCACCCACACAGCCGAACCCCTCGATCAGGATGCGGGTACCGTCGACCGAGCGGCCCTGGAGCTCGAGAAGGCGGCGGGCGGCGACGGCCACGCCGTACCCGGTCACCAGGTCTACGACACGGTAGTGCTTGCCCTCCACGGCGATCCCGCCCTCCACCAGCGTGGTCAGGCCTTCCTGCATGGTGGCCAGCCTCTGCTTCAGCTCGTCCCCCCGGAGCCCCAGGTACCCACGGACCACGCCTTCCTGCGGGTGTCCGAGGCCAAGCGCGGCACACTGCGCCACAACCTCCCGCACATCCACGTTCAGGTCACCGCCCGTCCCGTAGCACGTCGAGAGATACGGCTCGATGGCGCGGAACCAGCGCGCCAGGACTTCGGGCTTCCGGGGATCGCGTGGATCGAAGTCGATTCCGGACTTGGCGCCGCCGATCGGCGGTCCCGATACCGAGAACTTGGACTCCATCACCTTGGCCAGAAACACGACTTCGTCGAGGCCGAGCCCGGGTCGCATGCGGGTGCCTCCGCCCGCGGCGCCCCCGCGCAGGCTGTTAAACACCAGCCATCCACGCGCCTCGGTGTCCGGATCGTTCCAGGCGACGACCAGTTCCGGTCGCTGCTGGAGAAACCGGCTGTACGCGGCCCAGACTTCGTGGTCCCGGCTCAAACGGCTATCCTTGCGGTCTTGACTCTTCCCGACTCATACATACGTATGACCCACTTCTCCACTTGTGCCCTGCTGCGCGTCAAACCACGTCACTGACCGGCTTCCAGCGCTTCCCACTCGTTCTGCGATCGGTCCGTGTCGGGGAACTGCGTGCCCGGATCCAGCCGAACTGCGGCGATCGTTCCCGAGAAGGGTACGCTACGGCTGACCTCTCGGGTACCCGCCCAAACCTCGACGGGCCATTGGACGACCTTGACCTCGCCGTCGGTGTTCTCGAGCTCCAGGTACACCGGCATCACGGCACCGCCCAGGTTCGCGACGGTGACCTGGACACTGCCATCCCCTGCCTTCACCGACGTGATCGCCTGATCCAGAGTTACGGTCTGATAGAACCATGGCTGCCAGAACCAGTCCAGGTCCCGGTCGGCGGCCTCCTCCATGATCGCGAAGAAGTCCCACGGCAGCGGGTGCTTGAAGCTCCAGGCAGTGGCGTATGCCGCATAGGCCGGGTCGAACGTCTCGGCGCCCAGTACCGACCGAAGGGCGTGCATGAGGGTGCCGGGCTTCGAATACGCCGCCACCGAGCGTCCGAAGCCGCTTTCCACGTAGTCGGTGTGCTCCATCAGAGGGGCTTCCACGCCCGCTTCCGCCGCCCGCAGGTAGCTGGTCATCGACCCCGTCCAGGGGCTCTCACTCCCGTAATAGTCGGCCCGGGCCAGGGAGGTGTTGTAGGTGGTGAGCCCCTCATCCATCCAGGCGTAGGCCGGCTCCGGCGAGCCGACGATCATGGGAAACCACTCGTGACTGAACTCGTGGGCGAGGACCGAGTAGAGCGGCACGCCCGGCCGGGAGCGGCCGATGAACACCATCATCGGATACTCCATGCCGCCCCCGATCGGCCCGTACACGGCCGTGGCGTGGGGATACGGGTACGGCATGATGTAGCGGCTGAAGAACTCGATGGAGTGCTTCGAGAAACCGGCCGCCTCGGTCCAGTGCTCGAGAGCCGGATCGTACAGCGCGTTGATTTGCGCCCGGCCGACATCTCCGCCCACCTCGGCTCCCGTCGCATCCCACACGTATCGGTCGCTGGCAGCGAAGGCGAAGTCTCGCACGTCGGCGGCGCTGAAGCGCCATGTCAGCCATCCGTTGGAGCTGGACGTGGTCACGCCCCCGGCCCGGCGCTCGTCCGGAGACACTACCTGGATCACGTCATCGGAAGCCGTCGCCGCTTCCAGTCGGGCGAGGGCATCGGGCGGCAGCACCTCGCGGCCGTTCTCGAGCTCGCCGGTGGCCACGACCAGCCAGTCCTCCGGCACGGTGATCGCCACCTCGAAGTTGCCGTATTCGAGGTAGAACTCTCCGTCCCCCAGGTACTGATGGGCATCCCAGCCCTTGAGGTCGTCGTACACGGCGATCTGCGGGTACCATTGGGCGATGTTGAAGATGTGATGGTCGATGTGACCCATGCGGAAGGCTCGGCTGCCCTCGGGTACCGTGTACTCCCAGGCGATCTCGACTTCAGTCACCGCCCCGGGCAGAAGGGGCTCGGAAAGGAAGATCCGTCCGATCGTCCCCTGAGAGAACCAGCCCGGCGGTATTTGCCCACCGCGCAACTGTCGCCTTTCGAGCTGAGCCAACTCCACGCCGCCACTGGAGACGCTTCGCAGGGTCACGCCACCCCACAGCTGAACGGATCGGTTTCGCTCCACTCCCTCCGAGAAGACGTTCTGGTAGAGACGAAACATGAGGCCCGTGAGGGTGTCCGGAGAGTTGTTGTGGTAGCGGATACGCTCCAGTCCGCTCAGCAGCGCCGTAGCCGGGTCGATCTTCACCTCGATCTCGTAATCCACCTGTTGCTGCCAGTAGTTGGGACCGGGGAGACCCGTGGTCGTCCGCGTGCCGTTCTGGACCGCGTTCCGGTACCAGGCGGGCGGTTGAACGGGTTGGAAGACGGGATAGTCGGCGACCAGGCCGGGCTCCGCGGCTTCCTGCGCAAACAGGCCGTGGACGGCGAACGGCGAAGCGGCGAACGGCGCGACGGCGGACGGCGCAGCGGCGGACA
>Ga0209456_10001846_pt1 | contig 10153 bp, 3 predicted proteins | sample COG_11_FD_184755 | JGI IMG/M metagenome (GOLD analysis project Ga0209456, IMG submission 184755) | Pelagic marine sediment microbial communities from the LTER site Helgoland, North Sea, for post-phytoplankton bloom and carbon turnover... | ecosystem: Environmental > Aquatic > Marine > Neritic...
AGGATGCGGGCGAGCGCGGTCAATTCGGGATCTCTTCTTTGTTCTCGGCCGGCGCCGCGAGCGCCATCAGGCTCAGGAACGGCTGATCCGAGTAGCCGAGGCCTTTTGAGGGCGCGCTGACAAAGACATAGTAGGTAGCCGGCGTTTGGACCTGCACGGTCGCTTCATAAAGACCGTCGCCGAGCGATCGCGCAGTCTGCACGGTCCTGTTGCGACCGTCGGAGCGATAATACAGTACCGACACGTCCGCCAGGTCCACAGCCGGTACGCCGCTGGACCTGTCGGCCAGCCTGAACTGTATTGTCTTGCTCTGGCCTACCGTAATGCGCCGATCCGGCGTTTGATATTCGACCGCCATCACGGACTCGACGTCTTCGTCCTTCGCCTGGTTCGGCGCAACCTCGGCGTTGAAGCAATGCAGGAACTGCGGCGTATCCATCATGAACGCGACGTCGTAAAGACCCTCGACCGGGATTTTGACGCGCCCGCGATAGATTCCGGGCGCCTTCTCGGCCAGGCTGCGATCGACAATCTCGATGGCACGAGCCTCGTGTCCGTAATTGCGGAAGCTGCCCATCGGCGCGCCCATGCCCTCCATGTAGTAGCTGACCGTACCCTCGGCCTGGTTGACGATGTAGGCGGCCGCGGCCTGCTTCACCGCAGGCACGATGCTGTCGGCAATGCTGACGTCCGCGGCCGTACCCGGCGGCCGCTGGCCGGCCGGAATGTAGGTCACGGGCGGCGTTTGCGCCTCGTCGAGTTCGGACAGCGGGATCAAACCGACGTCCTGGGTGCCGAGAGAACGCACGTAAGCGAAGCTGGTCGTGAAGTTGACCTGGTAAGGCTGCTTGCCGACAGAGATCGCGTGCGCCAGCCGGTTCGCCGACGCGTCGACAACGAAGACTTTGTCGGCGCTCGCATTGACCGCAATGCCCCAACGGCCGTTTTTATTGAATCGCATCGGGCCGATTCCGGGCTCCGCTTCAATGCGACCACGAATCTCATGGCTGTCCGGATCGATGACCGTAATCACACCGGTATCCGCGTCGGTAACGTAAATGGCGCTGCCGAGCGGCGAGTAGGCGATCGACATCGGCTTCGGACCGACCTCGACATCGCGAACCTTGGACAGGTACTGCACGTCTATAACCGATACCGTGCCGCCGTCACGATTACTTACGAACGCGTACCGGTCACCGTCCGTGAACGCGATCTCGTGATGCCCCGCGCCGGTCGGAATGAACGCCGTCGGCTGCAGATCCGCCGTGTCGATCACGGTGACGCCACTCTTGTCGATGTCGGCTGCATTGGTACCGACCCAGAGGTAGCGTCCGTCGCGCTGCAGTTCCACGCGCATCGGCTGGACGCCGGCTTCGATTTCGTGCGTGACCTCGAAGGACTCGGTGTCGACCAAGGCCACCGCGCCCGCAAGGGGCATAGTGACGAACAGATTCTTGCTGTCCTCGCTCAGCACCCAGTCGGCGCCAGGCCGGCTGAGGTTGATCTGCGCGAACAGGTTCGTTACGCCCGTGATGCCCACGACCGGGTCGATCACCGAGATGGAGTTGTCACGATTCATGACCAGCAGGAAATGACTGTTCAGGTCGATCATCGGCCGCACGCCGACAATGCCCTGCAAATAGGTTGCGACGCGGTCGCGGCAGCTCATCGGGCGTTCGCCCAGCGCTTCCCAGGCCTCGCCGAGATCCATCCAGGCGGCCGGGTAGCGGCCCTTGATCGGTGCGCCGGTGCTGGCGTCGGTCACCTTGAACATGACGTCGGCCCAATCGCCGGCGGTCACGTCGCCGATGCCGCCGTTGATCGGGCGAACCGAGAATTCGACGTTAACGCCTTCGCGCGTGATGATATTGCGGATATCCGAGCCTGCTGGCTCAGGGTCTTTGTTGCATCCACTTGCAAGGATGAGCACTGTCAGCGCAACCAGGGTCGCGCCTGGGTTCATTAAATGGGCGGCCACCATTCATTCTCCTGATATGTTGTCTTCGCTTAACGATTCTCCGTGAGCGATCGTGTTACAAGTCGGTGGAGCGACCCTTGCGGGCCGCTCCACGCGTTACTTCCCAAGACGTCCTTGTCCATCGTTTCCCGTTACGGCGTTTCCGGCTTTACTCTGAGTAGCCCGAACTGGCCGTTGCGATTACCGCTGGGCGAGTAGTCGCGGTACAGGTAGTCACCATCTACTGCGCCACTGCCACCGGCATCGAACAGGATCGGCCAGTATCCGTACACGTGGCCCATGCCTTCCTGGCCGCCCATGTACTTGCCCTGTGCGTTCAGGCCGAGGGCGTTGGAGGGCGCCAGCGCGTCCGGATCGCAGCGACCTTCAAGCGTCACTTCGTCATCCTGTGGGCTGTTGCTGAGAACGCCGTTGTCCGCGGCACCTGTGCAGACGTATGGATCGCGCTGCCACAGGTGACCGTGCACGATGAAAGTGCCATCACGGTCCGCGGATGCGCCATTGAGGACGTACATGCGGGTGTCGGTGACCGGGTTCGCCGGATCGGCCGTTGTCCGGAACACCGGTGTCTGCGGGTCGCCCGCCTCGCTCACACCCACTATTTCCTGGATGGCATTTGGCTCACCAGCCACTAGGGCATTCGCGTAGAAAGCCTGCTGGTTCGGGATACTGCCGAAGCTGTTCGGCGTACCCGCGTTACCGAACGGCACGTCCGGCGCCAATCCGAAGCGGAACCAGGACGGCTCCATGCCGTAGTTGAAGCCGGCATGGCCGCTGTCCTCGGCGCCTTCGCGACCCAGCTCACCCTGGTGGATGTTCTTGATCGCAGTGCCGTCGGCCCAGCGCAGGTTGGCTATCTTGTGACCGATGGACAGCGCCTCGCGGTAGGTACCGCCGGAGCCGGCAACACCTTCTGTCGATGTCACCGTCACCTGGGCGCGGGTCTTGCGCGTGTCCGCACCACTACCCTGACCGTCGGGCACGTCTTCGAGATCGGCGATCGCATCCGGATACGTCGCATCCTGAGGCTCGATCACGAGCGCACCGAACAGGCCCTTTTGCGGTTGCTTGACGCGGTCCGCGGACAAGAGGTTGCTGGCACCGAACTCCATCGGCGTATTGACGATCTCGAACGTACGCCTGTTCTGATTGCCATTCACCGGCAGGTAGTCGATCTTGCCGGCGTAGTACCTCGCCGTGGAGGTTCCGCCCGGCGCCGCAACCTGCGGCTGGTTCCTGCCGACTGCCAAGCCATCGTCACGACTGGCGTCGTACTCGACGAGCTGTGGGTGTATTCCGGCCCAACTTCCCGGCCGTACCAGGTTGTTGTTGAAGAAGTACATCTCGGCGTTGACGCCAGCACCCTGAATGCGCCGCGTAACGCCCCACATCATGTCCTGCCAGCCTGCGAGGTCCGGCGGCAAATCGAAGATGACATTGGCCCTATCGACGGGGGACCCGTTCGCGAAGAGAGTAGGTAGACTGCCATCCGCCAATTCGGAAAATACCGGCGAACCGTCCGCGAAAAAGACCTTGTCACCATCCGTGGTGACCGCCTGCTCGTTCACCAGGCGGTTACGCAGGGTGACGTCGATGCAGTCGCCGGCATTGGCGCGCAGCACGAGAGGCTCGACCGGTACGTTCGGCCGCAGCACCACCGGACAGGTGGCCAGCTTCGGATCGTACGAACCTCCTGAGGTCTCACAGCCCGTGATATCGACGGTGCATCCATTCAGCGTTGGATTGAATTTGCCAGCGTTCTTGCCCTTGGTATTGAAGCACGGTAGGTCTTGTGCAACCGCCGTAGCTTCGGCCTCTGACATCAGGTCCTCGGTCCGCACGTACATCATCGCGGTCGGGTCGTTGAGCGGGCCAGCCACGTTACGCGTGCCACCTAGGCAGACGCCTGCCTCATCGAAGCCACCATCGCACGCTGTGATCGGTGTGCCACGGCGGTTATAGACCAGCGTGCCACCGAGCGGATCCAGCGTCCCACCGACATTGTCGACAGGGTTGACGTTGTCGGGAATGGTTACGGTGAGATTATTCGGCAGCACCTCGTTGGCGAGCACTGCGCTTATGTCGAACTCAACCTCATTTGCAGTCTTCGGGCAAACACCGTTGAAGTCTCTGGCGTTCGAGAACACCAGTCGCTTGCTGATATCGTTGTCCGGCAGCGGGACCAGGTCGCCGCGCTGGTTGCCATAGGTGCGCAGGAGTCCCCAGGTGCCGAGCCAGATACCTGGCCGCGTGGCATCGTTCGCGTAGAGGTAGTCAACCGTTTGCCCCGCCTGTCGCAGGGCCGGGTTCATCGGCGCCTGCAGGCTGAACTGCTCGGAGATACCGTGCGACTGGAAGTTACGCCAGCCGGAGTTACCCGAGCGGCCGAAGCCCGAACCGTTGGACAGCCACCTGATGCCGTGGACCGTCGACTGGTGTTGCTCCTCGGTCGCACCGACCTGGATCTTGATCTTCACCTCGTCGCCTTCGTAGGCACGCATGATCGGCGTAAACGGGTCGCCAATGTTGCGGTCGCAGTTGATCAGGTCGCCGTCATTGCCGTCGCAGTAGGGTGCTCCCGCGCCCGTCGGATACGGCGTGTCGCCGAACCTCGTATTCATCTGCGGAACCTTACGATCACCACGGCTCTGGAACGCGAGCGCCAGATCGCCTGCAGGACCGTCAGCCTGTGAGCCGTTCTGGCCATCGGGACCGACCTTGTTCGGGTCATACACGCGCAGCCCGACAGGCTCGTTGCGATAGTTGACGACCCAGGTCGACTCGTGGCCGATGTTGATGGCTTCAGCACAGGGCCGCGGCACACTCGGATCGAAATTGCCGAGCGGTCCCGGGCAGGCGCCCCTGGCCGTTACGACGTCGGGGAAGCCGCCATTTGCTTTCAGTTTCAGCACGGGGTTGACAGCCTGCAGCCAGGTATCCTGGATGTTCGCCGCCGTGGCATTGGTCGCATCGAAGTAAAGCGGCTGGGCAATGTCGGCCACGATTGCTCCGGTCGAGCCCGGACGTCCGTCGGGGCCAGCGCCCACAAAGGTGCCGGGCAGATAAGCATGCTGGAAGTCGCTCATCTCGAAATAGAATTCGCGATGGTCCTTGACCGGAGAACCGTCCGGCGTTTCGATAACCGCCTGCCAGGTGGTCGGACCGCCGTCGTGCCGCGTGTTGAGCGGTATGCCACTTTCGTTGTGGCGCCAGGTCGAACCCGCAGGCTCGGCGAGGATCGTCGAGTACAGGCCGATCTGCTGGAACGTCGACGGGCCATAGTGATCGTGCGAGAACGTCAGTCCGAGGCCACGGTCGACGCCGGCAACGTTATGCACCGGGTCGATCAGGATGCGCTGGATCGTGGTGCGCGCGCCGCAGTATTCACCCGGGTTTTCGCTGTCGCATTCACCGCCGACACCGGTACCGAAGAACGGGTGCGGCTCTGCATGAAGTTCGACCTGCCCGGGTATAACGTGGCTGCCATTATCGCCGGTGTCGATGGTTGGCACCGCCGCCAGATCTGTCAGATCCACCTGGTGATCGGCCACAGCGTCAAGGAGGTCCTGCTGTAGCCCGTCGGCGAGCCCGAGAGCGACGAGCAGGTCGACGAGATTGTTATTGGTGCCTGCGAGCGCATTGTAATTATTGATCGCGTGGATGCGCTCCCTGACGATGCCCGGTGACAGCGTGCCGTCTTCGTAGTTCCAGCCGTTGGCTGCGCCATCGCCCGTGGTCAGGTCCCACTTGGGCAAGTGGATGTGCTGGCCGATGATGTCGGTCGGCGTGCGCACCTGGAAATCGTCCAGCTCGTACTCATGCGGCACGAGGTTGGAGTGCAGGAGCTTGCCGCAGTCCAAGGTATTGAAGCGCATCACCAGGGGTTCTGGCGGACGCTGCTTGGCGATCGTCGGGGCCACGTCTTCCCAGAGCGCGATGATGCGCTCCTGCGAATAGTGATGGCCGACCTTGTTGAATACGGCGTCGATCTGGACGTTGGCTAACTTGTAAGTACGCGGGTTGGAGCCGTGGTAAGTCGTTGTGCCACTCATGTTGTAGCCGCCATACCCGTCGTTCCAGGATCCCCCATCAGCGTAGTCGTAACCCTCGTCGTCGATGCACGGGTCCTGGAAAGGACCGCCGGGTACCGGCGGCGCACCGTTGACGATGAAGCCACCCGCGGTTGTCCCGGTGCCTACCAGATCATTAGCGACACTGGGCCGCTCGCGCTGCATATCGTTTATGAAATGCCATTTCATGCTGACCTTCTCGAGATCGGTACCCGTCTCGGGGAAGTACACCGGTTGCGCAATCTCGACGATCTTGCGGAAGTCGAGGCGGTTCTGGTTATCGAGGGACACGCCACCCGAGGTATAACCGCGCAGGTTATGCCGCGGCAGACCGCCGTCCCAACCGCCGGCCTGCGCCTCTAGGTAGCCTGCAGCCACTGCGCCAGTCTCTGTCATCATGTCGAGGACCGGGGTAGGCATGCGTTGGCCCACCGTGCCCTCGGGACATGCAGCCCCGGTCGGTGTCATGGGATTTCCGTTTATGTCGAAGCCATCTGCGCCACAGGAGTTGCCCGCGAGCCAGAACGGGTAGCCCGGCGATACGTCGTCGCCAGTACCGAATGTTGCATCAGCACCGGCGACGCTTGTGAAGTCCACGACGGCCTGCGAGGAATCCGGACCCTGGCCCAGCCCATTGGGGGGCCTGCGGCCGGAGAGCACGCCGAAGTCGCCGCGATCGACGGCTTTGACTGATACCGTGGCCGGCATCTGCGCCATGGGCTTGCCGGGCAGCGGCACGATGGCCGGGATGGCGAAGCCGTCGGGCAGCTCGGCGTCGGGCAGCGCCCGGGCGCCGGCGGCCGGCTGGGCGCTACGCAGCGCGAATGCCGCGCTGTGGAAGTTCGCCTGCGGGTTCAACTCGTCAAACAACGGCGGGTTCTGGGGGTCGGCTGCGTTGGAGACAGCCAGCACCGATCCGCGCTCAAACGTATCCTGAATGCGGATGTGATACCACATTCCTTGCGCAAAGTGCGGGTAGAAATGGCAGTGGAAAATCGCATCGCCCGCGGTCTTGTTGCGGTTGCCGGTACCGCCGTTCACGAGTTCATAGGTATGGCCGGAGCCGGGCATGATCTCCTGGGCATCCAGGTAGTTCGCGTTGTCGTCGTTCGGGTTGAACAGCCACTGGTGGTTGTGCAGGTGAAAAATATGCTGCTCGAACGCACCGGCGTGGGTGTTGCGAATCTTGACGAAGTCGCCCGTGTACGAATGGTGCACGTTGGACGGGTCTTCCTGGAACAGCGCGAAGTTGCCCGGGATCGGCGGGTTGGCGCCGATCGGGAGCCCGCCGTTGACAGGGTTCATCGGGTCGTCCCCGAATTGACGCCAGCAATTGGGGCTCAGGATATCCGCCGGATCGCACTGCTCGATCATGGTATTGGCCGGGAAGTTCACGAGCTGGCCCGGGTCGCCGACGGTCTGCGAAGCAAGGAAGAATTCTTCGTAGGCACAGTCGGTGCAATCGTGCATCGGGCCCGTGTGCAGGCGGTTGGCGATGATTTCGGAACCGATACCACCCGAACCGTAGTTGATCATGAACTGGTCCTTGACGCCGGCCAGCGTGTAGCTGAGCACCGGATTCTGGTACCACTTCGGGAATACCTGCGAGTTGGTCTGCTCGTCATGGAACACCGACGTAAACTCGCGGAACGGCTCGAGGCGGTTCGGCAGTTGCGGATTGTTCGCGCCAGCGCTTTCCAGCGGGTAGGTGTTCTCCGGGAATGTGCCGTCCGTATTCGGCCCGACGATGATGGCGTTGATGTCGCTGTGCACGAGTTCGTTGCCGTTCAACATATTCAGGATCGGTAGATTGGCCTTGCCCTCGGAGATCCAGGGCTCGTTATTCGGATATGTGGCCTCGTAGTCGATGATCGGCTGGCCGCCGGGATTGCAGTCGACGCCGACGACGTCGCCTGCAACACAGTTTGTCGGAACGACGCCGACGGTGGCCAGACGCAGCTCTTCCTCTGTGACCTGGCTGCGGTAGATCTTCGAACCGGGCGGTTGGACGTTCAGCGCACCGAACATGCCCAGGCCGAGGTTACCGGAACTCTGCTCGCTACCGAGCGTCGCGCCGTAGCTGTTGATGAGGAAGGCGCCTTCGTGCGGGGTATAGAGCTCGTAGGTACGCGACCCGCCCGTCCCTGCCATTCCGGGACCGCAGATATCATTTGTAGGGTTATTCGTTGAATCGCCGGTGTTGGCACCGGGATTGGCGCCCACCATGCTGCCATCGTCTTCCATGCCGTTCACCAGTTCGGTGCCCGAGGCGTGGAAGCCCGCGCAACGACCGGCAACCTGGTCATTGTTGATCAGGTTGTCCTGCTGCGCATTGTTGGGGTTGGCCACCGGCGCCAGCAAGTTCGTGAAGTTGACCGTCAGGCACGAGCCCGCAACCGATCGTATTACGAGCGGTCGCGTGCGCTTGTCGGGCCTGAGCTCGACGTTACCGGCCGTACAGGCCGTCTGGCTACACGGCACTTGTGAGACCTTGTCGACCACGTCTCGCTCGAGCGCGTAGGTTATCCAGTTCGGGTTCTGTGCGCCAAGGCGATTGAACACGGTCGGGTTGTCGAGGACGACCACATTCGCCGTGATCGTATCGGTGCACTCGACATCCGCCAACGCGTTCGGCGCGATGCCGAGCGTGGCGACGTAGAGTGCAAACCAAAAAAGCACATGACCCAGTGCTGCCAGTACCGGGTTACTGCGGACGAGTGTAGCCACTTGTTTTGATGTGATCACGAGACTTTCCTCCCTCTGCACGAGGTCTCCGTTGCCGAACGAAAGCGATTGCGATAGCGGACTGTGGTAACGCGTCTGTCCGTAGCGCATCGCACACGGATCACTCCGAACTGCGGCTATAGTTCTTTTAATCCGTTTACGAGGGTTATTTTGCTGCAAGCCGGGAGTTCGGGACTTCGTGCATGAGGTTGGAAATCGCCCGTGCCGTAGGCTAGACCTGAACTAGCCCTTTGGACAGGGCCTCGGCGACAGCCAGTAAGCCGGCCGATTCGCAGCGCCAACAAAAAAACGCGCCTTTCGGCGCGTCTTGGGTCTTAAGGATCGCTCCTTAAAGGTGAGCACGGCCTGCCGCTGACGGTTCAATCAGTCGTGCAGGATGTACTCCGTGCCATGGAGCCTATGGCTGCATTACTGGCAAAGGCCGGCCTTGAACACGTTCAGCTCCGCAACCTCGTCAACATCCCAGGTGGACGGATCGTCGCTGCAACGGGCGGTAAATTCCTTGTGTCCCTTTTCTATCTCTACCGTGACCACGGCGTTGACCGATTTGGCGTCCTGCCCCAGCATCGGATCAGAAGTGCACAGCGGCAGCGTCACTATTACCTCTTCTTTCCCGTTTTCCAGTTTGAACTCCGGGTCCGAGTTGGTCGCCTCTGCACCAACGTCAGTGAGTGTCTTACCACGTGTCTTCTGCTTCGCCTGGACGGTCATCTTAGTGAGCACGGCATCACCCGGCACGCTGCTCGCGTCGGTGATAGTCGTTTTGACCTCGATCGCCGCATTCGTCACGCTCCAAGCGTCGTCTGGATAATCATCACGGGGGGCCGTCAGAACCTTGCAAACGGTGAAGAGTCTAATACTGCCCTTGTCGCCTTTAGCGTTGGGGGCTGCATATGCGCTTCCCGCGACTGATACAGACAGCAACAAGGCTGCCAAGGAGGCGATCTTTGTCAGTTTTGTTGTGTTGCGCTTATTCATTTTCCCAATCTCCTGCAGGAACCAAAGTTGTTAGCGAGACGATCGCACAGTCAGTAGTTATCGTGATGTGACCTGCGTCATCATCTTTGGGATCAGAGCCTAACGGCTAACTTGATCAGAAAAAACTCGCCCAAATCGTCGGGTTGGTGCGATACCGTGAGAAATAAGGCCTGGCGCGGCCTTTGGTCATCCGTGTTCGGGTTTATGGACACCGGCGAAAAGTCATTATGGTAAACAGCCAGTAAGCCGGCGGATTCACAGCGCCAACAAAAAGACGCGCCTTTCGGCGCGTCTTGGGTCTTAAGGATCACTCCTTAAAGGTGAGCACGGCCTGCCGCTAACGATTCAATCCGGCGCGCAGGATGTACTCCGTGCCATGAAG
>Ga0209456_10001847_pt1 | contig 10151 bp, 8 predicted proteins | sample COG_11_FD_184755 | JGI IMG/M metagenome (GOLD analysis project Ga0209456, IMG submission 184755) | Pelagic marine sediment microbial communities from the LTER site Helgoland, North Sea, for post-phytoplankton bloom and carbon turnover... | ecosystem: Environmental > Aquatic > Marine > Neritic...
CTTGCGTGGCCTCAGGCCCCAAGCCCCTCCGGCCACCTCTGCAAGGCGCCCCGTCCGGCGCAACCCCGTGTCGCGTTTGTCCGAGCCCCGGTGAACCTGGGAGCACGTGCGTCGCGAGGCGTTCTTCGGTGACTCAGTTGTCATCCGATCTGAATCCAGGTTGCGCCCGCTGCTGCGCAGACTTCGCCTTCTGCGTCGTACACCGCGGTTCCGCAGAAGGCCTTGCGGCCCTCTCGGCCGGTGGCCCAGCCCATCACCACGTAGCGTTCGCCGGCGTAGATCGGCTTGTCCAAGCGGTAGGTCATGCGGCCGAGGACGAAGGGGCCCTCGATTCCGTAGCGGGCGATTAGGGCCCAGGCGCCGGGGCAGTCCAGTGCCGCGCAGATGAACTCGGGCCGGACGACGCCTTCTTCGTTGAGGAACTCCGCGGTGGGCACCCAGGAGCTGGCGACCACGCCTTCGCCGACGCTCCCGGTGAACAGACACATGCCGTCGCCGCAGCAGCGATTGGTGCCGCAGACGTAGCAGTTGGGAAAGGGGTGGACCTTGTATCCAGGGAAGTTCGCGCGAGCCGCGGCTGCCTCTGCGAACGTGATCCCGTCAGGGACATCGAGGTCGAGCTCGGCGGTACGCGCGCTCGCGATCTCGGTGTCCGCGTGCAGCAGGGACGCGACGCCCGCCGGGTCTGCCACGACTTGCATGCGGTCGTCGACCGGGATGGGACGCTTGAGGGTCACCTCGACCTCCGAACCGAGGCGCTTCCCGATCATCCCGACGGTGTAACCGCCGTTCCCGGAATGGGGAGGGCCACAGAAGCGGCTTGCGACGCGGGCGGCGTGACTGGTGGTTTCGGTTTCGAGGGTGTGCGCGGCGTTTGAATACGGCATGAGTGCCTCCTTTGTGACCAAGGTACGGAGGAGGCCTGCGAAGGTCCTTTCGGCTTGCTTACCGAATCCTTAGCTCTCGAGCTGCACTGAAAACGCTGCGATTTCACGCCCTTCCACGAGGAGTCTTTCCCCGATTTCCTCGAATTGGAGGTCGGTTCCGGGCACGAGGTCGACCAGCACATGGGAAGCCCAAACCTTCCCTCCGGGGACCTTCGGGGCCATCGCCTCCGCTACCGCAAGCGCGCCGCCACTCACCGCTGCGCCCCGTCGAACGACCTCACCGGTGTGCACGGCAAAGGCAAGCCCGGCTTGATCGGCGAGCGCGACCCCACACCGGATCGCCCGTATCGGTCCGTCGAAGTACGCATGGAGCTTGCCAGGGACCGCTTGGCCTCGGAAGCGTTGAACCTCTGTCAGCCACGCGCTCTCATCGATCTCTCCGTGTGGGTGGGCCACGAGGACCGTGCTCAGGAACCGGTCCTCTTCGTGGTCTGCTGGGGCCTCTGACAACACCCAGTCCACGGCGCCGACCAACTCGTGTTGGTTGCGAAAGAAGAAGATGTGGTCATCGCCCGGAGCCTCGACGTAGCGGGCGTTGGGAATGTTCTCCGCGAGATACGGACCGCTGGCGGGATCGATCATCTTGTCACCGGCAGCTTGCAGAACGATGGTCGGCACGCGGATCGACGGCAGCAACGCTCGCAGGTCGATTCGAATGTTCATCTCCAGAAGGTCGAGTGCGCTGCCCGGGCTAGTCCCCTCTTGCTCTGCAAAGGTGACCCAGTCGACGAACGCCGGGTCCTTCAGCTCACTCGGCGCAATCGCGCGCAAAGAAGCGCCCTTGCCCCAGGCTCCGCGGATATAGCCCTTGAGCTTTTCCATGTCCTCGGGCGCGTAGCCGGGAGGATAGTCGGGTGCTCGCGTCATGCGTGCGAATGCCCCGCAAAGAACCAAGCCTCGAACGCGTTCGGGATACATGGCCGCATACAACATCGCCAGCGCACCACCCTCGGAAAAACCGACTAAGACGGCCTTTTCGGAGCCGCATGCATCCAGGACGACCCTCAGGTCGTCCATGCGCTGCTCGTGGCTCGGTAGCTCCTTGACCCGATCGGAAAGTCCGGTGCCTCGTTTGTCGAACTGAATGACTCTGCCCATCCCCGCCAGCGCTTCCATCGCGGACCGGGTTCGCGGGTGCTTGAACATCGCGCGCATCGGCATGATCCAACCGTTCACGACGACGATGTCGCTATCTCCGCTGCCCAGCGTCGCATACGCGATGTGAACGTTCCCGCTTTGCGCGTAGCGCGGCTGCAGCGACAAGCTGGGTGAGGATTTTTTGCCCCGTTGGACCTGGCCCACAAACCGGTACCCTTGTCGCGGGAAAGTCTGGATCAGCTCCGGGCCGCGCGACCCCAACGCGCTCCTCGCCAAGCTCACGCCACGCTGGATCGAGCTCTCCGTGACGATCGTGTCTGGCCAAAGGGTTTCGAGCAGCTCGTGCTTGGGAACGACACGCTCATGGTTTTCGACGAGGTAGAGCAACAGGTCGAACACCTGCGGCTGTAGAGGATGAACCTTGCCGCCCATGCGAAGCTCACGGCGGGCCGGGTCCAACTCGAACTCGTCGAAAACGATTGTCATGCCGGGGGCTTCCAGAGGCCCCGCTAAGCTAAGGCTTTGCTAAGGTCCTGCAAAGGACCTTCTTGCGAGCCGTCCGTAGGATGAATGACCGCGTCCGAGGCTATGGCCTTGCGTGACGCCGAGGTCACTCTGCAGGGGCTCTCGCCTCGAGTCGCGCGACGAGGGTCTTGTCCGCGAAGAGCATGAGCTTGGAGCCGTGAATCTCGTAGCGCGTGGTCGCTCCGAGCGCGGTGAAGAGCTCTTGTTCTTCGTCCATGCCTTCGGGGCACGCCATTCGGGTCGCGCCCATCGCGCCAAACTTGAGCGAGTTTCCTGAGGTTTCATACGAGCCGAAGAAGCGATTGCATCCGCCGAAGCCGTAAGCGCTCGCCTTCTTCGAGTTGAGCTCGAGGTACGGCGCCTTGTCGTTCACTTTGACCGTGATCGTTTTACCGTTGAGCTCCAGTAGCGCCCAGGTGGTGTCTTCCAACGTGATTGGTCCCATGCTCCCACAGGTCTCTCTCGGCCAAGTGCGCACAAAGCGCTGAATGATCAGGGTGGTTTCGCTGCCCCTGCCGTCGACTTTGGGGCGCAGGTCCAAGCCGCCTTCCACCGTGACGAGCAACGGTGCGCCCGGCGCGATCTTGGCTTTCCCGTATTCACGCTCCAAGGTCGCGTTGTCTCCTTCGTGGGCGACGGGCCACTGCTCCCGGGTCGCGCAGTCCACGAAGATCCCCGCATCGGCCATGTACGAGTACATGCCTTGGAGGCTCATCGTGCCCGACGGCGGTGGTGGCTCGCGTTTCTCGTCCGCAGCGGTGTCGCTGTCCTTGCCCTTTTTGCAGGCCGATAGCGCAAGCAACCCGGCGAGCGCGCTGAGCGCAAGCAATTGAGTGATCCGAATCCCCCTCATGCGACGGGATTTACCACCAAGACGCTCAAACGCTAAGGGTTTTCGTCTGAAGCGGTGCCCGGCCGCGCGGTCAGCCGGAAAACGGGATGCGTTCGCGGAGCTTTTTCGCGCGCTCCCGAGCGAGTGGGATCTTCGGCTCCTCTGGGTGGTCGAGGAGGAGCTGGTAGGTGCCTGCCCCCGTCGGCTCGATCGCGCGGATGCGATCGTAGCGAACGATGAAGCCGCGATGCGAACGAAAGAAGGCCTCCGCGTCGAGCTCGTCTGCCAAATTCGCGAGTGTCTTGTCGATGGCAAGCCGGTCTTCTTCGGTGACAGCCCAAACCAGCTCGTCTTTGACCTCGAAGTAAATCACGTCACTGAGCTCGAGCACTACGTAGGCATCCTTGCGGCGCACTGCGATGCGCTCGAGCTGCTCGACGTTGCTCGCAGCCCCGGCTGACGCGCTCCGAACGCGTTCGACGGCCTGACGCAATCGTTCGAGGCGGACCGGTTTGAGTAGATAGTCCGCCACGCGTGCTTCGAACGCGCGCAGCGCGCCTTCGTCGTGCGCCGATACGATCACCACCTTGAGGTCGGGGTGGTTGGCCATGAGCGTTTCGGCGAGCGCAACGCCGTCGGGACCAGGCATTCGCAGATCGAGAAATGCGACGTCAGGCTGTTCTTCCTCGCAAAGCGCTTGTGCCTCTGGCGCGTTGCGGGCCTCGCCGATGACTTCGATGTCCTCACACTGACCCAGCATGAATCGAAGCTCGTCCCGAGCGAGGGGCTCGTCGTCGACGACGATTGCGCGAATGCTCATGTTTGCTCTCCTGCGATGCCGGCGTGCTTCGGCAGCTCTACGGTCACCAGAGTACCGCGTTCCTGTGAAGAAAGCTGGAGACTGGCCTGTCCATCGTATTGTTGATCGAGGCGCTTCCGGAGCGTTTGTAGCGCCAAGCCTGAGCCCTTCGTCGGCGACCCACGATGCGGCCCATCGGCTTCGTCCTCGACTTCGATTCGCAGCACCCCTCCTACTTCCGATGCCCGAATCGTGATCCTCCCGAGCCCTTGCTTGGGCGTGATGCCATGTTTGACTGCGTTTTCCACGATCGGCTGTAGGAGCAACGCGGGTACTCGGGCATCGCGCACGCTTTCGTCGATCGAGGTCTGAACCGCGAGCCGTTCGTCGCCGAGACGCGCCCTCTCGATCGCGAGATACGCGCAGGCGTGCTCCACCTCGTTCATGACCGATGCGTCATGCGGGTGATGTAAGAGGTACCGGTAGAGGTCGGCGAGGTCTGATACGAGTGCGCGCGCTTGCTCTGGGTCGCGCCGGATCGTGGCCCGCAGTGTGTTGAGCGCATTGAACAAGAAGTGTGGCTCCAGGCGGCTGCGCAAGGCCGTGAGCGAGAGAGCGTTGGCTGCTGCCTGGGCTTCGACCAGTGCGACCGCTTGCTCCTGGCGCGAGATCACGACCAACGCCACGTTCACGAAAAGCGCGACGCCCACGGCCACCCCGCCGAGCTGGACAGCAAGCGAAGGCATCGCCTCGATGGGGTTCGACCCCGAGAAGGCCATGCCTGCAGCGGTGACGGTCAACCCGGCCAACTGCACTAGGGCTGCGGCGCTCAGAACGCGCCATCCAATGAACATCTTTTCCCGTCGCACCGACATTCGGCCTGCGAGCCATCCGTCGAGGACCGATGCCACGAGGGCCCAGGGAAACTCGTCCGGGCTGACCCGCAGCACGTAGAACCCGCCGCCGAGGAGCCCGGTCAGGGCGCCGGCTCGAGGCCCCCCCAAAATGCCCGCGATCATGATGCCCACGGCTCGAAGATTGAGAAAGTGCCCGAGCCATTCGAAGCCCATCGTCGAGCCCCACAGTGAGAACAAGAGCCCGAAGATGACCACGACCGCGATGTCTCGTGGCCTGCCCACGCCGAGCAGGCGGTTGCGCAGCGGCGGCACGAGCACCCCGAGAAGGCCTGCAGTGGCGATGAGGCTGAGCTTCTCGAAGAGCTCCGGTATCAGCAGCCGGATGTCCACGGCTCGGAGCCTAGCAGCGTTTGTGGTAAGGGGCGTGGTCACGGATCGCCGGCTGCGCTATCGTCGCCGCGATGCTTCGCCGACTCCTGTGGCTTTCGTTCTGTCTCGTCGCTTTGAGCTGTGGCCGCGACGCGCAGCCAAAACAGCTCGATGAGCCGTGCACCCGGACTGGCCAGTGCGTTGCGGGCTTGGCCTGCCTGTCGGGCGTGTGCTTGCCCTCACCAGATGCGGGTGCAGACGGAGGAGCCGATGCCGGCCCGTGAGGGTTAGGGTGCTTCGGACTCGTCCAAGAGGTTGCCCCCTTGATTGATGTATTCGAAGCCTTGCTTGATCACGAACACCGAGCCGTTGTCCGCGCGGATGGTCACGTCGACCGCCCCCGGGATCGCGTGTCGCGGTGTCACGGCGAGCAGAGCCTTTTCGCTTTGAATCGATACCTGGGGAGACCGAAGCTGACCAAAGTAGACAGCATAGCCGATGTCCAACCGCAGACTCCGGCCAACGACCTTCACCGTCTTGCCGCCCTGGAGGCCCCCGAAGTCCGGGTCCAGCTCATGGAACGCCATATCGGCGTGCGGTTTTTCACAGGCGACCAGTACGAGTACTGCGCCGATGATCACGCTTTGGATGCCCCCGATCTTTTTCATCCCACGATTGCCAAGTTACCACGCCGGCGGCCGGAAGGCATGCTTGACATGGCAGCGTGCCCATTCGCACAATCCCGCTGACAAAAGGCCGCCGTGACCAAGCAAAACCTTCTCGTCGTCGATGCCGATCCCCGTAGCCTCCGCGTGCTCGAGGTGAGCCTCCGGAACGCCGGCTACAACGTGGCCGGCTGTCCCAGTGTGGGGAAGGCGTTCGAGATCCTGCATGCCAACAAGCCGGACCTGATTCTCTCCGACACGACGTTCAGCGACTTGAATGGCTTCGAGTTCGTCGAACAGCTGCGGCAGAATTCGGAATGGTCGCATATCCCGTTCATGTTCCTGTCGAGCGATGAGTCGATCGAAAGCAAGATCCGTGGGCTGGAGCTCGGCGTCGAGGACTACCTCACCAAGCCGATCTACATTCGTGAGGTGGTCGCCCGTGTTGGCATCGAGCTCGCGCGACAGGCGCGCGCCGGGCTTGCGCACAAGAGTAGCGACGCGCGCACGCGGTTCAGCGGCTCGCTTTCTGAGATGAGCGTCGTCGACCTGTTGCAGACAATCGACGTGAGCCGGAAATCCGGTGTGCTCACCCTCGTCTCGATCGATGGGCAAGCGGGGATGATATCCTTTGATTCTGGCGCGGTGATCAACGCTACGGTCGAGGAATTGATCGGCGAGGATGCGGTCTATCGGCACCTGCTTTGGCGTGACGGCACGTTTGACCTCGAGTTCAGCCGTGTGAGCTTGAGCGAGCGCACCGTCCACCGGACGACGCAGGCGCTCTTGATGGAAGGCATGCGAAGGCTCGACGAGTGGAGCCGTTTGTCCGAGCTCCTCCCGTCGTTCGATGCCGTGCTCGAGGTCGACGCGGAGATGCTTCGCGAGCGGCTTCGCGACATGCCCGACGACCAGAACGAGATGGTTCGGCTCATCGACGGGAAGAAGAGTGTGGGAGAGCTGCTGCGCGCACATGGGGGAGACCACGTCGAAGCCCTGCGCAAAGTTGTGGACCTGTACTTCGAGGGAATGGTTCGTGAGGTAGGTCGGATACAGGACAGCATTCCGATCCTCACCGAGGTTTCCGTTCGATCCTCGGCCCCGCCTCCGAAAGAGGGCATCAACACAATTCCAGGGCCGGCCGGCTTGCCGGTGGAGGGCGTTGCCGTGCCCGCGGCGCCGAGGCTCCCGGATGTGGCGCACTCGTCGACCTCGGTGACGGCGCCAGAGATGGCAGCGGTGTCGGGGTCGGTGCCAGCGACAGGGTCAGTGCCAGCGTCGGTGCCAGCGCCGGCGGCAGGGCCAGCGTCGCTGCCAGCACCAGCGCCAGGGTCGGTGCTAGCGACAGGGTGGGTGCCGGCGTCGGTGCCCCCCTCGGATATGAAGTCGACGCCTGTGTCGCTTCCCTCCCCGGCGACCGCGGACGACCTGGCTCTGGAGCATGCGGTGACGAAGCCATCCGGAGCGCCGGCCGCTCTTGCGCCGCCGACCGACTCGCCACCTGAGGGCGACTCGGGATGGCAGCCTGCGCCGCCGCCCGCCCGTACGCGCCAGCAGACGCCTGCAGGTTTCCAGGCAGTGCGGCCCGAGAGCTCGATGTATGCGGGCGGAACGATCCTAAACTGGGCCGGACGGGTTCCCGCGATCGACGAGCGTGAAGACATCTCCGGTCGCGAGACGGTTGAGGTCGGGCAGTGGGACAGTACCTTGGATGAGCTCTGCGACGATCCGGAGGTCGAGGAAGCGATCGTCGCGATCGACTCGGATCCGCCGCCGGGCCCATTCATACGCTCGACGCCTCCGAGCGACCGCCCGATCGACGCGGCGGTGGAGCGCGGCGAGGAACAAGAGCGCGAACCCATTGTCGACTACCACGAGCCTCCCGAGGTGGACCCACCTCCACTCACGTACGAACAGGTGTTCGAGCAGGAAGCGGCAGAGGCGAGCATTCGCGCGCCGCGCGCGGTACGACCGAGCTCCATCGCTCCCCGGCGTGCAGCGAAGCCAACGATGCTGCCCTGGGCGCTGCTGGTCCTGGCGATCGGCGCTGCCGTAGCGGCGCTCGCGTATTGGTTCTCGCCGGGTGTCGCCGACACCGCCGCTGGCACTGACACCGCCGCTGGCACTGACACTGTCGCTGGCACTGACACCGACCCCGCCCCGGCCCCCGTCACGGACCCGGCCCCGGCCCCGGCTCCGCCGGACACCGACCCCGCCCCGCCCAGGGTCACCGACCCGGCCCCGGCCCCGGACACCGAGCCTGCCCCCGCTCCGAATCCCGACGCGATCTTCCCCGAGACGGGTGCCGTGGATACCTATGAGGCGCAGCTCGCTCTGGCTCGACGACTCAAACGAGGCGCGCGCGCTTCGGCTGCCTACCGGCGCGCGATCGAGCTCAACCCGGAGGGGAGCCCCGCGTTGGCCGAGTTCGCTCGCCTGATGCTGGCGCGAAACCACACGCGTGAGGCGGCTGAGCTCGCTGAGCGCGCGACGGCGATCGATCCCACGAACGCCTTGGCCTGGGTCACCCTCGGCGCGGCGCGGCAGATGCGCGGCGATCGGCAAGGCGCGCGCCAGGCCTACCAAAACTGCGCGAAACTCGGCAAAGGCCAATACGTGTCGGAATGCCGCGCCATGCTGCGCTGACCGAACGATCCAGGCACAAGTTTCGAGGAAGGGCATCCGGCCTGCTAAACTCCCCGGATGAGGCGGGGGCCGCTTGAGTCGATCTGAGCCAGTGGGGATTGCCGTCGTCGGGGCGGGCGGCTGGGGCAAGAACCACGTTCGGAACTACTCGGCCATACCAGAGGCCGATCTCCGCTACGTGTGTGATCACCACGATGGCATCCGAAGCGAGATGGCGGCGCTCTATCCGGGTGTTTCGGTAGTCACGGACCTGCAAGTCGTTCTCGACGATCCCTCGGTTTCGGCGGTCGTAGTAGCCACCCACGCCCCCTCCCATTTCGAGGTGGCCCAAGCCGCCCTTCGCGCGGGTCGGGACGTCTTCGTGGAGAAGCCTTTGTGCCTCTCGGGCGACCAGGCGGCAGCTCTTTGCGCGCTTGCCGCGCGAGATCGACGGATCCTCATGGTGGGTCACTTGCTCCTCTATCATCCGGCCGTCGAGCGTCTCAAGGGCCTCATCGATGACGGCGAGCTCGGGAACGTGCTCTACGTCTACGCGCAACGCCTCAACCTCGGTGTGGTTCGCCGCGAGGAAAACGCCTGGTGGTCCCTCGCTCCGCACGACATCTCGGTCGCCAACTATCTATTGGGGGCATGTCCTGAGGCGGTCAGTGCGACCGGTTCGTCCTATCTGCAGTCGGAACGCGGCATTGAAGACGTGGTGTTTGCAACGCTCCACTATCCTGGCGGCCGCATGGCGCACGTCCACGTGAGCTGGCTCGATCCGCACAAGAAGCGAAAGCTGACCGTGGTTGGTGACCGGAAGATGGCTGTCTTCGACGACACGTCTCCCGACCAGAAGCTTGCCGTGTTCGACAAAGGCGTCGAACCGCCGGCGACCCTCAGCTACGAAGAGGGCGTTCGAATTCGCACCGGCGACATTCTCATCCCGGCGCTCAAGATGGCCGAGCCCTTGCGCCGCGAGTGCCTGGCGTTTGTCGAGGCGATTCGCACTCGGAAAGCGCCGGTTGCCGACGGGGAGTCCGGCCTTCATGTCGTTAGGACGCTCGAAGGCGGCTCTGCATCGCTGGCGCAGGGAGGCGCGCGCATCGAGCTCGCCGGGGAGCGGTGATGGGCGCGCCGGTCATTCACGAAACGGCTGTGGTCGACGATGGCGCGCGGGTCGGCGCTGGAACGCGCATCTGGCACTTCACTCACGTATCGAGCGGATCAACGATCGGCGCGAGCTGCGTCCTCGGACAGAACGTCTTCATTGGTCCGGGAGTGGAAATCGGCGACGGCGTGAAGATCCAAAACAACGTGTCGGTTTACGCAGGCGTCACGATCGCGGACGACGTTTTTCTTGGACCAAGTTGCGTATTCACCAACGTGTTGACGCCCCGCGCGCACGTCGAACGCAAAGAAGATTTCGCCCCA
>Ga0209456_10001849_pt1 | contig 10149 bp, 13 predicted proteins | sample COG_11_FD_184755 | JGI IMG/M metagenome (GOLD analysis project Ga0209456, IMG submission 184755) | Pelagic marine sediment microbial communities from the LTER site Helgoland, North Sea, for post-phytoplankton bloom and carbon turnover... | ecosystem: Environmental > Aquatic > Marine > Neritic...
ATCGAGTCCATGTGCAAGATCCTGCAGCGCCCGGTCATCGTCTCCGCCGACATCGCCAGAGCAGCCCCGGAGCGCTTCGAGAACCTCGGAGCCCACGCATTGCGCGGTGTCGATGCCGAACGCATTCAGGATCTGCGCGCACAGCCATTCGTTCTCGACCGACGTGCTGAGGTCCGCCTGAAAATTGCCCACGCGCCCCAGCGGCAACTTGAAGATGTGCGTCGACGGCGTTTCGCCGACGGGTCGTTGCCACCGCTCTTCGTTCCAGAGCAGCGCGGTCTTCTCCTGAGCGCCCGCGATCGAGATGCGAAATGAATCTTCCTGACGTTGCCCGAACGGGGCCGGCGCAACGGTCGCTCTCAACACAGCGGCGATTTCTTCTTCATCGAGCGGCTCGCCGTGGATTCGCTGCAGGCCCTCGGGCGGCGCACCGACGGGCAGCAACTGAATGGCGCCGGCGCAGTCGCGGCCGATCTCGGTCAACAAGTCGAAAGCAGCCGTCGATGCGGCGCCGAAGTGCAGCTGCACGCGCCGGCGAATGTCGGCGCTGTCCGGCAACAGGTTGTCGAAGAACGCCTCGACCAGGGCGCCTCGGTAAGGAATCGCGGGCGGGCGCAACGGCATCGACAGCGACAGCGGCCGGCTTGCAGGCGTCGTCAGCCAGGACTCCTCGTAGTGAAACGCGTGCTGCCCGGAGGCGTCGGTACGCCATTGGCCGACATGCTCACCGTTCATCCAGGCGGCGAGCTCGCGTGTTTTTGAGCGGCGCGGCATGCCTTACCAGTCCGACGTCGTCGATTCCTGCTGCCTGGAACGGATGACGATTTCCAGCTCGAGTGCCGAGAGCAGTTTGAACAGGCTTTCGATAGAGACTGTTTTAGGCTTATTCTCCAGATTGGATATCGTTTTTGGCAGCAGGTCGACGGCCTCGCCCACCTGCTTTTGAGTGAGCTTGCGCGCCTTGCGCTGCCCGTGCAGGACGGATCCGAGTTGCTGCGGTGTGTGGACGGTGTAGCTCATTGGTATCCCCTGTAGGGTATATTTCCAAGATATACCCCGTAGGGTATGAATCAGTAATATACCCTAGAGGGTATAAACACGCAATATACCCTGTAGGGTGCAGAATGCAGCTGCGCAGGCCTCGCCGGCGTTGTGCGTACAACATTACACACTGTGTAATCTGCTACCGAGGCTAAATAGCGGCTCAAAACCCTCGTTTATGTCTTGGTGCCCCGATTACCGACGACGTGCGCATAAAAGTTGCCGGATTTATTTTTCTCACCGTCACGACAGCGGAAAGAATTTTCGGTGTCAGACACCAAACTTCTAACGCGTTCCAATGTAACGAAACCCGGCCCTTGGGAGCACCTAAGGGCTGGGCTTTTTGTCGTAGCGGGCTTCTAAGTTTTGGTGTCTGACACCGAGACTTCGCGGCGACGTAAGCGCCTCGAATTCAGCCATCGAAGGTACTCACCATGGCGCCATGCCGACGGCAATGCGAGAGGGCCCGTATCGATTCGAATAGGTATATCTGCATATGCCACCGCGTAGGCACCACCCCAATCTATATAACGAAGGTGTTGTGAATGAACGCGCGCTGGCAATTCGGGTGGGGCTCAAGGTGGCAGACGCCCATCGTTCGCGCGCTGGGGTTCGCGGTGGTTGTTGGCGCAGGCGTATTGACGATTATCGCCTCCAGTGGCGGCAGTGGCGCCCTTCCCGCCCTTGATAGCGGCCAATGGGGGGTTCACCGGGTCACCAACCCGCCGCCGACCGATAACCCACCAACCGCATTCGCCGGTCCGGATCAGACAGTCGCCGAAGGTCAGTTCGTCACCCTGGAAGGGGGCGGGTGGGACGCCGAAGGCATGGTTAGCTACGGGTGGCGACAAATGAGCGGGCCCTCGGTGAATCTGAGCAATTCCGGCAGGCCTCGCCCGACTTTCGTTGCACCACCGGTGGCTCAGCGCACCGAACTCGAATTCCGGCTACGCGTGTTCGATAGCAAGGGTCAGGTCGGCTCGAACGGCATCGCTTACACATCGGTATTCGTGGAACCTTCATCTCAGCCGCCGGTGTTTAAAGTCCTCGATTTCGAGACACTTCCCGACGGCTCGGCGCCGGTGGAGTACGAGCCGGTTGACGACGACTACCTTGCCGAGTGCTCGGTATTCGGCAACGCCGACGTGGCCGACGTTTCCAAGCCGCCCGAGTACCGACGCTTCGAGCCTTTGAACACATTGGTCTGGGACAACGACCGTGTATTCAACCCTCCGCCGGAGACCACCTTCAATATAACGATCGCATTCACGGTGCCAGTCGCCAGCATCAGTACGGATGTATTCGTCGAACCCGGCGCCAGCGTAACGCTGACGGCATTTGACGAGATCGGCACGGAACTCGGCAGCGTGACCTCGGACGTCTCGACAGAATGTTGTTTATCGAAGGCCGGTACGGTTACCCTGGCCGACGTTGGGTGGATTTACCAGGTCACGTTCGAGAGTTCGGCGCCGCAGGCCCTTGCACCCGCGATCGACAACCTCCTGCTCGAGCGACGGATGGTGTGCGACTGACATTGTGGCCCGCCCAATCAACCTCTCCGGCACGCTAAAGCTTGGTGTCTGACACCAAACATTTAACGCGATCTAAGGCGATGAAGCCCGACCCATGGGAGCACAACCAAGGTTCGGTCTTACGTGTCGCAGCGGGCTTCTAAGTTTTGGGGTCTGACACCAATAAAGCCCGGTGCCTTTTCGGCGCGACTTACCCTACGAAGCCGACGGTTAAGCACCTCGAATTCGGCCACCGAAGTCACTCACCATGGCGCCATGCCGACGGTAATGCGCGAGGGCCCGTATCGATTCTTTTTCTACTCCAGCGATGGCGATGAACCGCTGCATATTCACGTGCAGAGAGACGAGGCGATCGCCAAGTTCTGGCTCGACCCGCTTCGCTACGACTACAGCGCGGGCTTTCGGCCCGTCGAAATCAGGCGGATTCAGGCTATCATTAGAAAACACAGGAATACCTTTCTAGATGCGTGGAATGACCACTTCAGCCAATGAATTCGCCGGCCCGGCTGCGTCGCGTGTAGCCGTGACGAACGCCACGATCGACGTCGAATTGACCGACGGCCGCAGCCTGTCGGTGCCCATCTCCTGGTACCCGCGCCTGGAACACGCGACGAAAGGCGAGCGGGATAACTGGACGCTGACCGGCTCCGGCCTCGGGATTCACTGGCCGGACATTGACGAAGACATCAGCGTCGAAGCGCTCGTGGCCGGAACACCGTCGAAAGAAAGCCAGGCATCGCTGGCCCGGTGGCTCAAATCTCGGCCCTCCTGAACCGAATATCTACTTTCCGTCCGGGTCTGACCCTAATTATGCGGGGGAGCAGCCATTTCTGCCTGTATTCTCCGGTAATTACGCTTGACGTAACTAGTTACGTGGCGCATAATTACCGGCGTGATCAAGAGTTTCGGTAACGCGGTCGCAGAAGACATCTACCACGGCGTTCGCAACCGGCAGTTACCGTCTCCGCTGCATCGGGTGGCGATGCGCAAGCTACGCTATCTCGATAACGCGGTAGATCTGAACGATTTGCGAGTGCCGCCCGGTAATCGGTTGGAAAAGTTATCCGGCAGGCGCAAAGGTCAATACAGTATCCGCATCAACGACCAGTACCGGATTTGTTTCGACTGGAAAACCGGCAACGCCTATCGGGTGGAAATTGTCGACTACCACTGAGGAGGTGCAACAGACATGGCAAAGATGAAACCGCTGCACCCGGGCGAGGTGCTGAGAGAAGATTTTCTGAAGCCGATGAGCATTACAGCCTATCGGCTCGCGAAGGATATCGAGGTGCCGGTCAACCGGATAACGGGCATCGTGAACGAAGACCGGGCGATCAGCGCCGACACGGCGCTGCGACTCAGCCGGTACTTCGGTACCTCGGCGAAAGTCTGGATCGGCCTGCAGGCCGACTACGATCTCGAGATCGCCGCCGCGGAAAACCGGTTGGCACTCCGGCGCATCTCACCTAAGCCTGCCGGCGATCATGCTTGATGCGAGCAAAGGTGAAAAAAGTGCCGGATTTATTTATCCGAACCAGGAAATAGATCCGGCACCTTTTTCCGGTTCCATTCTCGTAGACTGATTCTGCTCGCATTCAACGGCAATCGGCGGTGACGCGCAACGCGTGATTGGGCGTAATCGAGGCTACGCCCGCCCCGGAGACCGTCATGCTTACCCCTTTTTATAGGTGTTACCTTCTGTGGTAACATTAATTCGATGGTCAAGGTACGGCGTGGAAACTACGTCTTCCTGACCTGGACAGGCGACCACTCCCCGCGCCACGTGCATGTCTACCGCGATGGCCGGTTGGTCGTGAAATGGGACCTGGAGAACTGGCAGCCGATGGCGGGAAAAGCCGGCCGGCGGCTGATCAGGATAACCGAAGAGCTCGAGAACGAAGGCGCGCTATGAAGATCCGCCGCGTGGCAGCGAATAATCGCAAGCAGGAGTTCAGCGTCGTGAATCGGGCCGGCGTCGAGTATGCCTATCCGTATTCACGGACGGATCCGCGACCGACGCCGGATAACCGGATCGAGGATGTCGCAGTCGACAAAGAACTCGGCAACGAGGCGTTTACCTACGTGCTGGAGTCCGGACAGGAGGGCTCGGTGCACATCGACCAGCTGCTCGAGTACCACGAGGACCCGGAATACATGGCGGATCTGCTGACGTACAAGTTAACGCTGGAAGCTCAGCGGCGCATCGAGCATTGCGAACTCAGCCGCCGCCACATCGCCAAGCGCCTGAAGACCTCCGTCCCACAACTCTATCGCCTGCTGGATCCGGCCAATACGCGCAAGTCCATGAAGCAACTCGTGGCGCTGCTGCACATCCTCGACTGCAACGTCGACCTGGTGGTCAAGAAGCGCAACGGCGGTGTCAGACACCAAACTTTTGACGCGATCTGACGAGCGGAATGCCGACCCTTGGGTGCTTCCCTTGGTAGTTGGCATCGTAGTCTGGATGGCGTTTTAGGTAGAGTAAGAACTCCTCTACAGCATCCTTACGCGGTGCGCGGCCGCGTAAACCATGCCATGACCATCACCGCAAGGATCCAGCTGAAACCATCGGAGAAGATCATCATCAACTGGTAGCCGGGCGGAAAGTCGGACCAGATGATGTCGGCAAAACGCGGATACGCGGTATACGCGATACCGAAGGTCGAGCCGATGGCGACGGCGCTCCAGTAGTTCGTGGTATGCCGGTTCAGCAACAACATGCCGCCACCGATCAACAGCCCGATGACGACGCTGTTGAACGTGCCGATCAGGATTTTGACGGGCGATGCCTCGGGCGTGCCGTCGCGCGTGATGTAGATGGTCGCAACCGGGCCATTGCTGCGCATTCGCGCGCGGACATCGTCACCAGCATAGCGGCCCGGCAGGATGTAGGTACCGGTCTCGGGAAAGTGTTCCCGGAGCGCCTCGCCCGCCGCGAGGTCGTCGGCAGTCTGCGACATCGTCCAGTATGGAACCGGCGAGATGACATAGAACAGCGTACTCCAGACCCACAGCACCACCGCGACGCAGAATGCGCCGATCATCATCCGCGTGATTGATACTCCACCCATACCTGCTGTCTCCGTGCTTACCAGGGAATTGACTTGCCGTCATAACGAAGAAACGTGCCCGTCGTCTTGCGCGTATAGCTGTCGATCACCTCGACCACGCCTGCAGCCGACTCCTCGGCCGTGATCATCGGAATCGGCACCTTCTTGGCGAACCCGGTGTCCACGACACCCGGATCGATCAGCCCGACGACGATGTTCTTGCGCATCTCATCCTTCGAATACTTGAGTTCCCTGGCGATGGTTCGCATCGACATGTTCAGAGCCGCCTTGCTGGCCCGATAGAAATTCTGGCCGCCGAACGTCTGCGCGATCGAGCCGACGTAACTGGAGATGTTCATGATTTTCTTCTGCTCGCTGATCGCGACGTTGTCGATGAATGCTTCGACCATCTTGATCGGGCCGCGGGTGTTGACGTGCATCACCTCGTCAAACGCCGCGTAGTCGAACGCGCCGAATTTCTGGCGCTCGTTACCCCCGAGGATGCCGGCATTGTTGATCAGCAGATCGATGGGTACATCGCGATAACGTGCCGCCAGCGCATCGATGCCCTCGAGGTCCGTCACATCGAGTTGCTCGATCACGACCTGCGGGTACTGCGACTGCAGTTCGCGCAGGTCAGCGGCTTGGTTCGGACTGCGGCAGGACGCAATCACGCCCCACCCGCGCTCGGCGTAGATGCGAGCGAGCGCAAAACCGATACCGCGGTTCGAGCCGGTAATCAGGACGGTCGGCTGAGTCAGCTCCGGCGTACTCGCCAGGGCGGCGGACTGCGGCAGCACCGTGACGAGGCAGCACAGCACCAGCAGGCATTGTCTGAAAGGGTTTCGCGTGATGCCGGACATGCGGGTGCTCCCTAAGGGAAGATAGTTGGTGGCAAGATAGTCGAGCCATTGAATCTCCACGGAAACAATCGCTGCGGCAGCAATTCCGGGCAATTTGCCCGAGGGCCGGACAAAATTTGGTGTCAGACGCCGAACGACTACCGCGTTCCAATGTAACGAAGCCCGGCACCTTTTCGCACTAATATGTAACCATCAGCCTGTTGATGACGGAGCGGTGACAATGACCTCGAAGACCACCAGCCGATGGCCCTGGATCGTACCCATTCTCGTCTACGCGGCGGCGACGCTCGAGATGATCATTATGGTCACGCCGTTTGCGGCCTACTTCTACAGCGTCTACACGCCATTGCTGCATGGGCTCGAGGCCAGCCCGATGACGGCCTGGTTGCCGCAGTTCTTCCTGCCCCACCTTGCGCACACCAAAATCGCGGCGTTCCGCTATGTCGAATGGCTCGGCGCCGTGCTCGCGCTGGTCGGCCTGATCGGATTTTTCGCCTGTGCGATTCAGCTCTACTACGGCAAGTTCATAAAGAAGCAGCTCGTCACCGGCGGCCTGTATGGGCGCGTCCGGCACCCGCAGTATCTGATGCTGATCATTGGCGGTGCCGGGTTCCTGCTGCTGTGGCCGCGGTTTTTTATCCTGGTCACCTACCTGATGATGCTCGGGCTCTACTACATGCTCGCGCGTCACGAGGAAGAAACCATCCGCAAGCGTTACGGCAGCGAAAGCGATGCTTACCTTGCACGGGTGGCAATGTTTAACCCGTTCCGCAGGCCGCGCGAAGGTAAGGACTGGCAGCCGCTGCCGCGCACCACGGCCATGGGCGTCTGGGTCGGCGTGTTTGTCGTGAGCCTGCTGGGGGCGTTCGGCCTGCGGGCACTGGCGATTTCGCAGTTCTATGCCGTCGCCAAGGAGGAAGCGAGTGTAACGGTGCTGTCATTTCGCGAAATGAGTGACGCGGCGATGCAGGCGATCATGGAGTCCGCGCTGCAGACGGACGCATTGACGATATTGCGCGGGGACGAGCCGGACATCGCCCTGATGATGCATATCAACGACGGCCGCTCCCAACTGGCGCACCTGCTCATCGACCTCGGGATGAAAACCGAACGCCGCCGTTCACTGGAATTACCCGACGAGGGCTGGTTTGTCGCCGTGTCCCGGGTCCTGCCGCGTGATCCGGATGCAACGCAAGCGCCGAGCCCGTTCTCGCTCGCCGCCACCACCGAACCGCTGTATCTGATCAACCTGCCTAAACAGTCCGGCAGTGCCACCGTGATCGAGCTATCACCGGATCTGTTCTATGCGGGGTTTGCGCGGATTTTGTTCTAGCCGGCATCAACCCGCTGCGGTCGACGCTGACCATGCCGTCGACGGGCAGCGTCCGCACGTCGTCGGAAATCGAAGTCACACGCTGCGACGTTGCCGGACTTCGTCGCTCGCAGATGATTGGGGTCCAACGCCTCTATTCTTAAAGTGTTGGGATCCACTCGCGAAACGCGCGGCCGAGCGCATCGAGTAGCGCGAACAGGTGCCGGCGCTGGTGGGGGTTTCCGGTGCCGGTGTCTGACACCAATTTATCGGTCCGCGGTTAGACTCGCGAACATGAAGTTATTCGACCGGGGTTATCGCTGTCGGAATATCCCTGCCCGTCATTCTCTGGATCCAGGTTGATGACTGCTCCAGGATGATGACGGGTGGAGCTGGCAGCATTTTTCGGCTACAGCAATGACAGATAATGCGACCGCAAAACGCGACGGGCTGCGGTTCGGCCCATTCGACCTGACCGCCAGGGTGACCCACGGCAATATGTGGTCGCTGGCGTTCGGCGCGTTCACGACGATCGGCCTGCTGGCATTCGTGGCGGTCGCCACGCCGTATGTACTGACGGTCAACCTTGGCATACCCGAGGACGAACAGGGCACCATCACAGGCGACCTGGTCTTCTGGGCCGAGGTCACGCAGATACTGATCTTCGGACTCGTCGGGGTCGCGGTCGTCTGTTGTGTCGTCACCGCCGTCGTGGTCGCCTCCGCGATCGGCGGACGCTTGTTCGACAGCGTCGGCCCCGCAGGACCATTCTTGCTGGTCGGCGTATTCAATGCGATCGTGCTGTGCATGGCGATCGTCGTGCGCATCGCGGCGCCGGCGGAAACGCGATCAGGTGCCGGTGCGTCTTCCTGATCTGGATGGGTGACCCTTCACCGCGCCACGTTCATGTCTATCGGGATGGCCGGTTCTTTGTGATGGGGCGCGGTGTCTGACACCAACTACTGACTACTGCTATTTTTGGGTGCAGACTCCTTGGAGAATCTGCAGTACGTCGTGCCGGAGGTGGTCAGCGAATTGTTTGAGAAGTACCCGGTACCCCGTAGTCAACAGGGTCAGGGTAAATACTGCCCCCTGAAGCCTGTTTTTACTCCTTCGCTGACGCCCGACGCGTGAATTGTTCGCCTCCAACCGCGACTACAATAGAACTCTCTATATATATGTGCCCTGACGCCACCAAGGAAATTCAGCTTCGCGGTCTTTGCCGTCGTTTTCGCGAAGGTGAGCGCGAGCACGTCGTGCTCGATGGGGTCGACCTGGACATCGGGCGCGGCGAGACTGTGGCCCTCCGGGGCCGGAGCGGCTCGGGCAAATCAACCCTCTTGAATCTCATCGGCGGGATCGATGCGCCGGATGCGGGGTCCGTCACCGTCGCGGGTATCGATCTGACCGGATTGACCGAGCGCGACCGCACACTGTTTCGGCGCGAGCATATCGGCTTCGTCTACCAGGCCTTCAACCTCGTACCGACGCTGAACGTGGGCGACAACGTGCGGCTCGTCCTGGAGCTGAACCGAGTGCCTGCTGCGGATGCGTCTGCGCGCATCGCCGAGCTGCTCGAGGCCGTGGGGCTTCGTGATCGTGCCGACAGCTATCCGGATGTCCTGTCCGGCGGCGAGCAGCAGCGCATCGCGATCGCGCGGGCACTCGCTCACCAGCCGGCCGTGCTGCTGGCCGATGAGCCGACCGGTAACCTCGACGACGGCACGGCCGAGGGCGTGCTCGACCTGCTCGATACGCTGGTGCGTGCAAGCGGGCGCACCATGCTGATTGCGACCCACAGTGCGCAGGTCGCCTCTCGCTGCGACCGCATCATCGAGCTGCACAACGGCCGGCTCGAGGAAGCGCCGGGCCGATGATCCCGGTCACTTACCGCGCGAGTTTCTCCTACCTGCTGCGACACCCATGGCAGCTGGTGCTTGCGCTGCTCGGCATTGGCGTGGGCGTTGCCGTGATCGTCGCCGTGGATCTCGCCAACGCGAGCGCGCGCAAAGCGTTCCTGTTGTCGATGGACGCGATCACGGGCGAAGCCACGCATCAGATCATCGGCGGACCCCGCGGAGTCAGCGAAGACGTCTATACCGCGCTGCGCGTTACGCACGGCATGGATTCGATCGCGCCCGTCGTCGAGGGCACGGTCATGATCGACGGGGCATCCGTATCGCTGCTGGGCGTCGATCTCTTCGCCGAGCAATCGATTCGCAACTTCACGACGGCAGCGAGCGCGGCGGAGTCCGATACGCCCGATACCGAAACCCTGTTCCGCGACTTCCTGACCCGGCCCGGCGTCGTGACGACCTCGGAGCCTACGGCTCGCGAGCTCGGGCTTGCCG
>Ga0209456_10001850_pt1 | contig 10145 bp, 10 predicted proteins | sample COG_11_FD_184755 | JGI IMG/M metagenome (GOLD analysis project Ga0209456, IMG submission 184755) | Pelagic marine sediment microbial communities from the LTER site Helgoland, North Sea, for post-phytoplankton bloom and carbon turnover... | ecosystem: Environmental > Aquatic > Marine > Neritic...
GGGGGGGGTGCCGAATGCTGGGCGGGCGGCCGTGCAGGCCGCGACGATGGCCTTCCCAGAATTTCTGGGGGCCTTGGGGGCAGGCTATATCGGGTGGCGTTGAGAAAACCCGATTGAGGCTCTGAGCGCTTGCGCTGAGGCTTCGCTCGATCGGAGTCTCGAAACGTACCCGCGGGAACCGAAGAGCCGATCTGAGGAAGGATGGCCGGCGGAGGCTCCGTATCGGCGATGCCAACCGGCGCTGGGATCGAGGACTCGACTCGCGGAAAGGAACCGGAAATCTCTTTCTTCGGCGGGAGCGAGCTGCGCTTTCCCACCCCTTGAAAGGGGGCGACGTAAGGAATCGAACCGGCGTCAGCGGCGTCCAACCGATCCTTGAGTTGACGCATCCGCGCCGTCATCTCGATGTCGTAGTGGCGAGCCAAGCCCGCCTCGACCCGCACCGAAGAAACGATGCGCTGCACGGGGTCGATCCCTAGCTCGAAGGAGATCTCGCGAAGGGTGGCGTCCGGTAAGGGGCGGTCGACGACGAGCACGACGGCATCTTCGGTGCGCGCAACGGGAATCAGCCGGTGCCGCACGGCGAACTCCCGGGGCAGCACACGGATCGTGCTGATCGGCGTTTGCATCACTTCGTCGCGCGTCGCTGGAAGGAGTCCGTAGACCGCCGCGCAGTACGCGTTCATCTCGTTCTCGCGCAGGCACTCGAGCTCGAGCAGCACCGTGTCGAGATTGCCACCACGGATGACTTGCTCCTGGATCGCTTCTTGGACCCGGTCGACAGGGATCGCCTTGTCACGAACCAGGAGAGAGGCGAGAACCGACATATTCCATGCAATGGTGGCGTCGGTTCCGTCGGCATGTCAACGAGCTTGTCACAGCGGCTCGAGCCGGTCCCGGACGATTGTCAGCGCAGCGGGTACGGCCGTTTCGACCCGCAGGACCCAGGTTCCGAGGCTCGCAACGGCAAAACCCGCCTCTTCGAACGACGCGATCTCAGTGTCCGTGAATCCACCCTCGGGCCCCACGGCACACCATACTTGTTCAGGGGTACCATCGAAGCTCAGCGCTCCCTGGGCTCGTGCGCCGAAGAGGACCCCCGCTGCGTCCGAGGGCATCTCGTCCAGCCAGGCGGACCAGAGTTGGGGGCCGTGAATGATGGGGACATCGTTTCGCTCGCACTGAGCGGCGGCTTCGCTGGCGATTCGCGTCAGTCGATCGATGCGCGATCGTTCTCGCTCCGGGTCCCATCGGGGGACGGTCCGGTCCGTCTGCATCAACGCCACTTCGTCGACGCCAAGCTCGGTTGCCATGCGCACGCAGTCATCGAGTTTCGAGCCTTTGGGCACCGCCAAGAGCAGCACGACGCGCGCGCGCTTCGTCTCGGCCGCTCGAGGCGTCTCCGCTTGGCACACGACCTCGTCACCGACGAATTCCAGGCGGGCCGGCGCGGCTCGGCCTTTGCCGTCGAAGAGCACGACCTCGTCGCCCTCCCGCATTCGAAGCACCCGAACATGGCGGCTCGGCGCCTCCGCGAGGGTGACCACCCCACCCGCCTCCGGCAGATCAGGCACGTAGAGCCTGCGGACCGTCACGGACTCACCGGCCTCAGCAAACAGGCGCACCACTCGCCCTCTTCGAGGCATTCCTCGAGCCGCATCCGGGCGTAGGCGGCGAGCAGCTCGTCCCGCTCGGCACGCAGGATACCGCTCAGTACCAGCAGACCGCCGGGTGCGATGCGCGCCTGGAGGTGACCAGGCATGTGGATCAGGACCCGCGTTTCGATGTTGGCGAGGACGATGTCGTAGGCGCCTTCAATGTCCGGCAACGGACGGGCAGAGACCTCGATGTGCGAAGCGACGCCGTTGATTTCCGCGTTTCGGCGCGCGACGACGACGGCATCCTCATCGATGTCGACGGCCATCGCCGAAGCGGCGCCGAGACGAAGGGCGGCGATCGACAAGACCCCACTACCACAACCCACGTCGAGCACTCGCTCGCCACCGGCGACCTGTTGATCGAGCATCTGCAACACGAGCCTAGTCGTTTCATGGTCGCCGCTACCAAACGCGTTCTCCGGATCGATCGTCAGGATTACATCGCGGGGGGTGCTCTGCACCGCCTCCCACGAGGGATGTAGCAAGAGGCGCTTCCCGATGCGCTGCGCACCAAAGCCGCGGCGCCATTCGGTGGCCCAATCTTCGCCGGGCACGTAGATGATCTCGGCTTCGTACTCCTCGCGGATCTCCTTCAGCGCGTACTGCGCCCCGGCCTCATCGGGGAACGCTGCGATGACAACGACCTCATCAGGCGCCGACTCGCGCACCAGGGTGGTCTCATCACGCTCTTCGAGGCCAGAGGCTCCGAGCTCCCAGAGCCTCAGCTGCGCTAGCTCGAGCTGCTCGGGCCGAACGCGGATAGTCACGAACGGATGGGGCTGCGACTCGGGCATCAGACCTCGACCATGCGCGCAGATAGGTAGATCACCAGGAACAGAACCCAGGTGATCGGACCGAGGCGATTGCCACCGCGCCATGCAACGATCGGAGTGAGCACCGGCACGAGGAAGCCGAGGTAGCGCCACTGCGCAGCCAAGGGGCCCGCGAGCACGCGCCAAGCCATCAGCAGGTGCGTGAACAGAAGCGCGGCGCCCGAAAGAGCCCAAAGCGCGAGCAACCAGAGTTCCACACCCCGCTTCTAGCCTATTGTGGAGAGTCTCCCAATGGAACGCGGCACGCGAATCGGGTCGGCAGTCTCCTACGCTAGGCTTTCGGAGCTTGTTTGCTCGTGTTCTAGAACCAATCGCACCGGACTGATGGGCTAGCCAGCCCCAAATCGCCGAACGCCGCCAGAGGCACGGACACTGGCGCTGACACTGGCGCTGACACTGACACGGACACTGGCGCTGGCACTGACGCTGCCGCCTACACCTCCACGAACCTGGTCATCAACTCCGGCTCCCCGCCACAACTCGCCGGCCTCTCCAACCCGGTGTCCTCCAGCCGAACCCGGACCACTTCATCCCCACTCTCCAACCGAAACCGAGCCTCCCAGGCCGACGCGGACTCCGGTGCGGTCGCCTGCCACTGAAGCGCTTCGGCCGCCCGTTCCCGAAGTCGTCTCCGCAAGAAGATCTCCGCTGCCTGCGTAGGACGGTCATACGAGCAGCGGCCTCGGTACAGATTCAGCTCTCCGATCTCGCCGGCTCGGTGCGCCGCTACGAAGTCCTCTGCATGCTCGGCGCGCAGGCGGCCGTACATCAAGCCATCCGGCAACCATAAAGCGCACGCGGCAAACCGGTGTCCACCGAGGTGACTCGTCTGCCAGACATCGACCCCGCGGGCCTGAATCGCGCGGAACACCGCGCCTCCATGCAACGCGCAGCAGCGATCGCGGCGCCCGTGCACGCAAACCAAGCACATCGGTGCGGCCGGCTCGGCGGGGAGCGCATCGAGGTCGACGTCGAGGAGGTCTTCGTATCGATCCAACTCGAGCGTCGACGCCTTCCGCTGGCCCTTTACCGAGGAGACCAGCATGAACCGAGGACGCTTCCCAGGGGGCCCGGGCCGGCGGATGAGCTGCAATCGTGAACGCGGTGTCTCGAGCCAGTCCGTGAGTCGGGCTCGTACTGGGCCAGGCAACGCCTCGGTCTGAAGCGCCTTCGGAGCCCAGGGGTCAGTCACTTCGAGGAGCAGCCATTGATCCACCGACTCCACCGCGGTGCCAGCGAGAGACTCTCCCGCGTCCTGCGATGCGATCGAGCACTCGGGAACGGCCACCGCTAGTCCGCCGGAACGGGAAGAGGCCGCGCCATCTCTTCCTCGGCTTGGTCGATCGTATGCTGGCGGCGCTCCGCGATCGCGGATCGCCAGGCTTCATACTGTGATTCCATGCTCGCGAGTTGCTCCTCGGCTCGGGCTAGACGAGTCCTCAGTTGCTCTCGCTGTTTAGCGTCCGTCGCCCCAGCGAGCGCTTCTCGGACCGCGTCTCGAACGAGCTTCGTTCTCGCCACCGCGTCGGTGAAGTTCTCTCGCTTGGCAAATCGATGCGCCTGCACCATCCAAACGGCCCAACGCTCTTCGTCACTCGTGAGGTCCATCAGTCTGCCAATTTAGGGCGTTTCGCTAGGCGGTCCAGCCGAGCCGCGCGGGCGATGATAAAGCCACCAGTTTTCGAAGTGGGCCACGCGTTGGATCGAACGATCCGAGGCGAAGAGGCTGTCTGGTGAACTCACGCGGCGAACGAGGAACCAGTCGAAAAAGTCCCCGTGCTGGTCCAGTTGGAACTGCTCCGGGCTCCACTCCCAGCGCACCGGTGTCCTCGGCGGGACGACGGCGTTCGGATCACCAGCGTCCCGGTACCGGAACGGGAAGCCCTCGTGCTGGGCCAGGTGGAAGCTCAGCCAGCCGCCCCGCTCCGCCTGCACGTACGCGGGCAAATGGATGTACGGGCTGTTCTGGGCGCGCGACCCTTGGTGATCGTAGACGAGGTAGAGAAGCTTTGGAGCCTTGGGGAGCTCGCGAACGATCGCGCGGAAATGCACGGTCGTCGTCGAGAACTCCCGGTGGGCATCCGTGACGAAGTCTGCGAGCGGGGCGATCGCGACCGCCGTCCAAATCACGAACCCGAGATGGAACCAGGTCTTGCGGGGCAAGTTAGGCAACAGCGCCGGCACGAGAAAGAGCGCCGCAGTGATCTCACGCGGGAAGACGTACCAGGAATCGCCGATCTCCATCGGAAGGGTCAGATAGAGCCCAAGAGAAATGAAGATTGCGAGGCCGACTACGAAATGGGCCGGCACGACCCAACCGCCCTTGGGCCAGGAGCGGAGGCGGACGACTGCGATCGCCAACAGTGCGACCGCGGTCAACGCGAGCAGAAAGCCGGTGCGCCCGAACATCTCGATGTCTTCATCCCCGATGTAGATGTCGGAGGTGTATGTGTTGGCATCCGACATGCGCTGCCAAATAGGGGGCCACACCCATTGGATCTTCGGAACGAACATCTCCGCACGAGTCAGCCACCACACGGCGAAGAGCGCGCTAGCCACCGCGAGCGGAATGAGCAGTCCCCGGATGCTCTCGACGCGTCCACGCATTACGAGGGCGATGAGCACGAGCATCACGAGAGCAAATGGAAAACGGTATGCTTGCGTGAAGAAAAGCAGGACCAGAACCGCGATGAGGGCGCCCTGCCCCCTGACGCTCGGGCGATCGACCACACGGAGCGCTAGGCCCAGCGCCATCGCGAAGAGGCCGAGTGCGGCTAGAAAGTCGACCATTCCCCAATGCGCAAGGACGCCCCACACGGGAATGAGCCCCCACAGGCCGAGTAGAGGAGACTTCCGTAGGCCCCAGCACAGCACCATCAGCCCGATAGGCAGGAGCGCTAGCAACAACGCGGCTGCGAGCTTCGTGGCGACGATGGGCGGAAGTACGATCATGAAGATCGCCGAGAGCGCGTACAGGGTCACGCGCGGGACCACCAGCATCTGAAAGGCAAACTGCTCGTGGAAATGCCAGCCCGGATCGGTGTAGTGACGGAAGACCGAAGATGAAGCCGCGTGAAACGGAAACTCGGTCATCATCGGGTAGTCGGCCGCCCAGAAGGGCGCCCCGACCACGTATGTGATGGTGGCTGCAGCGCAGAGCCACGCTAGCCAGGACAATGGCTGCGGACCCGTCACACGAGCAGCCGGCTGAATTCGCCCCCCCGGCATCGGCACCTACGGTATCACGAGCCGGCGCTCAGGCCTTGAGAGCTTCAGCCCCGCCGATGATCTCCATCAATTCCTTGGTGATGGCAGCCTGGCGGGCTCGGTTGTACTGCAGGGTCAACCGGTCGATCATGTCGCTCGCGTTGTTCGTCGCAGAGTCCATGGCGGTCATTCGCGCGCCGTGCTCGGAGGCAACGGACTCGAGCAATGCCCGGTAGATCTCGACCTCGACGTACATCGGAAGCAGCGTGTCGAGCAGCGCCCCTTGGTTCGGCTCGTAGATGAAGTCCCCAAGCCGATCGTCTGGGAGCTCGAGCGGCTTGATCGGCAAGAAGGGCTCGATCACGACCTGCTGATTGATGGCGCTCTTGAACTCGTTGTAGACGAGGTAACAGCCATCGAGATGAAGCGAGGTGTAGTCCTCGACGATATACCGCCCGATCTCACCCGCCTTGTCGACGCTCAAGTCCTCGAAGACGCCGAGGAAGTCGTGGCGGATGTTCGCATTCCGGCGGTTGAAGTAGTCCCGTCCCTTGCGGCCGATGATACCGAAGCAAACGTCACTTCCCTCAGCCTCGAGCTCCTTCCAACGGGCGTACGCCGCCTTGCAGATGCTCGAGTTGAAGGCGCCGGCCAAACCGCGATCGCTCGTCAGCACGACGAGCATGACGTTTTTCGGTTCGCGCCGCGCAAGCAGCGGGTGAACGTCCTCGTCGGCTCCGACACGCGCGGACACACCGCTCAGCACCTCGTGGGTCTTGACGGCATACGGACGAAGGCGCTCGATGTTCTCCTGCGCCTTCCGCAAGCGAGCACCGGCGACCAGCTTCATGGCGCGGGTGATCTTCTGCGTGCTCTTGACGCTTCCGATACGCTTTCGAATGTCCTTCAGGTTTGCCATTGCTGCCTAGTCGTCTTTTGGCTTGGGCTCGAAGATCTCACCGAAGGCCTTGAGGGCATCCTCCATCTGGCTTTCGAGGGTGTCGTCGATCTTCCCCTTCGACACGATGTCGCTGAGGATCGAAGCGCGCTCGGCCTTGAGCCAGGAGATGAGCTCTTGCTGATAGCGGCCGATCGACTCGGGCGGAAGCGGATCGAGGAAGCCGTGCGTACCGGCGAAGATCGCGACGACCTGCTCTTCAACCGGCCAGGGCACGAACTGACCCTGTTTGAGCACCTCGACGAGACGCTCACCACGGGAAAGCTGCTGCCGGGTCGCGGCGTCGAGGTCGGATGCGAACTGCGCGAATGCCGCCATTTCGCGGAACTGCGCGAGCTCGAGACGGAGCGTACCGGCAACCTGCTTCATCGCCTTGATCTGTGCGTTACCACCGACACGCGACACCGAGATGCCGACGTTGATGGCGGGGCGAACACCTGAGTTGAACAAGTCGGACTCGAGGAAGATCTGCCCGTCTGTGATCGAGATGACGTTGGTCGGAATGTACGCCGAGACGTCACCCGCCTGCGTTTCGATAATCGGTAGCGCGGTGAGTGAGCCTCCGGAATCCGGCAGCTTCTTTGCTACGAAGCCCGCACCCTTTTCCTTTGCGGCGGCCTCGGCCTCGTGCTTCGACTCCGGTCCGGAAAAGACCTGGTTTCCAAGTCGGCTCGGCTCCTGGTCCTCTTTCACGACGACCCAATCCTCGGCCATCTTGGCGGCGCGCTCGAGAAGGCGGCTGTGGACGTAGAAGACATCGCCAGGGTACGCCTCGCGGCCGGGAGGACGACGAAGCAGGAGCGAAAGCTGACGATACGCGACGGCCTGCTTGGAAAGGTCGTCGTAAATGCAGAGTGCGTGCTGACCGCTATCTCGGAAGTACTCGCCCAGCGTGACGCCCGTGTACGGCGCGATGAACTGAAGGGGCGCGGGCTCGGAAGCACCGGCCAGGACGACGGTGGTGTACTCCATCGCGCCGAACTGTGTGAGCTTGTCGACAACCTGGGCGACCGTCGACTGCTTCTGGCCGATGGCAACGTAGACGCAGAAGACGCCCTTGCCCTTCTGGTTGATGATCGTGTCGAGCGCGACGGCGGTCTTGCCTGTCTGGCGGTCGCCAATGATGAGCTCGCGCTGACCGCGGCCGATCGGAATCATCGAGTCGATCGCCTTGAGGCCGGTCTGAAGCGGCTCGCTGACCGGCTGACGAGCGACGATGCCGGGTGCCTTCAGCTCGACTCGGCGAGTGAGCTTGCTCTCGATTGGGCCCTTGCCATCGATGGGCTGACCAAGCGCGTTCACGACGCGACCTACGAGCGCGGGGCCGACCGGAACCTCGACGATGCGACCCGTGCGCTTGACCGTGTCGCCCTCTTTGATGCCGACGTCGGAGCCGAAAATCGCGCAACCGACGTTGTCTTCCTCGAGGTTGAGGACCATGCCGTACACGCCACCGGGGAACTCGAGGAGCTCGCCGGCCATGGCGCTATCGAGACCGTAGAGGCGGGCGATGCCGTCACCCACCGACAGAACAGTGCCCGTCTCGACCACATCGACCGACTTCTCGTAGGAAGCGATCTGCTGCTTGATGATGTTGGAAATCTCTTCAGCGCGAAGTTGCATTTGGCAAGGCTCCTGATTCGATGCGGTTACGGCGTTTGGCCGTTCGCAAGCAACGTCTCTCTAAGCTCACTCAGACGGTTGCTGAGGCTACCGTCGAAAACCTGGTCGCCAACGCGTGTCACCACGCCGCCAATGAGTGAGGAATCTTGTTTCTTCACGAGCACGACCTCACGGTCGGTCACTCGCTTGAGTTTTTCCGTTAGCCGGGCGTAGTAGGCGTCGCTCAGCGGCTTGGCGCTGATCACGTCGACTCGAACGCGGCCGGTCTCCGCCTCGGCAAGCTCTTCGAGGGCATGGAGCACCTCTTCGAGGTGCGAGAGGCGCCCCTTGTCGGCGAGCAGGTTCACGGTGTTGCGAACGAGCTTGGAGCAGCCGAGCTTCTCCATCACCGCATCGACGGCCGCCTTCAACGCAGGCCTAGGGATGACGGGGTTGCGCACGATCTCTCGAAGCTCTGGGCTCTCTTTCCATGCATTGGCAAGCGCGCCAACGTCTCGGAGCACAGAATCGATCTCACCCTGCTCGCGGGCTAGCTCCAACAAAGCCTTTGCGTAGCGTCGTCCAAGCGCGCTCATGATTGCCGCTCCTCGATCACCTCATCGAGACGGTTGAGGTACGCCTCGGCAAGCTGGTCTTGATCCGCGTCGGTGGTCCGCTCCTGCAACAGCTCCTGCGCAGCGACGACCGCGGCGCTGGCGGCCTCCTGGGTAAGCTCCTTGCGAAGCTGCTTGATCTGCTGTTCGATGAGGAAGCTGGTGTCCTTGCGGAGGCGGGCGGCCTTCTCCTCCGCCTGCTCGACGATGCGATCACGCTCGGCTTCGCCCGCCTTGATCATTTCGCCGCGAATCTGGACCATCTCCTCGTCGAGCTTCTCGAGACGCATGGCCGTCTCGGCGTGCCGCTTCTCGGCCTCAGCGCGAAGCCGCTGGGCCTCTGCGAGCTCTGCTTCGACCTCGGCCCGACGCGCTGCGAGCGCTGGGTTGCCCTTCTTGCGGATGACCCAGACGATCAAGCCAACCAGGACGAGGAAGTTGATGACCGTCCCCTGGAAATCCCGGTTCTTGATCAAGGACGAGAAGGTGAGCTCGCCATGGCCATCATCGTGAGCATCGTGGCCGATCGCCTCTTCAGCCACCTCGTGGGCCACGGCCTCGCCGTGGGCGGCTTCGGCCAGCACCAGGCTCGGCGCAGCGAGAGTCAACGCAAAGAGCATCGCCCAAAACGCGCGCATCACTGGACCTCCCGGCTGAGCATCTTCGATGCGATCTGTTTGGCCAACGCCGGAATGGACTGATCGATTTCGGTGCGGAGCTTTGAGGCTGCGGTCTTGAGCTTCGCATCCGCGTCGGCAAGCAGCTTGTCGGTCTCTTCCCCAACCCGGTCGAGCACGGTGCGTTCGAGGCGCTTGCCCTCGGCGCGCAAGCGATCCCGCTCCTCGCCAGCTTGAAGGCGGAGGCGCCGCATCTCGGCGTCGAACTCTTCGCTCTCGGCGGAGGCCTCGTCTTGGAGGCGGAGCGCCTCGAGCTTAGAACCCTCGATGGCTTTCTCGCGCGCTTCAAACAGCGCGATCATGGGACGGAAGATCAGCGGCCGGAAGACAAAAAACGCGACCGCAAACAGCCCGAGCTGAATCCAGATCGTCCCGTCGAGGTCGATGATGGAGCCCTCGGACAAGAGGGCTGTGAAAAGCACGTTCATCGCAGCGGTATTCCCAGTCGGTCTCAGAGCACCTGCCGAAGAGAAACTCCAAACGGGGGAGAAACTCCAAACGGCGCTTGGGGCCGAATCGCAGCCCCGGCAAGGAGAAATCCCTAGCGGCGCGCGTTCGTAGCATGGGCCCGAACCCAGTCAAGGTCGGCTGAGCCC
>Ga0209456_10001851_pt1 | contig 10144 bp, 11 predicted proteins | sample COG_11_FD_184755 | JGI IMG/M metagenome (GOLD analysis project Ga0209456, IMG submission 184755) | Pelagic marine sediment microbial communities from the LTER site Helgoland, North Sea, for post-phytoplankton bloom and carbon turnover... | ecosystem: Environmental > Aquatic > Marine > Neritic...
TGAGAAGAACTGCTATCGGCAGGCAATCGGCAGGTGTTTGTCCTGAATAACGCCACCGCTTGCGCAATCCCACTTGACACTACCGGCCGTTGCCGTGTCCGCGGTTAACGTGATTGTCTCGCCGAGTATCTGCGCGCTGGCGTCGTTGCCATACTGAACTGTTATGACATCGTCGACCACGGATACCGAGCCTACGTACTTACCCTGAATATTGGCGGCAGCTTCCACCCCGGCTTCGGTGTTGTTTGTCGGGAATACGCCACGATCTTGGTAGAACTCTGTCGCGGCTGACTTTACGCTACTGGATAGGTTGAGGCCCTCAGCTATCTGGCTGCGGACCGTGTAGTCCAGGTACATTGGAACGGCGATTGCAGCCAAAATACCAATGATGGCAACCACGATCATCAGTTCAATAAGCGTAAAACCCTGCTGAACCTTCTTCATGTCTCGTACCTTAAAACAGATGCGATCTTGTGTACTGTTGTATTCTGAGGGACGTCATCGCTGACGTCGTCAGCCTACATCACGATTAGGACTTTGAACTGCGTCACTCTTATGTAAGGAAGTAATGAAATAAAGCGAAAATGAGAGTCCTCTAGAATTTGGCCAGGTCGAGCAGTTTCCTTACCGTGCGCCAATTCCGAGCGGTAGTGCTTACTCCCAAATGCCGGTCAATCTTTGCTGCGAGGCGGCTCCTTCCGATTCCGTCCGGCGCGTGCAGATACAGGGCATCATCCGTTAGCGTGAAGCTCTCATTTTCTGCCGTGATCGAATTCATTGCATCGATGTCCGGGTTGCCCGCTTTCTCGGTCAGGAACCACACGTGCAGCAACTTCGGCGTCGCCTCGGCCTCAGGATACGGATTAGCCGATGCGATCGCCGCGAACCGATCAACCGACAACAACAAGACCTGCGGTGCGAAACCAAAACGCTCCTCGATGGTGCTCGTTATTTCCTCCGACAACGATATGGGATCAGCGGATGCCGAGAAAACCGCATTACCGCTTTGAATGTAGGTCTGGACGTCTTCGCAACCGAGCTCGGCAAGCAGATCCCGCAAATCCTGCATTGGCAGTATGTGCTTGCCGCCGACATTGATGCCGCGAAACAACGCGACCTGGGTTGTCATGTGTGCAACTGGTCTGCGTAGGCAAACAGCGCGGCCGAACCACCCGTGTGCAAGAACACAATGTTGCCATCGCCGAGCGTGCCGTTACGAATCAGGTCGATCATGCCGGCCAGTCCTTTGCCGCTGTATACGGGATCGAAAAGTAGTCCCTCGGTTCGCGCCAGCATTAATACGGCCTCGTTCATCGACTCCGTCGGTACGCCATAGCCGTCGCCAACGTAGTTGCAGTTCGCGACCACGTCTTCGCGCGCCACGCAGCCTGGTTTGCCAATGTACTCCGCCGTCTCGCATGCAAGTTTGAATACTTTTTCTTCCTGATCCTGCCGCGGAATATTCACTCCGATGCCAAGTAGTGGGATGGTACTTTCCAACGCCTTCAGACCGACGATCAGGCCGCCTTGTGTGCCCGCGCTGCCGGTCGCGGTCACAATGTGGCTGATATCAAGCCCCTGCTTTTCGATCTGTCCGAGCAACTCGATCGCGCAATTAACGTAGCCAAGCGCACCGATTTTGTTCGATGCGCCGCCTGGGATGACGTATGGCTTGCCGCCCTGCGCTCTCACCTCGTCGGCAACCTCGGCCATCGCCTGTTCGAAGTCCGTGCCGCCGGGGTATTCGCGCAGGTTTGCGCCGAATATCCGGTCCAGCAGAACATTACCGGAGCCCGCGTAGTACTCGCTGGGTTCAGCGATACGGTGCTCCAGCAGCACCTCGCACCTGAGGCCAAGCTTGCACGCTGCTGCTGCGGTCTGGCGGACATGGTTCGACTGGACCGCCCCGACGGTGATGATGGTATCTGCACCCTCTTCGAGCGCTGCGGCCATCGAGTATTCGAGTTTGCGTGTTTTGTTGCCGCCGCTTGCCAGGCCTGTGCAATCGTCACGTTTGACATAGATGTCCAGTCCGCCGAGGTGCTTGCTGAATCGCGGCATGTGCTCCAGTGGAGTCGGTAAGTGCGCCAATGACACTCTGGGAAAAATTGATAACACGACCGTTTACTCCGATTGCGCGAACTGCACGGTTCTTTGTGCGAGAACATCGGTGGATGAAATGAGCGGCACCTCGAGCATCGAGCTATCGAGCACCAGTGGAATCTCTGTACAGCCTGCAATGATCGCGGCGGCACCACGACCTACAAGCGCTTCAGCCAGTTTACGCATCGATGCGGATACATCACTCCCCTTGTGGCCTGCCTTTATGCCGTTGACCAAGGTCATGAACTGTTCCAGTTCGTCATCCTCTGGCATAACGGCGACCAGGTCCTTCGCTGCTATTGCAGACTGATACACGCCTGCCTGCAGGCAACCGTTGGTCGCGAGCAAACCCACGGCCTTCGCACCGGGCGCTTTCTCGCCGACAGCCTCAATAGATTCGTCGATGATCGAAATCAGCGGAATGCTGACCGCATCGAGGATGCTTTCCTGAAACGCATAGGCCGTGTTGCACGGTATCACCAGGAAGTCGGCTCCAGCCGCTTCGAGCCGCCGGGCCATTGCGGCCATCGCGGGTCCCGGATCCTCATCGCCACCGAGAATGAATGTCTGCCGGTTCGGCACGGTCGGGTTGTGATCAACGAGCATGTGCAAGTGATCCTGGTCCTTGTCCGCCGGCGTCAATGCGATGACTTTAGTCATGAAGTCCACGGTCGCGTCGGGCCCCATGCCACCGAGAACTCCAACTATCTTTCGCTTGTTCGTCATCCGAGTCCAACCTGTTTCAGGACGACCTGCAGCTTGCTGACCAGCTCGTCCACGTGACTGCTGTTATAGATAAATGGTGGTGCCAGTAATATGTGTGCCCCACTCTCTCCGTCGGCGGTGCGCCCACCCGGATAGATGATCAGGCCGTTCTCCATGGCTGCGTTCTTGATCTTGCCGCCATAAGACCTGTCGGCGGCCTTTTTGGTGTCGCGATCTTCCACCAGCTCGATGCCGATCAACAAACCGCGGCCACGAATATTCCCGACGTTCGGATGATCACCGAACGCTATCTTTAGTTCGCCGAATAATAGTTCCCCGATATTTCGAACATTTGTGAGCAAGTCATCACGATCAATAACACCGGACACGGCAAGCCCGGCCGCGCACGCAGTCGCGTGGCCGTTGTAAGTGTGGCCGTGTTCGAAGACGTTGAAGGCATCGACGATCACATCGTGCACATGGCCGCGCGTGATCGTCGCGCCTATGGCTTGGTAACCACCACCGAGTCCTTTCGCAATGGTTGTGATGTCGGGCAACACATCGTCCTGCTCGAACGCGAAGTACGCGCCAGCGCGACCACTACCGGACATAACTTCATCGAGAATCAGCAGGATTTCATGGCGGTCGCAGATCGCCCTGATCTTTTTCAGGTAACCCGGGGCGGGCGGTACGGCTCCCAACGTCGCTCCGACGACGGTTTCGGCAATAAATGCGGCGATATTTTCAGCGCCGTGTTCGACGATTGCATCCTCGAGTGCCTGCGCAGCGCGGTGTCCATAGTCCTCGTCGGTCTCGTCATCGGCTTGATGGCGATAGGCGTAACACGGTGCGATGCGGGGCCAGTCGTGGAGCAGCGGTGCATAGATGTCGCGGCGCATCGGGTTACCTGACAACGACAACGCGCCCAGGGTATTGCCGTGGTAGCTCTGCTCGCGGCTGATCACCATGTGTTTCTTCTCGCGCCCTTTGGCCAGCCAGTACTGGCGTGCGAGTTTTACGGCCGTCTCGTTCGCTTCAGAACCACCCGAGAGGAAGTACACACGTGCGTCGGCCTCACTAAAGCGTTCCGCGAGTCGCGCCGCAAGTTTTTCCTGCGGGTCGTTGGTAAAAAAAGCCGTATGCGCATAGGCAAGTTGGTCGACCTGCGCCTTGATGGCCTCGATGACATCGGGATGCCCATGGCCGAGGCAGGTCACGGCCGCACCACCGCTACCGTCGAGGTACTGTTTGCCCGCCTCGTCGTACACATACACGCCTTCTCCGCGTACAGCACGCGGATACTGTTGTGTCGGGCTTCTGTAGAAAACGCTGCTCATCTCAGTCGTTCGGTGGTGTCGAGAAAACGATTATAAAGGACGCCGGCATAGTAATCGTCATCAACGCGCAGGATCTGCGGCAGGTGATCGGTGGTCAACGCCAGGTAACCGCTCCAGCCAAAGTCCCGGGGAATATTACCGATGCCGTTGTGCAGATTTGTTTCGCTCATCCCCGTCCCCGATACGTAATATTCACACTGCATTGCGCCGGCAGTTACGCCATCATGTTTAACCAATATGGCCGGCGAAACACATTGTTGTCACAGTCAAGCTGCCGAAGATCGGGGTATACCCCCGCTCGGCCGCAAACTCAAGATTGTGGGCGGAATATTCCTCGCGGTTCTGTTGCTGTCGTTCATCCCCACCCTCTCGGCGCTCAATGAAAGCCTGCTCGAGTACCTGAAAATCGTCTGGTGGGCCGTGCTGCTGGGACTCGTACTCGGTGGCGTCATAGACTACTTCGTACCTGATGGCTTCATCATGCGCTTCCTGGGGCAGAAGCGAAAACTCACACTGGTCTACTCGGTTGTCGCCGGTTTCCTGATGACTGCCTGCTCGCACGGCATACTCGCGATCGCGATACAGCTCTACAAGAAAGGTGCGAACGTGCCCGCCGTCATCACGTTTCTGCTGGCTTCCCCCTGGGCCAACCTGCCAATGACCATCCTGATGTTCGGCTTTTTCGGCTTCAAGGCGTTCTACATCGTGTTCGGCGCCATGGCCATCGCGCTAATGACCGGGTTTATATTCATGCTGCTTGATCAGCTGGGGTGGATCGAGGGTTCATCGGAAGCCGCGGACCCGCAGGACGTGTCCTGGGAGCACCTCAAGAATTTCGAACTTGCAAAGGCAAGTAAAGGTACAGCCGCCGGCGCTGTCTCGCTTGCGAACATGGTGCTGTGGTGGATCCTGATAGGTATTCTCGCGGCGGCAATTATTGGTGCCTACGTCCCCGAACACTGGTTCATGCAATACCTCGGACCCGACCTGACCGGCATGCTCGTCACACTTTTGTTCGCGACGGTCATAGAAGTGTGCAGCGAAGGAACCTCGCCGATTGCATTCGAGATCTTTGCCAAGACCGGCGCGCTCGGTAATCCTTTCATCTTCCTGATGGCTGGCGTTGCGACCGACTACACCGAGATCGGACTGCTGTGGTCGAACATCGGCAAGCGTACGGCGCTTTGGTTGCCGGCAGTAACCGTGCCACAGATACTGTTTCTGGCTTATCTCTTTAATCAGCTCTGATCAGGACTGTTAGACTTTTCGCGTGTTAAGCCTCACCAACATCAGCCTTCGCCGCGGGCGCAAGGTACTCATCGAGAAAGTCAGCTTCCAGGTGCATGCCGGGCAGCGCATGGGTCTGATTGGGGCAAACGGCAGCGGCAAGTCATCATTGTTCGCCATGTTGCTCGGCGAGCTGGAACCTGACGACGGTGAGTTGGGTTTGCAACCCGACTACGAAATTGCCCACGTTGCCCAGGAAAGTCCTCATGGCACTGGCTCCGCGGTTGATTACGTCATGGATGGTGACACTGAGCTTCGCGAAGTTCAGGCGGCCATCGCGGCGAGTGAGGCTCAAGAGAACGGCCAGGCTCCTCACGCATTGTATGAGCGCATGGAGGTCATCGACGGGTTCAGTGCGGAAGCTCGCGCCGCAAGGCTGTTGCACGGGCTGGGATTTGCGGCCAACGAACTGCAGCAACCCGTCAACGCATTCTCGGGCGGCTGGCGAATGCGCCTTAATCTCGCGCGGGCCCTCATGTGCCGTTCCGACATTCTGCTGCTGGACGAGCCCACCAACCACCTCGACTTGCCGGCCATCCTGTGGCTCGAACGCTGGCTGAAGCGATACGAAGGCATTCTCCTGGTCGTATCGCATGACCGGGATTTCCTGGACGAGATCTGTACCCGTGTTGCCCACATCGAACACCAGGAAATTAGCCTGTTTACGGGCAACTACAGTCAGTTCGAAGCGCAGCGCGCGGAACAACTTGCGCAGCAGCAGTCCATGTACACGCGCCAGCAGAAAGAGATCAAGCACATTCAAGGTTACGTGGATCGATTTCGTTACAAGGCATCAAAAGCACGCCAGGCACAGAGCCGCCTGAAGATGCTCGAACGCATGCAGTTGATTGCGCCCGCGCACGTTGATTCACCATTTCGGTTTCATTTTTTCGAACCGAAGAAGCAGCCGCAACATCTATTGGGCCTGACCGACGCCGTACTGGGTTACGACGGCGATGATCACGAACCGGTACTCGACAACGTCAACCTCAGTCTGTCGGCTGGTGATCGCATCGGCCTGCTGGGTGTAAATGGCGCCGGTAAATCCACGCTGGTGAAAGCCCTGGCCAGCGGCAGCACATTACTGGATGGCGAGCGCGTACTTAGTAAGGACACGAAGATTGGCTACTTTGCCCAGCACCAGCTGGAACTGCTCAAGCCGGAGGATAGTCCAATCGATCATTTGCGTGTTTACGCCGGCGGTGATCGGGAGCAAGACCATCGCAATTACCTGGGCCGTTTCGGCTTCAGCGGTGAACGCATTTTCGAACCCGTGGCACCCTTTTCGGGTGGCGAGAAAGCAAGGTTGGTACTGGCGCTGATGATCCGCCAACAACCCAACCTGTTACTGCTCGATGAGCCGACGAATCATCTGGATCTCGAAATGCGCCAGGCATTGAGCGTCGCGCTCATCGAATATACGGGCGCGCTGGTCGTGATCTCGCATGACCGCCACCTGCTAAGAAGCGTCTGCGATGAGTTATTGATCGTCCATGACGGCATCGTCGACCGATTCAAACGCAGCCTCGACGAGTACCCGGCGTGGCTCAAGGAACGGGAACTGGGGCAAAGCAAGGCCAATAACGAGGAAAAAGAAACTCCACCCAAGCAAGTCAGCAAGAAGCAGCAGCGCCAGGAGCAGGCGCAACGTCGCCAGCGCCTCAAACCGATGTTCGACAAAGTACGCGACATTGAGAAGCAGCTTGCTGACAGCCGCTCGAAACTGGATGCGCTGGAAGAACGCCTCACAGACGAGACTATTTATTCGGACCAGGCGCGCAAAGGGGAGCTAACCCAGCTCGTTCAGGATCAAGCGGACACAAAGGCCGAGATCCAGTCCCTGGAGTGGAACTGGCTGGAAGCGAGTGAAGCATTGGAAGTAGCAGATTAGCCGTCAGGAGACTGGAGCGGGTGAAGGGAATCGAACCCTCATTCTCAGCTTGGGAAGCTGATGTTCTACCGTTGAACTACACCCGCATGCTTAGGTTTCCAATAGTGTACCTGCGGTTCTGAACGATCCCAATAGTCCCAACCGGTAACTGATACTACCGCCCTCTTGCGTGATTGCGGAGGGTACAATGCCGCGCATGAGAAGAATCCCTCAACAATTGCTGTCTCGCATGGCTGATTGCGTCTCCGACGAGGACAGGGACGAAATGGCCATTCCGAGTTACCAGCATCGTAATCCGCTCTTGCGTTGGATGGCATGGCGTAGACTTGAGGTTGTCGCGAAATTTTTCCGCGAATCCTGCGGCAAGATAAATGACGCCTCCGCGCATACGGTTATGGATTTCGGCTGTGGAACCGGCGTCCTGTTCGATGAGTCCAGCCAGGTCGCGAACCAGGTCTACGGTATCGATATCGTTCTCGATCCGGCCCGCTTGCTTGTCGATGCCTGGAGTCTCGAGAAGGTCGCTTTGCTTACCCCCGATGAAGCACAGAACAAGCTGCCCGCGCAGAGCATTGACACGATAATTGCGGCGGAGGTACTCGAGCACATCGAGCCATTGGACGACACACTCGCGTTCTTCCGAGACCGATTGAGACCTGGCGGTACCCTGCTGGTCAGCCTTCCTACGGAGAGCCTGTTGTATCGTTTCGGCCGTCGGCTCGCGGGCTTCGAAGGACACTATCACCACAGCAACGCGGCTTCCATTCATCGGCAAATACTGGGCGCCGGTTTCGAACAATTGCGCATGCAGAAAATCCCTGCCCCGGGACCACTCGCGATTTACTGGGTCATCGAATACCGGTGAGCAGACAAGGCACCACCGGAACGACCTGGTCACGAGTCTATGGCGCCGTTCGTCTGATGCTGGTCGTGGCGATCGTCGGGTACCTGTGTTGGCAGGTATATGCCGGACGCTCGGCGTTGATGTCGTTGCGACCGCAGTGGGACACACTAAGTCTCGCCGGTGCATTTCTGTCCGCAATCGCCGCATACCAGTGCCTTTTTTTGGGATGGGTGATGTTGCTCCGCCGAACAGGTCATTATTCAGCGGGTCAGGTCAGGAACTACCTGCGAATTTGGTGGGTCTCGTATCTCTACAGGTATGTTCCCGGTAAGGTGCTCCTGGCAGTCGAGCGAGCCCGCATGGGCTCCGCCGTTGGTATTCCGCCCGCCGCGGGCGCTGCGCTGACAGTCGTTGAGACATTACTTGCGATTCTGGCCGGCGCCGCCGTGTCGCTCCTGGCGGTTACCTACTACACGGAGGCCGACACACCCGTGTTTGTCGCCGCTGCAAGTTTTGTGATCGTCGCCGTGTTTGTGTTTCCCGCTGGATTTCGCGTGCTATGTGGCCTGCGGTTCGTCAGGACCCGATATCCGGAGCTCGCGTCAGTGGCACTCGGTTCGGGTGACATTCTCGTCTCAGTTCTGCCGTACATCCTCCACTACCTGCTCCTGGGCCTGTCTTTTTTCCTGTTGTCTCGCAACCTGCAACTATTTTCCTGGGAGACCCTACCCGGTCTGTGCGGAATATATGCGCTGTCACACGTCGTGAGCCTGATTACACTGTTTGCGCCAGGCGGTTTGGGGGTGCGCGAAGGGGCTCTCGCGCTGCAACTCGGCCGACTGCTACCGACAGGCATTGCTGATGCGCTCGCGATCGGTATCAGAATCTGGTTTACCCTGGTCGAATTGCTTTGTTACTTCGTCGTACTGCTATTTTGTCCGTCAAGACCGGATCGCTTCAAATAATAGAGCATCGTCTCCTGGTTCATGCGAATCCTCACGAGCATGTCACCAAGCAAGCCCGTGACCAGCGTCGTAAACCCGACAAATCCGAACGAACCACCGACGAAACCAGCCCATATATGAGGCGAAAACGCGCCGGTCTGAAGGTAATGCCAACCGAGAAAACCGAGAAAACCGAAAGCGATCACGAAGCAGACAAGAGCGATAGAGAAAAACAACCTGAACGGCCGGTAGGATATGAACGCCCGCAACATGATCTTGAGCGAACGGAAGGCGTATCGCGGGATACTCGATGCTATTCGGGACTCTCCGAATTCACGGACGCCGCGGACTTTCACAGGTACCTCAAGAATTGTCAGCTTCTTGAAGATCAGGTCGAGAAAGGACTCCTGCGTATACGTGAAACTACCGAACAGATTCATGCGCAACAGCGTTTCCCTGGAGAAGACGCGGAACCCACAGGAAACGTCCCGGAAACGTTTACCTGACAGCAGCCGTACGATCGCTGCGACGCCGTAGTTACCCCAACGCTTGATCAACGGCATTTTCGGTATCAGGTCTTTCTGCAAAAACCGCGACGCCGTAACCATGTCGGCACGTCCGTCAATAACCGGTTCAACTAACAAGGGAATATCGGCCGGGTCGAACTGCCCATCGCCATCGATGTGCGCCATGATGTCGGCGCCTCTGGCAATTGCGATACCAACTGCATCGCGAAAAGTAGCACCGAGACCCTGGTTCGTCGCATGACTGACAACCTCAGCACCCGCCTCCCTGGCACGCTCTGCAGTGGCATCGCTCGAACCGTCGTCGAACACAAGTATCTCGACCCTGCCGACGCCATCCACGCTACGCGGGATATTTGCTACGACATCGCCGATGGTCTGTTCTTCATTCAGGCACGGCACGACGACGAGAAGAAAAGCGTTTTTGTCACTTAATTTATTGTCAACCATCACTCAATATCTCAATTTCTCAAGTCGTGACAGCTTTGTTGATATCTGTTGTAACGCAT
>Ga0209456_10001854_pt1 | contig 10116 bp, 11 predicted proteins | sample COG_11_FD_184755 | JGI IMG/M metagenome (GOLD analysis project Ga0209456, IMG submission 184755) | Pelagic marine sediment microbial communities from the LTER site Helgoland, North Sea, for post-phytoplankton bloom and carbon turnover... | ecosystem: Environmental > Aquatic > Marine > Neritic...
TGAATGATAACGATCTTCATCTGGATATCGCCAACAAGAGCACCAGCGTGCTGGGTTCGTTGGGTACCTTCGTCTGGCAGTAAGCCGTTACACGGCAGTCATTACCGCCAGGGAAACGGGGGGTCTTCGGACCCCCTTTTTCTTGTGATACCGACTAAACGCGTCGGGAGTAGCGTAGCTTCGCATCGAACCGATCCATCGGCAGCGTCTCCACCGCTCGCGGATAGACCGCCTGGTTGAGGTACCGCATCTCGGCATCCACCTGGTCCTCCGGCAGGTCCTTGTACCAGGCCTTACGAATCCCCTCCCCGCCCGGTGACCAGCGATAGCCGCGCTGCCTGAGCTCGTCCTTTTTAGTAAACGGCGCACGATCCGCCCAGAGTCGGACGTCAGTCCGACCCGCATTGTCCAGCAAACGTTTCAGGACCCGTTCACCGCCGGGTAAGCTGTGGCTCAAGAGCTCGATCCCGGCCAGACAGTCGATGGTGGCCCGGTGCCCCTCGTAGAAGAACCCGTACTTGTAGCCCAGGTACTCCAGTTTTACCCCCTCGAAGCCTTCCTCGTTCCAGTTGACGTCGGCGATGGAGCAGGCCCAGGCGATCGCCTCAAACCCCGGATGGAGCGACTCGAGCAAGGGCCGATCGAAGCGGGCGTTGTGGGCAATGGCCAGGGATGCCCCGGAAAGCAGGTGCGTGACCTGGTCCAGGTCAATGGCCTGTCCCGCCACCATCTGACCGGTTATGCCCGTGAGGCGGGTGATAAAGGCCGGGATGGGGATACCGGGATCCTGGAAGGCATTGTAGGCCGGGAGGATGCGATAAATGCGCCCCTCGGCATCGTATTCAAAGGGGACCATGGCCAGTTCAATGACCTTGTCCGCATCCAGGTTCAGGCCGGTGGCCTCGGTGTCGAGGTAGAGCCCGATCTGCTTTGGAGCACCGGTATCGTCGTGGTAGTGATCGACGGGCTTAAGGCGGCGGATCACCTTGTAGTCCCCCGTCGCGGTTAACTGGTCGATGAGGTTCTGCTCGGTGGTCATGGCCTGCCCTGCTGATCGTCATACCGGAGTTTAACCTACTGGAAGAAAAGAGGGCAGGGTGACGGGATGTCGTCGATCGGAAACAGAAACAGCAGGCTCAATCTCTGACATGTCTTGCCGAGAATACTATTACCGATGTATTTACCGCAGATACCGCATTGCCGGGGAAGTTGGCATACACATTGCGTTTCTGTTGGTGATCATTGTTCAAGAGTCTGCCAAGCACTCTGAACTCCCGGCTTCCAAAAGGGTCGGATCAAAACACTCGGTTACTCAGGTCAACGGGAAAGAAACGATGCACCAGTCATGCAAAGATTGTATCTACCGGCAACGTGAACAACTGGCGTTCAAGCTGCGGGAACCCCTGGCGCAACTGGGTGAGCAATGCACATCCGCATGGGGTGATAAGGATGGTTTAAACAGGATTCTGTTAGACGGGCTTGCGACGGTCCCCTACAGCAGCTATCGCTATGTGCTCGATACCAACGGTATACAGATCAGCGACAATGTCAGCCGTGCCGGGATCGCTCCCGGGCATTATGCGCATGACCGGTCAGATCGCCCCTATATGAAAGAGCAGGTCCCGAACTGGGGTTTCCTGCTATCTGACGCCTATATCAGTCTTCTGACCAACCGGCCCGCGCTGACCGCCCTGCAAGAGGTTCGTTCGGAACATGGGATGCTCGGCTATTTCGTTGCCGATTTCGACCTGCGTGATTTGCCGGTCACCTCTGATCTCTACGAAGAACCGGGTAACTGGCAGCAAATCAAGGGAGACCCGGCGATCAGAGGCACACTTTTTCAGCAGACCCGGGTCGAGAGTCCGATGGACCGCAACCTGGACCAGGCCTTGTCCATCCTGGAAGAGTTACTGACAGAACGCGGCATCTTCCAGTGCCAGATTCGCTTCTCGAGCAGCGGGGCAACCATCTGGATGATGGATGATCCATTCCGCTACCGGATACTCGATCACGAGGCATTGACAGATCCGGATATATGCCTGGTTTATCCGCGCCGGAGCTATCCCGACAGCGCGCTGATGCCCAAGGCGGATATTTCCCGGGTATTGGACACCATGCAGGATCTGCGCATGGCCGACGAGACCATCTATCTGCGCATGGCGTCTATCAACCTGTTCAATGGCATGGTCAGTCTGACCTTTTCCTGCGACGGAACGCAGCACATGCGTTACGACGAGTTGCTGAAAAAGGATCGGGCCTTCTGGTTCGGGAACGCTGCATGCAGGTGACAACCAGAACGGGACGGAGGGATTATTTTTTAATCCCTCCGTCCTCTTCTTCCTTCCCTTTTCAACGCCTCGACGGCGGCAAACAGATCACCAACTATGGCAGCAAGCAGGCGGCGCCCCTTCTCATCGCTGGCGAGCGTCGGGTCGCCCCATACACCAGAAGGGGAAAAACGGGGGTTGTCTTGTTCGCTGCGGCTGAAGGGACCGCTTACGGCCATGGCGAGCGGGGTCCACGTCTCCGCCTTGTCCAGGGCGACGTGCTCGTGCCCAATGGCTAACAGGATGGAGGTCTCGAGTTCATCGGCGTGTCCGCCGCGGGGTTGTTCCTCGATGGCTTCTGTTACGCTGCGGCAACGCGGACCCGCGTAGACATTGGCCAGTTCGATGCGCATTGATTCCGGCATGTCGCCCGCGGCGGCTTGCAGGGGCTCGATGGTACTGATGCCCGTGTTTAGTATCAGCACCGCGCGCGCCCCCGCACGCCGGATCTCACTCAGGATCTCCTGCACCATGCGCTGGAAAGTCTCGCACGTCAGACTGACGCTGCCGGGATAGTCGGTGAACGTCGGATAGTATCCATAGCTAACGGTAGGCCAAACCAGAACTTCGGCGCGCAGCACCAATGCCTTGGCCAGCCATTCGGCCTGCAGGAAGTCCGTATTCATCGGCAAGTGAGGACCGTGCTGCTTGCATGCTGCGCCGACCGGCAGCACGACAACGGCACCGGCCTTAACGCGTCGCTCCACCTCTGGCCAGCTCAATTGCGCGGCGAAAGCGCCTGGCGATCCGCTATTCATGGCATCTCCCCCACCCGCCGATAGTTCCCGAAATCAGCCTGCAAGTAGAAATCGCCGTCCTGTGCAGCGATCGCGATGGTTGCCAAGGGCTGCCCCTCGCGCCGGAAGCGGTGCGCATCGGCCGGGATCAATAAGCGTCGGCCATTCGAGGTACGCGTGTACAGTGCGCCGTCCTCCAACACGACTTGCAACCAATCCTCGTCCAGTCGATCCAGGGCCTGCCACGCAAAACGACGGGGAAAACAGCGGCCAGTGAAGTTGCCCGGCGCACAGGTCCTCAATCCTCCGTCGCAGTCATGATCGCTTCGCAGATCGCCGCCGCCGCTGCCGTCGGGTCGAGGCGCAGCCTTGTTGCGCTCATGGACTGCAGGCCCAGCTCTCCATACACAGCGCCCAGGTCGGGGAAGTCGTCGGCGTCGACGTGCTTCCGGTAGAGATCCATGAACACCGTCGTAGCCGTGAGTCGATCCAGCTGCCGCATCAGCTCGCGCGCGCTCCAGCTGCGATCGGCGGGCAGGCAGCAATCACCGAAGGCCGCGAGCGCTGTATCCAGCGACTGCGCACCCCCCGAGCGCCGGCGTAGTTCCACATCGGCGAGCAAGGCGATCGCGGCGCCGCTCCAGTAGACCCGCATGAAAGAGCGGTCGCGCATCATGGTCTCGCTGACCTCGGCGAGGCTGCGCCCGCGCGGGGTATCGCGAATGCCACGCTCGAACCCGGCGTGCAGCGCGTTCCAGGCCCACGGTGCACTCTTCAGTCCGGCGCGTGCCCGCAACACATTCTGGTAGTAGCTCGCGATACCTTCGGACAGCCAGCGGTCAGGGGCATCGATAACCGGGTGAAGCAGGTGACTGAGCTCGTGTACCAGCACCCAGTCGGCCATGAATGCCTCGGCTGGAAGTCGCTGATCGATATACAGGTGGACCGCATCACCACCGCCCCGTTGCACCTCGCCCCAGGGCACCGGCTCCCCGCCGCGCCCGATCGGGACGACCAGCAGCTGCACATCGGCTACTGGAAGGCGGCCATAGGCGGTGACCAAAGCGCGGGCGCCGCTGGTGACCCAGCGCCGCATGGCCGCGGCATCGGGGACAGGCTCGCCCGGCAGCAAGGCGTATCTGATCCGCCCCCCCGGCAGCTCGATCGACTCGACGCTGAATCGACCGATGGCCATGCGCGCGTCCCTCGCGGGCATGCGCTGGCGCATTTCATACGTCACTGTCCCTTGGCTGCTGCCGATGCGATGCCAGGGTGCCGAGACGTCGTGGCCTGGCGGCAGCTCGAAATCGAGCCGCCAGCGCGCGTCCTCGCGCACGCTGTCGGGATACCAGAGCCACAGCGCAGGATCGAGAACGATGGCATCCCGAGTACGCCAGTTACCCGAGCGCCACTGCCGCTTACCGATCGCACTCAAATCCACGCGGTACTGCACACACGCCGAGGCGCCGGTACGCGGCAAAGTAAGCTTCGAACCTTGCAGCTTCAGCTCGATGACGTCATCCCGGGTGTGAAGCCGGGCGGCGCGCAGCAGCTCCGGGGCACGCTCGTCGCTGGCGGTCAGCCGGCGTGGCGCCGCCCCTTCGAAGCAAGCTCTGACATCGAGGTATTCGAGGCGCTCATCGGTCGCCACCGTGAAGTGCGGCGACCCGGCCGCAACGGCTGCCGGCGCCAGTAGCCAAAGCACAATCAACAGTGCCGCTGCCTGCCGAAACAGCTGCTCGAACATGTGCATCCCCCTGATTGGGTGACTGCCTGGAACACGGTGACCGGCCTGGAGTTCCCTTCGTACTATTTTACCACGGTGCAAAACCGACTGGCCTTTGCTCAGTTGGAGGCGGTGGTTTCATCTTCGAAACCCGGCGATCCAGTTCATCCGGCTTATCAGCCGGTTCCTGATTAGAGAATAAGAGCTTCCTCATCCGCACAAAGGTACGCATGATCTCAATATTCACAGCAACCGCTTTCGTACTGCACGGCATGCTGGAAAGCATTGCCACGCCCTGCTTTACCCTGCTCCGCTCTGTGAAAGTGAATGGCAGATACTTGATGTGCTGCCCCTGTTTTAAGGTCACAATCCGCTGCATCCCCTTTACATTTCGCTAATATCCGCGCTTGATGTCTACCACATTGAGCATGCGCTCGCCGTGTGTGTAGCGACGCAGGTTCTCACGCACTACGAGCCAGAATCGTTCCATTTGCGCGTCCGAGCCAGCGCTGATGTGGGGTGTGATAATAATGTTCCTGGCGCTCCACAAGGGATGCCCGGGTGGCAACGGTTCCGGGTCCTGCACGTCCAGGGCGGCCCCGCCAAGGTACCCGGCGTTCAAGGCACCGATGAGATCGTCGGTAACCACGCTTTTGCCGCGACCGACATTGATGAAATAGGCGCCCGGCTTCATTTTCGCAAAGATCTTGCGATCGAAAAGTCCCGTCGTCGCGGGTGTCAGCGGCGTGGCATTGACCACCACATCGGCTTGCCCGGCGAGTTCGGCCAACTCATGCGACAGACCGACATAGGCCACGAAATCCGGTCCCTGGCGCGAGGAATTACGTGTAGCGATCACGCGCATGCCGAGGGCATTCGCCCGGCGCGCGATCTGCGTGCCGATACCGCCGAGCCCAACAACCAGCATGGTACGACCCTGCACCTCCCACATCTGCGTACGAGCAACCGCGCCGCGGTCCCATTGTTGCTCACGCTGCCGGTCGTGGAAGACATGCAGTTTGCGCGTAAGCATGTACATCATGCCAATCGTGTGTTCGGCGATACCCGGTCCGTAGATGCGTTGCATATTAGTCACAAGCAGATCACGCTCCTGGATCAAGGGTGAACCCATACAGCTATCCACCCCGGCCGAATAATTGAGGATATAGCGCAGTTGCTTGCCGTTATTCAACGTCTCGTGGGTGCAATAGCCGAGCAGCACATCCGCACCGTCGAGCAGATTCGCCGCCTCTTTGCGGGACGGCGCAACGACGAACTCGGCATCCCCCGCCACTTGCTCCAACCACTTGACCGCATCGGGCCTTGATTCCCGCTGCCGTGCGTCCATCACCACCACAATGCGCCTGGGCTTCTGCCAATACGCCGCCTCCCGAATGGGTTGCGGGCTTTGCTTAAGCCCCAACTCCTGAATCAGCGTCGCCGTCGCCGCATCGGGTCCTGCCGCCGACACCGCAGTACCGAACAATAACGCACAACAAAGCACACCCAGGAAACGTACCATCGCAATCACTCAGTTTTTCAGAGTCCATAAAGTATAAGCGGACGGAGGGATTATTTTTAATCCACCCGTGCACTTTCCAGCGTCAAAATCCGCCGCACCCATATTGCCAATCTTTTCTACAATCGAAGTCAAGCGGTAATAGGAAGCCTCCAGTACCGCCTTTCACATCCCGTGCATTGCGTGCTCCAACAAACCTTCGTAGATTTCGCCTCTCACATCTGCCGGCAAGGTATCCGTCCCGCTGATCGTTATGCCGGGGTGTAATCTACCAGACCGACAGCGACCTGGGTATGCGGGTTGTATGCGCACCACCGTGCTTAGCCTGCTGACATTACCGATGTGGACTCAAATCATGGCTTGACCACCGTTCAACAGTGCCGGAGCCTCTTTCAACGGGCAAGCTCTTCACTCTGATAAATAGACCAGATGAAAGCCGAAAAAACGCTCACGTTCAGCTCGTCCTTGAACAAGGGGCTGTCGTCGTTGGTGGCGCCGGTGTGGATACCGAGCCGGGTGCCAAGCATTAAGCGAAAACGGTTGTTGAACCGCTTTGACACGCCAAGTGTCATATTCGAGCCGAGATAACCGGCATCGGCATCATAGGCTGGGCGCGTGGGCCTAACAAATTCAGGGTCTACCTGGTAAAAGTAGTCCATCAGTTTTTCAGTTGCAAAGATGGGTCCCACGCTGGTGAATACTTTCAGGTCCAGGTCGGTTACATGTTTGCGGGTGTAATTCAGCTTCGGGTTAAAAACGTAACCACGACTGTCAATTGATGAGAAATCTGTCGAATAAACAGCACGTGCCTGCAAATTTAAATTCAGTTTCCTGTGACCGGGCTCGTTGATTAACTTGAATATCAATTGAGGCCCGATCCCGAAGAGAAAATCCAGATCCGGCATATCGCGGCGAGCATTATTGCTTCCGGAATCGACGGGAAAAGCGCCGCTGAGACTCACATCGAATTCATACCGATCTTTATTGACAAAACGACCGCTTACCGCACCCCTGTTCTCCTCGCCACCCACGCGCCAGATCTCGCCGCGATAGATCGGGACGGGCACGGCGATAGTCCGAACGGTATTTTGTCCGGCTGCGGGGTAGTCGGGCAACCAACCCGAAAAGGCCCCAACACCGAATTCCCATAGTGGCTTACCATCGTAAGGTGTTTTTTCCTCTTTGCCGTCGGCGAAAGCCTGCTCAAAAGCAAAGAAGATAAACACCAACACGACTATAAAGCGGTGGATTGTCACTGTTTCAGGTTTACGGTCCATATCATGGTTTACCTTTTTCTACACGACAGCGCTACGGGGACGTAATCGCTCGCTGATCCCCGGTACCATCATTGCGGATTAAAGGATTAAAGGGGTCGGTGACAAATCGTAATCATTATCATTTGTCACCGACCCCTTTTTGCCTTTATCTGCGTTTGCAATGCGCCAGATCATAGAACTTATTTTTAACATATTTATAATCCGTACTTATGATCTTCATTCAAATTTTCGATATCTAAGTATCGGGAGACACCAGCCTTATGCATCGATTGTATCTTTATTTAGCAGCAGTTATCTCGATAACGAGCATGCCGCTTTCGGCCCTCGCAGAAACGGCCGCCGACCCGGCGACTGCTGATACGCAAGTTCACAACTTGGCCACTACTGCGAACAACGGAGGCTTTTATATAGACCTTCCCGCAGTCAACTCCAAGCAACTGATTGGACTGGTCAGGGCCTATCGGGCCTCTCTCACACATCGCGAACAAGAGATTATGCGATACCTGGAAGACAATCGGCTGGATGCCAAAGATTTGTTGATTACAGTCATCCTGCCCGGCGGCCTTCTCTATGCAGCAGTACGAAAGGGCAACCTCGAGCAGGCGAAGGTCGAACTGGCCGAAATGACCGAAGATCTGGATGAACTCTCCCACGACCTGCTGGCCATGCAGGCTGTGGCGGGTGAACTCACAGTGGCTCAGTTACATTAATTTTCGAATGCAAACCGATCCAGAAAAACTACTGAAAAAGCACACACAGCTGGTCCATTCGGACATGGCAAAGGTGACTTCCCATGTGCAACGGGAAAAAGGGGACTGGTTCCTCAACGCCTTGATGATCGAAGGTTGCGAGATTCCCTTTAAATATAAACGCAGCAAAAAATATAAAAACCTACAGGGACAAAGAGTAAATCTGACCTATTACCCCGCCACAGAGTCCGTGGCGGGGATGGAGTTTGAAGTCATGAATGTGGTGCGCATCCGGATCGCCTGACCACGGAACACCCATCGCATTCAAAGCCAGTGGAAACACAACATGCGTCTCATCATCCGATATTTCTTTAAAGGCGTTCACGCCATCATCGGCCCAATCCTGCTGACCGCTGACTGGATGTTCACACCACGCGGGATAGAACGCGACCCGGACGAACAGCAGCGCATCGACAAGCAAACAAAAAACCTTGTCATGTACCAGTTCCTCACCTGCCCGTTCTGCATAAAGACCCGGCGCGCCATCAAACGCCTGTCACTCAATATCGAAACCCGCGATGCGCTCAGGCATGCGCCCAGCCGTCAGCAGTTACTGGAAGGTGGTGGTGAAATCAAGGTCCCCTGCCTGCGGATTAGCGGGGAGGATGACAAAGTGGAATGGCTGTACGAGTCAAACGAGATTATCAAATATCTTAAAGAGAGTTTATTAAAAGGGGTCGGTGACAAATCGTAATCATTATCATTTGTCACCGACCCCTTTTAATTCAAGCCGGCCCCGGCGCCGCCACGCGCAGTTCCTCGACATCCCGCGAGCAGCGGACATGCGCATCGACCCGCGCCTCCTCAGGGAGTTGCTGCGTAATGATCCAGATCTGGGCGAGCTCATCGCTCAGTTCCGGCAGAGCGTGGAGAGTTTTCAGCATGCGTTGTTCATCGAAAAATGCGAACGGCTCGTCCAGGAAGACGAATTGTGCACCACCGACGGTGGAGCGGATCAGCTCCTGGGACAGGGCGAGCCGCACCGCGAGCATGATCTGGCGCTGAGTACCACTTGAGATCTCGTCGAAATCCATGAAATCGTGTTTGTCATTGGAGAAGACGCGGACGCTGAGGGACTCATCGATCTGCAGGTGCTGGTAGCGGTCCTCGGTGAAGCGCGGGAGCGCCCGGCCGGCAAGACTGCGAACCTCTTTGTTGAACTGGTGTGACCGCTCACGCGAAGCGCTCTCCAGCAGGCTTATGCCTATATCCCGGACGCGGACATGGTGCTCTCGCGCGCGGCGTGTGTCCTGCTGCTCATCCCGCATCGCCTCGAGCCGTTCCGCTTCGCGCAGACGCTGCTGTTCTTCCCCAATGGCGCGGTCCAGCAGCGACACCTGATTCTTCAACGTCATGGATTGGTTTGACAAGGCCGGCGCGATGCCATCGACAGCCTGTATGACCTCAACAGAGTCCACATCAAACCGTATTGCGCGATCGCGCAGGGCCGCCACGCTGTTGTCGGGGAGAGGCAACTGCCTGGATTCGCCGTGCGTTGCCTCGGCCGATTCCGGGCTCTCGACGTTCGCCCGATTCGGTTCCGGTTCGGGTTCTGGAGCCGACACGAGTCGGGCCACGTTTTCGAGCGGGTCACGGATGCCGGCGTCAGCGCTCTCACGGGCGAGATCGAGCTGCCGTGCCAACTCATGAGCATGGTCGGCCAGTTTGCCGAGTTGAGAACGCCGGCGGGCGCCTACTGCCAGCGAGACAAGGAACAGGACCGTTGCTGCGACAGCAGCCGCTAACAGGGTCGCTACCCGCTCAGGCTGCCAGTCCGGGAT
>Ga0209456_10001855_pt1 | contig 10112 bp, 10 predicted proteins | sample COG_11_FD_184755 | JGI IMG/M metagenome (GOLD analysis project Ga0209456, IMG submission 184755) | Pelagic marine sediment microbial communities from the LTER site Helgoland, North Sea, for post-phytoplankton bloom and carbon turnover... | ecosystem: Environmental > Aquatic > Marine > Neritic...
AATTGCTTTTTCAAGGCCGACAAACAGGGCCTGCGCAACTATGGAATGGCCGATATTGAGTTCCACTAACTGTGGGATATCTACAATAGGTATTACATTTTCGTAATGCAAGCCATGCCCGGCGTTGACCTGCAAACCGTTTGAATCACCATATTCCGCGGCCCTCACAATGCGCTGATACTCAGCCTCGACACCGGTTTCGCGGGCGTCTGCGTAACTGCCCGTGTGTAACTCGACAACCGGTGCGCCACAGGCCAGCGCGGCATCGAGTTGAGTAATATCGGGATCAATGAACAGGGACACGCGAATCCCTGCTGCACCCAGTCGCTTACAGGCGTATTTGACAGAATCAAAATTCGCAACAACATCCAGGCCACCCTCGGTGGTCAGCTCTTCACGTTTTTCAGGCACCAGGCAAACATCGGCCGGGCGATTTAACTCTGCGATGGCCAGCATTTCATCGGTCACCGCCATTTCAAGGTTGACACGGGTTCTGACCTGCTTGCACAAGGCCACCACTTCCTGATCCTGTATATGCCGCCGGTCCTCCCTCAGATGGACGGTTATTGCATCTGCACCAGCATCCTCGGCTACCCGGGCGGCCTGAAGAACACTCGGATAACTCGCACCCCGCGCCTGTCGAATAGTCGCGACATGATCAATATTGACACCCAATAATAATTTTCCGGACCGCATAACGGGAACCCTCTCAAATCGCCGGCAAGGTCAGTTACTAAACAGCGACAGACTTGCCAATGGCCTGTCACCCAGATGATAGCCGATTACGCAACGCATCAGCATACGTAATTCCGGTAAATTTTCAGCGTGTAGGTTTTCAGCGTGTAGTGCCAATAACGCGGCACCCGAGACCCGGCCACTCTTTGGGCCCGCGCAGCGCACCGGGCCCCGTTGCGGCTGGTAGTCATACCATTGTTGCGGTTGGACCTCAGCACCGCTGTCGTATTCCCTGTCCAGTAGCATCGCGTAACCAATTGCCTCCAGCAAATGTTTCTCGAACACCCGTAAAAGGGGTTGTGGTCTAGCTTCCGAAGCAAGTTCAGAAAGCATGAGCCGGTAACGCTCAAATATCTCGGCATGCGGGTCATGCCGGTGTAGCAAGCGCATCAATAGTTCATTCAGATACAAGCCACAGTAAAGTGACTGACCTTGCAAAGCAGGCGGTGATGCCACCTGGTCGGCGGCCGTCAGGGTACCGAGATCGCTTTTCTGGTTCCAACTGAGTAACAAAGGCCGGAAGGGCTGCAGAACGTTCCTCCAGCGGGAACGGGCAGACTTCGCACCGCGGGCAACGACGGCCACGCGACCATGCTCACGTGTGAACGCTTCAATAATCAGGCTGGTTTCGCGGAAAGAGCGGCTGTGCAAAACATAGGCCGGCTCCAGTTGTATACGACTCATCGTTATCGCCCTGAAATTTACTGGTCGGTGTATCCGTACCTTTCGATCAACTTGTCGCTGTCCGACCAGTCCTTGCTTACCTTGACCCACAGGCGCAGAAAGATTTTTTCACCGAACAGTTCTTCCAGTACGTTGCGCGCCCCACTGCCCACCTGCTTGAGCACTGCACCGTTTTTACCAATCGTGATTTGCTTCTGCGACTCCCGCTCAACGTAAATAATGGCGCCGATCGTCAGCAAATTACCCGCGCGTTTAAATTCATCGATCTGTACGGTGAGGGCGTAGGGCAACTCCTGGTGTAGGCGTAAGGTCAGTTGCTCACGGATCATTTCCGCCGCGAGAAAGCGTTCACTGCGGTCGGTGAACTGGTCTGCATCGTAGAACGGGCGGGAAAAAGGCAGTCTGCTTAAGACCTGTTTTTCCAATTCATCTACGCCACTGCCGTTTTTTGCCGATATCATCATGATGCCGGCGTAATCTTCATCCCGGAAATTTTTGTCAATAAATGCCAGTAAGGTCGCCTTGTCAGGCACCAGGTCAATCTTGTTCAGAACCAGCATGACAGGCACGTTTACCGATCGCAGTGCCTTCGCGACAAATTCGTCCTGGCGACTCCAGTTACCGGCTTCAACCAGGAACAGGACCAGGTCAACATCGCGAAAAGACGCCTGTGCAACGCGGTTCATATAACGGTTTAAAGCCCGTTTGGCTGAATGGTGAATACCCGGCGTATCAACATACACCACCTGCCCTTTCGGGGTCGTCTTGATACCCGCCAGTTTTTGCCGTGTTGTCTGGGGCTTGGCTGTGACAATACTGACTTTCTGACCCAATATCTGGTTCAACAGTGTTGATTTGCCAACATTGGGCCTGCCGATGATTGACACATAGCCAAAACGGAAATCTTCCTGCAACTCGGTCTCATCTGTCATTGGCCGGCACTCATGTTTTCAGGTTTTTGGTGATCAAATCAAATGCTGTAAGAGCGGCAATCTGCTCTGCCTTGCGTCTGCTGCTGCTCTTGCCGGTAACCCTGATGCCCCCGGCCTCGCTAAAACACTCTACCAGGAACTGCTTTCTGTGCGCTGGCCCCTCTTCGGTGAGCACGGTATATTCGGGCAGTGGGTAACCATGTCCCTGTAACCACTCCTGCAACCGGGTTTTTGGGTCTTTTAATTTATCCGCATCGGGAAGCCCTGCAATAAAAGGGTCGCAAATATGCCGAATGACTTCCGCGCATGGCTCAAATCCACCATCAAGATATATAGCACCGAATACGGCTTCCAGCGTATTCGCGAGGATCGAACCCCGCCTGAATCCACCTGATTTCAACTCCCCCTCACCCAGCTTGATGTAATCACCCAGTTTCAGACCGGCAGCCAGTTCCGCAAGTGTACTGCCACGCACCACGCGTGCGCGTAAACGGGTTAGGTCACCTTCGCTGCTATTGGAATCGAGATCAAACAAGCGTGCAGAAACAACAAAATTCAGGATGCTGTCACCGAGAAACTCCAGGCGCTCATTGTTGAGACGCCCTGTGCTGCGATGCGACAGGGCCAACGCCAGCAACCCGGGGTCTTTGAAACTATAGGGTATGCCGGGAATTTCCCTCATTTCAAAAGTCACCGGACGTGTTCGTCCGGCCATGTTCAGTTGGACAGTCGCACACTTCTGTCAAAAGTCGCAACCACGTCAAGGTTGCCGAGCACCGGTTTGCGCACCTCGTAGGCGACACGCAGGAAGACACCATTGCGCCGGATCACCTTGATGTTCTCTGACTTGACGTTATCGGCTGAATAACTCACATATAAGCGGTTCAAAACCTTGACCCTGATATCATAAGGTGAAAGTCTCGCGCTCCCCTGCTCATCTGCCACCCCGTTCATGGCACTGACCACACCGTAGTACTCCATGTAAATCGGGCCGATCTTCATTCCAATAAAGGACAAAAAGATCACAAAACTGAGAACAATGATGAACCCGATCAGGGTCATACCACTTTGTTTATTAATTTTCATAGTCCGCATCCTCTTAACCATGTAAATGCATTTAACATATCGCCTGAGTACTAGTGTATTCCATTTCCCACCCGTGAGAAATCAGCACAGCCTTTTTCAAAATCAAAATTGAGCCAGATGCCAATCGCGCGCCCCAGGACATTCTTCTCCGGCACGAAACCCCACTCGCGACTATCGTTACTGCGATCCCGGTTATCACCCATCATGAAATAGTGACCTTCCGGTACAACCCACTGCCCATTTTGAACGCTACTGCGATCATGAAGCAAGATATTGTGGTTCGCATCACCCAACTTCTCCCAATACAGTGACGCATCGGCTGCCGGTGTCGTGCATTTTACATCGCTGCTTTCAAACCGACCCGCGGCAATCGCTTCCACCTTTTCACCGTTTACATAAAGCTGTTTGTCTCGATAGGTGATCGTGTCACCCGGCAACCCGACAGCGCGTTTTATGAAGTTGACACTGGTATCTATCGGATACCGAAAAACTACGACATCACCACGTTTAGGCTCTCCTACATCAATTATTTTCTTGTTCAGTACGGGTAACCGAACACCATAGGAAAACTTGTTAACCACGATAAAATCACCCACCAGTAATGTGGGTATCATTGACCCTGAGGGAATTTTGAACGGCTCAAACAGGAAAGAACGGAACACGAGCACGACCAGGAGCACGGGGAACAGGGAACGCGCGTATTCCACCATGACCGGTTCACGTGGTGCCTCGATGCTCTTTTGAACCGCCCGGTCCATGCGTTTTTGTTTGAATAGCAGGCTATCTACCAGCCAGATAAAACCAGACAGTGCCGTCAACACCACCAGTACCAATGAAAAATCAATATTCATTCTATTTTTTCCTATTCTGGATTCACCCGGTGAGGGTTATCCTATTTCTTATTATCCTGCTGTAAAACTGCCAGGAATGCTTCCTGGGGAATTTCGACACTGCCAACCTGCTTCATGCGCTTTTTACCGGCTTTTTGCTTCTCCAGTAATTTTCGCTTGCGTGTCACGTCACCGCCATAACACTTTGCCGTAACATTTTTGCGTAATGCCTTGACCGTTGTTCGCGCTATGATCTGTGCGCCAACGGAAGCCTGGATCGCGACATCAAACATTTGTCTTGGAATCAGTTCCTTCATACTGACTGCCAGTTCCCGGCCGCGCCTTTGCGCCTGGTCCCGGTGCATGACAAGAGAGAGGGCGTCCACCCGGTCACCATTGATCAGCACGTCAACACGGACAAATGGTCCAACGGCAAATCGCAAAAAATGATAATCGAAGGACGCATAACCCCGGCTGACCGATTTCAAGCGGTCGAAAAAGTCCAGCACCACCTCAGACAAGGGTAACTCATACTGAATTGAGACCTGTCCACCGAGGTATTGCATGCCAATTTGTCTGCCCCGCTTTTCCTCGCACAGACCAATAACGGAGCCGACATACTCCTGTGGTACCAGGATATCAGCCTGGATGATGGGCTCTCGTATTTCAACGATTTTATTAACCGGTGGCAACTTGGCCGGGTTTTCGAGAGTCAGTATTTCACCACTGGTCAGTTCGACTTCATAGATGACCGTGGGCGCCGTGGTGATCAGGTCGACATTGTATTCACGTTCGAGTCGTTCCTGGACAATATCCATGTGCAACAGACCGAGAAAACCGCAACGGAAGCCGAAGCCGAGTGCCTCGGAGGTTTCCGGCTCGAAACTCAGCGCTGCATCATTCAACTGAAGTTTTTCAAGCGCTTCGCGCAGGTCCGGGTAGTCATCTGCATCGGACGGGAACAAACCGGCAAATACCCTGGGTTGCATCCTGGCAAATCCCGGCAATGGTTCACTCGCCGGTGATTTTGCCATAGTAATGGTGTCTCCGACCGGTGCACCATGGATATCCTTGATACTGGCAACCAGGAAACCTACCTCACCTGCCGAAAGCATATCCCGTTTCTCACGTTTCGGTGTAAATACACCCAACTGGTCAACCTGGTGCTGGTTTTTCGAGGACATCATTTCAATCTTGTCACGCGTATTGACCATACCATCGACCACCCTGATCAAAGACACCACACCAAGATAATTATCAAACCAGGAATCAATGATCAGCGCCTTGAGTGGTGCATCCGGGTCACCCTTTGGATGTGGGACCTCGTGGACCAGGCGTTCCAGTACCTGCGCAATACCGAGACCGGTCTTGGCGCTGACATCAAGAGCATTTACTGCTTCGATACCGATGATGTCCTCAATTTCCTGCTTGACCCGCTCGGGTTCCGCAGATGGCAGATCGATCTTGTTCAGTACCGGTATGACTTCCAGCCCGAGTTCGACGGCGGTATAGCAATTTGCCACGCTTTGCGCTTCCACGCCCTGTGCCGCATCCACGACCAGCAATGCCCCCTCACACGCAGCCAGTGAACGTGAGACCTCGTAGGAGAAATCTACGTGTCCGGGTGTATCGATGAAATTCAGGTGGTAAATTTGTCCGTCTTCAGACTTGTAATCGAGGGTTACGCTCTGGGCCTTGATCGTAATACCACGCTCTCGTTCTATATCCATGCTATCAAGCACCTGGGCGGACATTTCCCGTTCACTCAGGGCGCCACACAACTGTATGAAACGGTCAGCCAGGGTCGACTTGCCGTGGTCTACATGGGCAATAATGGAAAAATTCCTGATGTAATTCTGATCCATGTGGTGCTTCAGTTACGAGTCGTCATGATTGATTCAAGTGCTTAAACATCAGAGGCCATTCGTTGTAAACACCGAATGGCCTCCTTGTTTCCAACCTGTTATTATAACCGACTACAGGCTAACCCTCATCTCTATCTCGTGGTGTATAAGCAATAAAACTCGCCGTGCCATTACGCCAAACACGCAGGGCGACGGCCCGGTCCGGCTCAATCTCTTCCACCAGCGACTCGAAATCGTCCATGTTCCCGATATCCTGGTTGTTGATCATCAGGATCACGTCACCCGGCCTCAAGCCGGCACGCCATGCATCATCACTTTCGATCTCGGTAATGACTACACCGCCCTCGGGGTCACCGAGTTCACGCCTCCTGTCGCTGTTGATATCTTCCACTATCAGACCGAGGACGTTCTCAGCATTTTGTTTACTTCCATCATCGGCCACGGTCGTCGTCCCGTCACTGTCAAGCGCATCGAGTGTGACTTCGAATGATTTTTCCTTACCATCGCGGCTTACCTTGACAACAGCCCTGGTGCCCGGAGGATTGGCGCCGACCAGTGGCGGTAAATCATTCCAGGTTTCAACCGGTGCATCGTTGAATGACAGGATGACATCACCGGGCCTGATGCCGGCACGCTCGGCTGAGCCATCGGCGCTAACATCATTGACCAGTGCACCCACTGGCCGGTCAAGACCGAGGGCCTCGGCCATTTCACGCGTGACCGCACCAACGATCACACCCAGCAAGCCGCGTTCGACCTTGCCGGTTTCACGCAATTGCTCCGCCGTGCTCACCGCTACTTCGATGGGAATTGAAAATGACAAGCCGATGTAACCGCCACTTGAGCTGAGAATCCAGGAATTGATACCGATAACCTCGCCGTCCATGTTCAGCAATGGACCGCCGGAGTTACCACGATTGATCGCAACATCGGTCTGGATAAACGGCACATATTGCTGTGCCCGGTTGGTTCTGCCCTTGGCGCTGACGATACCCGCGGTGACACTTTGTTCGAAGTTGAATGGTGAACCGATTGCGGCAACCCATTCACCGGCTTTGACGGGCTCGGATTTACCGAGCCTCAGGAATGGTAAATCCTCATCCGCCTCAATTTTCAGAACGGCGATATCACTTGCTTCATCCGAACCAACTATCTCGGCTTCGAACTCACGGCGATCAGCCATGCGAATAATGATTTCGTCCGCCTCTGCAACGACGTGGTGATTGGTAAGGATGTACCCCTCCTTTTCATATATGAAGCCCGAACCGGCACCCCTACGATCAGGCTCGACGCCACCCGGCATATCGGGCACATTGAAGTACCGCCTGAAAAACTCGGGGATTTCAGGATGACCCTCACCCTGTTCACTATCCCCATCGGATGACCTTGGATTACGGGTACCAAACTTGGTAACTCGAATATTGACGACCGCGGGGCCAGCTTTTTCAACAAGCTCCGTAAAGTCGGGCAATCCTGTCACCTTTGCGAACAGCGGCATGCTCATAAACAGCATTGCCAGCATCGCAAACTGTAAGGTAAATTTCTGCTTCATCATTAAACTCCTGGATCAAAAACTAATAAACCGGTCTAACTGTGTTCCGGATTTTTTACGGTTGCAGTACACATATTGGGTGTGTTCGAAGGAATGCAAACCGTCATGTGCAGTGAATCGAGTATGCTCTGTGTAATATTTCGACTCCTGAGAACCCGTAATACCAGCCAGGCGGCCAGAATACCGGCCACGAGCGTAGTTGCATCGATTACCACCGGTGAAAATTGTAACCAGTTCCCCAGGCTGTGCCCGGCAAATGCACCAGCAAGTGCTGCTATGAGGGGCCATCCGTAGGAAGCAAGAACCATTTTTATGTAAACCTGCTCCGGAAATGCAAGGACCAGCATTTGACCTGCCTCTACTTCCACATCTGATTGCGCCAACTTCAGGATGACGGGTTTACGACGTACTAATTTCGCGAACAGGCCTGCACCGCAACCCTTGCCGTTATCACAGGCAGTACAACCCGACTGTGTACCCATGCGTACCCACATGCTTTCACTGTCGCAACGCAATACCTGAACGCTTTGCTCAATCATGCCGGTTTGAAATCTGCTAGTTGGAGGCGACGGTAAGCGCCATTTCGTTAGCGATAGTTTTGACAGTTATTGCCGGAACCTCGCCAATGACAGTTATCTGTAACTCACCCTGCTTCCTGGTATACGCATTGTTTGTACCGAGTTGACTTACGCCAGGTTTGACTTCGGCTTCGCCACCCTGTTGCTCAACGTATACCGATACAGCAGCCAGCCCATCGCTATAAACCATGTGCTCATAAACACCATCCGCGCCGGTCTTGTGGCTATGTGATGCAAGCTTGAACCCCGGCGGCAGCCTGGCCGGTTGCCAACGCGGCCTGGACCGGGTCACAACGGTGTTTTGCAGGCTGAATGTCTTCATTTCGACAAAATCTTCCGCACCGGAGTCTGACTCAAGCTCATCCACGTCTACGGATGAGCCTATTGCGAAATCAGTAAACACCAACTTGGCCAGTGGCTTATGATCGGTGTCGAACAGCATCCACTTCAGTAACAATCCCGTCTGTTCCTCCAGCCAGAAGTCATAACCGTAACGGAAATTGTCTTCAGGTGAGATCGTTACACGGCGGGCTGTGTGACCGGCAATTCTCGCTTCCCCGCCTGTTTCCAGGCGGTAACCACTGGTATCACCATCGATAATAGATAAGGGGAGTTCAGGAAAGTAAGAACTGGCGACGACCTGGTCTTCTACAACTGATGCGGCATCCTGTAACACGCAACGAACACCTTTCCTGTCACGGATAACTTCACGTTGCGGACCACTCACGGAGTACAGCCGCTCCCGCACACCGGTCTCGTCGGTTACGTGGGTAATTCGCATGGTTTCGACCGCACCTTCACGAACGTAAACAAACGTTCCCTGGTAACTCATCTGGCTCATGGCGGCTGTCATACGCTCCAGCCAGTCGCGGGCCTGTTGCGAATCGCCGGCCACGGCGAATCCGCTGATGCTGATCGAAATCAGAAGCAACAGGGTCCTGCCTGGTAAGACTTTCATTTATTTTCGGCAGTTACCGGTTCTGAGCCGGTGGCAGCCATTTCCGATGTATCTTCGGAATCCTCAGCAACCGCGGTTCTGGGTGTGGCGACTATGGGAACAAAAGAAACAAATCCTTGCCGTCCGGCAGTTCGGGCCATCTGGTTGTGACGCAGAAGATAGGCGTTCAGCCGGTTTGAATTAGCCTTCGGGCCCGGTGCAAAACTGGCAGCTTGCGACACGGGGGAGCGAGCCAGCGTGTTAGGGCTGACAAACGGTTGGGCGTCTGGAGTTACAAGTGCCGTATCACTTTCACCCGGGACCTGGCCTGGTTGTGGTGCAGTAACCATGATAGCCACCAGCGCGACGCTGGCAGCAACGGCCAGACCGGACGCCGGCTTTAGCCAACGGGCAGTACGCCAGGTGGATACAGTTGGTACTTCTTCGGCATCCAGGGTCGCACTGACCCTTGCACTGAAACCGCTGACCATCTGCTTGCTGCCCGGTTGACGGATGCAATCACGAATCAGGTGATAACGCTCCCATGACCCGCACATCTCCTCGTCGGAAAACAGCCTGCGGGTCAGGAACGAACCAGCTTCATTTGAAAGTTCACCATCCATTAAGCTGGAAAGATGTTCTAATGATTCCTTACTCATTTCCTTATTTACCTGTGCCGGATATCGTTCAAGATACCGTTTATTATTCCCCGTTGTTATTGTGACCACCAATTAGTGGTTTTAGTTTCTCATCAATCGCTTCGCGTGCGCGAAAAATTCTCGACCGAACGGTGCCTATCGGACACTCCATCGTGATCGCGATCTCTTCATAACTCATACCATCCATTTCGCGGAGTATGATGGCGGTACGCAGGTCTTCCGGTAATTTCGCGATGGTATCGAACACCGTATGC
>Ga0209456_10001856_pt1 | contig 10109 bp, 9 predicted proteins | sample COG_11_FD_184755 | JGI IMG/M metagenome (GOLD analysis project Ga0209456, IMG submission 184755) | Pelagic marine sediment microbial communities from the LTER site Helgoland, North Sea, for post-phytoplankton bloom and carbon turnover... | ecosystem: Environmental > Aquatic > Marine > Neritic...
AAGGTGGTCAAGACCGAGCTGGTAATTTTCCTGCGGCCAACGATCATTAGTAAGGGGTCAGCGCCTGCAGCAAGCGCGAAGCTGTCCGATTACTACGATGTTGCCGAAGAGTCCGGACCCATTGGAAAGATCGAATACCGGTAACGGGGAACAGTATGAAAAGCATACTTGTTGATGCGATTCGAGAAGCGAGTGGCGATAAGCCGGATTCTGCATTGTCGGACTCCGGCAGCTTCGATTCGAGTAGCGACGATTTCGGCGAAACTGCGAATGATGAGCATGTAGTCGATGACGGCGAACTGGAGTTGATGGCGACGACCAATTCGCTCGAACTCCCATCCGAACAACAGGACGAGTCCGGCGAGCTGGATCAGGCCGAAGAAACTGCTTCGGCTGATGAGATCGATACTAGCCACGCAATTACTATTGTCGGCGAGCTACCGCGCCCTGTACCTCCACAGAAAGCGCCAGCGATAGCGCGCTTTGCGCCCCTTGTGTGTGTGCTGGCTGCAATGGCAGTCGGCGCCTTCTGGATGCTGGCTAATTATCTGAGTGTTATGTCCCCTGTTACGGGTATCGACACTCAGGGCAGGCCCACGCGCCCCGTCACTACGGCAGGCGATCCTGACGTCGCGGCAGAGGTTGCACCGAATTTTCCATTCATCGAGATCGAGCAACAACCCTTCGACGAGAGGGTAGCGCCATGACAACGACGACAGTGCGTGCCATACCGGCTGCGGAACCCAGCATGCCGCTGGGCGAAAGGCTTATTGCTGCAGGACTGATCAGTGAGGACCAGTTGCAGGTCGCGCTTAAGGAGCAAGGCCGTAATGACCAGCCCCTTGGGCGAATTCTCGTCAATTTGGGCTTGATCAGCGAAGGCGTGCTGCGCGATACGCTCGGCGAATCGCTGGGTCACGACAGTATCGACCTGAGCACCGTCATTCCGGATCCCGACGCACTCAAGATGGTGCCCAAGGATATAGCACGCCGTTACAGCATGTTGCCAATAAACTTCGACAAGAACGAAAAAGTCCTCACTCTGGCTATGGCCGATACGTTCAACGTAGTTGCCGTTGACCAGGTTGCGGCAACGCTGGGAAGTGGAATCGGAATTGCGACGGTCGTCGCCGGCGAAGCAGAGATCGAAGCAGCCATCGAGCAGTTTTATCAATACGAACTGTCGATCCAGGGGATCCTGCGTGAAATAGACACTGGCGAAGTCGACACTCTTAACGTCGCTGTTGAAAACGAGGAATACAACCATCCGCTGATTCGTCTCGTCGATGCGATCCTCGCCGATGCCGTAAAACGCGACGCCTCCGATATTCACCTGGAGCCAGAGGCAGGGTTTCTGCGCGTGCGATACAGGATCGACGGCGTCATGCGCCAGGTCATGTCACTGCACAACAGTTACTGGCCTGGCATGGTTGTGCGACTAAAGGTCATGGCGAAGATGAACATCGCCGAAACTCGTGCACCACAGGACGGGCGCATAGGGTTGACGCTCGTCGGGCGGCAAATCGATTTTCGTGTCGCCTGTCAGCAAACGACGCACGGAGAAAATTTCGTGCTGCGCGTCCTCGATCGACGCAAGGGAATTCTGCCTCTCGAAAAACTCAATCTCAGAAAAGAAACGCTGACTACTCTGCAGGTAATGATGGCACGGCCCGAGGGCATCATCCTCGTGACCGGCCCGACTGGTAGTGGCAAGACAACGACCCTTTACTCGATGCTCAACTATCGCAACGACGAGTCAGTCAACATTATGACTCTCGAGGATCCTGTCGAGTATCCGATGTCAATGATCAGGCAAACCTCATTGAATGAAGCAGCGAAGCTCGATTTTGCGAACGGTATTCGTTCCATGATGCGACAGGACCCCGACATCATTCTCGTCGGCGAGGTTCGTGACGAAGAGACGGCGGAGATGGCGTTCCGTGCGGCGATGACGGGGCACCAGGTCTTCACGACCCTGCACACCAACTCGGCGCTTGGGGCAGTCCCGCGACTCATCGATATCGGCGTCAAGCCGCAGATCATGGCAGGTAACATCATTGGCATTGTGGCGCAGCGCCTTGTACGGCGTTTATGCAGGAATTGTAAACAGGCTTATGCGCCTGATGAGGCCGAGCGCACGCTGCTGGGAATCAACAGCTCCAAACCGATACTGCTTTACCGCGAAGGTGCCTGTGAGTCCTGCAACTTCATGGGTTACAAGGGTCGGCTCGGTGTCGTCGAGGTGCTGAAGATAAACCACGAACTCGACGAGATGATTGCGCGAGTCGCGACCCGCAGGGAAATGCACGAGGCTGCGGTTGCAGCTGGTTTTCAGGATCTCGCGGAGGATGCCGTGCGGCACGTGCTGGCTGGTACGACAAGTCTGTCCGAAGTCTCCAGGGTGGTTGATCTGACAGCCAGGGTGCAGTAGCGGCATGCCGAGTTACAGCTACAGGGCTATTGACGCCAACGGTGTCGTAGTAGAGGGCATGCTCGACGCCGGCAGCGAGCATGCGCTCGAGGCGCAGCTTCGGCAGTCTGGCGTCGAAATGCTGCGTTGCGTAAAGAAAGAGCCTGGCATCCTGCGTCGCAAGTCGCGGATCAGCCGCAAAGAGCTGATTGGATTTTGTTTTCACATGGAGCAGATGACCCGGGCCGGACTACCTATTCTCGAAGCGCTCTCGGACCTCCGGGACAGCACGGACAATGCGGCGTTTCAGGAAGTTCTCGGCAACCTGATTACTGCGGTCGAAGTAGGCAAAACGATGTCACAGGCTATGGCTGAATACCCGGACATCTTTGATGACGTTTTTGTAAGCCTGGTTTCGGTCGGTGAAGAAACTGGGGAACTCCCCGACGTCCTTGCAAAACTGACCGAATCACTCAAGTGGCAGGACGAGCTAATGTCCAAGGCGAAAACGGTGATGATGTATCCGGCTTTCGTCGGCGCCGTCGTTCTGCTCGTCATGTTGTTCATGATGTTGTACGTCGTTCCGGAGATGGTCGATTTCATTCGCGAGATGGAGCAGGACCTGCCCATACATACGAAGGCACTCATCGCGTTCTCGAATTTCCTTGTAAATCACTGGTGGTGGGCTGTGCCCTTGCCCGGCGTCGTTCTGTTCGCGATGAAGATACACGCATCGCGCAACGAGGCTTTCGCTTACCGCGTGGACGGCTGGAAACTGAAGACATGGGTCATTGGGCCCATTATCCAGAAAGTTATCCTAAGCCGCTTCGCTAGTTACTTCGCGCTTTGTTACGGCGCCGGACTGGATGTGCTCGCCTCTTTGCGAATCAGTGAGGACATCGTCGGCAATGCCGTCGTTCGCAAAGGCGTTCAGCAAATTTCAACGGCTATTGCGGACGGCAAGCCACTGAGCGAGAGCATCGATTCAACGGATATGTTTCCGCCACTTGTCGTACGAATGGTTCGCATGGGCGAGTCGACCGGGAAGCTCGATAGTGCACTAGGCAATGTCAGCTATTTCTATGACCGTGAGGTGACCGAGGCGATCGAGCGGCTCAAAGCGATGATCGAACCGGCCATGACTGTTGTGCTGGGCGGCATTATGGGTTGGATCATGATGTCCGTACTCGGTCCCATCTACAACACGATCAGCAGCATCGGGATCTAGCATGGCAGCGCAGCGCATATTCTTCGTGACACAGGAGTCGTTGAGTATCTGGACGGCGGGAGCCCGTGGTCCCGAGCGAATCGCCGTGTTTTCCGGAACAGACGGTGTTCGTGAATTTGACACGTACATAAGCCTGACGCCGGAGCATACCGCCGCAATGCTTGTGGACGTTATCGAGGAAGAATTCGCGCTGGAAACGATACCGAAGCTCGGCGCGCGCGACAGAAAATCCCTGATCGCCCGGCGCGGTGAGCGAAAGTACCGTCGCACTCCCTTCCGGTTTTCCGAATTTCAGGGAAAGGCGGATCGGGGAGACGGGGAGTTCAGCGTACTGCACAGCGCAATATCGAATCGTGAATTGCTGGACCCATGGCTGGAGGTGATAAACAAACACCGTGTCGCGTTATCGGGCATCTATTCCGTACCGCTAATGGCACCCGCCATAATCAAGTCGCTGACGCGCGTGTCCTCCCCGACCCTGTTTATTGCGTCACATCAGGACACGAGACTAAGACAGATATTCATGAAAGGCGGGCACTTGATGAGTGCGCGCCTGTCTCAATCGCCAGGTATTGATCAGGAAGGCTACGCGCAGTTCGTCGTGACCGAAGCGCAGAGGAGCCGTCGCTACCTGGAACGTCTCCGTATCCTCAGCAACATGGAGATTCTCGAAGTTTGCGTAGTTGCGGACAGCGAGACAGCAGGTCGTATCAGGCAACTCGGGGAAGGAGAATTGTCGACACAATTTTCCTTCATCGCCCCTGAAGATGCGGCAGGCAAACTGCTGGGCGAGTCCAGTCGCAACAAGGGTCGATTCGAAATCGCTTACCTGTCGGAGATTCTGAAACGACCACCGAAACGCAATTACGCCGCCTCAGGTGAAAATCGCTACTGGACCATGCGGTCAATGAGGCACGCGATCATGGGCGGCGCGACTGCTGTCGCGGTCATCTGCTCGATGCTCGCGGCCTATTTCTCTTGCGAAGCAGTGGTATTGCGAGACGATGTCGCCCAGATTCGAGCGCAGGTACAGCAACTCACCGAAACTTACCGCACTGAACACGAGAAGTTTGGTCCTATACTTGCCGGCTCGCATGAGATGAAACTCGCGGTCGACACGGGCGACCATATTCTCTTGCATCGCTTGCCGGTGCCCTGGGTTATGAATCAGCTCAGTGCCGTTCTGGGCGAATATCCTGAGATCCAGGTTCGTGAGCTTACATGGCAGGCGAATTTGCCTGCCATCGATAGCAGGAAGCCGACCCGGCGCGGCAATCGGCCCACCAAGGCCAGCGTCCCCGAAGTCGAACAGGTCGACGCCTTTCTGACCGCGGACATTACGTCTTTCGACGGGGATATGCGCAAGGCCTTTGCCCGGATCGACCAGCTCACGAGCGACCTGGAATCGCAAACCTACTTTAGCGAGGCGGCTACTGAACAGTATCCGCTGAACGCGAATCCAGCGGCGTCCGTGTCTGGAGAAATTGGCGCCGACAAACCCGAGTTCGCGCGCTTTAGAATCCGAGCGACGTACAACGTCGCCGATGTGGCCGGCATGGGAGAGGGATAGTGAAGTCACTCGACTGGCCGTTTATCTTTCGCAACACCATGCGTCCGTTGTTGAGTGCCGCCATCGCACTGGTCGCGCTCGTCGTCGTGATGTGGATCCACTCAGAGCAGCAGCAGCAGTTTTCCAGTTACAGTGCCAGCTACAGGACGGTGCGCGGCGACTTTGATCAGCTCATCGCAGAACAGCGCATGGTCGAGCGCTATCAGAGGCGCTACGATCGTTTCAAGGAATCCGGATTTGTGGGTCCCGAGAGTCGCCTGGACTGGATAGAGACACTCAGGACGACGTCGGAGGCATTGTCTTTGCCTCGTGTCAGCTACTCGATCGAACCGCAGCTCGAAGTCGATCCACCCGTAAAGTCGGGTCGAAATTCGAATGACATGCAGATTCGGGTCAGTCGTGCGCAATTGCAGTTCGGTCTAAATCATGAAGGTGATTTGCTTCGTTTCTTCGACGAACTCCAGCAACAGGCACCCGGGCTAATCAAGGTCGACGAATGCGACCTTGCCTGGCAAGCAGATATGAGCATAGCGCTGGTCGCGGGAAGTAACCTGTCGGCATCCTGCTCGCTACAGATCTATAGCGTGATTACATCCGAGTATTCTTCGGAGGATTCGTGATGGTGCGTTCAGGACTAACGACAGGTTTCGCTGTAGTTTCCGCCTTTATCGGGCTAATGGGCTGCGTGCCTTCAGTAGCCGGAGAAATTGCGATCTACGAGTCGCTGTCCGACGTCACTATTGGTCGCGTGTTTCTTTCGCCGGGACAGCGAGCGTACCTGGACACGCGTCCCGTGGTGTCTCCGAAACCGGTACGGGAATCTCCTCCCGCCGAACCCGTGGAGAGGAAGAAGAACCCGGCCGGCTATATCATCAGCAGTTCCGGCCAATCCAGCGTCTGGTCGCAAGGCGGCTTTGTCACCAGGGAAGATCCCAGCGGCATTTCATTCCCGGGTGACGTCAAGGTCATCCGCGAGGATACAGCCGAGCCCGCAAACTTATCTTCGACCGAGTTGCGCAAACCGGTATCGGGCGGCAAACCGGAAGCTGTCGACAATGGTGCGTAGTAGACCTTATTCGAAGCAGGGCGGTGCTGCGCTCCTGCTTCTGATGCTGATCGTGATCGTCGCGACTTCTACGGTGTTGCTTGCCAACATGAATCGAGACGACCTGCACGCACGGCGCCTGGCCGCCACAGCCGCTGCGTTGTCGGAGGCCAAGGAACTTCTGATCGACTATGCCGTGGTCAATGCGGACATCAATCCGGGCCAGTCGATCGGCCTGCCGTGCCCGGACGTCGATGGCGGCGGCGGATATGCCGACGGTGAAGCTCACACCGGCGATTGCGGGGCGGCCGGCGAAAACGTCATGGGTCGTTTGCCATGGCGGTCTCTCGGCATGCCGGCAAGCAAAGACGCTGCAGCCGAATGTCTATGGTATGCCGTGTCCGGCTCATACAAGAATGCGGGCGTTGAGTCGGCCGAGATGATCAATGCCGACACCAACGGCCAGTTGCAATTCGTCAATCTTGAAACCGGAGATGTTGTTCAGGGAGCACAGCCGCAGGATCGTCCGGTTGCCGTGGTCATCGCGCCTATGCGCAGCGTGGCCGGTCAGACCCGCCCGGCGGCCATCGTGGGATCCCAGTGCAGCAACAGTTTTGCCGCCGCCGACTTTCTCGAGTCAGATCCTGTGACAGGAGTTTCGAACATTGCCACGAGCGGCAACGCGAATGCCATAGACGCATTTGCGAGCTTCTCAGCGATGCGAGATAGCCACAACGATCGCATCATCACGATTTCGCGGGATGACATCGCGGCTCGCCTCTACAAGAGACCGGATTTCGAGCCACGAATGCGCTCGCTCGCCCTCGGTATCGGCAGTTGCATCGCGGACTACGGCCAGAACAATCCCGGCGGCAACGGCAACGGCAACGGCAACGGCAACGGCAACGGCAACGGCAACGGCAACGGCAACGGCAACGGCAATGGCAACAATGGTAACGGAAATGGCAATGGTGGCGGCAACGGCAACGGCAATGGCAACAACGGTAACGGTAACGGCAATGGTAATGGCAACGGCGGCGCTGACACCGACGCGCGTTTGCCGTGGCCGGCCATGGTCGATCTCGCCGACTACCGAGACACCGGAGACTACGATGATACGGACAGCGGAATCCTGGCAGGGCGCGTGCCGGATCTTGTCGACGACAGCAACCTGGAGACGGGTAATGCGATAAACAGGATTCTGAGTGACTGCGACACGTCTGTGGTTTCTGATTGGTCGGCGGCCAAACTGGCGGACTGGCAGCATTGGAAGGACCATTTTTTCTACGCGGTTGCCGAATCTTTTGCGCCCTCGGCGTCGACACCGACATCCTGCGGCGATTGCCTGGCAGTCAACAACGCAGGTGATTTCGCAGCCGTAGTGATTTTTTCGAACCGACGTTTGAACGATTTGGCACAAGTTCGAGACGCTCCCCCGACAGATGCCGATACTAAGAACGACGCCGCCAATTACCTGGAATCCAGCAACGCTGTAAACGTGTCCGGCTCGGGCACGTCCGTCGACTACACATCCGGAGACGTCACGGATTCGTTCAACGATATTCTCTATTGCATCGACCAGGAACTGGTCGTAACGGAGTGCTAAATGATGATTCCGCATACACAACGAGGTTTTTCGCTGGTCGAACTATCGATAGTGATCCTGATCATGGGCTTGCTGCTGGGAGGTTTGATGATGCCGCTATCTGCGCAGCGCGAGAACGCCCGGATCCGCGACGGAAAAGAACAGCTGCAGACTGTCCGCGACGCGATCGAAGGCTTCGTACTGATCAATGGCTACCTGCCGTGTCCGGCGACGCCGGCCAGTAATGGATTCTCCGCAACCGCGGCAGGCGGGTGTGGCGAACAACATGGATTTGTTCCGGCGACGACGCTGGATCTGAATGGGCGACGCAATGCCGACAACCTGCTTCTTGACCCGTGGGGGTCTCCGGTTCGTTACAGCGTGTCGACCAGCGATTCGGACGGTGACGGCGATTGGGACTTCGTAACGCCAGGGGAAATGCAAGACGTTTCGATGCCAGCACTGCAGCCCGATCTTGTCGTATGTTCGACGTCATCGGGGGCTTCGACGACAGCTTGTGGCAGCGACAATCTTACGCTCGCTGCGGGAGCTCCATTGGTCATCTATTCGCTGGGCAAGGACTGGCGGTCATTCTCATCCGCCGACGAGCTGGAAAACGTAGGCACGACGGCGGGTACCGGCGGTGGCAACGGCAACGGCAATGGCAATGGCGGCGGCAATGGCAATGGCAACAACGGTAACGGAAATGGCAATGGCGGCGGCAACGGCAACGGCAATGGCAACAACGGTAACGGTAACGGCAACGGCGGTTCGTCAGGAGGAAGCTATCCGGTGGCATCGGACAACGTATTCGTGTTCCGACAGCTTAGCGAGGCGCCGGGAGCCGAGTTTGACGACCTGCTCGTCTGGATGCCGCCCAATATCTTGTATGGCCGGCTCGTCGATGCCGGGCACTTACCATAATTCAGGCCAAAAAGTACTAAAGGATCTGTCTACAGCGCCGATAAATATTGCATGCAAGGCCTCTGCGGCTGGCAACGCCACCACTGGGCCAGAGATTATTTTGGACAATCGAATATAGCGAGGCTTAGTCGTGGAAATGCAGAATCTCAGGAAGCACCGTCAATCGGGCTTTACGCTCGTCGAGATCGCCATTGTGCTTGTCATCATTGGCTTGTTGATTGGCGGCGTATTGAAGGGTAGAGAGTTGATTACCAATGCCAAGATCAAGCGCGTCGAGAGTGACTTCTCGGGTGTATCAGCCGCGATCTACGCCTACCAGGATCGCTATGGCGTGCAGCCCGGGGACGATCCTGCTGCGTCGACTCGTTTTGCGGGTACGTGGGGCGCTACCGACGATGGTGATGGCGACGGCGAAATTGAAGGTGGATGGGACGCAACCACCAACAACTCGGAGTCCCGGATGATGTGGAAGCACCTGCGCGGTGCCGGCCTGATTGCCGGCCCGGTCGATAATACGGACCAGAGCTACGCGCAGCCCACCAACTCGTTCGGCGGGATTGTCGGCGTTGATTCCAATCTTTACAGCCTGACCGGCCAGAATATCGTTTTCGGCGATATTCCTGGTGACATCGCACAGATACTGGAAGCTCGCGGTGACGATGGTGACCCGACGACCGGCAGTATCCAGGGCCACGACACGGACACCTCTTACGCACTCGATACCTTGTACGACGTAGGCTTCCGCCAGTAGTAAATCGGTAGTTATTGAGAGTAGTGACTGAGTCCGGCTGCGGTATGAACCGCAGCCGGATTTTTTGTGCGATGGCTTAGCCGCCTACCGACGCGCGCATGGATTGCGCATGCAGTTCGTAAGCTTCCTGTAATCCGGGCAGACTCTCGGCGTTGACATTCAGTTTGCCGGCATGGCCAAGGAACGAGTCGGTTTCTGCAAGATCTTCCGCATCGTCGAGCACGAGTTTCGCGAGGTAGACGACGTCGACGAGCGTTGCCGCCGCATTTTCGTCATCGCTCACGTTTTCATCGGACTCCAGAGAGTCGGCGATCTCTGACGAGAATCCCCAGGCTTCGATGATCGATTTGCCGATACTCGTATACCACTGGTCCAGTACCGTGTTGAGCGAATCGGCATCACCCATGAGGCCGGGATAGTCACGTACCTTGGTCAGGATGTAGAGCTTGCCAATCTCGTGGAGCAATCCGCAGAGAAACGCATTGTCGGGATTTAGCTTTCCTTCGCTGCGCGCAATGACGAAGCTCATCGACGCCAGTGACAGGCTGCTCGACCAGATTTCCTTGACGGCGTTCTTGAGTTCTTTGTGCTCGGAA
>Ga0209456_10001857_pt1 | contig 10107 bp, 8 predicted proteins | sample COG_11_FD_184755 | JGI IMG/M metagenome (GOLD analysis project Ga0209456, IMG submission 184755) | Pelagic marine sediment microbial communities from the LTER site Helgoland, North Sea, for post-phytoplankton bloom and carbon turnover... | ecosystem: Environmental > Aquatic > Marine > Neritic...
TCAGAGATGTCGAAAGCGGACTGTACTCGTGATGTCTCGCCCATTCATCCGGATCCAGATTGCCGGCGATTGTGACCACGGCAAGCACATTCGGCACGCGCTCGGCCAGCAGCATGGCGATTGCCCCGCCCCCACTGTAGCCGATCAATACACAATGTCTGTACCCCTGGTCACGCACCATGATGTCCAATGCCTGCGCCATGGCCTCAATGACCGGCGTTGAATATCTGCCATGGGTCCACAAGGCCGGATGACAGAGAGCTTGTTCAGACAAGCCGTGATAACAGGGGCGGCCCAGGTAGACACTTGCCGCCGAATCGAGCGACATCAACTGCAACATGAGCGGATTTCGGGGGCCAGGATCACTTGAAATCCACCGTTCCCGGATCCAGGGAGAGCCATCACCTTCGAGATAAACGTGCAATACTCCCGCCGGAGCAGATAGCCGATTCCTGTACACCACATGCTGGAATCCATTACCCGGTATAACGGCGCGTTCAAAACCAAGCTCCATTGCCTGCCGGTCACTGTGCCGGGCCGGAGATAGCGTGCATGCAGTCAGGAAAACAAGCACATAGAAACCTGCCAGCAACGTTCTTGGCATTGAACTGAGCTCCGGGTCGCAGGGACTGAGGTTGAATTCACAATGCTCGGCTACACGATGACGCGCCAGTATGATGATAGGGAACCCCAGGGTGCTTTTCCAGGTTCAGGAGTCCGTTTGGATTTCTGTCAGCTGCGGTTCAGTATCTGCCCAATTTGAACTAGTGACAGAAGAAGCGTATTTTTTCGGCTAAGCAAGACTGACGGGTAATTCTCGGAAATGTCTGTCCAAGCCCTGTCTGTCACAAGCTGTGCTGCGGCGAACACCATACGTGTATGCTCACGAACCAGGTTTGAACAATGCCCCGAAGAACTGCCTACTCTAAGAACCCGGATATCATCAAGGATCCCGGCTTTGGCACCAAGGTCATGCAGGAGAGCGCGCTGCGCCTGCTTAACCGGGATGGCACTTTCAATGTATCCCGTGGTGGCCTGCCACTGTTCAAGTCCCTGAATTTGTACCAGGCGTCATTAAGCGTGCCCTGGTGGCAATTCAATCTGACTCTCGTCGGCTTATACCTCCTGATCAACCTGCTGTTTGCGGCACTGTATTTTCTCTGCGGCCCGCAAGCGTTGACGGGTATACAGGGTTTGAGCGGCAGTGAGCGACTGCTGGAAACCTTCTTTTTCAGCGTACAGACCTTGACGACCGTGGGTTTCGGACATATCGCCCCGCACGGGCTGGCCGCCAATTTACTCGTCGTGCTGGAGGCGTTCTTAGGCTTGTCGGGCTTTGCGGTCGCCGCCGCCCTCGTGTTTGCGCGTTTCTCCCGGCCCACTGCCAAAATCCTGTTCAGCAACCAGGCGGTCATCGGCCCCTATCACGGCACCACCAGCTTTGGATTCCGCATTGCCAACGGATCGCCCAACGAATTGATCGAAGTCGAGGTACGTATACTGCTATGCATGACCGAAACCCGTGACGGCATACGCACCCGCTATTTCCATCAGCTAGACCTGGAACGGCACAGGGTCGCTTTTTTCCCGCTGGACTGGACAGTCGCTCATCCGGTCACCGAAGACAGCCCGCTGCACCATAAAACGTCTCAGGACCTGCGCAACCAGGATGCCGAGTTCCTGTTGCTTATCAACGCGATCGACGATAAATCCGCACAGGCGGTGCATGCCCGTTCCTCGTACAAATGGAACGAGATTGTCTGGGGCGCCCGTTTCAGAGACATGTACCGCCATACCCGCGATGGCCGGATGAGTATCGATCTAAAACGGATCCACGATATCCAGCAGGTGGATACACCCGTCGACCCCAGTCAGACTGTGTGGGATTTATAGCAGCCGGAACTAAATATGCAGCGCAGTCAGTTCCAGTTCATAGCCTGACTGTTCAGCTTCCTCGGGGGTAAACAGCAGGGTACCCGGGTGGGCGGCCGTGGCACTGCCGCAGATCACCCCGAGGCTAAGCATCGCCGGCAGGTCTTCGCCACGCAGATCAGCGGCGAGCAGCCCGGCCAGCAAGGCGTCACCGCAACCGACGGTGGACAGGACTCTTACCCGGGGCGCTGTACAGTGGTAGCTGTCAGTACCATCGAGCAGGATAGCACCGCGGGCGCCGAGAGAAATACAAAGCTTGCCGATACCTCGCTGCTGCAGTTCACGAGCAGCATTTGCAACAGCCTCGATGTCATCCAGGCGTTGCCCGGTGGTCATTTCAAGTACGTAGTTGTTCACCCTCACCAGGTACGGCTCCGCTTCGATGGCCTGCTGCAACAGGTCGCCATGGGCGTCTACCACGGCTCTCCCCCCCTGCGCCTGAATACGTCCGACCAGGCGACGGTAATGGTCATCGGGCACGCCAGGCGGGATTGAGCCAGTCAGGACGCCGTAACCGCTTGCACAGTAGGCCAAAAAGCACTCGTCCAGTTCATTCAGCACCTTGGCTGGAATCTCCGGCCCCTGGCTGGCAACTTCGTATTGGCTCGGCGGAGACTTCTGCAGCAAGGTGGCATTGAGGCGGGTCTCACCCTCGACACGAAAAATCTTGTGGTTGCTGCCCAGCGCGTCCCCCAGCAGACGTAACAACAGGTCACCACTCTCACCGCCAATGGCGCTGCAGCAATGAATCGGTACCGCCAGTTTGGTGAGCGCGAGAGCGACGTTGATGCCGTTGCCCCCCGGGTGATAGGCGGTCGTGTCCGCCTGTACTTTACGGTCGGCGATCAATTGCGGTAACTCGTAGCCGATATCCACGGCGGGGTTGAGGGCGAGTACGGCAACAGAGTTGCTGTGGGGGTTTGTCATGCTAACCTCGATTTCATCTCAGGGCCTGCTTGAGGATCAAACTCCGCCCTGTCATCACCGGCGGTTGCGGCAGACCGAGCAAGTCCAGCACAGTGGGTGCAATATCTGCCAGGCCACGGCCTATCCCGAGTCGCACCGGACCCTCGCCCATGATCAGGAACGGTACCGGGTATTCGGTGTGCTGGGTATGGGGCTCCCCGGTATTGGGATTGATCAACTCATCGCAATTGCCATGGTCCGCCGTCAGCAGCACGCGCCATCCATGCTCCAGCGCTACGCGAAACAGACGGTGACTCTCGACATCCAGTGCCTCTACAGCACGGATGACCGCCTCACGGCGTGCCGTGTGCCCTACCATGTCGGTATTGGCGAAGTTGGTGACAATGAAGGTATGCCGGTCACTTTCAATAGCATCGATCAGCTGGTCGACGATCCCCGATGCACTCATCTCCGGCTGCATGTCATAGGTAGCCACATTGGGTGACGACACAATGATCCGCTCTTCACCGGGATAGGGCTGTTCACGCCCGCCATTGAAAAAATAAGTGACGTGCGGATATTTTTCAGTCTCACTACAATGCAGTTGCTTGAGATCGGCAGCGCTGATCAACTCAGCCAGCACCTGTTCGGGGACCTGGGGCGAGAACAGCACAGGAAAGGGGTAAGTGGTGTTGTATTCGGTCATGCAGACCAGGCGCTGCATGACGATACCCTCTCGATCGAATGCATCGAAGCCGGCCAATCCCAGCGCCGCCGACAGTTGACGCGCACGGTCACTGCGGAAGTTAAAGAACAGCACCGGCTCGTCCGCAGCCATACCGATGTGCCCGCTAATAACCGTAGGCAGGATGAATTCATCGCCTTCACCGCGCGCATAGGCCGACTCGATGGCCTCAGCTGGCGTACGTGCCATCTCCCCTCTGGCCCGTACCAGGGCATTCCAGGCGCGCTGGGTACGGTCCCAGTGTTTGGCCCTGTCCATGGCACAGTAACGGCCGCTGACCGTAGCGATGGATCCCTTGCCCAGCTTGTGCAGGAATTTCTCAAGCATGATGAGATACTTGTGTGCGGCCTTCGGCGCAGTATCGCGCCCATCGGTGATCATGTGCACGACCGGTTCAATATCTGTCTTGCGCAGCAGGTCAAGGATGCCGAACAGATGTTCTATGTGAGAGTGGACGCCGCCATCGGAAACCATGCCCACCAGATGGAGGCGCCGGTTGTCCTTGAGCATGTCATGCCAGATGGGGTTCGCTTTCAGCGACCCGTCGTAGAGCGCATCGGCAATGCGGGTCAGGTCCTGTTCCAGCACCCGGCCCGATCCCAGCGTCAGGTGACCAACCTCGGAGTTACCGAACTGTCCGTCCGGCAGGCCGACAGCGCGGCCAGAGGCCTGCAAGGCGGTATGCGGCCAGGACGCGAAATAGTGATCGAGATGCGGTGTGTGTGCCAACGCCCAGGCATTGTGTGCACGGCTGGGATTGAGTCCGAAGCCGTCAAATATGGCGAGCAGGACTGGTCTGGGTTTCATGCCGCTTCCGTCATTTCACTAACAGGTGTGACAGACAACGAGGCAACTGGTTTTCCGGTTTTCATGGTAATACACTCACTGTGGATCTCGACGCCACGAAATTCCAGCGCAGACAGACACCAGAGTACACGGCGGTTTAAGATCCGCGTGCAGTCAGGCTACAATCAGATTGTACCGCTCATTACCCCTGCGACAAAGCTAATCGCTAAAAACCCGAAGAAATTCCAGCAACAGGCTGGTGGCGTGCACATCGGATCGACAGGCGGGTCGGTCAAAAAAGCATATACTCCCATTGTCCTTGATTCTCGATCGCAGATAGTCGGTATAACGTCGTTCGTTGGGTATCTCCACACCCATCTTCCGGAGCATAACGAGACTTTCCAGAAGACCGTCCAGAAATCCTGCCTGTGTTATGAGTGGCAGTCCGTTGCGCAAATAATCCTGTCCTCGCCGCACCGCATCCGCACTCCCGTTGCAGGCATGAAGTGCAAACACGGCATGGCTAGTGAAATAATAGCGCTGCAGCCCGTAGGACGAACCAAAACTGCCGTCCGCCTGCTGCAGGTCCTCGATGGATTTCACGGCCGGCGAAAGTTTTTCCCGGGGCACATTGACTGAAGGAAAGCGACACAGGGAAAACAGTGCGCACGCTCTGTCGACGGCGTTCATGTCGCCCAGGCATTCATACAGCTGTTCGTCCAGCGGACCGGCATCGAACACCAGTCCGGCCATGTCCAGAAAACTGGCAATCAAGCGCAGATTGACCAGATCTCTGCAGCCGAGTGTCCGCTGGTCGACAGCACGCAAAAACGTTTCGAGTTCAGCAAGTGCTTTGCGGGTAGCGGGCTGTTCCGCCGCCTTGCGGTCGCTGACCAGCCCGTAAAGCATGGATGAAATCCGGCTCAGGTCCCGGGGTGACGACAAGGCCTCGTGCAACTGGTCCAGCACCCATACACGGGTCGCATCATGGGTCTGCGCGAAAGCGCCGCCGGGAACCACAAAAAGCCAGCTGGTGAAAACAAATACCAGAAAAACGCGGAAAGTGGCCTTATCAGGATAACCCATCTTTACCTCTCCATCGACAAACAGCTCAGACTGTTATCAGCGCAAATTGCCAAGCGGCCTGCGCATCAACGCATTGTACCGGATCGGTATCAGCCCCGGGGCGGAGAACTGTAGAGACCGGCAGGCCTATAAACTGGCTAAGAAACCGTAACACTGACAGCCAAAAGCCATGGCAGGGACTTGACCTTTTCAACAATGCGCGGCACCGTACACCTGACCTTATCAGCCTCAGGCGGCCCACAATCAGACTTTCGCTTGAGACCTCAACATTGAGGCGGCATTAAAAACCTTGATTTCCGGTTCCGGGCAATTGCCCGAGCATGAAACAAAATGCCAGCCCGATCAGAATACAGGCACGGATGAGCAAAGACATTACTGAAATTCTTGAGAAGCGCCTCGGGCGCATGTACGCCAAACAGCGGCTCGGCATCGAGGCTGATTACGAGGCACATATTTTCGGCCAGGGCATCAACTTCTTTCATATTGAAAACTGGTATTCGTGTCATTCCTTTATCAGAAAAACTCTGAAACTGATGGGGCTGTACTGGCGTGGGCGCAACAACACCATGCGCGTACAGACGCGGCTCAACCCTATCAAATCGGAAGGCCTTCCATCAGCGTTCGACGGTTTCACCATACTGCATATCAGTGACATGCATGTAGACATGAGCCAGGGCGCCATGCACCGGCTGATCGAACTGCTGCACGACATCGATTACGATATCTGCGTCCTCACCGGCGACTACAGGGGTAGTACCTTCGGCCCTTTCGAAGACACCCTCGAGGGTATGGCGAGTGTTAAGGCCCACCTCAAGGATCCGGTTTACGGTGTGCTGGGCAATCACGATACCATTCGCATGGTGCCCGGACTGGAGGAAATGGGAATACTGATGCTGCTCAATGAGTCAGTTCCCATTGAGCGCAGTAACGAGCGTATCCATATAGTCGGCATCGATGATGCTCACTATTATCGTGTAGACAACATTGAGAAAGCGGCTGCAGACATAGACCATAATGAGTTCTCGATTCTTCTTTCCCACACGCCCGAGATCTATCGCCAGGCCGCGCACGCTGATTTCAACCTGCTGTTGGGCGGACATACACACGGTGGACAGATCTGCCTGCCCGGCAGAATCCCTCTCACCCTGGATTCGGTACTGCCCAGACATATGGGATCGGGCGCCTGGCAATACCATAATATGATCGGCTACACATCAGCTGGGGTCGGCGCTTCCATCGTTTCGGTACGATTCAACTGCCTGCCGGAAATCACCCTGCACACGCTTCACGCCACCTGATTTAATAGGGGCGCTTGCGGATCTTCCATTTATAGAACAGCGGCGAGAAAACCACATCACCGGCAAAAAAAATCGCCACCACCGTTACAATATCGGTAACGGTCAATCCCAGCAGACCCTGGCAGGCCAGCAACGGAAACAGAGATTCCGGCACCTGATCAAGACCCAGTGCCCTGCTACTGGGTGGCAGCTTCATACGTCGTTTGAGGAAGCTGGAAAACAGGTCGCCCAGCATCGAAAGGGTTCCGATAACGACCCCCGCTTTCCAGCCCAAGCCCATCAATGCACCACCCGCGCCTGTTACCAGCACCGACAGTACGACGCCGCGAACTGTTTTCGACGATCCGAACAACGGCTGACCGTCAAAAGCTTTTATACCCCCATCAAGTGGCCAGGCGAACCGCCCACCGAAGCCATTCCTGGCAATCACCGGTGTGCCATTCGCCAGCATTAACAGAGCCAAAAGCTTGAGGATCAGCATGTTATGATGCCTGCCGACTGTTCCAGGTAAACCCTCTCATCCATTTCTCAAAGATACTTGGGTTCGTGTTAGAATCCCACCACTTCGCTTCTGACTTATCCGGGTATGAGGGACCAACCTGTTGTGCTGCGTATTGCGATAATGAATACCAAAGGTGGCTGTGGGAAGACCACGGTTGCTACCAACCTCGCCAGCTACTGTGCCGCACAGGGCTGCGCGACGGCACTGTTTGATTACGACAGACAGGCCTCCAGCACCCGCTGGCTGAATGTCCGGCAAGACAGTCTTCCTTTTATCCACGGTGTGGCCGCCTTTGAGCCGCCGAAAGAGGGGGTCACGCGTGCCTGGCAAATGGCGCTTCCTGCGGGAACACAATACGTCATTGCAGACACCCCTGCGGGCTACTCGGCCATCGATGTCGAGGACCGTGTCGCCGAAGCCGATGTCATACTCATTCCGATACTACCCTCCTCGATTGATATCCATTGCACCGCTGATTTTATTCATGACCTGCTGCTGATCGGCAAAGCCCGCAGCCTTAACAAACGCCTGGGGATCATTGCCAACCGGACCCGCGCCCATACCAGGGCGGCAGATAAACTGGCATACTTTCTTCAGGATCTGGATATCCCCGTGATTGGACGAATACGCGACACCCAGCACTATGTCAGTGCCGTTGAACGGGGTGTTGGCATACACGAACTGTCGGAACGGGATGCGCGGAAAGATGCCGACACATGGGAGAATCTTCTGACCTGGCTCGACAGCTCACAACAGCCAATAAAATCGATTAGCGAAGAACTTCGGAACTGTTCAGGCACACCGGCCTAAGCAAAGCGATCGATACGGAAAGGCTCGATCGGCAGTTCGCTTGTCCCGTCCAGTATCAGCTGGGACAGTATTCGCCCCACAACAGGTGACAATTGAAAACCGTGAGCGGAAAAGCCAAAGGCGTGATAAGCGCTGGATGCTGTTACGCTGGCGCCAATAACAGGGATATTATCAGGCATGAACGCCTCCAGGCCTGCCCAGCTACGAACGATGCGTACATCCTTCAATTGCGGGAAAAGCGTCATGACACTGCGGGCACTGAGTGCAAGCTTGTGCCAGTTTATTTCCGTACGTTCCTGTAACAAGTCGAGTTCTGCCATGTGCGCGCCACCGATCAACAGCGTACCGTTCTGCATCTGTTTGAAAGACAGCTTGCGCCCGGCGGCACCCAGCACTGGATCGATGAAGTGAGGCAGCCGTTCGGTGACCATCATCATGGGTGCGCTCGGCTTCAGAGGTACAGGCTCGCCGAGCATAGTGGCAATATGGTTTGCCCAGGCACCCGCACAATTGACCAGTACCGGTGCACGAAATTCACCCTGCAGCGTACTGACAGCCCATTCATCACCATCCTGTAGCACGGCATCCACCCGGGTGCCTGCCTGATAGTGCACGCCCAGAGAACAAGCCTTGCGGCGAAAGGCATCCAGCGCATGGAAAGGACGCCCGTAACCGTCGCTCCGACAGATCAGCGCTCCGGGACAATGTGGCGCCAGTGCAGGAACCAGACGATAGAGTTCGTCAGGGCCGATCATCTCCTCGTGCCGGTAACCCAGTGAGCGTGTCAGAGCAGCGCGTTTTTCCAGGCTCTGCAGATCGGTTTCATTCTCTGCCACCCTCACCTGACCCGGGAAACGGGTATCGCAGTCCGAGTCCACCAACTCACGGATGTGTCGCCACATCCCGGCGGCGACCACGGACAGGGGAATCTCCGCCGGGTGGCGATTGAGTTGACGCAGGCCCCCGGCATTCACGCCGGAGGCATGACGGCCGGGACTGTCTTTGTCCAGCACGATGCAGCGCGTATCGCGCATGGCCAGATGCAGGGCCGTGGAGAAGCCCATCAGACCGCCGCCGACAATCAGTACATCGGCTTTCACTCGGTCTCCTCCGAATGCAGACCGGCCAGTTGTCCCAGTGTCAACGGGTTGACCGGTGGTCGCTCCCGATAGTGGCCGATGTCCTGAATCGCTTGTCCGCTGGCAACAGCGACGATGTGGCTGACCGCTTCACCACACTGCCGACCCTGACACGGCCCCATGCCACAACGGGTAAGAAACTTGACCTGGTTGGTGTCGCGGTGACCGTCAGCGACTGCGGCCCGGATCTGACCCGCGCTCACATCCTCGCAGCGACACACCAGGGTATCATCGTCCACTACCTGCAGCATGTCATCGGAAATGCGGAAAAAGGCCTCGAGGAAGGGCCGGATATGCGACTCTTCCCGCATCCATTTGCGGTCGTTGCGGGCCAGTCGTTGTCGTGTTGTCCTGTCCAGCACGCCAAGTGCATACAGGGCCTGAAAAGCCGCCACACGGCCGGCGTGTTCGGCAGTACGCGCTCCCCCGATACCGCCGCCGTCACCGGCGACGAGAATACCGTCTACGCTGGTTCTCCCCCAACCATCCAGATGCGGCCGCCAGCACAGCTGACTGTCGTCCCAGACGTGCCTGCAACCGGCAACGCGGCCCAGCTGCGTATGCGGAATGACGCCGAAATGCACCAGCAGCACAGCGGTTTCCAGGCTCTGTTCACGGCCGCTATGAAGAAAGCTGACAGCTTGCAAGCTATCCTCACCCTGCGCCCGCAGACTTCTGACGTTATGCAGCGTGCTGATACCGGCACGTTTCAGGTCGCGTTTGTAGCGCATGCCCTTGGTAATGTAGTGTCCCGCCAACAAAGCGCGTGGCAATCCTGGCAGTGCGTAGAGATGATTCATCATCGGCGTTACGTCCAGCAACGCTTTCACGCCGACACCGGCATGCAGGTACTGCCAGGCCAGTAAAAGCAGCAGCGGACCGGAACCGGCCAGCACCACCCCG
>Ga0209456_10001858_pt1 | contig 10096 bp, 10 predicted proteins | sample COG_11_FD_184755 | JGI IMG/M metagenome (GOLD analysis project Ga0209456, IMG submission 184755) | Pelagic marine sediment microbial communities from the LTER site Helgoland, North Sea, for post-phytoplankton bloom and carbon turnover... | ecosystem: Environmental > Aquatic > Marine > Neritic...
GCCGGAAAATTCCGGACCCTTGTCAGGTTCCTTTTATTTGATAGTGCCGGGCGAAATGCCACCCGTAGACACGCCACACTTCTTTATTTAAGGACACGCTGCGGATTGCGGTATACGTGTGACCTTTACATCGGCGGTGCTAATAGCCGCGAGCTGCGGTTTCGGCGAGTTAAGACACCAACCAGTGATGAACTCAAGCAACGCACACCAGCGCCAAAAGCCTGGCTGGTCTGTAGAGCCAGCAATAGAACAAGAGCTTTTCCTTGCAGACTGGATTTTCACTCGCTGCGTCGTAAGCCATGAGAACCAGTGTTATTCAGGAGGCTTGTTCTGATCTCCGGTAATAAGCACTGGTCGGCTTAGGCAATTTTACCCGGAACGACTGTCAGTTTATGCAGTGTACTTCCACAGCCAATGGGGTGAACATATACCTGCGGTTCAAGGAAGATAACAACAGCGACGCAAGGAAGCGTCGCAAGACGGAAGAGAAGCACAGCGACGCAAGGATGCGGCGCAAGATGGAAAGAAAGCACGGCGACGCAAGGAAGCGGCGCAAGACGGAAAGAAAGCACAGCGACGCAAGGATGCGACGCAAGACGGAAAGAAAGCACAGCGACGCAAGGATGCGACGCAAGACGGAAGAGAAGCACCGCGACGCAAGGATGCGACGCAAGACGGAAAAGAAGCACCGCGACGCAAGGATGCGACGCAAGACGGAAAGAAAGCACCGCGACGCAAGGATGCGACGCAAGACGGAAAGAAAACACAGCGACGCAAGGATGCGACGCAGGAAGGAAAGGAAGCACACAGTAACAAAGGCTCTCAGGGAACGCAGCCGTGATTGGGCCTCGAAATTAAACCATTCAATCCACACTGGATGTCATGTAGGGATGACATCCAGCGATGGTTTGTTAAGGAAAATTAATACCTGTCGAAGCTCAAGGATTTGAATATTGAACCACCGTGCATCCGACGTGGACTCGAACTTTGCCCATCCCTCGCTAAACCGGCCACATCAACGGCCCGTATGCTCCAGCTTTTTACGAAACCTTGACAAAAACTGTACAAACTCCAGGAAAACCTGATTTAGAGCTTGTTTTATCTATACATATAATATACAATAATTTCATCTTAAGATTTTGTTATCAAATGAATCTAGGATAAACAACTGCTTAAATCCATTTAACTTAAATTCAATTACGGAGATAAACATGTACAATATCTTTACTAAATCCAGATCAGTTTTGGCAGCAGCACTTTTTTCAATAGCCCTGCTTTTTTCCAGCAGCGCCATGGCCGGCCCCGGCAAGCCAGGAGACAATCCTTTCAGCCCCGGCGGCAACATCGTTGAAGTAGCTGTTGCCGCCAACCAGGCAACCGGTCTTTTTGACACGGTCCTCGCTGCAGCCACTTGCCCCTATTTCGACGGTGCGGTGGTTGACATTCTGACCGGTGATGACAAAGTCACGCTTTTTGCTCCGACCGACGACGCTTTTGGAGCACTTGGGCTGGACCAGGACAACGTCTGCACCTTGCCGGCAGGCGACCTGCTGACTATTCTCGGCTACCACGTAACCGAAGGCCGCCGCTTCTCCAACAGCGTTTTCAATGCGTATAACGTGAAATCCGTAGACATGCTCTTCGGAGGCAGCATCGAAACCGAGGTAGTTGGTGGTGATCCCCTGATCTATGATAACCAGGGTGGAACGTCCATGGTTATCATTCCCAACCTCAATGCGAGCAATGGGGTGATTCACGTGGTTAACGCGGTACTTTTGCCGTAGAAATCTACAGACCCAAAGTGTAATTCGAAGGGCCGCCCGGGCGAACCGGCGGCCCTTTTTTTATCCGAAGGCCTGATTGTCATTGGAGTTTGAAACACAAAGATGGGAATCTCCACGGACGCAAAGAGCACAATCTGAAATAAACCTATTCGAGGAAGCCGCAGCCGGGCACGCCACGACTGCATTACACATGTGCCCCGCCTGGTGACCTTGGTGCACAAACCCCGGGTCAATCTAACTTGCTATAAGGGTGTTTTACACCCATAAAGAACCGGAATCAGTATCTCGTTGCGACGCATGAACCAGGGTTTGAAGGGCGGATCATAACGGGCCCAGATGGGTTCACCATCAATCTTCAGCTGCTGATCAGTAATCCAGGATTGAAGCTTCGCCAGGTGCTCGGTGTAGTTCTTTTCTGTCCAGCGACCTGAGAAGCGGATGACGGCAGCACAAAAGGCTGGCACCTCCCTGATCCGCACAACGGAATTGGTCGGTTGCGGAATAGTGTCCATCGTGTATTCAGCAGGCATCATGAAGCTGACCGCCCATCCACCGTTAGACTCTGTCTGGCTCACGGGGGCTGTCATGGCGATTTTCTCTGACCGCTTTTCCTGTGACACCGGCGACGTCATCGAGATCTCCTCGCTGGATTCATTGTCACCGCTGATGTATTTGAACAGCGGTCTGAAGGCCCGGTTGCCCGCGTCTTCGAACTCATCTTCCACCAGTGTTTCCGCGACTATCGAAGCGGCATAATCACGCAGCTCGATGTCACCCGCCTTGTCCACAACAGAATATTCTGCTTCCTCGATTGCCATGATGTTACCGCCATTGAGCGTCATCAACAGGACGACCCCTGTTATTACTGTGGTTTTTGTTAAATTCATTTGTGGATTCTCAAATATTACGTGAATCGTAGGCCCAGTGAAGCAGGGCCTGGCGCTGTCTCGGCCGGCACAGCAAATCACCTTTCATGCAGTTCTTGCGAACCTGGGCAATATGCCGGGTCATTGCTTTCCAGCGCGCGATCTGACGGGCGTCGTCTTCACAACGCCGGCCCATGAAATAGCGGCAGTACCATTGGAACCACCCCCTGGGATCGTCTGGCCATATCCAGCCTTTTTCCTTCCAGTAAGACAGCGGTTTGGAGGCATTAACACCAAAGAAATTCAACCGGTGGTCCGGTTTTTCCGGGCTCAGCTTCGCGTTCTCGAACCATTCTGCCGGGAATTCAGCCTGGCAGTCCGTCATGTACTTTCCGCTGAAAACACCCATTGCAAGCATTTGACCTGGCGTCAGTTCCGGCCTGAAATCCGGATGAAAATTCTCCCCCCTGGCCTCGGTCAACCGGTAGCTGTAGCCGGATTGCATCCGGTCATTTACGGTGATCGTCTTCAATTGGCGCCTTAGAGGGTTTTCAGACGGCTTTGGGGGTTTGCAAAGAGAATCTGCACATCGGAAATCGCTCTTTCCAGGAACGCGCCTTCGCAGTAGCAGAGGTAGTACTCCCACATCCTGATAAATGTGTCAGAAAAGCCTTGCTGGCGAACTTCCTGCAGTCGAGAGAAGAAATTGTCGCGCCAGCGATGCAGGGTAGTCGCGTAATGAAGGCCGATATCTTCCAGTCCCAACAGGCGCATGTCCGTCACGCGGGCTACTGATTCGGTCATCACGGCGGAAGAGGGTAAGCCGCTGCCCGGGAAAATGTAGCGCTGAATGAAATCGATGGACTTTCGGTACTCCTCGTATCGCTGGTCGGCAATGGTGATGGCCTGGCGCCAGCGCTGAAACCATCTTTCGGCATTCGCCTCACCGTAAGTTTCAGCCATGATGGACATGCCATTTTCGATACCAGCTCGTTCACAGGTAATTTTAAGGGCTTCAGCTTCCGCCTCGTCCAGAGATTTGGTATTTTCGCCCCAGAAGCAGCAACTGTACTTGGCATGTTCACCTAGCATTACGCTAAAAAATTCAGGGGGAACTTCATAATGTTGTTCGTTTGCGATTTCAGGGACCAGTGCGATGTCAGAGTCGTTCATCAACTCTACGAACACTTCCATTGTCCAGCCCGATACTTCGACATCATTAGCGCCGATGTCACTCAACCTTTGGCGACAGAGCCGCCTGATGCCGGCGCGTAAAACGCTGTCCGGCACCAGGCCACGTTCTGACCATTCAAGAACTGTACTTGAAGCTTTGGTAGCGGCTGTGCTTATCAAGATTTACAGTTCGTCGTCACAGAATGCTGCGGTCAGGTTTGCTGCGGTGTACATCTCGGCCATTTCGCCATCCAGACGAACCGTAGCCATGCCGAACAGACAACCATCAAACTCAAAGTCGATTTCGCCGACTTTCGTGGTCATTACAACATCGTCTTCAGACGGGCCACCATCGGTGTTGAGGTAGAGATCAGTCGTCGTCATTTCGCCGTCAAAACCACCTGGCTGTGAGCAAGTCACGTTGCCCATGCCGTCATCCATGGCCATGCAGCTGTCAAAGGTGAAGAAAAGCGGGTTACCTTCTGCATCGTAGGTGTACCAGCTACCGGTGGCACGATTCTGTGCAGGGATCGGCTGGAAGATGAAGCCGGTGCCCGAGCCTTCGATGATTTCCCACGTTCCGTTGGTAGAGTTGTTCACAGGCGTACGTGTTTCAAGTTCGCCAACCGGGAAAGCAATGATGCCCAGAGGCTGGTTCATGCCGTCACCAATAGCATAGACGGTAACGTCAGCACCCGCAGGCAATGCGGCCGGCAGCGGGTCGATCAGGTTTACTGAACCATCGTTGGAAGCCACTTTCAGGTCGTAGGTGCCGGCTGGTACTTGGAAAAATCCGCTATTGCCGTTGTAGGGAACTCCAACCAGGTTGTTTACAACCGTTCCATCAGCGGTACGAATTGAAACTTCAGTAGCAGCCAGATCTGCTGCGAACGGTGCTGCGTGAACGACACGGATGTTCAGATTTCCAGCTGCCGGTGCAGTTGTATCATCCACAAGGGCGCGTAGTTCCAGGGGCTGCTTGATGACGTTGCCCGCGGCATAAACTGTATAACTCACTCCATCGGTCAAATCGAAGTCACCCGTGATCGCCGGCTCTGTAGCGCCCACCGGAATCACATCAATGGTGTGCATGCCTGCTGGCAAATCAATGTATCCGGTAAACTGTTTAAATTTAACTCCCTGCAACGCTTCAACAGGCGTGCCGTCTACTGAAATATTGACGGCCGTGCCATCAATCGTGTCGGCAAACGGTGCGAAATGAGCTACTGCGACCTTCGCCTGGGCGAAAGCAGTTGAGCTGCCTAACATCAAAAGTACCGTCGAAATGGCGGCTGTAGTCTTGTTCATGGTCTTCTCCTATAAAGTTTTGTATAGATTTCGCTGAAACTTTGACTGTCCGTGGAGTCTCGCGTGAGCCAACCCGTTGTCATTTCAGCTTTTTCCAGCCTCTCCACTAGCGGAGCAGGAGGAAATGTACATGTATTGTATAGTTATTACAAGTTTTTTTTATCGATTTTATAAATTCTTTGCTTATTACGTATATATAATGTATAGTAATTGTACTCGGAGATTCCAGTCTCCACTCTTTTTTGGAAACGATTTTCTGATGAACGCAGAGACCGACTTAATCGAATACCCCGGTGAAAAGTTGTACACCATTGGCACCGTCTCAAAGCTCACCGGCGTAGGAGCGATCACGCTGCGTGCGTGGGAGCGGCGTCATGGCCTGATACAACCGGTGCGAAAGAAAAGCGGGCACCGCCTCTTCACCCGGCACCACATTGATCAGATCAACCGCATCACAGCATTGACTCAACAGGGGGTGAGAATCAGCCAGATTCGTCCAGAAATGCTGGAAATTGACACAAAAATGGAGTCAGGTGAAGAATCCGAAACCTGGAATAATTACCTCAACAGCATGATTGCAGCGATCATCGACTTCAATGAAGACCGTCTTGAGGAAATCTACAATGAAGCGTTATCGCTTTACCCGATCGGTACCGTGACGCGTAAGCTTCTGACTCCACTTTTGATCGAACTGGGCTTGCGCTGGGCGACAAATGAAGGAAGTATCGCCGAGGAGCATTTCTTTGTCTTTTATCTGCGAAATAAAATTGGCGCCCGTTACCACCATCGAGCCCGTAGAAAAAACAAGGGACCGCGCCTGTTGTTAGCCGGCTTGCCTGGCGAGCACCATGAAATCGGCCTGTTACTGTTCGCTCTGACCGCCCATGAAGCCGGCTACTGCGTGATACCGCTGGGCACTGACATGCCCCTGGATGACTTGGGTTACGTGGCAAAAAAGAAACACTGTTCAGCGATCCTGCTGGCGGGAGTCATTGAGCCATCCGTTAAATCACTGTCGAAGGATTTGCCGAAACTCGTTGCTACTACCGAAATGCCTGTGCTGGTAGGCGGGCTCGCTTCGGTATACGCATGTGACGCCATTAACCGTGCCGGGGCCGAAGCCCTGGGCAGGGACGTGGAGCACGGGCTGTCGAGGATTAACGAAATTCTGTCATGAAAGGTACTGACAACTCATGAGCACTTGCTTGATGGGTACAGAAGGGTCTTCGCTCCGGAACTCGACCAGGATCACCGCCCCCAGCAGGGCCTTGGACCGGGTGCTGGAATTACTCATGGTCCGTCATGGCTCACCCGTACCAGGTCGTCGAGCTTGAAGCCCAGCGACCGGGCCCTTTGTTCAAACAAGCGCATGGTTGCGTCGCTGACTTCGGGCGTCCGGGACAGCAGCCACAGGTAGGAAAGGTCCGGACCCGATATGAATGCGTACTGGTAGCCTTCGTGTTCCAGTTCAAAGACCACGTAGGAACCATAGAATGGCCCGAAGAAGGAGACTTTGAGATAGCCCTGGTCTTCGTCACCCACGAAAAAGGCCTTGCCTTCGGCTTCTTCCCACTCGCCCTTTTTTGCTGAGTAGCCGCGATTGACCACGCGGACGCCGCCATCGTCCCACATGCTGTACTGCGCCGTGACGTTGTCCAGCCCGCGTTCAAACGAATGATCGAGCCGCGCAATTTCATACCAGGTACCCAGGTAACGTTCCAACTTGAAGTTATTTACCGGTTTCACGCCGTCGGGCATGCCCAGGCACGCGGTCAGCAGCAACGGTAACAAAGGTAGCAGGCAGAGGTGTCTTTTCTTGATCATGGTGTTTTCCTGTGATCTGTCGGTCAATACGAAATCGTACTTCCGCTCCAATTGAAAAATTGTCCGCTTCGATTCTTGTCTATGCCCTCCAGCACGTCCAGCACGTCCAGCACGTCCAGCAGGCGGGTGACCGTCAGGTCAGGAGTATAAAGTATCCCTGCTCTGACATTCTTCTGGAATGGGCGTGAAAATTCGGTGTCGGTGGTTCCCGGGTGTATCCCCTTTTACGAAACCCTGCTTTCGCTGATCGGGTTCTCTAAAAGCAGGGATTACGTATTCGGCAACGATGACGGGGTGTACCTGGATTTCAGACAATCAACAAAGCCTGAACACGGCTATAAACGATATGCACCCGGCCTGAACCACATTGGCTTTTCCGTTACCGATCGGGAAGCCAAGGCTCCCTGCCTGTACTTGATCAGCTTGCCCTCCTGGGCTAGTGTACCTTGGTACAAAAAATCAGGAGCAAAGACAAGATGAACGACAAGCTGGGAAGCTCAAGCAATACACCACCTGAGCCTTCAGCAGCCAATGAGACACCGCCTCATTCTGATCAGGAAGAAAGAAGAAGCATTGTTGAAACCCTGATTCGCCGGATTTTTACGTCTCAAATTGTTATTCTCGCCGCGTTTCTGGTATCTGTACTAATCGGCGTATACTTCCCTGAGCGCCTGGGCGCCTTTAACCTGGCTTTTCTGTGTGGAGCCTTAGGCGGCAGTATGTCACTGCTGAAACGAATCCGAATCGAGAAGATCGGAATACTGAAGGAAATCGAGTCGTCCCTGGTCACTACCCTGATGCCGCTGTTATATGGCGGGGTACTTGCGTCGGTTGCCTACCTGCTGTTCCTCGGTTGTGTGCTTACCGGCGACGGCGAGGGGGGATTGTTCACCAGCAACCTGTTTCCTGAATTTGCCGGATTGAATTGTTCGGGAAACAGCGCCGCTGCTGTTGACAGCACGCAGTCGCTGGACATGAAGTCCTTGTTACAGATGAAACCCAGAACGATCCAGGACTTCGCCAAACTGCTGGTGTGGAGCGTGTTGGCCGGCTATTCGGAAAAATTTGTGGATGGAATACTGCGAACCCTGGAGCGGCAGAGCCCCAAGTAACAACGATAAGCCGCAAGAGAAAACGCGTTTCTCTGCAAGCGCCAGCCCGCAACCGGTGCAGCACTGGTGACGATACTGTCAAAATGGCAGCAAGTCCGGTGTACCGGTATGGATCCTGACTTCATGAATTTCACCTTCGAAAGCGGTTTGACCGGCAACTTTTTTCGTTACCGGCACGCTGGTGTCGCGTCCGGTGTCCATCGTTTCTCCCAGGCCCACGGGGATCGTAATGGTCCGGTCGATGCGGCCCTGCGCGATTAAATTTCCGTTTCCGAGAATCGACATCGTGCCTCCCTTACCCACGCCGCCACCGTCATACTCGAAGCGAAATTCGACCTTGAACGGCGCCGGCCCAAGCGCCGTTTCAGCCATCACGGTGAACTGGTCTTCCGGTCGCAGTGAAAATGCATGGTGAGCCACCGGGCGCCCTTGATCGAGATAAAAACTCCAACCGCCAAACCAGCTGCCCATTGCGAGAATGACACCGTTTGCTGTCTCCGTCGCCGTCGACAGCTCGGCCGTGACGGAAAAATCCCGGGCGAACAATGGCGGCGCGGCCGCCCAAGCTACTGAAACCTGCCTGCCCCGGAAAACGGCTTCTTTGCCTCTACCCCAGTACCGGAAGAAGCGCTCCCAGGCACGTGCACCGCCGCGCCTGTCATCCAGCGGCAGGACATTGTTACGCTCGGCCTCCTGCCACCACAATGCCTGCAATTCTTCGAGTTTGCCGGGATTTTCCGAGGACAGGTCCAGGGCTTGGCTGTAGTCACGCTCCAGGTGATACAGCTCCCATTGGTAATCGGACAACGGATCGCCCCCGCGGTAGTCCTGCCTCCAGGGTTCGACCACAGGCCTTGTGTTGGCCAGCCAGCCCTGATGATAGATCGCCCGGTTTGCATAGAGTTCAAAGTACTGGGTCTCCCGCCCGGCCGCATGAGGATCATTGAAGGACGCACGCATGCTGATCCCGTCGACACGCTGCTGCCGAATTCCGTCGACGACCTCAGGCATCTTGATTCCCGCGGCATCGAGAGCCGTGGGAAAGATATCGATCACATGATGAAACTGGCTTCGGACTTCGCCCGAAGCGCTGATTCCCTCCGGCCATGACACAACCAGGCCATTGCGGGTTCCGCCCAGATAGGAGCCAACCGCCTTGGTCCATTGAAACGGAGTGTCCATCGCCCAGGCCCATGCGGCGGGATAATTCTGGTATGAATCAGGACTACCCATCGAGCCCAGCATGGCCAGCACCCATTCTTCCGGCTCCTGTACCTGGTTGGCCATGCGGCCGATCTCGTTCAGGTGCCCGCGCAACCCGCCTTCTGCACTGCCGCCGTTGTCTCCCTCCACGAACATAATGAGGGTATTGTCGAAATCGCCGCTGTCCCTGAGTTCATCGAGAATACGGCCGATCTGCTGATCCTGGAATGCCAGCGTGGCCGCGAACACCTCCATGAACCGAGCAGCAATCTGTTTCTCTTGCGCGTCCAGTGAGTCCCAACTGCCAAGTGCTCCGGGGCGCGGTGTCAGCATGGAGTCTGACGGTATCACGCCCCGTGCTTTCTGCCTGGCGAAGATTTCCTCGCGCATGGCATCCCAGCCCCGATCGAAACGCCCTTTGAATTTTTCGATCCATGCCCGCGGAACCTGGTGCGGCGAGTGTGCGGTGCCGGGCGCGTACCAGATCATCCAGGGTTTGTTCGGGGCCGCGGCGGCCTGGTTCCGCAACCAGCGGATGGCGTCATCGGCAAGCTCGCGATCAAGGATGAAATCCGGTTCACCTCCGAGCCCTTCGACCCGCTGGATGCCCCGGTACAAGCGCGGCCAATACTGGTCGGTGTCCCCCCCGATAAAGCCATAAAAGTACTCGAAACCCAGGCCGGTGGGCCACAGATCGAAGGGTCCGGCGGCGCTGGTTTGCTCGTCCGGAACATTGTGGTGTTTACCAAAAAATGCGGTGTTGTAGCCGTTTCCGCTCAAGATCCGGCCGATGGACGCGGCACTTCGGGGTATCGCGCTGGAGTAT